>ERZ761602.5144-NODE-5144-length-15792-cov-6.852259_pt1 | contig 15792 bp, 10 predicted proteins | sample MGYA00512165_ERZ761602 | MGnify/ENA primary metagenome ERZ761602 (study PRJEB28899, sample SAMN02445085) | bioreactor sludge metagenome | biome: EBPR sludge; isolation source: Thorneside wastewater treatment plant | place: Australia: Brisbane, Thorneside...
TTGGTCCCGTCTGCAAGCTCTGCCGCCGCGAGGGCATGAAGCTCTACCTCAAGGGAGAGCGCTGCTACTCGGAGAAGTGCGCCTACACCCGTCGTCCGTACCCGCCGGGGCAGCACGGCCAGGGCCGCATCAAGCTGAGCGAGTACGCGGTCCGGCTTCGCGAGAAGCAAAAGGTCCGCCGCATCTACGGCGTGCTGGAGCGTCAGTTCCAGGGCTACTACCAGGAGGCGAGCCGCCGCAAGGGCCGCACCGGTGAGGAGATGATCGCCCTGCTCGAGCGTCGCCTCGACAACGCGATCTACCGCGCCGGCTTCGCGGGCTCGCGCAGCGAGGCGCGTCAGCTCGTGCGTCACGGTCACGTGAAGCTCGACGGCAAGCGCGTCGACATCCCGAGCTACCTCGTGCGCGTCGGCCAGACGCTCGAGCTCACCGAGGGCGCGCGCAAGTTCGGCCTGGTGACCTCCGCCGTCGCCGCCAGCGAGCGTCGCAACCAGACCTCGTGGCTCGAGGTCGACAAGGCGAACTTCAAGGCTTCGATCAAGGCGCCGCCGCCTCGCGAAGACGTCAACGAGCCGGAGCTGCGCGAGCAGCTCGTCGTCGAGTACTACTCTCGCTGATCCCGTTCGGGAGCTCGAGTCCCAGGCGGGGCGCGAGCTCCTCGCTTCGATTGCGCCGGACACTTCGGTGGTCCGGCGCCCCTGTCTCTGTCACGACCTCTCCGCGCGTGTGAGCGCCTCGCCTCGGCGAGACGCGCACCGTTCGGCGGCACCCTCGGCCGAGTGCGGCCCGGGGTGTGGGACCGACGCGGCCGACCCCCCATCAGGAGCCTCTCATGAGCAACGCGAACCTCAGCCTCATCTCCCGCAACTGGCGCGACCTCATCCGCCCCAAGGGCATCGTTCTCGAGCCGGAAGGCCAGAGCGAGTTCTACGGCAAGTTCGTCTGTGAGCCGCTCGAGCGTGGCTTCGGCATCACGATCGGCAACTCGCTGCGCCGCGTGCTGCTCTCCTCGCTCCAGGGGGCCGCGATCACGGCCGTGCGCGTCGAAGGTGCTCTGCACGAGTTCACCGCCGTGCCGGACGTCGTCGAGGACGTCAGCGACATCATCCTGAACCTCAAGGAGGTCGTGTTCCGCGCGGCCTCGCCCAAGACCTACACCGTGCGCGTCGACAAGGAGGGCCCTGGCCCCGTCTACGCGAAGGACATCGAGCTGGTCGACGGCCTCGAGGTGCTGAACCCCGATCACCTCATCGCGATCCTCGACAAGAAGGGTCCGCTCCAGATGGAGCTGACGGTGAACGTCGGCCGCGGCTACGTGCCGGCCGAGCGCAACAAGACGCCCACGATGTCGATCGGCACGATCCCGGTGGACGCGCTCTTCTCGCCGATCCGCAAGGTCAACTACATCATCCAGAACGCGCGCGTCGGTCAGGTCACCGACTACGACAAGCTCACGCTCGAGGTCTGGACCAACGGCTCGGTGACCCCGGCAGATGCGGTCGCCTTCGCGGCGAAGATCCTGAAGGAGCAGCTCTCCATCTGGATCAACTTCGAAGAGACCGAAGAGACCAGCTACCAGTCTTCCTCCAGCGAAGACGAGCCGCTCAACGAGAACCTCTTCCGTTCGGTCGAGGAGCTCGAGCTCAGCGTGCGCTCCGCGAACTGCCTGCAGAACGCGAACATCACGCTCATCGGTGAGCTCGTCCAGCGCACCGAGCAGGACATGCTGAAGACCAAGAACTTCGGCCGCAAGTCGCTGAAGGAGATCAAGGAGATCCTCCAGCAGATGGGCCTGTCCCTCGGGATGAAGATCGACAACTGGCCGGCGCTCGTCGAGCGCTGGAAGGCTCAGCAGGCCCAGGCCTGATCGAGAAGGTTTCCAGGCCTGAGGGCTGATCGGATTGCACAGGCCTCAGGCCTGTCGGAGAGCGACACGTCATGCGTCACAAGAATTCGGGTAGGCAGTTCGGTCGGGACACGTCGAGCCGTCGCGCCATGCTGCGCAACCTCGCCGCGAACCTGATCACGCACGAGCGCATCGAGACGACCGAGGCGAAGGCCAAGGAGCTTCGTCGCGTCGCGGAGCAGCTCATCACGAAGGCTCGCCGTCTCGGTACGGCAGCCTACACGCCCCACAAGGAGCTCTCGGCGGCGGATCAGGCGAAGCGCCTGCACGTCAGCCGTCTCATCGGCTCCTACCTGCCCCGCTTCGGGGTGAAGGCCGACGGCACCAAGATCGACATCGTCGAGAAGGTGATGATCGATCTGGCGAAGCGCTTCGCCGATCGTCCGGGCGGCTACACGCGCATCATCAAGCTCGGGCCGCGTCGTGGCGACAACGCCCCGATGACGCTCATCGAGCTCGTGGACGCCGCTCCGGTGACCGACAAGGTCGCGGCGCCGGTGGCCGCCGAGCCGGTGGCTGCGGAAGCCGCGGGCTGATCGACGCCGTGCAGTTACGTCGAGTCACGGGCCACGGTCCGTGGCTCGACGCATTTTGTCGGGGGCTCGACGACCGACCCGAGTCCGCGCTCAGCTCCGCTCGGGGCTCCGAGGACGGCGCCAGCGCCCCCACAGCGCGATGAGCGCCAGGAGCAGGGCCGTCGCGCCACCCACGGCGGCCGCTGCGACGCCCCGCTCGCTGGACTCGCGCTCGACGAGCGCCTTCCGTTCGAAGCCCGCTAGCAGACTGCGTGCGTCCGCGTGCTCCGGGTCGAGCTCGAGCGCGCGCTCGAGCAGGTAGCGGTCGGGGCGCCCGTCCGCGATGAGCAGCTTCGCCTCGACGTAGGCGATCTCGGCGTCGAGCTTGGTTGCGTCCTTCGACTCGGGGTCGAGCCGGCGCGCCTTGCGCAGCATCGCGAGGCGCTCCTCGCCCCGCTCGATCGGTGTGCTGCGCGCCACCGCGACGTAGGAGGCCGACATCTCGCGTCGCCGCTCGAAGAGGGGATCACGGGCGAGCACTCGATCGAAGACGCCCACCGCGCGCGGGTGATCGCTGGCCTTTGCCGCCTCGAAGCCCTCGTCGGCGAGCCGCTCGAGCTCGGCGAGGCGGCTCTGGTCGTAGGCCCAGAAGATCCGCTTCGCGAGCGTATCCCAGGCGACGCTGCGATCGGCCTTGTCGCCGCTGAGGTCTTGCCATGTGTCGCGCAGCTGCCAGCGCGCGGCGTCGCCGATCCCCACCAGACCCTCGCGGGCCGCTTCGCGCACCTTCTTGCGGTCGTGGTTGGCGAAGCTCAAGAGCACGCCGACGGCGTCGACGTCGCGGTTGCGCCCGAAGGCGCGTAGCACGTCGGCGAGTGCGTCGGGATCGCGCACGGCGACGGCCTCGCCGGGGGTGACGCGGCCCAGCTTGTCGAGCTCGAGCGCGGCGAAGCGCTGCACGATGACCGCGTCGTGGCGCTTGGCCTCGTGGAGCGCGGCCACGGCGCGGTCGCCGAGCTTCGTCAGCTGGCGGGAGAGGTCGAGCCGCAGCATCTCGCCGAAGTTGGCGCGCAGGTGCAGCAGCTCGCGCACCGCCTCGGTGCTGCCGATGCCTCCCAAGAGGCGTACGCACCCGAGCAGCTGCACCAGGTCGCGCCAAGCTGGGTCGTCGGGGGCAGGGTTCGCGTGCAGGAAGAGCAGCCAGTCGTCGTCCTCGAGCTCGCTCGCCGTGCCCTGCTTCTTCGCCTTCTTGCGATCGTCTCGCGCGGCCTTGCGGGCAGCTTCCAGCAGCTTGGGCGCGCGCTCGCGATCGAGGGAGCCACGCAGATCCTGGATCTTCGCGTGCAGCGCGGGGACGAGCGTCGGGGAGGGCTGTGCGAGGGCCTCGCGCGCGCGCTCACGCACGTCGGGCTTGGAGGACACCAAGCGCTCCAGCAGGCTCTCGACCTCCTTGCTCGCCTCGGGCGTGGGCTCGGCGAGCTTGATCGGCGGGAGCGTGGGGAGCGCCGGGAGCTCCGCGTCGGGCGGTGGCTTGGGCGTCGAGCTCGCGTCGCGGGCCGAGGGCTCGGCACGCGCGGACGAGCTCGCACTGGCAGCGGGCTGAGCGCCGGCCGGGGCGGGCAGCGCGAGCGCCGCCGCGACGATCGACGCTTCGAGGCGGGGGCGCATCGCGAGAGAGAACGCTCTCCGGGGCGCGGCGCTTCCTCCCGTGGCACCGAGGCTCGGCTCGTCTCGCATCACTCCGCGTATCGGAAGTCGGGGAAATCGCCCACATAGCCGCGCCAGCGCACGTCGACCCGCTCGACGCGGGCCGCGCTCGGACCGCGGTGGGCCCAGGCGATGAGCTCCTTGAGGCTCTCCTCTTCGCCCTCCGCGCAGAACTCGACCGAGCTGTCGGGGCGGTTGCGCACCCAGCCCGTGAGGCCGAGGCGCCGGGCTTCACGCTGCGTCGAGGCGCGGAAGTAGACGCCCTGAACCCGGCCGCGCACCGTCACCTGGACTTGCTTCAGCGCCATCAGGATCGCTAGTTAGCCAGCCCTGAGGATCCCCGCAACCTTCCCGGCTCGCGGGCCCCCGAGGTGGTGGACGTTCGAGGCCTGGGCGCCTACCGTCGTCGGGTGCCTCCCCGTCGGCCCGCACCCTCCGGCGCCACGCCCAAGGTCGCGGACGTGCTCCGCGAGCGGGACGAGCTCGCCCGGCGCGCGGCGGAGCTCGAGGCCAAGGTCGCCGAGCTCGACGTGCTCTACGCGCGCTCGGAGCGCACGGTCAAGGCGCTGCGCGACGTCGGGCTGGCGCTCGGCAGCACGCTCGATCTCGATCAGCTGCTCGAGCTGATCCTCCGCAAGATCGCGGATTTGCTCGAGGCCGACCGCGCCACGCTCTACCTGCTCGACGAGCAGCGCCAGCGGCTCTTGTCGCGCATCATCCTCGGCGACGAAGCGCGCGCGATCGAGCTGCCGGTGGGGGCGGGCATCGCCGGGCACGTCGCGAAGTACGGGCAGACGGTGCGCATCAAGGACGCATACCGCGACCGGCGCTTCTCGCGGCAGTGGGACGAGATGACGGGCTACCGCACCCGCTCGATCCTCGCCGCGCCACTGAAGAACCACGTGGGGCGCACGATCGGCGTCATCCAGGTGCTCAACAAACGTGGGCCGACCTGGCCAGATCAGGTCAACGCCCTCTCGGGCGGCGCGCACCACCACGACGAGTTCAGCGAGTACGACGAGGAGCTGCTCACCGTGCTGTCCACGCAGGCGGCCGTGTCGATCGACAACTCGCGCCTCTTCCTCTCGGTGATCCAGAAGAACATGCAGCTCGTCGAGACGAAGGAGCAGCTCGAGCACCGCGTCGCGGATCTGAAGCTGCTCTTCGAGCTCGAGAGCTCGATGGCGCGCGCCGCGACCTTCGAGGAGCTCGCTCGCGCGGTGATCACCGAGGCCGCGCGTGCCTGCGGTGCGCAGGCCGGCGGCTTGATGGTCGACGAGGGCGAAGACGGCGTCTGGCTCTACTTCCTCGACGTCGGTGCCCGGCGCACGGGCCCCGACCGCCGCGACGCCCGCCTCGCGGGGGCGGGCACCGTGCACAGGCTCAGCGTGCGTCGCGGAGAGGGCATCGCGGGCCAGGCGATGCGACTCAACGAGGCGCAGCACCTCGCGGCGAGCGAGGACCGCCCGCCCGCGAGCGAGCCCGGGCCGCTCGCGCCGCTCGGGCTCGGCGAGCTCATCGGAGAGCAGGTCGACCGCGTCGTGCTGTCCAAGCGCATCGGCACCTTGCTCGGCATGGAGGTGAAGAGCGCCATCGCGATGCCGCTCGAAGGCCCGGGCGACGTGCCGATCGGCGCGCTCGCGCTCTACAACGCGACGCGCGCTGGTGGCTTCTCGCAAGACGCGCGCGCGCTGCTCCGCCTCGTCTCGGCGAACGCCTCGACGGCGGTGAGGCTCTACCTCTCGCGCGTGGAGCGTGAGCGCAGCGAGCGCCTCACGTCGATCGGGCGCCTCTTCTCCAGCGCGATGCACGACCTGCGCACGCCGCTCAGCGTGGTGCACGGCTACGTGCAGATGATGGCCAAGACGAACGATGCCGAGGCGCGCGCCGAGCAGGCTCGCATCGTGTCCAAGCAGTTCGAGGCCATCGTGCAGATGCAGCAGGAGGTGCTCGCCTTCGCGCGAGGCGAGCGCTCGATCCTGCTCCGCAAGGTGTTCCTCGAGGGCTTCTTCGCCGAAGCAGAGAAGCACTTCCGCCGCGAGATCGAGGGGACCCGCGTCGAGCTCGTCATGGAGGTGCTCGACCGAGGGGTCGCGCGCTTCGACGAGATCAAGCTGATGCGCCTCCTGCACAACCTCGTACGCAACGCCGTGGAGGCGATGAGCGAGAAGGGCGGCACGCTCACCGTGCGCGTGGAGCGCATCGCAGACGAGCTCTGCATCTCGGTGGCCGATACCGGCGGCGGCATCCCCGAGGACGTGCGCGGGCGGCTCTTCCAGTCCTTCGTGACGAGCGGGAAACGCGGCGGCACGGGGCTCGGGCTGTCGATCGTGAAGAAGATCGTCGAAGAGCACGGGGGCACCGTCGACGTGAGCTCTTCGAGCGAAGGCACGCGCTTCGTCGTGCGCCTCCCCCAGGCCTCGCACGGTGCGGTCGTCTCGAGCCTCGACGAAGCCGAGGCCCCAGGCCCGGTGCTCGTCGATCGAGCGCCCGCCGGCGGCCGCGCTGCAGACGGCAGGGCGGGGGCTCGCGGTACATCGACCGCCGTGCGTGTCGCCAAGGGCACGCCGGTCGCACGGGAGAGCACGACGGCGAAGTCACCCAAGCTGCGGGGCGCGCGGGCGACGCGCGCCAGCACCTCGAAGGCCTGAGCACCCCCACGCCGATGTCGTACCTCCGCCTGAAGCTGCTCGAAGCGCACGACGACGCCCTGCAGAAGTGCGTCTACTGCCCGAAGCTCTGCCGCGCGGCTTGCCCGGTCTCGAACGCGGAGCCGAACGAGGCGCTCACCCCTTGGGGCAAGATGTCGACCTCGTACTTCCTCGCACGGGGGCACGTGCCCGCCGAGCAGGCGCACGCGCGCACGCCCTACGCGTGCACCGGCTGCATGGCCTGTCGCGAGCGCTGCGATCACGGCAACGAGGTCGCCACCGTGCTGCTCGACGCGCGCGCGGGCGTCGCCGATCTGGGGCTCGAGCCCGCCGAGGTGCGGCGCAGCGCCGCCCGATACGCACGGCGCGAGGCCGAGCACGCCGCCTTCGCGCAAAGGCTCGCCCGAGGGAGGGCCTCGCGGACGCGGGTGCTGCTCGGCTGTGGCTACACGAGGCTCGCGCCACGCGAGGCGGAGCTCGGCCTGCGTGTGGTCGAGGCGCTCCTGGGTGAGCCGGCGCAGCCCGTGGAGCTCTGCTGCGGCATGTCGCTGCTCGACGCCGGCGACCGGCCCGGCTTCCTGCGCGCTGCGGCGAAGCTCGCCGCCGAGCTGGCCTCGGCCGAGCGCCTCATCGTGCTCGACCCGGGCTGCGCCCGCACGCTGCTCGTCGACTACCCGCGCCTCGGCGTCGCGGTGCGCGAGCCCACGCTCCTCGTCGATCTCGCGCACCGCTCGCTCGAGCGCTTCGCCCAGGTCTCCACCGACGCCACGCTGCGCTACCACGACCCCTGCAAGCTCGGCCGCGGTCTAGGCCGCTACGACGAGCCACGCGCGCTGCTCGCGCGCATCACCGGCACCGCGCCCGGCGAGTTCCAGCGCCGTCGTGAGGCGGGCGACTGCAGCGGTGGTGGTGGGCTGCTCCCGGTGAGCATGCCCGACGCGTCGCGCGCCATCGCCGAGCAGCGCCGCGCCCAGCACGAAGACGCCGGCGGTGGTCGCATCGTGACGGCCTGCGCGGCGAGCCTCGCGCGTTTCCGATCGATCGGTGCGCCGGTCGACGATCTCATCACCTGGCTCGCCCGTGGGCTCGGTCTCGACGACCTCGGCTCCGACGCTGCGGGCTCGCCCGCCGAGGCCGAGTCATCGGCGCCATGAGCGACGAGCAGCCGAGGGGCGCTCGCGGTGGCACCATCGCAAGAAGGCTCTTCTCGAGCTACCTCGTGCTGCTCGTGGCCTACGGCGCGACGCTCGGGCTGGGGCTGCGTGATCTGCGCGCCGCGGCGGCCGAGGCGGAGCTGTTGCGCTCGGCCTACGTGCCGCTCTTGCTCCACGTGGGGCAGGCGCTCGCCGAGCAGAACGTGCTCGGCGCGCAGCTCAACCACGTGACGGCCGCGAAGAACCCGGCAGACGTGCGCGAGTGGATCGACACGGCGAGGCGAGCGCGCCCGCTGAGCCTCGCGCAGCTGCGTCGGGGCGCGCAGCGCCTCGGCGATCGACAGGAGGACGCCGAGGCCCTGCGCGCGAGCGTGTCGGTCGAGCTCGACGCGCTCGAGGCCTCGATGCAGGGCGACGGAGAGCGCTTCGCCAGGCTCTTCGAGCTGCTCGCGCTGGGCGATCGCGCCGGCGCGGAGCGCGCGCAGGCGGAGCTCGTGCGTCGTGAGGCGGAGGTCGGTCAGCGGCTGCGCCGCATCCGCGACGGGGCGGAGAGCTCCATGGCGCGCATCTCGCAGCTCGCGCGCGAGCGGGAGCAGCGCTCGCTGCGGCTGCTCGTCGGCCTCTCGGTGCTCACCCTGCTCGTCGGCGTCGCGCTCTCGCTCTACGCGAGGCGCCTCCTGCGCCCGCTCGAGGTCGTCACGCGTCGCGCGGAGACGGTCGCGCGCGGCGATCTCAGGCCGCGCGAGCCGGTCGCGGAGCCGGGGGAGCTCGGGGAGCTCTCGCGCACCTTCGAGGCGATGGTCGCGGCCATCCGCGACGCGCGCAGCGAGCTCGTGAAGGCGGAGCGGCTCGCCACCGTGGGCAAGATGGCAGCCCACATCACGCACGAGATCCGCAACCCGCTGTCGGCGATCGGGCTCAACCTCGAGCTGCTCGAGTCCGAGCTCGACGAGAGCCAGCGTGAGCCGCTCGAGCTGCTCCTGGCGATCAAGTCGGAGACGGCGCGGCTCTCGCGGCTCAGCGAGCAGTACCTGAGCATGGCGCGTCGTCCGCAGCCCGCGCTCGCGAGCGAGGACGTCGGTGATCTGGTGCGCGAGGTGCTCGTGTTCGTCGAGCCGGAGCTCGCGCGCTCGAGCGTCGCGCTGCGCATGGAGATCGAGGATGGTCTCGGCGAGGTGCCGCTCGACGAGACCTTGGTGCGGCAGGCGCTCCTGAACCTCGTGCGCAACGCGCGGGAGGCGATGCCGGAGGGTGGCACGATCGTCGTCGGGGTGCGCGGCGCGGCGGGAGGTGGCGTCGACATCGTCGTCGAGGACGACGGCCCCGGCATCCCCGAGGAGCTGCGCGCGTCGATCTTCGACGCCTTCTTCACCACCAAGCAGCGAGGGACCGGGCTCGGCCTCGCGATGACGCGCGAGATCGTCGAGGCCCACCACGGCAGCATCGCCTGCGAGCCCAGGGAGCCACGAGGCACGCGCTTCGTGCTGCACCTGCCCGCGGATGCGTCGACCGGTGCGGCGCCGCTCGCCTGAGTCAGAGCTCGGGCACCGGGTGCACGCCGTCGCGGATGAGCGGCTCGATGATCGGGCGGAAGCGCGCGACGGTGCCGAGCCCGGCCATCACCGATGCGAGGCCCCACTGCAGGCGGTTCACGAAGGTGAAGTCCTGCGGCATCTTCGGCACCTTCGGCAGCGACGGCATCTCGCCGTCCTTGAAGGCGATCTTCTGGAGGCCGCGCGAGAGATAGCTCACCGTCTCACGCGCCTTGTCGCGAGAGCAGACCCACTCGTCGTGCGTCATCAGCGGCATGAGCAGCTCGAGCGTGTAGCTGCGGTAGAGATCCCAGGTCTCGTCGTCGGGGTCGTAGCCGAGCACCTCGACGCAGGCTCTGTCGAACTCGTGCCAGTCGGCGTCGATCGCGGCGCGCATGTAGCGCTTCATGTCGCCGACGAGCGGCGCGGGCATCACCTTCACGCAGCCGAAGTCGAGGAAGCCGACGCGGCCGTCGTCCAGGAAACGGTAGTTGCCGGGGTGAGGGTCGGCGTAGAGATAGCCGTGGCGCAGGAGCGCTCGGAAGGTGAAGGCCCACAGCGTCTTGCCGGCGAGGTTGCGGTGCTCCTGGGAGCCGCTCGCGCAGAAGTCGGCGTAGCTCGCGCCGCCGAGCAGATCGGTCGTGAGCACGCGCTTCGAGGTGAGCCCGTGGTGTACGCGTGGGATGACGACGTTCGGATCGCCGTGGTGGATGCGACGGAAGATGTCGCCCATCTCGGCCTCGCGCCCGTAGTCGAGCTCGTCGCGGAAGACCTGGGCGATCTCGTCGAGCGTCTGCTGGCTGTGGAGCTTCTTCGTGACGGGCGAGAGCATCGACTGGAAGAACTGCAGGCTCTTGAGATCCGCCTCGATCGCCTTGTCGATGCCGGGGTACTGCACCTTCACCGCGACACGCTCGCCGGCCTTCGTCAGCGCGCGGTGCACCTGGCCGATGCTCGCGGCCGCGAAGGGCTCGGCCTCCCACTCGGCGAAGAGCTCGTCGGGGTGCATGCCGAACTCCTGACGGATGACCGTGACCGCGGCCTCGGGGGAGAGCGGCGGTGCGCGGTCGAGCAGTTTCTTCAGCTCGGCCTGGAAGCGCTCCTCGTAGCCGGGCGGGGCGAGGCCATCGACGTAGCTGACCATCTGGCCGAGCTTGAGCGGCAGCCCCTTCATCTCGCCGAGCGTCTTGAGCAGCGCCTCGGCGGCCTTCTTCGCGTCCTTCGCGAGCTTCTTGCGGTCTTCGTCGGAAGGAGGCTCGGGCTGTTTGCCCCTGCCGAGGACGCGTTTGGCGCCCTCGAGCGCGAGCGGCATGCCCTTGGGGGCGAGGGCCGCGAGGCGCGCGAGGCGCCCGAGGCGGGAGGTCGGCGGCTGGTGCTTGGGCTTGTCGTCGGCCATCGGGAGGCGGCTCGCAGTGCCGGGAACCTCGGAGGATTGGGAGCGCAGTCTAGCCACGAGGGTGCGCTGGCGCCACGCCGCTTCGAGCGCCGCTCGGCCGTGGCTCGGCGGGCTTGCGGCGAGCGCGCCGCCGTCCTCAACATCCCGCGCTCTCATGCGCCCGCTCTCGACGCTCGTAGTCTCCGCCCTCGCGAGCCCCTTGCTCCTGGCCCTCGGCTGCGCAGCGCCCGAAGACCGCGGGCCCGGAGATCACGACGAGGCTCTCGACAGCGACGCGCAGGCGCTCGTCGTCTGCCCCGAAGGCGAGGTCGTGCGCGGCATCGACGTGTCGGTGTACCAGGGCGACATCGACTGGCCCCAGGTCGCAGCCGCGGGTTACCGCTACGCCATCGCGCGCGTGAGCCACTCGACCACGACGATGGACAGCAAGTTCGCGCAGAACTGGGCGGGCATCGCGAGCGTCGGCATGGTCCGCGGCGTCTACCAGTACTTCCAGCCCACGCACGACACGATCGCGCAGGCCCAGGTGGTCTGCGACGCGGTCGGCCTGCTCGGCCCCGGCGACCTGCCGGCGGTGATCGACGTCGAGGTGCCGAACCCGGGCATCAGCCAGTCCGAGTACGCCGACGTCGTGCGCACGTGGATCGATCACGTGGAGGCGTGCACGGGCAAGCCGCCGATGATCTACACCGGCAAGTACTACTGGGAGCCCTACCTCGGCACCGACGAGTTCGCCGACCACCCGCTCTGGCACGCGGCCTACCCGACGGCCTGTCAGCCGCCGAATTCACCGCCGTCGTGCGGCGTCTGCCCGAACATCCCCGACCAGTGGTCGACTTGGACCTTCTGGCAGTACACCGACAAGAACACGATCCCGGGCATCTCGGGCAACGTCGACACGAACGTCTTCAACGGCGACGAGGCGGCGCTCGCGGCGCTCGCCGCCGGCGGCGCGCAGGCCGCGGAGCTCGTCGAGCTCGTCGCGCCGAAGACCGTGCTCGCGGGTGAGCGCTTCGTGGCCCGCTTCCGCTACGAGAACGTGGGCGCGAAGGCCTGGGACGGCGTCGTCAGGCTCGCGACGACCGAGCCGCGCGATCGTGAGAGCGCCTTCTACGACGAAGCCAGCTGGATCTCGCCGAGCCGCGTGGCCGGGATCGACGAGGCCGTCGCGCCCGGGGAAGAGCAGCTCTTCGAGGTGACGCTGCACGCGCCGGACTCGCCCGGGACCTACACGGAGCACTTCGGCTTGGTCGACGAAGACGCGGGCTGGTTCGCCGACGCAGGCGGTCCTCCCGACACGGTCGCCAAGTTGGTGCTGCAAGTGGTTGCGGCGCCCGGACAGCCGGGGGCTGGAGGAGGCGGCGGTGGTGGCTCCGAAGGCGCGGGCGGCGCTTCGGGCGAAGGCGCCGAGGACGGCGCGGCCCGGGCTGCGTCCTGCGACTGCGCCGTGGGACCGGGTCGATCGAGCGGCAGCGACGGACGGGGGGCGATCTTCGCCGGGCTGCTCGGATACGTTCTCTGCCGAGCGCGTGCGGCGCGGAGGCGTGCGCGCGCAGCCTGACTCGGGTGGTGCTGCTCGCCGTGAAAGGCGGGGGAAGGGACGCGATGAGCGCTTCGAGCAAATGGTGGGCCTTGTGGGTCGCGGCGGCCTTCGTCGCCGGGCTCGGTGGTGTGGGCTGCAAGGGTGCGTCGTCGGAGGCCAAGAAGGAGGCCGCAGACGACGAGGACGACGAGCCCAAGAAGAAGAAGAAAAAGAAGAAGAAGGCGAAGGATGACGACGAGGAGGACGGCGCCGGCGACGAGCCGACGAAGGCCGACGCCCCGACGCCCTCGGAGCCCTCCGAGCCCTCCGAGCCGCCCACGCCCACCGGGCCGAGCTTCGCCGGTGTGTACCGCTCGACCTGGGGTGACGCGCGCTTCCGGCAGACCGGCAGCTCGGTGACCGCCACCTACCCGGGTGGAACGCTCGACTGCACGGCGAGCGGCGCGGACCTCGACTGCGACTGGAAGGACTCCGCCGGCACCGGCAAGGCGAAGCTCGCGCGTCAGGCCAACGGCGACGTCGACGGGAGCTGGGGCTTCGGCACCAGCACCAGCGGCGGCGGTCGTTGGCTCTTCAAGCTGCTCTCGGCGGGCGACCCCGGGCCGACCGGGACCGAGGCCGCAGCGGGCAGCTTCGCGGGGGTCTACCAGTCGACCTGGGGCGACACGCGCTTCGTCGAGGAGGGCGACCAGGTGAAGGGCACCTACCCGGGCGGCGTGCTCGAGTGCGCGCCGGTGGGCGCCAAGCTCGACTGCAGCTGGCGCGAGGGCAGCCTGCGCGGTCGCGCGCAGCTCACCCGACAGCTCAACGGCGACATCTCCGGCACCTGGGGCAACGGCGAGAGCTCGACGAACGGCGGGACCTGGCTGTTCCGGAAGAAGTAGCCGTCTTGCGATTGATCGACGCGCGCTGGGAATCCTCGGCGCGCGCCGAGCGCGGGAACGAGAGAGCCCCGCCCCGGTGGTCCGGCGGCGGGGCTCGCTCGTGCGGAGGCGCGGCGCCTCAGCGACGCAGCAGATCCGCGAAGGGGTTGTACTTGAAGCCGGCCGCGTTCGTGTCGGCCGGGCGCTGATCGCGCACCGGCGGCTTGCGCTGCGCCCCGCCGTGGCCACCCGGCCGCTGCGGGCCGCCCTGCTGCGGACCACCCTGCCCGGGGCGGCGATCGCCACCTCGTTGTTCGCCGTCCTGGCGGGGCGCGCTCGTGCGCTGTGCCGAGTCGCTCTTCGCGGAGAGGCGGATGCGCTTGCGCACCAGATCGACCTCGAGCACGCGCACGTTGAGCTTGTCGCCGACCTTCACGGCCTCGCTCGGATCGCGCACGAAACGATCGGAGATCTCCGAGACGTGCACGAGCCCGTCCTGGTGAACGCCGAGGTCGACGAAGGCGCCGAAGGCCGTGACGTTCGTGACCACGCCCTCGAGCTTCATGCCCTCCTTGAGGTCTTCCATCGTGCGCACGTCGTCGCGGAACTTCGGCGGCTCGAAGCTCTTGCGCGGATCACGCCCGGGCTTCTTCAGCTCCGTGACGATGTCGTTCAGCGTGAACTCGCCGACGTCGCCCTCGACGTAGCGCTTCTTGTCGATCTTCGCGATGAGCGCGTCGTTGCCGACCAGCTGGTGCACCGGCACGCCGAGATCCTGCGCGATGCGCTCGACCAGCGCGTAGCGCTCGGGGTGCACGGCGCTCGCGTCGAGCGGGTTCTGTGCGCCGTGCACGCGGAGGAAGCCCGCGGCCTGCTCGAAGGTGCGTGGCCCCACGCCGGCGACCTCGAGCAGATCGCGCCGGCCCTTGAAGGCGCCCTTGAGATCGCGGTGCGCGACGATGCGCTTCGCGAGCGAGCTGCCGATGCCGGCGACGCGCGCGAGCAGCGGCGCGCTCGCGGTGTTCATCTCGACGCCGACCTGGTTCACGCAGCTCTCGACGACCTCGTCGAGCTTCTTGTCGAGCAGCGCGGCCGAGACGTCGTGCTGGTACTGGCCGACGCCGATGCTCTTCGGCTCCACCTTCACGAGCTCGGCGAGCGGATCCTGGAGCCTGCGCGCGATGCTGATCGCGCCGCGCACGGTGAGATCCAGATCGGGGAACTCCTCACGCGCGACGTCGCTCGCGGAGTAGACGCTCGCGCCGGACTCGCTGACCGGCACGACCAAGGTGTCGGCGTGGCCCGCGGCGAAGAGCGTCTCGCGCACGAAGGACTCGGTCTCGCGGCCGTGCGTGCCGTTGCCGACCGCGACGGCCGCGATGCCGTGCTTCTTCACGAGCTCGCGTACGACGCCGCGCGCCTTCTCGAGCGCGCCGTCGCCTTGCACGAGGTAGATCGTCGTGTGCTCGAGCAGCTTGCCGGTGGCGTCGACCACCGCGCACTTGCAGCCGGTGCGCTGGCCGGGGTCGATGCCGAGCACCGCCTTCGTGCCGAAGGGCGCGGCGAGCAAGAGCTCGCGGAGGTTCTGCGCGAAGACCGTGACGGCGGCGCGGTCGGCGGCCATCTTCGCCTCGACGCGCACGTCGACCTCGACCGTCGTGGCGAGCAGGCGGCGGTAGGCGTCGGCGATGGCCTTCTCCAGCTCGCTCGCCCAGGGCGACTCCCGGCGCAGCTTGATGAGCGCGGCGATCTCGCTCTGCAGCGCCTGCACGTCGATCTCGAGGCCCGCGCGCAGCACACCCTCGGCCTCGCCGCGGCGGATCGCGAGGAAGCGGTGCGAGGGCATCGCGGCGAGCTTCTCCTCGTGGTTCGCGTAGTTGTCGAACTTGGTGGGTTTGTCTTCCCAGTCCTTCGTCTTGCCGACCTTGAGCACACCCGTGCTCGACATGGTCTCGCGCACGCGCTGGCGGATCTCCGCCTGCTCGGCGATGCGCTCGGCGCAGATGTCGCGCGCGCCCGCGAGCGCGGCGTTCACGTCGGGGACCTCCTTCGCCAGGTCGACGAAGGCGGCGGCCTCCGCGGCCGGATCGCCCTCGGCGAGCTGCGCCCACATGCGGTCGGCGAGCGGCTCGAGGCCGCGCTCCTTGGCGATGATGGCGCGCGTGCGGCGCTTGGGTTTGTAGGGGAGGTAGAGGTCCTCGAGCTCGGCCTTGGTGCTCGCGCCGCGGATCTTCGCCTCGAGCGTGGGGGAGAGCTTGCCCTGCTTGTCGATCTCGGCGAGCACCGAGGCGCGGCGCTCCTCGAGCTCGACGAGGTAGGTGCGCCGCTCTTCGATCGCGCGGATCTGCACCTCGTCGAGCCCACCGGTCGCCTCCTTGCGGTAGCGCGCGATGAACGGCACCGTCGCGCCTTCGAGCAGGAGCGCGACGACCGCAGCGACCGAGCTCCGGGGCAGGCCCAGCTCGGCGGCGAGGGCGGGGACGGGGTCGTAGGCGGGGAGGGGGGGGGTGGCGGCTTCGCTCATG
>ERZ761602.5146-NODE-5146-length-15789-cov-4.053324_pt1 | contig 15789 bp, 13 predicted proteins | sample MGYA00512165_ERZ761602 | MGnify/ENA primary metagenome ERZ761602 (study PRJEB28899, sample SAMN02445085) | bioreactor sludge metagenome | biome: EBPR sludge; isolation source: Thorneside wastewater treatment plant | place: Australia: Brisbane, Thorneside...
CCCGAGTCGTGCCCGTGCCCGTGCCGTGCCCGTGCCCGATCGAAATCAGTGGGGCGAGGTACTAGCGGGGTCAGCTCGGGTTCACCCACCCCAGCATGACGGTCCCGTCCTCGTACACCCACATGCGCTGATCGGCCGCGAACGGGCCGTCGAACGTGACCTCGCCGCCGCCGGGGAAGACGACGCGGACCTCGCTCACGGACGCCTCGCCGCCGAGGCCGAAATGCAGGTACTGCGAGTCTTGTCCGCCCTTGCCCGTGCCGCCCTGGACGTGGCGCATCCGGGTGACGCCGCCATCGTCGGTGACGAACACCGATGCGCCGATGGCCATGCGGTTGGCGGCGACGTTGCCGACCACCTTGACCTGGAGCCAATGCCCCGCGCCCGTGGCCTCGTTGACGAACGGCCGGTGGGCGAAGAGGTCCATGTCGCCGTCGTGATCGATATCGGCCGCGGCCGCGCCCCAGCCGTCGGTGGTGGTGACGCCGGCGTGGTACGCGTCGAGCACGAAGGTGCCGTCGCCGTTGCCCCAGTAGAAGTCGGTGGGCCGCCCCGGGTAGACGGCGGTGATGACGAGGTCGAGGTTGCCGTCCTGGTCGAAGTCGGCGAGCACCGGCACCGAGTGCGTCTCTTGGTAGCGCAGGCCGGCGGCGCCCACCGGGATCATCCAGTCGCCCTGGATGTCGCCGAAGGTGTGGTTCGCGTTCTGGAGCAGGACCTCGGTCTTGTCCGAGAAGTCGAAGAACCGCGGGTGGGCCAGGTTGGCCGAGACGAGATCGAGATCGCCGTCGTTGTCGAGATCGCCCCACGCGGCGCCGATCGTGTGACCGTAGTAGCCCTGATCGACCTGCCCGGCGACGCCGGCGGCGAGGGCGGCCTCTTCTACCGTGCCGCCCAGGTTGCGAAACAGCATGTTTCGCTGGAGGCGATAGTCGTTGACGAATATGTCGACATCACCGTCATTGTCGAAGTCGGCGGGGGCGACGCCGCGCCCGGTGAGCTTGGTGTCGATGAAGCCGTTCGTCGTCGTCCAGCTCTCGAAGGTGCCGTCGCCCAGGTTGTGCCACACCTCGTCGATGTAGCCGCCGCCGGTCTCCCAGCAGATGAAGTTCGCCAGGTACAGGTCGAGGAAGCCGTCGGCGTCGATGTCGACCCAACCCGCCGCCGCCGTGGGCGACCGCGTGTTCACGCCCGGCTGCGTGCAGGGCTCGTACGTCTGGTCGTCGACGATCATCGACGCGCCCGTCGCGTCCTCGAACGTGCCGTCGCAGAGCGAATGGAGCAGGTGGTCGGGCGACGCGTACGCCTCGGTGTAGAGGAACAGATCCACGCAGCCGTCGTTGTCGTAGTCGCCGAACACGCCGCCAGTGGCGCCGATGCCCATCGCCGCGATGCCGCTCGTCGCGGTCGCGTCCACGAAGGTCCCGTCGCCCTGGTTGCGCCAGAGCTTGGGCCCGTCGGTCACCATGTCGTCCCAGCCATCGCCGTCGTAGTCGCCGAACGAGACGTGTGCGGTCGGGGCGAAGTCTTGCGGTTGAAATATCCGCTCCTCGGGCGTGAGCGAGCCCGTGTACTCGACGTGCAGCCGAACCAGGTAGTCGTACTGGAACGGGAACGAGACGCCGTTGTAGTAGGTGCCGGTCAGCGTCTCGGGCAGGTTCATGGCCGAGTGGCAGTCGGCCCACGCCGCGCACGTGCCCTCGCCAGTGACGGTACCGTCGAAGTCGAAGACGGGCGACCCGGGCTCGGCGCGGTGAGCGACGTAGACCAAACCCGGGTGGGTGATCTCCACGGGCTCGTCGAAGGCGTAGGTGACCCAGCCGTCGGCGTCAGCGTGCTCGGCGCAGCGCGTGCCGGACCAGAGCGGCTCGGGCGCCCAGAAGTCGAAGCCGTTGTGGCCGAAGTCGTCGTAGAGGCCGGCGGCGAGCTCGATCGCAGGGTCGGCCGGCTCGGGCAAGCCGCCCCAATGGATCGAAAAGCCGTGGATGCGCGCGGGGTGGTCGAGATCGAAGCGCACCGCCTCGTGGAGCGACTCGTCGTTCAGGGCGATGTCGTCGCCGTCGACCGTGATCACGAAGCTCTCGTTGCGAACGTTCGTCTCGACGACGCCGTCGTCCCAGGCGAGCGTGACGAGACCTGCCGGCAGATCACCGTCCGCGCTCCCGCAGACTGGAGGCGCCCCGCCGCCGCCCGTGCCCCCCGCGCTCGACGAAGCGCTCGTGGACGTGCTCGTGCTCGACGTCGCATCGGCGCCGCCGGCTCCCGCGTCGTCGCTGCAAGAGCCGGACGCGGAGACGGCGAGAGCCACGGCCGAGAGAGCCGCCAGGCGGGTGCGCGAAGTCATTCGAGCATGCTAGCGCCACCCGACGCCCGCCGCGCCTGACAGCGCCTTACTCCGGCCGGTCTACTCGGTGGGACGCCGCGTCGCGGTGACGCGCGTGAACTGCCAGTCGCCGTCGATCTTCTGGACCTCGAGCCGAACGTCCCGCTCATGGCGTTGCGGCGCGCCGCCCCCCTGGAAAGCGGTGGCGATACCCTTGGCGTCGACGGTGGCGCTGTCGCCCATGATGCTGATGCGCAGGTCGTCGAGGTCGACGCCCGCCGACGTGTACTGCCCCGCGATCTGCATCGCGCCGCCGACCATCGCCTCGAGGCCCAGCGGCCCTTCGCCCGCCTCCGGCACCACGACCGTCGCGCCGGGGGCTAGCACCTCGGAGAGCTTCTCTTTCAGGGCGAGCGCAAAGAATGCGGGGTTGCCCCGATCCGCCGGGAACGTCAGCGCCGCCTCGAGCTTTGCGCAGAGCTCGCGGATCTCGTCCTCGTCGTTGGACATGAAAAAGATGCCGTAGCTCGCCGCGGCTGCGCCCGCGACGAGGAGGCCGATGACGACTCGCCGATCCACCAACAAAAGCTAGCATGCGACCGGCATGGATCATTCCCGCGCCGACGGCGACGGATCACGGGTGCTGCACTACGCGGTCCTCGGGCTGGTCGCGCTCGTCGTCGTCTCGCCCGCCCTCTCGGCCAAGCCCAAAGACGACTACCCGCTCTCGAACTACCCGATGTTCGCGACCAACAAGGACCCGAAGACCACGATCTCGCAGGCGGTCGCCATCGCGCCCGACCAGCTCACCGTCCTGGGGCCGCGCTTCGTCGGCACCGACGAGGTCTTGCAGGCTCGGACCACCATCGTGCGCGCGGTACGCGGCAAGGCCGGTGAGGCGCAGGCGCTCTGCGCCGAGATCGCCACGCGCGTCGCGGGAAAGAGCGATCTGGCGGCCGCGACCCACGTCGAGATCCGCACGGTGACGCACGACTCGCTGGTGTACTTCGGTCAGGGCGACGAGAAGCCTTTGGCCCTCACGACGCACGCGCGCTGCCCGGTAAAGCGCGCCCCGTGAGCGACAGATGAGCGGCTGGGCAGAGCGCATCGACGACATTTTTCGGCCGCGAGCCCCGGCCGAGCGCTTGGCGGCGCTTCGAATCCTGGTCGGGGTCTTCTCGGCCATCTACACGTTCGCGCGCGCGCCCGCCCTCGCGAGCGCCGCTCACCAGAAGGCGAGCCTCTTCGCTCCGGTCGGCCCGGTGAAGCTCCTCAGCCAGCCGCTGCCCCCGGGGGTCGTCTACGCCATCGTCGCCGTCACCGTCGCGAGCGCCATCCCGTTCGTCCTCGGTTGGAAGTTCCGCATCACCGGCCCGGTCTTCGCGCTGTCGCTCCTCTGGTCCACCAGCTACCGCAACAGCTGGGGCATGATCTTCCACACCGAGAACCTCTTCGTTCTCCACACGCTCGTCCTCGCGTTCTCGGGGGCCGCGCTCGCGACGAGCCTCGATGCGCGCGGCAAGCCCGTGCCCGCGCCCTCGCGCCGGTTCGGGGTCGCGATCGTCGTCCTCTCGACGATCACCGTGCTCGCCTACGCCCTCGCCGGCGTCGCCAAGCTGCGCGTCTCGGGCTCGGTCTGGATCACCGGCGATTCGCTGCGAAACCACATCGCGCACGACAACCTGCGCAAGCTGCTCCTCGGCGACGGCTATTCGGTGGTGGGTGCCTGGGCCATCCGACACGCGTGGCTCTTTCCTCCGTTCGCCGCGCTCACGGTGTTGATGGAGCTCGCGGCGCCGCTCGCGCTCCTGTCGAAGCGCCTGGCCACGGTGATCTTGGGCGCGCTGTGGTCGTTCCACGTCGGCGTGCTGATCTTGATGTGGATCTTCTTTCCCTATCCGCTCTTCGGGGTCGCGTTCGCCAGCTTCTTTCGCGCCGAGCGGCTCACCGCCTGGGTAGCGGCGCGGCTCGATCGCCTGCGCTCGAGGGCGTGACCAAGGAGGCGTCGCGACGAGATCGTCTGACCGCTCGCTACCTCGACCAGTCCTCGACCTCGAGAGCTGGGATTCGGGTCATGTGGCCGATGTTCGACGTCACCAGTGTGGCATCTCTGGCTCGAGCGTGCGCCGCGATGGCGATATCGAAGTCCTCGACCCTGGCTCCCCTCTTCTCGAGCTGCGCCTTGATGTCGCCGAACGCTTCGCTGACGTCGTCGGTCCAATCTGCGCGTAGAAGCTCATGCTTGATGAGGTCGAGTCTGCGGCGGAGCGCGTCACGCTTCTTGGACTTGGGCAGCCGCGCGATCCCATATGTGATCTCTGCCAGCACCGGTTGCGGCAAGAGCACGTCTCGCTTCGACGCCGCGCGCAGCCGGGCGAGCACCGGTGGGTCACCACGCATCAAGGCAGAGACTGCGTTGGTGTCGAGCACATAGGTCATAGCTTGGGCGGACCCTTCGAGGTGCGGCGCTTCTCGAGCTCCTTGACCATGTCCCCGACGGCCTCGCGCGTGAGGTCGTCGGTTCGCGCGAGCTCATCGAGGAACTCGGCCGACCACTCCGAGCTCTCCGCCAGCTCACGCTCGAGCGCACGAACGATGAGGCGGTTTCGGCTGATCCGAAGCGCTCGCGCGCGCCGGTCCACCGCGACGAGGAGGGGTTTGGGGAGGTGCACGCTGGTCGGCATGAATATACTCGTGAGTATATTCGTGGGGCGCCGCGAAACAAGCGAACGGGCGATTCGAGCGCCGATGTCGGCCGCCGGCGGCAACACCCCCCCAAGATGCCTGCTGATTCATCATCATCGCGAGCGAGACCAAGCCCACGCCGAGATCGCCAGAACCGTCAAGCTGAGGGCTTGCGGCAAGCTGAGCGGTCCCGCCATCGGGCGCGGGTCGTCACGCATGGTCTCGATCACGCAGCGCCCGGCCGCGTAGACGCACGCGCCCGCGACGAAGGTGCTCCCCGAGCGCAACCGCTTCGGCAGCGTGAGCCCGATCAGGATCACGAGGGCGCCGACGAGCGACTCGAGCAGCGCGACGGGCAGGACGGCCTGCGCCGCGTGGGCGGACGGATCGAGGACGCCTTCGGCGACCTGCGCCGAGAACGCCAGCGTCCCCGGCGGATACGCGATCGCGAGCGGGCCAGTGTCGGCGTGCCCGAAGCAGCACCCCGAGGCGACGCAGCCGAGCCTCCCGATCGCGACCATGACACCGGCGGCCGGCGTGTACGCGTCGAGCGCGGCCCCACGCTGGCGGCCCGCCGCGACCGCGACCGCGACCGCACCCCCCGCGAGCGCGCCGTACGCCATCAACCACCCTGGTGCGAACAGATCGCCGCCGCTGCCGAGCAGCGTTCGCGGTAGCCGCAGGAGCGGCCCGAGCGAGACGGCGCCCACGACGACGCCCGCGACCATCGCGGCGGAGAGCAGGCCCGTTCGCGGCTCGCCCCCGGCGCGTAGGCGCCTTCCGAAGACGAGCGTCGCGGCGCCGAGCGCCAGCACCTGTGCGACCACGAACCACGGCACGGCCTGGTCGAAGAGCCCATCGCGAACCGCGTCGAGCATGCGCCCGCGCCCATCACGATCTCGGCCAGTCTCGCCGCCCGCGTCCGCCAAGAAACCGACGCCGGGGCTTGGCACGAGGATGGCTAGGCGAAACGTGACCAAGGAGTCACGAATATGGACCAACGACTTTCATCGGCGAAACGAGGCATTCGAATGGCGATGCAGGTGGCCGCCATCACCGTCGGGGCAGGGGGCGCCGCCCTCGCCGTGGCGGCCGAGGCGCAAGCCGAGCCGGCCGTCGAGGCGGCGCCCGTCGCGGACGGCGTGAAGCCCGTCGCGCCCTCCGGCTGGTCATGCTGGGGCGGGCCCATCTCGCGCGGGCCGGCTGCGCCGCCGGCGATCGCGACGGCTGACTTCGAGCGCCTCTTGGCCGAGGTTCCGTCGTGATCCCGAGCGCGCCGTTTCCGGTCCTCGACCTTCGCGCGGCCGTCGCGAAGAAGCCGCTCCAGCTCGACGGCGTCGACCTCTTGCCGGCCGACGACCTCGCGCGCGCGCGAGATCATTGGCGCGTGCACATGGCGGCCGAGTTCGCGTCGGCCCGCGTGTTCTCGGGGCTCGTGCCGCAGCTCATGGCGGCCGGCATCGACTACGAGGACGTGCGCGACGTCGTCGAGATGGCCAAGCAAGAGGTCGACCACGGGCTCCTCTCCGGGCGGGTGTTGGCGGCGCTCGGCGGGGATCCGATCTCGGCCATCCCGCCGCTCGACCCGGTCCCGCTCCACGAGGGCTGCTCGCCGCTCGAGGTGGTGCTCCGCAACGTGATCTCGGTCAGCTGCTGCGGCGAGACCCTGGCCGTCGCCGAGATCGGTGCCGAGCGCGAGCGCGCCACCATGGAGCCGCTGCGCGCGATCCTCACGATGATCCTCGCGGACGAAGTCGGTCACGCTCGCTTCGGTTGGAAGCTGCTCCGCGACCTCGCGCCCGCGATGGACGCCGAGCTGAAGCGTCGGCTCTCCGCCTACCTCGTCGCGATCTTCGAGCGCGACCTCATCTCCATGAAGGGCGCGCTCGCCGCCCCGACTGCCTCGTGGGCCGCGCTCACGGTGGGCGCGCCCGACGGCGAGCTCGCATGGACGACCTTCATCGAGACGGTGACGAGCGTGACGGTGCCGGGGCTCGAGCGCTTCGGGCTCAAAGCGGGGTGGGCGCTCGAGAAGGCGCGCGAACGGGTCGGCTGAGCCCGAGAGTGCGAGCGCTGGGCACGCGACGTGCTGGCCGGCGGCCATGACCAGCGCAATCAAGCTCTACCCGACCCGCAACGACCTCTCCGAAGACACGCGCCGCCGCGTCGTTTCGCTCCTGCAGGCGCGACTATCGGACGCGCTCGATCTGGAGGCGCAGATGAAGCAGGCGCATTGGAACGTCCGCGGCCCCGCGTTCTTTCAGCTTCATCAGCTGTTCGACGCCGTGCACGACGAGGTCGAGGAGCACGTCGACATGCTGGCCGAGCGCATCACCGCGCTCGGTGCGATCGCCGATGGCGACGTTCGTACGACCGCTCGCAGCTCGACCCTCGCACCCTACCCGAGCGAGCCACTGTCAGCCGAGTCTCACATCGAGCGCGTTGCGGCCGCCCTGGGGGCGTTCGGCGCAACGACGCGAGCAGCGATCGACACCGCCGCCGGGCTCGACGACGCGGGGTCGGCCGACCTGCTCACCGAGATCTCCCGAGCGATCGACAAGCAGCTCTGGCTGGTCGAGGCCCATCACGCCGGCTGATCTCCGCCGCTTCGTTCTCGCTCTGGCCCTGGCTCGAGCCAGGGTCGAGCGAGCCCGACGAGGAAAGGCATCAGCACCCAGGTCAGGAGCGTCACGACGCCAGCGTTCACGATGGGGAACTGCACGAACGCCGGGGCGTCGCCGAGGATCGCCGGAACGCCGCGCGAGCAGATGTAGACGGCTGGGTTCACGGCCAAGAACGTCAGCGCCGCCATCTTCCACTTGGGAGGCGGGCGCGAGCCGCGCTGGCGGAAGAAGGCCTCGAGGCCGTGGAGCTCTCGCCGTCGAGGGTCGCCCTCGACATGCTCCTTTACGGCCTCCGACCAGGTTCGGTAGAGGTCGGAGTCGTAGAACGCCTGCTCGGCGCTTCTGTCGCGAAACGCGCGGACGATGCCGTACTCGTCTTTGCGCTCACCCATCGGCAGCAGCATGAACGCGCCCAGTGTTTCGGGGCGTCGTTCGGCCTCGAGCATGAAGCTCCGGAGCTTGTCCTCGAACGCCTGCTCGTGGCCTGCGCGGACGCGGCGGGTAATGGCGACGTGAATCATCGGGCTCGCCCGGGCAGCGTTCGTGCCAGCGGCTCGAGGGCGCGCGAGACGCGTCCCTGCCCTGGTCGTGACAGCATGCTGACACCGGTGACAACGGATTGGTCACGCTGCAGTCGGTCGTCAGGGGCTCGCAGGTAGCGCGACGGTATCGGCGGGCGTACGGGGCAGGTCCGGTTCCTGCACACGCGGGCGGCGAGGAGACCACCATGCCCAAAGCCATCGTCGGTGCCGCCGCCAGCCTGCTCACCCCCACCGATCACACGCTCCTGATGATCGATCACCAGCCGCAGATGGCCTTTGCCACGCGCTCGATCGACGGAACCCTCCTGCGCACCAATGCCGCCATGGTGGCGCGCGCCTCGCGCGTCTTCAACGTGGCTACCATCCTCACGACCGTCGCCGAGAAGACGTTCTCCGGCCCGATCTTCAGCGAGATCCGCGCGACGCTGCCCGAGCACAAGGTCATCGATCGCACGACCATGAACTGCTGGGAGGACGCGAACATCGTCGCGGCCTTGAACGCGCTCGACAAGCCCAAGGTCGTGCTGTGCGGGCTGTGGACGTCGGTGTGCATCGCGGGGCCGGTGCTCACGGCTCGCGAGCAGGGCTTCGAGGTGTACGTCCTCGCCGACGCGTGCGGTGACGTCTCGGACGAAGCGCACGAGCGCTCGATGGAACGGATGGTCCAGGCCGGCGCGCGCCCCATGACGTCACTCCAGTACCTGCTGGAGCTCCAGCGCGACTGGGCACGAGCCGTCACGTACGACGCCGTCACCGGCGCCGCCAAGGAGCTCGGCGGCGCTTACGGCCTGGGGCTGGTCTACGCCAAGACGATGTTCGGCGGCGGCGAGGGCGGCTGACGCCGTCCAGCGAGGGACACGAGGCGTCATGACAGACCTCATCGTTCACAACGCCAAGATCACCTCTCTCGATCGCTCGCGACCTTCGGCGCAGGCGGTTGCGGTCGAGGCTGGGCGCATCCTTGCCATAGGAACCGACGATGACGTGCTGGCGCTTCGTAGGCCCGCGACGACCGTCGTCGACGCGGGCCGGCGGCGGCTCATCCCGGGCCTGATCGACAGCCACATGCACGTCATCCGCGGTGGGCTCAACTACAACATGGAGCTCCGGTGGGACGGCGTGCGCTCGCTCGCGACCGCGATGGAGATGCTGCGAAAGCAAGTCGAGATCACCCCGCCGCCGCAGTGGGTGCGGGTCGTCGGCGGGTTCACCGAACACCAATTTGCCGAGAAGCGCCTCCCCACGCTCGACGAGCTGAACCGAGCGGCGCCGGAGACGCCCGTCTTCATCCTTCATCTCTACGACCGCGCGCTCTTGAACCGTGCCGCGCTGGCGGCGTGCGGCTACACGCGGGACACGCCCGACCCGCCGGGTGCGCGCATCGAACGCGATCGCCACGGCGACCCCACCGGTCTGCTCCTCGCCAAGCCGAACGCGCTCATCCTGTACGCCACGCTCGCCAAGGGTCCAAGGCTGCCGCCCGAGTACCAGGCAAACTCGTCGCGCCACTTCATGCGCGAGCTGAACCGGCTTGGGGTCACGGGTGTGATCGACGCCGGGGGCGGTTTCCAGAACTACCCCGACGACTACCAGATCATCGAGCGGCTCGCCCGTGACGGCGAGCTCACCCTACGAATCGCGTACAACCTGTTTCCGCAGCGCGCCGGTGAAGAGCTCGCCGACTTCGAGCGCTGGGCGAAGCTGATCGAGCCCGGAGCAGGCTCGGACCACCTGCGCCACAACGGCGCCGGCGAGATGCTCGTCTTCAGCGCCGCCGACTTCGAGGACTTTCGAGAGCCGCGCCCCGACCTGGCTCCCGCGATGGAGAGTCAGCTCGAGCGTGTGGTGCGCTTTCTCGCCGGGAAACGCTGGCCATGGCGGCTCCACGCCACCTACGACGAGACGATCACGCGAGCGCTCGAGGTGTTCGAGCGCGTGAACCGTGACGTCCCGTTCGACGGGCTGCATTGGTTCTTCGACCACGCCGAGACGATCTCCGATCGAAACATCGATCGCGTCGCCGCCCTCGGCGGCGGCATCGCCATCCAGCATCGCATGATGTACCAGGGCGAGTACTTCGTAGAGCGCTATGGCGCTCGAGCCGCGGAGCGAGCGCCGCCCATCGCGAGGATGCGCGCCGCGGGTCTTCCGCTCGCCGCTGGCACCGACGCCACGCGGGTCGCGTCGTACAACCCGTGGGTGTCGCTCTCGTGGCTCGTGTCCGGCAAGACCCTCGGCGGGCTGTCGATCTACCCGAGCTCGAATCGGGTCGATCGCGAGACCGCGCTCAGGATGTGGACGGACGACGCGACCTGGTTCTCGAACGAAGAGGGCAAGAAGGGCCGCGTCGAGGTCGGTCGCCTCGCCGACTTCGCGCTGCTCTCGGCCGACTACTTCGAGGTGCCCGAGACCGAGATTCAAGCGATCGAATCGGTCCTCACCGTCCTCGGCGGGCGCGTCGTTCATGGGTCGGGCCCGTACGCGTCGCTCGCACCTCCGTTGCCGCCGGCCATGCCGGAATGGTCGCCGGTTCGCGCATTCGGCGGCTACCAGACGGCGCCTGCTGCGCAGACGGCCCGCGCGCGGGCCCCTGCGACGGCGCGGGGCGAGGGCGCCGATGAATGGCTCGCCGGGGGCTGCCCCTGCTGGGCGTTCTGACCCACGCTTCGGCTTGCCGTAAACCAACGTATAACTGGACGCGCCCCCTTGCCGCATCGAGCCTCGCGGCGTGGCCACGGGGACGACCGAGGCGGGTGTTTCGCACGTCGTGCTTCCCGACGAAGCGCCGCCGAGCGCCGAGTCGCTCGGCGCGATCCTGGCGTCGCCTCCGTCCGACGTCGAGCTGCTGCGCATCGCAGCCGCAGCGGCGAGCGCGCTCGGGCGCCTGCACGGCAGCGGGTTTCTCCATCGAGACGTCAACCCGTCGACGATCTGGGTGGATGGTCCGTCCGGGCGGGTGGGTCTCGTTCGCTCGGCATTCTTGTCGCCCCTGCCCGGGCGCGACGACGTCGTGGCGCCGCCACGCCTCATCGTCGGCAGCCTGGCGTACATCGCGCCGGAGCAGACCGGGCGTACGAACCGCGCCGTGGACGCGCGGGCCGACCTCTATTCGCTCGGCGTGGCGCTCTACGAAGCGTTGACGGGTGGGCTCCCTTTCGACGCGAGCGATCCGGTCGATTGGGTCCATTGCCATACCTCTCGGGCGCCTGCGCCGATCGTTCTCCGCTCGGGTGCCCCACCCGGGGTGGTGGGCGAGATCGTCATGAAGCTGCTCGCGAAGGACCCGAGCGATCGCTACCAGACGGCGCACGGTCTCGCGGCGGACTTGCGCCGCTGCGTAGAGAGCGTCGAGCGCCACGGCGAGCTCAGACCGTTCACGCTGGGGACGCAGGAGGTCCGCCCCGGCGCCGTCGCGCGTCGGCTCTTTGGGCGGGACGGGCAGATCGGCGAGATGACGTCGTTCGCCACAGAGGTGCTGAAGACCGCCGAGCCGGGGCTGCTCCTCCTTGCAGGCGCGGCCGGAGTGGGCAAGTCGGCGCTGATCGGTGAGCTTCGCAGACGCCTGCCGGGGCACGTTCTCATCGGGGCAGCCGACATCGACGCTACGGGGCGGGGCATGCCGTACGGCAGCCTGATCGCGGCGCTCCGGCATACCGTCCGGTGGATGCTCAGCCTCGGTCAACGCGAGCTCGACGCTCTAGCGGACGATCTCGTGACGAGCTTGAGCCCCAACGGCGTGTTGATGACGCAGCTCGTCCCCGAGCTCGAGCGCGTGATCGGTCTGCAGAGCCCGGTCAAGGACCTCCCTTCGGAGGAGGCGGCTCGGCGGTTTCACGAGGTATTCGGTCGCTTCGTGTCGACGGTCGCGACGAAGGACCGCCCGCTCGCGCTCCTCGTCGACGACTTGCAGGGGCTCGATGTCGCTACGTGCGAGCTTCTCGAGCACATGCTGCGCGAGCAGCGGCTCGAGGGGTTCCTCTTGGTCGGCGGCTACCGCGACACGGAGGTCGACGCCGGCCACCCGCTTCGCCGGCTGGAGCGCGCGGCGCGAGCGATCGGGGTCGCCGTCCGCGTGCTCGACGTTCACCCGCTCGAGGCGACCGATGTGGAGGCGCTCATAACCGATCTCTTGCGTTGCCGCGCGGAGACGGCGCGACCTTTGGCGGGAATCGTCCTGCAGGCCACATCCGGGAACCCGCTCTTCATTCATCAGTTCGTGGCGACCCTGCTCGAGCAGCAGCTGCTCTGGTTCGACACGGATGCCGACCGGTGGTTCTGGGATGCCCGGCGGATTCAGGCCGAGGGTTACGTCGAGAGCCTCACCGAGGTCGTTCTCCAGCGCGTGGCCCGGCTTCCCGAGCGTACGCGTGAGGCGCTCGGCGATCTCGCCGCGCTCGGAACGCGCGCGAGCGCGCCCGTTCTGGCCGCGATCCGGAGCACTTCACCCGACGACATCCACACCGCCCTCGCCGAAGCGGTCGAGACCGGCTTGGTCGTCCGCGTATCGGACGGCTACACGTCGCCACATGACCGGATTCGGGAAGCTGCCTATGGCCTCGTACCAGAGTCCGATCGGCCGGCGCTGCATCTCCACATCGGGCGCGTGCTCCGGGCGGCCCGCGCGGAGCCCGACGCGGTCTTCGAGGTCGCACGCCACCTGAACCGCGGCTCCGAGCTGCTCACCGATCCCGAAGAGCGCGTCGATTCAGCGCGCATCAACCTGGAGGCTGCGCTTCGGGCCCAGGCCGCAGTCGCGCCTGCGACGGCGCTCGTCTACCTCCGGGCTGGCCTGTCGCTCCTGCCTGACGACGCATGGGAGCGACACCGCGAGCTGGCCTTCGAACTGCATCTCGTAACGGCACGGTGCCGGCTCGCTGCGGCCGAGTTCGACGAGGGCGCGCGGTTGCTCGACGCGCTGGCCGCCCGCGCGGTGGGTGCCATCGAGACGGCCGGGGTCGTCTCGGCCCGCCTCGACCTGGAGCTCTCGAACGGTCGCTACGTCGAAGCACTCGAGCGGATCCGTGCCTACGTCGCCACTCTCGACCGCGAGTGGAGCGGCGTGGCGTCCGACGAGGACGTGCAACGCGAGTACGATCGGTTGCTAGCGACCATGGGTGATCGATCACCCGAGAGCCTCGCCGATCTGCCGATCGTCAACGAGCCGACCCTGCGCGCGACCTTCGACGTATGCGTCCAGGGCCTGCCCGCCGCGTACTTCCTGGACAAGAACCTCTACGCCCTCATCGTCCTCTACATCACCCGGGCGAGCCTCGAGCTCGGGCTCACCGAAGAGAGCTACATCGGATACGCCAACCTCTGCCTGATCCTCGGAAAAAAGGTGGGCGACTACGACGTAGCGGTCCGCTTCGGCAGGCTCGCGGTCGAGCTGCTACGGCGCCGCGGCACGCCCGCCTACGCGCACCGCGCGCTGAACCTCATCGCGACCGTGATCATCCCGCGGACCGAGTCGCTACACGGCGCCTACGAAGTGACGCGGCGCTCCATCGATCACGCAGAGCGCATCGGCCTCCGAATGGAGTGTTCCTACGCCCACGGCACCCTGCTCGTCGGCTTGTTCTCGTGCGGTCGGAGCCTCGCGGAGATCGAGCGGGCTTCGAGCGAGGGACTCGAGCACGCGCGGCGCACCGGCCTGAGCTCGCGCGCCGACTACTTTCGCGCCAACCGCGGCCTCATCCTGGCGCTCCAGGGGCACACGACCGAGCTCGGATCGATCGCGCACGCAGACTTCGACCCTATCGCGTACACGCGGCATCTGCACACCCAGCCCGACGGCGCCGCCGCCATTTTCTGTCACGAGTTTCGCCATCTCCAGGCGCGCTACTTCGCCGGCGACTACGAGGCCGCCGCGGACCACGCCGATGCGATAGAGGCCGTCCTCTGGATCGATCCGCTCTTCATCGATGAGATCGAGTACCAATTCTTCGCGGCGCTCGCCTACGCCGCGCGGGCGAGATCGGTGGTGGGCGAAGAAGCCCAGCGATGTCTCGAGCGCGCCGAGCGCTTCCGCGACATACTCGCCTACTGGGCCGAGCGCGTGCCGCAGAACTTCGCGGTTCGGCAGCGCCTGATCGACGCCGAGCTGTGCCGCTATCGAAAGAGCGATGAAGAGGCGGCCGCCGCGTTCGAAGAGTGCATCGCGCTCGCGCGCACTCATCGTTACCTGCACCTCGAGGCGCTCGGCCTCGAGCTCTACGGCGCGCACCTCTTCGCGTGCGGCCAACCCGCCGCCGCAGAGGCATGTCTGCGGAGCGCGGCGGCGGTCTATCTCCGATGGGGCGCGTTCGGGAAAGTGAGGCAGTTGCGCGAGCGTCACGCGACCGTGGGCGAGACGGTCAGGGACGCGACGTCGGGTGGGATGGTCGACGCAGCCGCGGAACAGATCGATCTGGCATCGATGATCCGGACGCTGCAGGCGATCTCGGTGGAGATCGATCTCGACGCGTTGGTCGAGCGCCTCCTCAAGATCACGTTGCAGCAAGCGGGGGCCGATCGCGGCGTGGTGATCTTGACGCACGCGGGCCCGCGCATCGCGGCGGTAGCGACGTTGACGGGGGGCGCTTGGAGGGTCGAGCACAAATCGGATCCGCTCTCCGGGGATGCTCTCCCGTTGGCAGTGGTGAACTACGTCCTTCGCAGCAGCGAGCGGCTCGTGCTCAACGACGCCGCGGGCGCCACGGCGTTCGTCGATGACCCGTATCTGCGCGCAGGGCGCGCGCGATCGGCGCTCTGTGCGCCGATCGTCCTCCAGTCGAAGCTCATCGGCGCGGTCTATCTCGAGAACACGCTGACCACGCAGGCTTTTGCGCCGGCGGTGCTCGGCGCATTGGAGCTGCTCCTCGCCCAGGCGGGGATCTCGTTCGAGCACGCGAGGCTCTACGCCGAGCTCCGCCAGGCCAAGGTCTACATGGGGCACGCCGAGCGCCTGAGCGGGACGGGCAGCTTCAGCTGGCGCCCCCGGACGGGGGCGCACTTCTGGTCGGACGAGGTGTATCGGCTGTTCGGCGGCCCCGTGCCGGAGTCGGTCGCCGCGGCCGATCAGCTTCGGCGCCCCGCCGACAAGCGAACGCTGGAGTCGATGGCGATCCGAGCGGCTCGACTCGGCGACGCTCCCCATGAAGATCGGGTGCAGCTCTCGGACGGTTCGTCCAAGTACCTGACCGCGTTCGTACAAGATCTGGGGTCGTCCGACGATCCCGAGTACGTGGGAGCCGTTCGCGACGTGACCGATGTCCGCAGATCGGAAGAAGCGCTCGAGCGTACCAAGGCGGCGCTCGCGGACGTGTCGCGCGTCGCGACGCTCGGCGAAATGACGGCCGCCATCGCGCACGAGGTGAACCAGCCGCTCTCGGCCATCGGCCTGAACGCCAGGGCGTGCGTGCGTTGGTTTGGCGCCCCGTCGCCCAACCTCGAGGAGGCTCGGCAGGCGGCAGAGCGCATCCTGCGCGATGCAACCCGCGCGACTGACGTCATCGCGCGGATCCGTGCCCTGTTCCGGCCGTCGACCGGCGTGCGCGCACCGGTCGATGTGCACGAAGCGGTCCGTGAAGTGGTGACCCTGGTGCAGAGTCGGATCGCCCGCACGGGCGTGTCGACG
>ERZ761602.5147-NODE-5147-length-15787-cov-6.892067_pt1 | contig 15787 bp, 14 predicted proteins | sample MGYA00512165_ERZ761602 | MGnify/ENA primary metagenome ERZ761602 (study PRJEB28899, sample SAMN02445085) | bioreactor sludge metagenome | biome: EBPR sludge; isolation source: Thorneside wastewater treatment plant | place: Australia: Brisbane, Thorneside...
GCCCAGGGCCTCGCCATGAACGTAGACCCCAGCCCCGCAGATATGCCACAATGAGAGTTCGCGCCCGAATTGCATTGGACCTCGCCGGGCGCACCAGGTGACCCCTTGGCGAAACCCGTCGAACTCAAACCCGAAGAACTGAGCGCCCGCTCCTATGCTGACCGACTGATCCTCGGCGCCCTGACCGATTTGCATTCCGCCGTCAAGCTCAGCGAACTCGCCGAGCGGCTGGAGAGCGACGGAATCGGGCTGGCCGCGATCCGATCCCTCCTGGCCAGCAACCCCGAAAAGTTCGCTTACAGCGACCGCCGCTGGATCCCCGCCGCCCGACTGGCGGGCGAGGGACGTCCTTTTGCCGAAGCCGTCCGAACAACGGTCGACCGCTTTGGCGGCCCGATGCCGCTTTCGCTGCTCATCAAGGATCTCGCTGCGGGACGAGAAGAAAGCGAGGAGGAGATCGAAGCCCGGCTCGACCGCATGGTCTCGCGGCACCCCGACCTCTTCATCACCAACGCGGGAGAAATCGCCCTCAACACCTGGGTTTTCCACGCCTACGACGAGACCGTCGAGCGGGCCCTTGGGATGAACCGACTGACGCGCGAAGAAGTCGAAGAAGCCCACGCAAAGCTGGGAGATTTCGACTGGCGAGCCCCCGACGCGATGGAACAAGCGCTGAAGAAGCTGGCCCCGGTTCCGGTCAAGTTGATCGGTGCCCTGGCTTGGCTCAAGCTGAATCCACAAGCCCCTCATTCGCCCCTGCTCTATGATTGGAAGAGCTTCAACGCTCGCCTACTGAACCTGCCGGGCTACGTCTACGGCGCGGATGGCATCCTCACCAGCGCCGAAGATGCCAAGAAATGGGTCAGCGCAGCCATCAAGCTTGCCGAGCGGATCGCCCCGACGGTCGAGATCGATGACGCGGCGCCCATCGAGGTCAAGACCGAAGACGTCGAACGGATGGCGGCCAAGGTCGCCGGTTCTGAGCAGACCATCACCGCGACCAAGCTTCTCGAAGAATTCTATGAGATCACGCCGAGCGTGAAGACGTTCCCCTACGACCTCCAAAACGTGATCGCGGCCCTGCGCAAGCAGAGCGGCATCGTTTGGGTCGGCGGCGACCGATTCCGCAAGGCCGAAACGGCTCCGGATTACATCGAAGAGATGCCGGACCTGTTCCAATACGTTCTCACCGACGTCCGCGACGAGGAAGACGAGTTTGTCGACTGCGAACTCAGCGACGAAGGTCTCAGCACCACGCTCCGGCGCTTGCTGAACCACCCGCTGGCCACCGACGTTCTGGACGAGGACGTGATGGCGACCCCCAAGTCGATGCCCGAGCAGCTCAGCTTGGTGCTCAAGCCGATTCACCGAGAGCTTGGGACGTTCCCGCTCTCGCAGTTCCCGACCGGATGGCTCGACCAAGAACCGCGGATCCAAGAACTGCAGTTCATCGATCCGAGCGGCCGAGAGATTCAGGTCTGGGCCAATCTCGAAGCGCGGTTGCTCTTTGGTCTCATTGAGGTCTTCCTCGAGCAGCCGGTCGAGTCGGGTGCGGTCTTCAGCCTCACCAAGACGCCGAAGCCCAACGTCTTCGAGTTTCAGTGGGCCGAGCAAACCGACCCGGTCGTCTTCATCACCAGCCAGCGGATGGAAGAGCTCCGCGACATTCAGAGCCGCAGCGAGGGCATGTCCACGCTGGAGGTTCTGCAAGAGGTGATGACGCACTGGCCGAAGGGCGCCGACTTCCTCACCATCCTCTGGGAGGTGAACGTTGTCCGCCGAAGTAGCCGACGGCTCATCGCCTCGCTCCTTAGCAGCTATGCCTGCTTCTATCAGCGTTCGGGTTCGCCGGTCTGGCACTACGACGCCAAGAAGAACGAGCAGGGCTTCGACAAACAAAAGAGGAAATTTGTTCTCAAGCGCTAGGATCGGGTATCTTTCCTAATCGGCCTAGCGGATCGACAGAATCCAACGGATCAGTAAGAAGAATTTATGGCAAATATCAAGTCGATGAAAAAGGACCTGCGGCGCAACGCGAAGAAGCGCGCGGCAAACCAGTCCACCAAGGCGTCGCTCAAGACGCTGATCAAGAAGGTCCGGAAGGCCGACGAACCGGCCGTTGCGACCACCAACGCGGCTCTCGCCCAAAAGGCTCTGGATAAGGCCTCCCAACGCGGGATCATCCACAAGAACCAAGCCGCCCGCCGCACCTCGCGGATGATGAAGGCCGCCAACGCCAAGGCCGCCGCCGCGAAGTAAGTCAGGCAATCACTTAAGCTGGAGCGAAGGTCAGGCCCCTAGAAGGAGCCTGACCTTCTTTGTGTTCTTATGGGAGACCGATTCTCCCCGATCGGCCGGAAACGGGGGCTTGGCGTCCGGCCCGGTATTGCACAATCGAACCCAGATGGAAGGTGGGATAAGTGGAGAGAGGGTCTGGCCGCCGAAATTCTGCTAGGAAGAAGCCTGCCGAGTTCAGCCTTCCGTGAGCGGTGAGCCAGCCCAGTCGCGCGGGATCTTCGGGCACAGGGATTCGAATCTCACCAGTCACTGTCCCATCTGGAAACCGAAACTTTGGCGGAATGTAGGGTCCGCTCTCGGTTGTTGCCCAGAACGTTCCATATATCGTCCCGTCGTTGGCGAGGGTCACAAAAGGCTGACGCCTGCTATCCGATGACTCGTAATCGGCCAGCACCTTCGGATCGGGGTCGGCGCCAAACAACCGTATACGGATTCGGTATCGGAATCCGGGAAGGGACTCGGTCTCGGAAACTACGTAGTGCCCCAGATCGTTGATGGCGACGAGTCTGCCTTGACCGGGCAAGATCACCAGGCTGCCATCCAACCGACGTTGATAGATTCGCTGGTTATAGTCAAAGAAGGTCAATCCGGATTCGGTGATTTGAATATTATTTGTCTTGTGGGTGAGGGCCGGAAGTTGATCAAAATAGTCCCAGTGGCCTAGACCCAACCTGAGCATTGGCCGACCATAGAGTTCGATCCCTGCGATCCAGCCCGCATCGTTGATATCTTTCGGCCACTGCAGATCGCTGCCGAAGCGAGTGTCGCTGTTCAAGTTAGTGAGGACCCCGGCCGCATCCCAAACGATTGGGAAAATCTCTGTTCGGACATATCCCCAGCCGATGGTCGTCCCTTGGCTGTTGATCGCAACGATCGTTGGGATGGTGACCGGCAACCCCATGGGCATGAGCGTCTCAGAAAGTCTCCGGGCCAACGATTCGTGGGAAAGCTTCCGATAGGAGCGAGTGGAGGTCCACTGCCAGGTGTCGGTATCGGTTTCCGTATACGCCATATTGAGGTTCGGGGCGATCGAACCCGAGACGGAATCCCGGTCGAAGTCGAGCGACGGGCCAATCGTCGGGCCGATCGCAAAGGTTCGCTGTCCCCAAGCCGCCGGCGAGATTGCGGCCGCGATCAAGATGGTCAGTGCTAGAGTAGGCAGGTTGCGTCTCCGCAACTTTCGACGTGCCAAGAATGCTCCGAGCGCGGCCCCCAGTCCCAACATCGAACTCGGTTCGGGAACGGCTTCCAGGTAGTAAGTTCGCTCCGTTAGGTCCTTGCTCGTGTATCCCCGAATCACGATGTTGTTGGCGTCGTCATTCGCGAGGAGAGAGAGGAAACCAAGGCCCCGAACGCTGGAATTGTCCATTGCCCCACCGACCCAACCCCCACCACGGCCGTTAGGATTTGGCCCAATCAGAAGTTCTTTTCGCCAACCTTGGAAGGCCTCGGCTGTCACCGAGCGGGCGTATCCGCTATGGGCAGTCGGGAGGTACAAATTGTCATCTTCGGAAACAATTTCAAAGGACCCGTTCGTCGAGTAGAGCCTTTGCTTGTTGTCAATTCCTCGGGTAAGGAGTATCCCGTCGGTCGTGACTTTTTGAAGATGTCCCCAAGGCAGATACTGCGCGTTTGTGTCGGGGTGCCACGTAATGACCGTCGGAGTGAATGAGCTTCGCGGCGCAAAGATCCGATCTCCAACAACCCAAAACCGCGCATCGAGGGGAAGCGGCAAGTTCGAGGATGGAAAGCGATAATTGCCCAGGGGATCTCGAATCCAGAGCCCCGAATCTGTGGCGCCATACAGGGTTCCTTCCTTAGTTCGGTATAGCGCCCGCCGAAGGAAGACTCCCTCGGGACTTCGTTCGGGCAGGAGGGTGACGTTGCCCAAAGGATCTGCAATGGCGGCCCGAGTTCCCCGCGCGCCCAGGGAATATCCTTCTTGGGTGATCTGGTTGAACGAACCGTCGAGCTGCTGCACACCTCGTTCTTTCGTCCAAATCTTGTCCTGAGAAATCAGTACGACCCCAGCGGCCGAGGAATCGATGACGGTTTCCGCACCCGGAATCACGTGGACCCGGTAAGTCTGCGGTAGGTTTGTTCCCTGTGCGCAAACCGAGCCCGCAAGTACGAGAACAGCTAAACCCAAAGAAGTCCTCATTAGAAAAACCAGGCCTCCAGTCGAGAGCCGTCTTATAACAGGATAACACAAGAATCCCACTCACCTGCGGATTTTCTTGTGGCTTTTCAGTCCCTCAGTAAAGGGTTCGGAACGTATCGTCCATTTCTGCGGGACTTAAGCGGGCCTGATTCTGGCTGTCCCGCTGTCTGCTCCCGCTTGGATTGGGTAGGTCCGTTTCTTTGTCTTACGGACCATGCGTTCCACAGGACCTGGATTCCTAAGGCATCTCTAGGCGCTTCCAGAGCATGTAGTCGGTTTCTGGCCATTCGAGTCCGGCTTGCCCGGCGATCTCGCGGAGCTGGCCCCGGTGGTAGGTTCCGTGGTTCGCCACGTGGCGGAGAACATCTTCCACCAGTTGGAAGTGGGTCTCCTCCCCACGCTGATAGCTCACGAACGCCGTTGGGTCGGAGGTCTGGATGACTTCGATCCAGGCCTGAGTCATGATCTCGAGCCCAGCGAGGACATCGCCCGGTAGTGCCGGAGTTTCCTCGACACTGATCACGCGGCCGTACCAGATCGTGTGGCAAAAGAGGAGATGCTCCCAGACGCCTTGCCCCCGTTCGCCGAGCTTCGGGATGATTTCAGACCACTCTCGGTTGGCCCAGAGGTCATAAGAAAAGGCTTCGACGAGTCCTTCGCGGGTTTCTGGCACGATCATCAGGGTACCCGCACGATCGAGCCTGGTCTTTCCAAGTGGAGAGACCAGGCTCTTTGTTGTTGCGCAAGGTTCGAATTCTTGTCTGGATCAGAAGGCCTCCAGGAGTGCGGAGTAGCTTCCGGATCGGACTCCGTTGTTGCTGATTCGGATGATGGCCTTGGCTCCGTTGTGGTGGGCATAGAAGCTGGCGAATCCGCTGTTGCTGCTGCCTTCATCAGAGTCGATCAGCCGTCCGGTGTTGTAGTCGTAGATGTAGAGATCGAAGTCGGCTCCGGGTCCGCTACCCTCGAGGCTGACGCTCCAGTCTCCGGCATCGACGGTCCAGGTGTATTGGTCATAGGTTCCGGCGCTGAGCCATCCGTCCATCCAGTTGTTGCTGGCCTCGATCTTGAGGGTTTTGACTTCGGGTTGGAAGGGGTTGTGGGCTTGGCTGCTGGCGCTGAGTGCGATGGCGGCGATAGCGAGAGTGGCGATTTTGTTGATGTTGATCATTTTCTGGGTTGCTCCTTGGTTTGAGGCTTTGTTTGCCTCGCATGGGGATATGGTAAGCCCCAATCCCAAGAAGCCCTGGCCGCCGGATCACAGCCATGAGGTGATGAAGATCACACCCAATCCACATTGCAAATGTGCTGGCTTTCCTTCTCTCTTTGTCACGTTTTACTCTTGCTGATGTACACTTCAAATGCATTCTATGCAGGTTAAGGGAGAACTATGAGGCTTTTCGCACTTTCGATCTTTTCGGCCCTCGTCGCCGCAGGTTCAGCCAATCTGATCCTCAACGGCGACTTCGAGACTAACTCCGCCGCCGGCGCGACGTTCTATAACCGGAGCAACGCAGATTGGACGGCACTGATGTCGAACGCCACCGGCTACGGCTCAGGCGCTGAACTGGACCTCATGACCTTCGGTGCGTTTGGTTCAGCCCCTCAATCGGGAAGCTATAAGGCTGGGATGGCCACTGGGAGGGGGACCGATGCCTTCACCTTCACGCTCAACGGCGGAGTGGTGGCCGGTCAGGCTTACAGCTTCTCGTTCTGGGCTTACCGGGACCAGACCTTTGTCTCTGGCAACGGCTCCCTGAATCTCGGTATCAGCAGCGTCAACAATGCTGCGGGCACTACAGTTTTCTCCACCGGGGGCGGGGTCCCAAGCAACACTTGGACCCAGTTCACGGGCTTGTTCATTGCTCCGGCGAGTGGCGGATTCCTGAGCGTCGAAGCCGTTCCCGGTAGCAGTACCGTCTGGTATCACGTCGACAACTTTAGCCTGGAAGTGGTCCCTGAACCGGCCACCCTGGCTGTACTTGGACTCGGAGCCGCGGCCCTGGTCCGACGGCGAAAAGCCTAAGCGACACTTCTTCCCTGGGATTCTCCAATCGAGACTCCCAGGGAAACTCAAGTGGCGGTTCTCGTCTAGGAGAACTTTTGGACCCGAACCCAGGCCCAAGCGACAACCGCCCACTCCGCGAGCACCGAGGCCACCAGCGCCCAACTCGCGACGATGATCCCCGGCCATTGTTGCCAAACCCCGAGCACCAGCGCCACCGAGAGCGTCCCCGCCCCGGCAACCACCGCATAGAGCCGGGCCATGGTCGCTCGCTGGGCCGTCAGCATCCCGCGCAAGTAGTTCCCCGCCGCCCCCGCCAGCGGGAGCATCACGCCGATGACCAAACCCACTCGAGCGAGGAGCGCAAGTTCGGGCGAGACCCGAAGCACCTCTCGCATCACCCACTGATCAAACCCGGTCACGAGAGCGAGCACCAGGACAAAACTCGCGATTCCTCCAATTGCCCAACAGTAGCCCCGCAAGATCCGCGCCGAGATCTGATCACTAAAGCGGATCACCACCTCGGGCAGCGCATAGGTAACCGTCCGGGTCAGCCAGAGCAAGGAACTCTGAACCTGCCAGGCGGCGGCGGTCGTCAGCGGCTCCGGCATCCGGGCAATCGCGGCGTTGATGATCGGCCCGGTCATCAATAGGAGCATGGTTCCGCCGGTCAGGGGGAAGTGGAAACGGCTGAGCTGCGCCAACGATGGCCGGGGGTGGTCCGGGTCGTTTTCGGGCAGATCGGCCAAAGCCCGGCGAGCGATCAGCGAGATATAGGTGGCCTCCACACACACGCTCAGGACAAGGGCGGCTCCGATCACCGTCGAACCCGGCCAACCGCTCGTCCGATAGAGCCCATAACTCGCGGCTGCGATGGTGATCATCCGCAGCGCCGTCCCGAGCCCAATCGGCCGAGTCGCCCCAACCCGGATCATCGCCCCCTGCAAAAATCTCCGCCACCCGATCGCGGCACTCCAAGGAATCATGAGAATCAGCGGGACGTGGCAAGCCTCCACAAGCTCGGGCCGCAACCCTAGAATCGAACCCAGGAGCCAACCATAAATCGGGGTCAAGACCACCAGGGCATGGACCCCGCTCGCGCCAAGAGAAACCAGAAGGGCAAAGCGCTTGAGCTGACGCAATCCCTGCCGGTCCCGCGCGAACGTCGTGCTCGTCGCCAGAAGGTCGATCACCGGGCTCTCGATAAAGAGGCTGACGGCCATGATCACGAAGAACGCGGCGGTATGCAGGGTCGCATCCGGCATCCGGCTGAGAATCGCGACCGAGATCGGCGATTCCATGGCCATGAAGAGCCAACTGAGAGCGAGAGGGGCATACAGACGGTTGATAGCCCGGACCGGAGATTCGCTCACCAGAAGAGGATACCGGCCCATGGGAATTGTGGGGAGTGGCGGGGAGTCGTTGGGAATAGTGGGGAGTCGTAGAGTTTAGGCAGACGGGGTTCCTAATGGTGCGCCCGTCCAGGATGGGGTTGCCGACTGGAGCAGAGATGATCTCGATCCCCCTCCATTCTCAACAACTCCCAACCATTCCCCACCACTCCCCAAACTCGGCAATCGGGCCAGATCGCCTAGAATAAAGGAACAGCCGACGACCGGCGACAAAAGGAACGAATCATGGCGACTATGACCGCATCTGGGTTGGATCGAATTGCAGGACTCCTCGGGGACAAGGCCCCCTACTACCTGGAGCACAAGTCCCAGACCGTGCCCACCACGCAGCTGCACCTGCCCGGGCCCGACTTTGTGGACCGAATCTTTACCCACACCGACCGCAACAGCCAGGTCCTGCGGAGCCTGAACGCCATGTACAACCACGGCCGACTGGCTGGCACGGGCTACCTCAGCATTCTGCCTGTCGACCAAGGCATCGAGCACAGCGCGGGAGCCAGCTTCGCCAAGAACCCGATGTACTTCGATCCGGAGAACATCGTCCGCCTCGCCGTCGAAGGCGGATGCAATGCCGTTTGCTCCACCCTCGGCGTGCTCGGGATGGTAGGCCGCAAATACGCCCACCGGATCCCCTTTATGGTGAAGGTCAACCACAACGAACTGCTGACCTACCCGAACAAGGCCGACCAGATCATGTTTGCCCAGGTCGAGCAAGCCTGGAACATGGGTGCGGTCGCCATCGGCGCGACGGTCTACTTCGGCAGCGACAACTCCGGCCGACAGATCATCGAGGTCAGCGAAGCCTTTGCCCGCGCTCATGAACTCGGGATGGCCACCGTTCTTTGGTGCTATCTGCGCAACGATGCCTTCAAGACCGGCGGCACCGACTATCACCTCAGCGCGGACCTGACCGGCCAGGCCAACCACCTGGGCGTCACGATCGAAGCCGACATCATCAAGCAAAAGCTGCCCGAGAACAACGGCGGCTATAAGGCCCTCAACTCGGGCGGAAGCAGCTATGGCAAGCTGGACGAGCGAATCTACAACCAGCTGACCAGCGACCACCCCATCGACCTCTGCCGCTACCAAGTTCTGAACTGCTACAGCGGGCGAGCGGGATTGATCAACAGCGGTGGCGCAAGCGGAGCGAACGACCAGTTCGACGCTGTGCAGACCGCGGTCGTCAACAAGCGCGCCGGAGGTCAAGGCTTGATCTCGGGTCGAAAGGCCTTCCAAAAGCCGTTTGAAGAGGGGATTTCCATCCTCAACCTGATTCAAGACGTGTATCTCTGCGAAGAGATCGGTCTCGCCTAGAGATCGAGAAAGCCCGCCGACCCGGCCCGGAGCCGCGCCCTCCCGAGCCCCCGAACAACGGGGGCACGGGCTGCGCCCCGGGTCGGCGGAAAGGTCCCCAACTTTCACCCGGGTAAACTACCCCCACAGATCGCGAGCCGAAGGCGTCTCCTCTGATCGGAAAACCTAACGCCATGAACCAACTCCGAGTCCTGATTGCCGACGATGACCCCATCATCGTTCTCGACCTCAAGCAAATGCTCGAAAGCCTCGAGTATGAGGTCGTGGCCGAGGCCAGCGACGGACAGCAGGCCGTCGAACTCGCCCGAGAGCACACCCCCGATGTCTGCGTCTTCGACGTCAAGATGCCGGTCATGGACGGAATCGACGCCGCCGCAACCGTCATCGGCGAAGGAGTCGCCCCCGTCGTCCTTCTCACTGCCTACAGCGACAAGGAACTCATCGAGCGCGCCGCCGATGCCGGAGTCTTTGGATATCTGGTCAAGCCCTTTAAGCCCGGGGACCTGCCCCCCGCGATCGAAGTCGCCCGCAGCCGGTTTGATCAAAACCAAAAGCTCGTCAAGGAGATCGACAACCTCGAACAGCGCCTCGAAGCCCGCAAGCTCCTCGACCGAGCCAAGGGGATCCTCATGGAGCTTCACCAGGTTAACGAGGCCGAAGCCTACCGCCGGATCCAGGTCCAATCGATGAACACCCGCAAGTCCATGCGCGAAGTGGCCGAGGCGATCATCTTGGCCCAATCGGTCTAGTCAAGATGGATCGACTCTGGGCCCCTTGGCGACTGACCTACATCGAGAAGGCCGACGCCCCCGCAGGATGCATCTTTGTCGAGTTGCCGGCCCAGGATAACGACCGCGAGAATCTGATTCTCTATCGGGGCAAGACCGCGTTCGTGATGCTCAACCGGTTCCCCTATACCAATGGGCACCTGATGGTCGCGCCCTATAAGCACACCGCCGACCTCAGCCTATTGGACGACGACGAGCTGCTCGAAATCAACCAGTTGGTGGCGCGGTGCGTGGAGTGGATCACGGCGACCTATCGGCCGCAGGGGTTCAATATCGGGGTCAACCTGGGGTCCGCCGCCGGTGCCGGAATTCCGGACCACGTCGACTGGCACATCGTTCCCCGCTGGCAGGGCGACACCAACTTCATGACCGTGGTGGGCGAGGTTCGCGTGATGCCCCAGAGCCTGGAAGAGAGCTACGACCGACTTCTGGCCGCCGTCCATGCCTGAGATCGTTCCCCTTCCCGTCGTTCCCGACCACCCCGAACTCTCGGAGCTCCGTAGCCGCGCCCTCGCTTGCCAAGCCTGTTCGATCGCCGAGCGCCGGACCCATGTCGTCTTTGGCGAGGGCAACCCTTTTGCCCCGCTGGTTTTGGTCGGTGAGGGTCCGGGAGAGACCGAAGACCACACCGGTCGCCCTTTTGTCGGCCGGGCGGGAAAGTTGCTCGACCGGGCTCTGGGCGACTGTGGCCTCTCGCGGAACGACGTCTATATCTGCAACACGGTCAAGTGCCGAGCATGTGATTGGGAAGGGACCAAGGCCACCAACCGCGCCCCGACCGAACTGGAGGCGCTAAACTGCCGCCAATGGTTGATCCCCCAATTGGGACTGATCCGCCCGTTGGTGATCTTGTGCGTTGGAGCGCCCAGTGCGAAAAACCTGATCAAGAAGAACTTTCAGATCACCAAAGAGCGGGGCAAGTACTTCCCCGGCGAATTGGCCAAAGTGATGATGGCCACGCTCCACCCGGCCTACATCCTTCGCCAAGCCAATATCAGTGGGGACGGGGGCTATTCGCTCTTGGTGGCGGACATCGACCGCGCCTGGCAAACGGCTCTCAAGCTCCGCGACCGCGCCGCCGAACAGGCAACCCTCCAAGGGGAATTGGAACTATAGGAGATCACGGATCTCGGGGACCGATGGGAGAGCAAGTCGGGAGCGGTGGCGGAGTGCTCGAGTCAAAAACCCTCCCACCGGCCCCCAATCGCTCCCCAATGCTCCCCGAGATCCTTTAGTCTCTCCCACCGCTCCCCCTGGCTCTCAAACCCCCACCATTCCCCACAAATCCGCGCTAACCCTTTCTCCGCTGGCGGAAGACGGCGGCGATCCTAAATTTGGGAGTTCCGCGCTCCATCCATCGCAACTCTAACCCCTAACTCCTGTGGCCTAGAACCTAACCACCGCGATCCGCTGCGCGGCTTGCGGTGCTACAGTTATCCTGAGCGCCGCCCGAGGCGGAGGGTGGGGACCGCCAACGTCAGCGCCCTAGCTCTCCCCCATGCGACCGATAGGTCTTATCTGGGCTTGCGGCCAACTGACCCAGAATCCGCAGCCGCCGGGCAAACCGTGGAGTAATCCAAAGCACTTGCCCCCGCCCCGAGATCTCAGGCCTAGAGCAGGGGCAGCGCGAGCATCCGCTCGGAGAGGAACCGGCAGCCCGTCGGCGTGACGACCACCATCTCTTCGATGCCCAGGTATCCCCGGCCGGGAACCGTGATGCCGAGTTCCAGCGTGTAGACCTCGCCCGCTTGGATCGGGACATCGGGCGAATTGCCATACCGTTCCCACCTTGGCCCCAGAAGCGCGCCGCCATCGTGGGCCACCCGCCCGACCTGGTGGCCCAGGGCGTGGAAATATTCTGGATAGCCACGCGCGACCAGCTCCTGCCGGGCGGCGGCGTCCACTTGGTGGCCAGGGATTCCTGGCCGGAGAGCGGCCGCACCGGCGGAGATCGCGGCATTCACCGCCTCTAGGGCGGCCGAAACCTCGGCCGGGATCTCGGTCCCGACAAACCAACAGCGCTGGATATCGCTCGAATAGCCGTCTTTGATGACCCCGAGATCGATGTGGAAGATGTGGCCATCGGCGAGGGTGATCTGGTCGGAAGGCACCCCGTGGCCGATCATGCTGTCGGGGCCGCTATTGACGATCGGGTCTCCCGCAGGATCCCACGAAAATCCCAGCCCCCGCTCATTCATCCGGCGCTGGATCTCGTCATAGATCGCCCTCTCGCTGACCCCTCGCCGGGCAAAGCTTGGGACTTCGGCAAAGATCCGGTCGCCCTCGGCGATGGCGGCCTCGATCCGGGCGAGCTCGGTCGAGGACTTGATCCCGCGCAGATCGCGGACGATGGCCTCGGCACTGACCAGCGAACCCTCTAGGCGAGTCCCGCGCAGGATCTCCTCCAGGATCAGGCGCATCCCGTGGGTGAGTCCATCACACTTCTCGTCGTTGATGCTGTAGTTCACCGCGATCTTGGGGTCGGAGCCACAGACTGCTTCGAGAACCGAGAGCAGATCGGGGCGGACGCTCTGAACGTAGGGGATCACGCGGTCCCAATCACCCGAGGCGATCAGCGGATCGGCGTCGTAGTTGCCGACGACGGCAATAGTTTCTCCCTGAGCAGTGACCATCAGGGCGCTTTGCCAGGTCAGCCCCCCATCAAGAATCAAGCCAAGGGCCGGGTCCCCGCCACCCGCGGTCTCTCGCACAAAGGTGAGCCAGACGTCGACACCTTCGCGCCGGACCAGAGCCTTGGCCTGCTCCAGCTTCTCTCTCGTGATCATGATGCGGGGTAGGTTACCGCCCGCCCGGCGTCTTCGGCCCTGTAGCCGGCCTCGGTATACTTCTCAGTTCAATAACTTGCGGACGGAGGTTGTTCTCCGACGTAGAACCTGACGGACCCTATATGAGCGCGACAACGACGTACCCGAACTACAGCCCCGGCCTCGAAGGCGTGATCGGCGGCATTACCACCATCAGCGAGATCGTCAGCGAGACCTCCACCCTCATCTACCGAGGCTATAACGTCCACGACCTCGCCAGCCACGGAAGCTTTGAAGAAACGGCCTACCTGCTGATCCACGGCCACCTCCCGAACCAGGCCGAGCTGGACAACTTCAAGCACATCCTCGCCGAAGAGCGACAGGTCCCGGGCTCCGTCTATGACTCCATCCGCGGACTTCCCAAGTCGGTCCACCCGATGGATATCGCCAAGGTCGGGTTCGCGACTTATGCCCCCTACGATCCCGACTACGCCGCTCCGGCCACCGATGCCGAAGCCAACAAGCGCAAGGCCGTGCGGATCCTAGCCAAAGCCAGCACCATCGTGGGGAACGGTCACCGCATCCGCATGGGGCTCGAGCCGCTGACCCCCAAGCACGATCACACGATCGCCCAAAACTTCCTCTATCTGATGACCGGGAACGAGCCCGACGCCCAGACCGCCCACGTTCTGGATAGCTCGCTCACGCTCTATGCCGAACACGGATTCAACGCCAGCACTTTCGCGTGCCGGGTTACGGTGGCCACCCTGAGCGACCTCTACAGCGGCATCGTGAGCGGCATCGGCACTCTCAAGGGCCCTCTGCACGGCGGCGCTAACGAAGAAGCCATGCACATGCTGATCCAGATCGGCGACCCGGGTAATGCCGACGCATGGATCCGCGACGCCTTGGTCAACAAGAAGAAGATCATGGGCTTTGGTCACCGCGAATACAAAAAGCGCGACCCCCGAGCGATCTACATGACCAAGATCGCCAAGGAACTCTGCGAAAAGCACGGCCAAACCAAGTGGGCTCAGATCGCCGACATCCTAGAGAACGTCATGGAAACCGAGAAGGGCATCTATCCGAACGTGGACTTCCCCGCCGCCTATGCGTATTACGTCCTCGGGATCCCCATCGACCTCTACACCCCGATCTTCGTGGTCGCCCGAGTTTCCGGTTGGTCGGCCCACGCTCTTGAGCAGTTGAACAACAACCGACTGATCCGACCGAGCTGCATCTACGAAGGCCCGTCGCACGTACCGTTCGTTCCGATCGCAGAACGCTGAGAAACCAGAGACAATGGTGCCCGTTCAGGTTTGGCCTGGGCGGGCTTCTTCCTTTTTTGGGGGGTGCCTTCGGTCCCGGGGGCGGCAGGGTGGGCGGGTCGCGGGGCGACCGGGGTCCCACCCTGGGGATTGGCCTCCGGGCCGGGACCGAAGGCCCCCCACTCAAGAAAGGCAAAGGGAGCCTGCTCCATACTTCCAGAAAGATGTTCAAGAAGCTTCTTCAAACCTTTGACCGGATGCTCGGGCGGGGCGTGATCGATGATCAACTCTATGAAGAGCTCGAAGAAGCCCTGATCCAGGCCGATACCCACCTCCCGATGGTCGAGGAGATTCTCGAAGAGCTTCGCCAAGCGGTCCGTGGCGAGAAGATCACCGAGCCCGAGGCCATGAAGGAAAGGCTCAAGAAGGCCATCGCCGACCGCATGCGCCAGGATGCCGATCCAGCAATCCGTTGGGGCAATCCCAGCCCAACTCTCATCCTGTTCGTGGGCGTCAACGGGGTGGGCAAGACGACCACCATCGGCAAGCTCGCGCAGCGCTATCAGCGACAAGGGAAAAGGGTCTTGCTTGCGGCCGGGGACACCTTCCGAGCCGCCGCGATCGAACAGCTCGAAATCTGGGCCCAGAGAACGGGAGCCGAGATCGTCAAGGCTCAACCGGGCAGCGACTCTGCGGCCGTGATTTTTGATGCCATCGCAGCTGCAAAGTCCCGCGGATGCGACGTTGTCTTAGCCGACACCGCCGGTCGCCAACACAGCAAGGATAACCTGATGCAAGAACTCGGCAAGGTCGCTCGCGTGGCCGAAAAGGGCCTGGGGCGCGCTCCTGATGAGGTTCTGCTGGTGCTAGATGCCAACACCGGCCAGAACGCCGTCCGCCAAGCCGAAGAGTTTGGCAAGGCGGCCGGGGTCACGGGACTTGTGCTGACCAAGCTCGATGGGACCGCCCGGGGTGGAGCGCTCATCGGTCTCTATGACCGCTTCAAGATCCCCGTGAAGTTCATCGGGGTGGGCGAAAAAGCCGAAGATCTCCGCGACTTTGACGCCGAATCCTTTGCCGCCGGGCTGTTTGACGCATGAGGATTTGGCTCGCCACCGTCGGGGAGCCGCTGCCGCTGGATGGCCCCAACGAGCGCTATCTCCGAACCGGGATCCTGGCCTACGAACTCGTGCGACGAGGCCACGAAGTCACCTGGTGGACCAGCGCCTTTGACCATATACGCAAGCGGTTTCGGTCGGACGCAAGCCAAATCGTGGAAATTGAGCCGGGTCTGCGGATCGGTCTGCTCAAGGGGTGCGGTTACCAGCGAAACGTTTCCCTTGCCCGTTGGCGAGACCATCGGCAGGTCGCCGAAGAGTTTGCCCGGCTTGCAGGGGCGGAGCCTCGACCCGAGGTGCTTCAAGCTTCGGTCCCGACGATCGAACTCGCGCTCGCGACCGTGCGCTATGGCCAAGAACATTCGGTCCCGGTCAGCTTGGATTGTCGCGACATGTGGCCCGACGTCTTGGAGGACGCGATCCCGGTCTTGGGCCCGGTAGTGTTCCGGCGAATGCGGCGCGAGGCAGGTTTGGCCCTGGGTGGCGCGACCGGCATCACGGGGCATACCCAGGAATTCCGGGATTGGGGACTGGGTTATGCGGGGCGCCTGGCTGGGCAATGGGATCGGGATTTTCCGTTCGGCTATAGATCGGCGGCTCCGCCCGCGGATGCCCTGATAGAAGCAGAGTCGAAGTGGGATGCTCTCGGAACGGAGGC
>ERZ761602.5149-NODE-5149-length-15784-cov-5.686757_pt1 | contig 15784 bp, 17 predicted proteins | sample MGYA00512165_ERZ761602 | MGnify/ENA primary metagenome ERZ761602 (study PRJEB28899, sample SAMN02445085) | bioreactor sludge metagenome | biome: EBPR sludge; isolation source: Thorneside wastewater treatment plant | place: Australia: Brisbane, Thorneside...
GTGCTGGAATCGCTGCGGCAGGGCCGCAGCGGCTTGGAGTACGCGGAAGACTACAGGGAAATGGGCTTGCGCTCCCATGTGCGCGGCCCGCTACGGGTGGACTTGGCGGCTCGGATCGACCGCAAAATCCTGCGGTTCATGGGCGATGCCGCCGCGTTCAACTACATCGCCATGCAGGAGGCCATCGCCGACGCGCAGTTGCCGGAGAGCATGGTGTCCGACCCGCGCACCGGGCTGGTGACCGGCTCCGGCGGCGGCAGCCCGCAGAATATGGTCGAAGCGGCCGATCTGCTGCGCAACAAGGGCTTGAAGCGGGTCGGGCCGTACATGGTGCCGCGCACCATGAGCAGCACCACCACGGCCTGCCTGGCGACGCCGTTCAAGATCAAAGGCGTCAACTACAGCATCGGCTCGGCTTGCGCCACCGGCGCGCACTGCATCGGCCACGGCGCCGAACTGATCCAGTGGAACAAGCAGGACATCGTGTTCGCCGGCGGCGGTGAAGAGGTGCATTGGAGCCTGACTCATCTGTTCGACGCCATGGGCGCGCTGTCCACCAAGTACAACGCCACCCCGCAAACCGCCTCGCGCACTTACGACGCCAACCGCGACGGTTTCGTGATTTCCGGCGGCGGCGGGGTGGTGGTGCTGGAGGAACTGGAGCACGCCCGTCGGCGCGGCGCGCGGATTTACGGCGAACTGGTGGGCTACGGCGCGACCTCGGACGGCCACGACATGGTGCAACCTTCCGGCGAAGGCGCGCTGCGCTGCATGAAGCTGGCGCTGGAGGGAGTCAGCGAGCCGGTGGATTACGTCAACACCCACGGCACCAGCACGCCGGTCGGCGATGTTCGCGAGCTGGAGGCGCTCCGCGAGCTGTTCGGCGAGCAGATGCCTCCGATCAGCTCCACCAAGCCGCTGACCGGCCACGCGCTGGGCGCGGCGGGCGTACACGAGGCGATTTACTCGCTGCTGATGATGGACAACCGTTTCATCGCGGCCTCGGCCAACATCGAAACGCTCGATCCGGCGGCGGAAGGCTTCCCCATCGTGCGGGAGCGGGTGGATAACGCCGATCTCAAGGTGGTGATGTCCAACAGCTTCGGCTTCGGCGGCACCAACGCCACGCTGGTGTTCCGGCGATTTGAGGGGTAGGCGGCGCTCGGTCTATCCGAGAGGGCCGTGGTGGATAACCCGGCTGGCTTGGGCGTCATGCCTCGGGCCAGCCGGGTTTGTTTTTGGAGTGTTCCGCTTCGACGAGGGGCGATCAATCCGGCTTTGGGCCGAGCAAATCCGTCAGATCGTTCGCGTCGAAGATGCGCTCGGCCCAAGCTTCCAGTTGCTCGGCGTCGGCTTGGCGCAGGCGGGCGCTGGCCCAGCGGGGCAACGCGCCAAAGCGTCGGCGAAGCAGTTTGGTCAGAATCGTCAGGGCTTCTTTCCGGCGACCCAGTTTTTCACCTTCCTCCTTGCCTTCCTTGAGACCTTCCTTTTTGCCTCTCTCGATGCCGATGCCCACCAGTTCCCGGTAGGCGCGGGTTTCTTCCAGGGGAGTCAATACGTGCAACATGGTGAGAATCTCCGCATAGGTTTTGCCTTTATGGCGTTCCATCAGCCAGGACAGGAACACATCCAGCAGCACCGGAGCGCTCGGTTCGTGCAGGGTTTCCAGCCGCCGCCACGCCATCGCCTTATACCGTTTCCCGATGGATTTTATCTTTTTCAGGTTAAAAACCACCTCATTCGTCATACCCGCGAAAGCGGGTATCCAGTTTTGAGGCTGACTGGATTCCCGCATTCGCGGGAATGACGACCATAAATACGAAGACCTACCGAGAATTGGTATTACCCAAGGCGAGGATGCGCCGTCGGCCGCTTCGTTTGGCGGTTCATTGCGCGATCTTAACCTCTCTCACCAAGGCATCGCCTTTTTTTGATAAGCGTTTAATTTTCGTACAATATTCTATCAGTGTTGGAGCAAGGGGTTCGCTCAACAGCTTCAGGGCTTCGCCGAATTGCCCCAGTTCCCGCATAACTTCGGCTTTCCGCAGGCGGTCCCTATCGTCGGATTCATCCAGCAGCGCCGCTAGCCCCCAAAGGTTCTTGGCTTCCCGTTCGGACAGCGGTGGTGGCGCGGCGCTCTTCCGGCGTGGGTTGTTGCCGGTCCACCAAGCCCACTGGCGGAGATACCGCTCCTTTTCCGGTTCGAGATCTTCCGATTCCAGCACCGTCAGATAGTCCTCGAACGTGGGGATAGTGTAAGCGCGGGCGTCTTTGAATGATGTCCGATCACCCCAGTCCACTTCGCCGAGTATCTCCTGCTCGTCGATCCACAACAAAGCCTGGCAGTGGGGACATTGGACCAGCGCATGTTGGTCGGGAAGCATCGATGCTTCCATCCTGCAATCGGTCCAAAATCTTGCTCCGAGGGTGTTGCCCGAGAGGAGGGTTTCCTGATGGAAGGGTTTTGCGCACTCAGCGCACTGGCGAATAATCGTAGGGCCGGGAAGCATGGCTATCTCCTTTTGATAAATTGATCGGGGTTTATCTGGCGGAATTCAATCATTGAGGGAGGATAGGGTTCTCACCCTATCCCCCGGCAGAGTCAGTCGGGCTTCGTCTCGTTCTTGGTGACCATGAAAATAACCGCCGAGACGATCAGGGCCAGGAGCAGTACCTTGGGAAAGGCGGCGCTCAGGCACCGGTCGCTGAAGCAGAAGTTGTAGAAAATCTGATTGACGAAACCCACGCCGAAAAACGACATTGCGAAAATCTTGAGAAATGCGAGCATGACAATCTCCGTTCTGATTCAATCCGGTTAGATATTCAGTGTTGCAAGGGCGATTTCGCCGGCCCCGCTCTTTTCGGTGGGAGCAGGGCCGGTGGTTCGGTGATGATCAGAAATCGATCTGATCGTCGAATGCGATGGGTGGTGGGGGTTTCACGGGTGGAGCAGGCCGATTAAAAGGCACGGGATATGCGTTTTTCTCATGAAAAAAGGTGAGTTTTTCCGCATAAGGCCCACCGGGTTCGGTATATTTCACCCGGTAATCACCCCAAACATGACCGTCCCAGATGCCTAGGCACTGGATAAAGTCCAGCACCTCCATGGTGGAGTTGTCGGGGAACGACAATTCTTTGCCGCGCAAGACGTAGAAACCTTTTCCGGTGCGCAGCGGGATCGCCAGCGGGGACTGTTTCAGCCATTGGAGAATGTCATCGTAATCGTTCATGGCCGTTCCTTATGATGGAGTGATCTGAAGTGCTACCTCCATAGCAGGACGTGTGCCAATTGACGGCAGTATAATATTTTTATTTAAAACAATATCTTATGAAGAATAACTATTGAAACAACACAAGGATAAGGAGGTTAAAACTATAAAATTTCTTATCCACTAAGAAATTTATTATCGACTGTACCCGTCAGGGTAGCTGATCAGAATGGGGAGTGATCCGGTCAGGCTTGAAGTAGGAGCGAGGTCAGGCCGGCCTGTTTGAAATGCTCGTCGGCGGCCAGCGCCTGGGTAATTCGCCGTTCCTGCATGATGACGAAGGAGGCGCAGTCAGTCAGGCTCCATTCCTTGTCCGGGCGCTCGCGGAACAGTCGGTATGCGGTCTCGAACAGCCGGCTATCGAGGGGGATAATTTCAACGTTCGGGTCAGCGCGCAGCCCATCGATGAGCTTTATGGCAGCGGGGCGATAGGCGAGTTTGGCGAGTGCCGCGCCTATTTCCAGCAATACCGCGTCGCTGGTAATCATCCTGATTCCTCGTTGCCGGATTTGAGCCGCCAAGTGCAGGGCGACTGCGTGATATTGATCGCGCGGCGACAGCAGGGCAATGGCGAAGCCGGTATCGAGGAAGATCGTGGAATCGATCATGGGACGCGGCGGTTGGCGTAAAGGTCAACTTCAAAGCTGGTCGAATAATCGTCCGGCGCATCGATTTCGATGCCGGCGATGGCATCCAAAAAGCTTGGGCCACCCTTATTCATGGTTTCAATACCCTGTTCAACCAAGATGATCACCTCAACCCGATCACCAGGATGCAATTCGGGAGATTGCATTGTAATAGCGTTGTTATGATCAACAACAGCATAACTACGGAGCGCAAGAGTCATCAATTTTCCTCCTCATTTTCCTCCTGTATTGAAGAAACAGCCTAACTGGGAAGTCAGAAAGGCATTAATCATGCGTGGGTTAATTTTTAAATTTCATAGGCTTGTTAAATCAGGTACATTAACAGTACCCAAGAGTTTGTATTCTTTACTTTTTTCTTTATCAAGAGAATTCCAGCGATCTTTCCACAACGCTTCACTTAGGCGAAAAACATTAGTGCGTTGCCCAAGATTTTCGCCTTCATCTAGCCCTTCAAATCTAACTCCACCTTTTTCAGTAAGTATATAACGATCATGAAACCAGTCGTTAGATGGTTCTATTTCACACCAAAGAATTAAGCTAATGCTTTGATTTAATCGCAAAATTGGCTCAATGCAAATTTTGCAATTTTCACTAAATTTCTGATACCATTTTTGTGCTTCTAATACAAAATTTCCATTTTTGATTTCGTTAATATCATTTTTGATTTCTTTATGAATTTTCAAATGATATTCAATTGTAACTTTGGAAGCATGACTTATATTAATAAAAGCTGATAATGTGCTAAGCCATTCTTTTTTATTTGGATTAAAGTAAGGATCGACAAATCGTATATGAGTGCTTTCCTGAAGTAGTTTACTCACACAATTGTATAATGCTTCAGGTGTGCGTGGCACACGGTCATCATGCCGAATTTTCCAACGAAATTCACGAGCATTTAAGTCGCTTGGAAGTAATAAATCATCATTTTGCAATGTTTTTTCATGAACAATAATCGCTTGGAAGGGATTGCTTTGATTTCGTTGTAAGGCATTTGATATCCAATTGGGATTATTGTCGTCAAAGTTTCTTCCAGAATTGATTAAAAATTTTTCTTTATGTTTACGTAACCATTCCCATTCCTCGGTAAGAATATTTTTCTGCCTGATAGTCAGTTGCTTGAAAGCGGCATCTTGCGCCTCTTTCACTCTGCGTAACCATGTGCCAGGAAAATTGGAAATTAACCGCCCATCACACCAGCTAAACTCTCCGGTTAACCGTTTGATCTGTTCTGCGTCTGCATAACATTCCGGGTCTACAGCATATTCGTAGAACATCAGAATAACTCCGCACGCCGTTCTTCAAAAAAGCCTTCCGGCCAATCGCCTTTTGAATCGCCATCCTCGCTGATTTCCAGTCGGCGAATGCGTAATCCTTGTGATCCTTTTTCTAGGTAATAAATAGCCACATCATCGGGTGTGCATGGGTTTATATCAGGTGGCAGTCTGTTTTCGTAAGTTTCATTGATTCTTCGAAGTAAACGAAGCAACAAATGTTCACTATGCGTTTCAATCAAGAAGAACTTTTCATCAAAAGATTGCGTGATGAACAAATCACCAAGTTGAACCTGCATTGCCGGATGAATATGTAATTCTGGTTGTTCAATTGCGATGATCGGAACATTCGCAACCGCAGCTACAACAACGGGTAGCACTTGGGAGATGCCGGTACCAATTTCATGCGGTTCGAGTTTTAAACCACAAGATGTATCTTCTAACTGAATTCGGATTTTCTCCGGCAAGCGATGAATCTGCTTTATCAATTCAGATGTATCTTGTGGTTTATTAACTTCAGCAATAAAGCTAAATATTGGATCATCAGAACTAACTTCCCTGTAGCGTTCAACGACAATTTGGTAGCCAGTATTTAATCGCTGATCGCTTGCAAGCCAGCGGTTTAAGATTTCAATAATCTGATATGAAGCAAATTTCTCACGAAGATGACGAGGACGCCTCACTATCCTACCGCCCTTAAGACTAGGTTCAGCCGAGTTTTCAGACTTATCTAACTGATTTTGAGCTGACTTATATAGCATATCCCAAGCTGCCAGCCCTTTTGTCCAGGAATTTCGGTGAGAGCAACTAATGAAATTTCTTGGTGGAATCTCTCTTAATGGGCCTAGATAAAGCATAGACTTAAGCCAGTCCCCAACCATCTCTCCTGGCAAAACAAGCAAAGCCCTAAGCAATGTTTGTAAATCAAGCGCACAGTCTACTGGATAATCGATTTTTAGGTCTGGATCATCTTCAGATATTTCATATAAAGTCGTAAGCCAGGGACTAGGTCCATATCTATCTTCAAATACTAATCTAGGCAATCTACTCTCAGGGTCCAAAATTAGATTAATGTTGTTAATACCAGTAGCCAAAATAAAAGCAGTAGAGGGCACTCGACCTAGACGTTCAAATACTTTTCTGCGACCTTGAGGTGTTTCGCATTCATTATATTGCACGTTTTCTTCTTCAGGAATCGCTGACTGTCGATTGTAATTATTTGGCTGAACACTTTCCTCCACCAAACAATCCAAGCTAATACCGTATTCTATCCAATAATTGTTAAAAACGGAATGTGCTGTATTAAAATAGCGTATTGCGCCTCCTTTAACATCAGGTTTTGTATAAACGGCAACTATTCGTTCACCGTTGATGCCGGTTTCATAACGGCTTACATAAGCGTATTGCCTGATTGAACTCCAAGAGATTTCGATTTCTACATAAGCCGAAGTCGCACTCGAAAGCAATTTTTTTGGATGTAATTTGGGGTCATAGGTTTTTCCAACTTGGTCAAGATATTGATCAAAAGTCTTATCGACAACAAAATCCAGATCAAAGCGTAATACAAGATTTCGATTCAGATCACCGCCATGAATAAATCGCTTGAAGCCACCTAAATTTAATCTATCGTCGTCGCTTAACGTTCGTTCGTTAACATTATAGCTATAATCATTAAATAATACATTAGCATAATTCAACGCATGAAGAATACTACTCTTTCCCGCGCTATTCGCACCAAACAACAGCGTGATCGGCTTTAACTCGATCCGAACCGGATCATCGCCAATCGCTTTAAAGTTTTTAACGGTGAAAGCAGTAATCATGCGGATTTCTCAGGGGTGGTGAGCGCTTGAGGCGGTCAATTATAACTTCATTATGAATACCCTGCTCAAACTGTAGCAACCCTTATGCCATCACTCCGCAATACCGTATTTCTCCATCCAGTTCTTGAGGGTCTGGTAGCTTTTTAGCCCCAGCGACTCCGCCGCCCGCGTCCGGTTGCCCTGCGCCTCGGCCAGCGCCCGTTCCAGATAATGCCGGGCCACTTCCGCCAGTAAATCCGACAGGTTGAACCCCGCCGTCAGCGGTCGCGCCAGCACATCGGCGTTTTCGCTGACCGGAAACAGCAGCAGCGCCTCGCGCACATCCTCCTCAGCGATGGTCGTCCCCTCCGACCACAGCGCCGCCCGGTGCAAGGTGTTCAGTAACTCGCGCACGTTGCCCGGCCAAGGGTATCCCAGCATAAGATTCCTTGCGCCGGGAGAAAGGTCTTTATGCCGATAGCCGGGGTCTTCCTCGCTTTCCCGGTTCACCTGCTCCAGCAACCGGTCGATCAGCAGGTTCAGATCGCCCTCCCGTTCCCGCAGCGGCGGCAGCTTCAACACCGCCACCGCCAGCCGGTAAAACAGATCCTCGCGGAACCGCCCCTCCCGAATCTCCGTCACCAACCGGCGATGGGTGGCGGCGACGATCCGCGCGTTCACCCGGATCGGCTGCGTTGCGCCCACCCGCGTCAAGGTCTGCTCCTGCAAAACCCGCAGCAACTTGACCTGCGCGGCCAGCGGCAACTCGCCTACCTCATCCAGAAACAGCGTCCCGCCGTCCGCCGCTTCAAACACCCCTTTCCGTTCCCGCATCGCCCCGGTAAACGCGCCTTTCTCGTGGCCGAACAGTTCCGACTCCACCAGCTCCGCCGGAATCGCCCCGCAATTGACCGCGATGAACGGCCGCTCCCGGCGCGGACTGGCCGCGTGAATCGCCCGCGCCAGCAACTCCTTGCCGGTGCCCGATTCGCCCTCGATCAACACCGGCACCGAGCGCAGCGCCACCTTTTGCGCTCGCCCCAACAAGCGGTGCATCACCGCGCTGCGGTAGACGATAGCGCCGAATTCCGCCCGCGCCGGCGGTTCTCCCGCGCTCAACGCGCCCAAGCGGCGGTCCGCCTCGTGCAGCACATCGGGCAAAAATTCGGCGGCGAGGTCGAACGGCACTGTCGCGATTTGGACCCCATGCGCTGCCGAGGATTGGATCAATTCGGCGGGAAAGCGGGTCTTGGCCAGGATGATCCAGACCGCCGCCATCGCCGGCGTGCCGGGGCTGAGGTGGATCGTCAGCGGCGGCTCGGGCGACGGGCCGGCGCTCAGTTCGGCCAACACCCGCCGCGCCGCCTGATAAATTTCGCCGAAGTGCATCGGGCTGGCGAGCGTGACCGGGCGCACCACCAACTCGGCGCCGGTGCGCGCTCCCAGCCAGTCCAGATACTCCCGCGTCCGATCTTCCGGATAGTCGCTGAGCAGGACGATTCGAGCGAAGTCCTTGAACGCGACCGCCTGCGCGATGGGGCCGAGGCCCGCCCCGGTTTCGCCCTCGGCGGCCTTGAGGTCGGCATGGCCGATCCAAGCGACCAAGGTGGGTGCCAGCGGTGGGATTTTCTGGTTTTTCATCTCGAATCAGCCGCTTCTCCCGCTGGACGGGAAGAAGGTTAGGGTGATGGGACCGCCTTCGGTAGAATACATTCTGTCATCCGCCATGATTCCAGAATACCGGTTGCAGGAGAGAGATAGAATGATGGCCAGTTTTCCGTTGCTCGCGATTGTCGTCGCCATTTATACCCTGTTCGCTTTAGCCGCGCCGGGTTGGCTGGAGGCGGTGCTGTTCGGCTTGCCGCTGCTGTCCGGCCTGACGCTGCCGTTCCGTGGCGGCGACGTGCTGCTGGTGCTGGGCCTGATCCTGCTGTGCGTCGAGGTGTACCGCGCCACCAGCAGTTCCACCGGCGCCATTCTCAATCACGTCCTGTCGCTGGTGGTGTTCATCGTCGCCCTGATCGAATTGATCGTGATGCGCCAGATGGCCAACATGACCTTTTTCCTGATCGTGCTGATGACCGCGAGCGATGTCATCGCCGGTTTCACCGTGACCATTTCCACCGCCCGGCGGGATTTGCAGCATCCATGATGACCCTTCGCCCGACATTGGGGAAATCGGCCGGAGCCGCGTCCCGCTGATGGCGATTTCCGAATTTTCCCTGATCGACCGCTACCTCGCCGCTCAAGGGCTACAACGCGCCGACGTGGCGCTGGGCATCGGCGACGACTGCGCGCTATTGCTCCCGCCCGCCGATCAGCAGTTGGTGGTGACGCTCGATACCTTGGTGGCGGACGTGCATTTCTTCGCCGACGCCGATCCGGAAGGCATCGGTCACAAGGCGCTGGCGGTGAATCTGAGCGATCTGGCGGCGATGGGTGCGACGCCCGCCTGGGCCACGCTGGCGCTGACTTTGCCCGAAGCCGATGAAGAGTGGCTGGCGCGCTTCTGCCGGGGCCTGTTCGCGCTGGCGGATCGTTACGGCGTGCAACTGGTCGGCGGCGACACCACCCATGGCCCGACCACGGTGATCACCCTCCAGGCGCACGGTTTCGTGCCGCCGGGACAGGCGTTGCGCCGCGACGGGGCAAGGCCGGGCGATGAAATTTACGTCACCGGCTCGCCGGGCGATGCGGGGCTGGCGCTGGCGGCGGCTTACGGCAAAACCACGGTGGGCGCGGCCTATCACGCCTACGCGCTGGCGCGACTGGAACGGCCGGAACCGCGCATCGCGCAAGGCGTGGCGTTGCGCGGTATCGCCAGCGCGGCCATCGACATCTCCGACGGCTTGGCGCAAGACCTCGACCATATTTTGGAGCGCAGCGGAGGCGGAGCGTTGCTGGAGGTGGCGAGTTTGTCGCTGTCCTCGGCGCTGACCGCCAGCCTCGACCGGGACGCCGCGATCATCACCGCCCTGACCGGCGGGGACGATTACGAGCTGTGTTTCACCGTGCCGCCGGAGCGGGTGGCCCAACTGGAAGCGCTGGCAACCGACTGGGATTGCTGTTGTACCCGCATCGGCGTCATCGCGGCGGAGCCGGGGTTGCGGCTGGTCCGGGGGGATGGTTCCGCCTTTCATCTGGAGCGGCTGGGCTATGACCATTTCGGTTGATGGGTCCGGCCAGCCTCGCGGCGAAACCCATAGATGCGCGCACGGTCGCGAGCGAGATGCCGGACATCATCATCAAGCGACCGTTTCTGCCCCTCGGCCAAGCGTTCCCGATCACTTGGTCGAGACCATTCCTCGAGCGATGGCCAACGCTGTGGCGATAAGCGCGAGATGCGCGATCGCGATATAACATCGCGGTTCGCGCATCTCGATCGCCGCGGTCGATAGCTCGGAGAAGCCGATCATGTTTCATGCGTTGAGAAAACCCGACATTCTCCTCGTCACCCTGGCCGCCGCCGGAATTCTGATGGTGACCATGGGCGTGCGCCAGTCGCTCGGCCTGTTCGTCAGCCCTCTGATGCTGTCGACCGGCTTGGAGATCGCCACGATCAGTTTTGCCCTCGCCGTCGGCCAGTTCGCCTGGGGCGCCGTTCAGCCCATCGCCGGGGGTCTGGCCGACCGCTTTGGCCCGGGCGCGGTTTTGATCGGCGGTTTGGTGGTGATGGCCCTCGGCAGCGCCATCACGCCGTTCATGACCTCGGGATTTGGCCTGGTCGTCTCGCTCGGCCTGCTCATGGCCATGGGGTCGGGCGCGGGGAGCTTTTCGGTGTTGATCGGGGCGGCCGCCCGGCGTTTGCCGGCGGTGGTGCACGGCTCGGCGGCGGGCGTCATCAACGCCGGCGGCTCGTTCGGCCAGTTCGTGTTCGCGCCGATCCTGCAAAAGCTGATTCAGACCGTGGGCTGGATGGGGACGATGTGGGCGATGGCGCTGGTGACGCTGGCGGCGTTGCCGCTGGTCGGCCAATTGACGAAACGGGCCGAGGCGCCGGTCAAACACGTCGAGAGCGACAAGGGAGTGTTGGCCGCGGTCGGCGCTTCCTTCAAGAATCCGAGCTATTGGCTGCTGCATGCCGGCTTTTTCACCTGCGGATTCCATATCGCTTTTCTGGTGACACACCTGCCCGGCGAGGTCGCTCTGTGCGGCTTGCCGGCCTCCGTCGCCAGTTGGTCGCTCGCCATCATAGGTCTCGCCAATATTATCGGCAGTCTTTACGCCGGCTCCTGCGTCGCCAAGTATCGCAGCAAATACGTCTTGGCCGCCATGTACGGCTCGCGCACTTTGCTGATAGCCTGGTACTTGCTGATGCCAAAAACGCAGCTCACCTACTATGTGTTTGCGGCGGGTCTGGGCTTCACCTGGCTGGCGACGGTGCCGCCGACCGCCGCCATCGTCGGCAAGCTGTTCGGAGTCCGCTATCTGGCGACCCTGTTCGGCATGACCTTGCTCTCGCACCAGATCGGCGGCTTTTTTGGGGCTTATCTGGGCGGTTGGGCCATCACCCGCTTCGGCGACTACGGCTGGATGTGGTACGCCGATATGATTTTGGCCGCGCTGGCCGCGCTGGTGAATTTGCCGATTCGCGAGGCGCCGGTCGCCCGAGCATTGGCGGCGGCTTGACGTTGGCCGTCGAGCGAACCCCGGACGCATATGACTCGGCCAAACACTTCTTCGTCTTCCTCCGCCAGGGGGGCCGCATCCGAACGGCCCTGCGCCCGCGCGTTCCGCGATCCGGTGCATTTTCTCGCCCTCGGCTTCGGTTCCGGCTGCGCGCCCAAGGCGCCCGGCACTCTCGGCACGCTGGCGGCGATTCCGCTCTATTTGCTGATGCAACCGCTGCCGCTCTGGGTCTATCTGGTGCTGACCGTGGCCGGTTTCGTGCTGGGCGTCTGGATTTGCGACCGCGCCGCCCGTGATCTGGGGGTCCACGACCATCCCGCCATCGTTTGGGATGAAGTGGTCGGCTATTTCGTCACCATGATCGCCGCGCCGCCGGGCTGGCTGTGGATCGTCATCGGTTTCGCCCTGTTCCGATTGTTCGATATCCTCAAACCCTGGCCGATCCGGCGGGCGGATCAGCGCATCGGCGGCGGCTTCGGCATCATGTTCGACGACCTGCTGGCCGCCGGTTATGCTTGGTTATGCTTGCAAGGCATGGCTCGCGGTGCGGCACTACTGGACATTTCCTGATTACCGCATACAGACTTCTTCCGTCCTTCCCCGGCAACCCACGGAACCCGAGACAATGAAAATCGAAACCATCGCCATTCACGGCGGCTACCAGCCGGAACCGACCACCAAGGCGGTCGCGGTCCCCATTTACCAGACCACCTCCTACGCTTTCGACGACACCCAGCACGGCGCGGACCTGTTCGATTTGAAGGTGCCGGGCAACATCTACACCCGGATCATGAATCCCACCACCGCCGTGCTGGAGCAGCGGGTGGCGGCGATGGAAGGCGGCGTCGGCGCGCTGGGCGTGGCCTCCGGCATGGCGGCGATCACCTACAGCCTGATGACCATCGCCGAAGTCGGCGACAACATCGTCACCACTTCGACGCTGTACGGCGGCACCTACAACCTGTTCGCCCACACCCTGCCGCGCTTCGGCATCGAGGCGCGCTTCGCCGACTATCGCGACGTGGAGGCGATGGGCCGGCTGATCGACGCCAAGACCAAAGCGGTGTTCTGCGAATCTATCGGCAATCCGGCCGCGAACGTGGTGGATTTCGGCGCGCTCGCCCAGGTCGCCCACGCCCACGGCGTGCCGCTGATCGTGGACAACACCGTGCCGACGCCCTATCTGTGCCGGCCGTTCGAGCACGGCGCCGACATCGTGGTGCACGCTTTGACCAAGTACATGGGCGGTCACGGCAACAGCATCGGCGGCGTCATCGTCGATTCCGGGCGCTTTCCGTGGGAGCAGCACAAGGCCCGCTTCGCCCGGCTCAACGAACCCGATCCGTCCTATCACGGCGTGGTTTATGTCGAAGCGCTGGGACCTGCGGCGTTCATCGGCCGGGCGCGGGTGGTGCCGTTGCGCAACACCGGCGCGGCGATTTCGCCGTTCAACAGCTTCCTGATCCTGCAAGGCATCGAAACCTTGCCGGTGCGGATGGACCGCCACTGCGAGAATGCGGTCAAGGCGGCCGAGTATCTGCGCGATCATCCGCAAGTGGTCTGGGTCAAATATCCCGCGCTGGCCGACAGCCCAGAAAAACCGCTGGTGGACAAGTACATGGGCGGGCGCGGCTCCAGCATCCTCAGCTTCGGCATCAAGGGCGGCCGCGAGGCCGGCGCCAGGTTCATCGACGCCCTGCAACTGGTCACCCGGCTGGTCAACATCGGCGACGCCAAATCGCTGGCCTGCCATCCGGCCACCACGACCCACCGGCAGTTGTCGCCCGACGAGTTGGCCCGAGCCGGGGTCAGCGAGGATCTGGTGCGGCTGTCGATCGGCATCGAGCACATCGACGACATCCTCGCCGATCTGGAACAGGCGCTGGCGGCGGCGCGGTGAGCGTCCTCCTTCTCCTGGTCTCGCGGGCGGGAGAGGGAAATCGGTCACTGCGGATCGAGCGGATTTCGTGGAGTTCATGGAAAAGCGCATTATCGGTCATCGAAAGCCTCGTGGTATGGGCGGCCTTGGGCCGCCGACCTATCAGGAGCAAGCTTGGTTGTCGGGCTTCGCCAACCGCCGAACCCGCGTTCCAAAGGGCGTGTTTCGCTACCGGACCCACGAAGAGGCGAATGCGGACTGGGATCGCTGGAATGCTGAATTGGTTGCGGAAACTGTGGTCGGGAGGTGATGCGGGGACGAAAGCGGAAGCGCCTGCCGACTCCCTCTTCACCCGCCCCGCCACTTGGAGCGATGTCTTGCAGTTGGCTCGCCTGCTGGAACGCTATCGAGTCCGGTATGTGCTGGTGGGGGGGTACGCTTTGGCGGCGCATGGCTATGTGCGGATGACCCAGGACATCGATATCGCCGTTGCCCCGACCACCGAGAACGCCGTCCGCTGGATCGCCGCCCTGAGTCATCTTCCAGATCATGCCGCAGCCGATATGGCCGGCGAGGAAGACCCTTTTCAGGGAGATTACCTGCACGCCATCCGCATCAACGACGAATTTACTGTGGATGTGCTGCCTAGCGTCGCGGGCGTGTCGTTCGAGGAACTCGAAACCCATGCGGTGGCGATCGAGGTGTCGGGAATCGCCCTGCGAGTGCTCGATTTGGAAGGATTGCTCCTCACCAAACAAGGGGTTCGACCAAAAGACATCGCGGATCGGGAAATTTTGACCCGAGCGTTGCAGCGAATTCAGTCCAAGTAGCGAGGAATGGACCACGTCGGAAATGGTTCCTATCATCCTGCCCCGTACCCGGATCAAGGCGAAATCCCGTCATCCGCCGACCTCTTCCTGGCGATTGTGCGAGGCGGGAAGACTATCCTGAACATAGAGAGCCCCAAGAGGAGATAGCGCAAATGAAAGCCCGTGCAGCGGTGGCCTGGGAGCCGCAAAAACCGTTGGTTATCGAAGAGATCGAGGTGGAAGGCCCCAAACAGGGCGAGGTTCTGCTGAAAGTGGTCGCCACCGGTGTCTGCCACACCGACGCCTTCACCCTGTCCGGCGACGATCCCGAAGGCGCGTTTCCCTGCGTGCTGGGCCACGAGGGCGGCTGCGAGGTGGTCGAGTGCGGGCCGGGCGTCAAGGGGCTCAAGCCCGGCGATCACGTCATTCCGCTCTACATCCCGGAATGCGGCGAGTGCGAGTACTGCCGCTCGACCAAAACCAACCTGTGCCAGTCCATCGCCGCCACGGTGTGGACCGGCTACATGCCCGATCACACCCGCCGCTTCTCCTGCCGAGGCACGCCGCTGTTTCACTACATGGGCTGCTCGACCTTCGCCGAATACACCGTGGTGCCGGAAATCGCCTTGGCCAAGATCGATCCCGCCGCGCCGCTGGACAAGGTCTGCCTGCTCGGTTGCGGCGTTACCACCGGCATCGGCGCGGTGCTGAACACCGCCAGGGTCGAGCCCGGTTCGACCGTCGCGGTGTTCGGTCTCGGCGGCATCGGCCTGTCGGTGATTCAGGGCGCGGTGATGGCCAAGGCCGGGCGAATCATCGCCATCGATCTCAACCCGGACAAGTTCGCCATGGCGACGGCCTTGGGCGCGACCGACACGCTGAATCCGAAGGATCTCGGTGGCGATCTGGTCGAGGCGATCAAGGAGATGACCGATGGCGGGGTGGATTACTCGTTCGAGTGCATCGGCAACGTCAACGTCATGCGCCAAGCGCTGGAGTGCTGTCACATGGGTTGGGGCGTCTCCACCATCATCGGCGTGGCTGGGGCCGGCCAGGAAATTCGCACCCGCCCGTTCCAACTGGTTACCGGCCGCACCTGGAAAGGCACCGCCTTCGGCGGAGTCAAGGGCCGCAGCCAGTTGCCCGGTTACGTGGACAATTATCTCCGGGGCCAGATCGAGCTGGATCGGATGGTGACCCACACCATGCCGCTGGAAGGCATCAACACCGCTTTCGATCTGATGCACGAAGGCAAGAGCATCCGTTCCGTGATTTTGTTTTAGGAGATTTCGTCGGTGGAGCATATCGAGTCGATCAAGGAGTTCGGCGGCCGGCTGAACCGCTACCGCCACCGCTCGCGAGCCTGCGATTGCGACATGACCTTTTCGGTCTATCTGCCGCCTGCGGCGGAACAGGAAAAGGTGCCGGCCGTCTACTGGCTGTCCGGCCTGACCTGCACCGACGACAATTTCCGGGTC
>ERZ761602.5151-NODE-5151-length-15779-cov-3.857097_pt1 | contig 15779 bp, 14 predicted proteins | sample MGYA00512165_ERZ761602 | MGnify/ENA primary metagenome ERZ761602 (study PRJEB28899, sample SAMN02445085) | bioreactor sludge metagenome | biome: EBPR sludge; isolation source: Thorneside wastewater treatment plant | place: Australia: Brisbane, Thorneside...
ATCGCGTTCTACGCGCGCGACAAAAAGGGCCGCGTCGTTCAGCCCGAGAAGTACGTCGCGTATGGCGCCGATGGCAAGGCCAAGGACAAGAGCGGGCTCGTGTTCGACGACGCGCTCAACTGGGCGCTCGTCGAGAGCTTCGCCAAAGATCACCGCGCCGGCCTCGCCTACATCTTCGTCTCCAAGCCGCTCAAGGCGCGCCTCCTCGCGTACGCGAACCGCCACAGCCGCCACAAGAAGTACGTCAAACAGGTGCAGGCCCTCTTCGTGCAGCCCGACAACGCCGAGCCGCACGACGATCACTTCCACGTGCGGATCCGCTGTCCCAAGGGGCAAGAAGACGTGTGCAAAGAGCTGCCGCGGTAGCGAGCGTCAGGGCAGCGTGATGGCGACCTCGACCGCGACCGTGTCACCGGGCGGCGGGATCTCGATGGCGGGGAGCTTCGCCTGCAAGCAGTTCACGACGCCGGCTCGTGCGCTCTCGCGCGGCTCGGTGATGCCACGACCGAGCTGCTTGCCATCGGGGCCGAAGGTCAGGTTGACCACGTAGCGCACCGACCCGGGCGTCGCCGCGTCCCAGCACGCGTCGGCCGCCGCCTTCTTGTGGGCGTGGAGCGCGTCGGTCGCCGCCTTGGTCGCCGCCCCGACGTCGGCGCTCGGCTTCGCCGGCGGGGTGGTCGCCATCGGCAGAGCCTGGACCGACGGCGCGGCTGAAGCGGGGGTCGTCGAGGGCGCAGTCGGAGGTGGCGGGGCGGGCTCTCGTGCACGAAGCCCGAAGAAGAGCCCGAGCGCGATGATGACGCTGCCGGCGAGGATGGCTCGCGGCGTGGTCAGTTGAAGACCATCGCCGCGGTGTAGCCGTACTCGTTGTTGGTCCAGTTGGCGGCGTTGCTCGAGCTGCCGCAGAGGCCGACCAGGTACGTCCCCGCGGAGAGACCCGTGATGACCGCCGTGAGCCCGTAGTGATGGCGCTGGTTGGCGGGCGCGGTCAGGCCCCACGTGCCGCCGCCTACCGCCTGGATGGAGCCCTGCTGGTAGCAGATGTAGAGGTTCAGCGCGCTCGCCGCGCTCGTGCCAGCGCCGAGCGCGGCCGTCGAGCTCACGTATATCTTCTGTCCCGCGGTGATCGTCATGCTGATCGTCGGCGCGATGAACGCGATGCTCGTCGTCGGCTGAGCCGACGGGGCCGAGCCGAAATTCGAGCTGACGACGCCGGGCGGGCCCTGCGGCCCCTGCGCACCGGTCGCGCCCGCGGGACCGGTGGCACCCGTTGCGCCCGTCGCGCCCGTCGCACCCTGCGGCCCCGCGGGACCGGCGGGGCCCTGCGCGCCGGTGGCACCCGTCGCGCCGGCGGGGCCGGCCGGACCGGCCGGGCCAGCGGGGCCCTGCGGACCCGTCGCGCCCTGAGGGCCCGTCGCGCCCGTCAGACCCTGCGGGCCCTGATTGCCCTGCGGACCCTGCGCACCGGCCGCGCCCATGGGGCCGGCGGGACCCTGTGGGCCGGTAGCGCCGGTCGCGCCGGTGGCCCCGGTCGCGCCCTGCGGCCCCGGCGGGCCCTGCGGACCCTGGAGCCCGCTCGGATCGCCCACCCACTCGCCTTGGTCGTTGATGACGAGACCGTAACCGGGGATCGACACCGAGCTCGGCGTGATGTCGCCGGTCGCGTTCTCGGCCGAGAGCGCGTAGGGAACGCTGAGGACGGGCGCGCGCGGCGTCATCTCTTCGTCCGTCCCGACGGTGATGCCGACCCAGCGCACGCTGCCGTCGAAGGTGTCGGGATCGAGGGCGGTGATCGACCCCAACGAGACCGAGAAGAAGCCCTCGTCGAAGGTGATCGAGTGCACCTCGCTCCAGATCGGCACGGCGTCGGCTTCGTTCGCGTAGACCGCGAACTCGACGTCGATGGTGCCCGCGACGGGCATGCCGTTGTTGTCGAAGAGCCGACCCTGCTGCGTGATGGCGAGCGGCGCTGCGGTCGCGCGCTCGATGCCCGCGGTGAAGGCGACGACGAACACGACGGCGACGGCCAGCCCGCGCAGAAGAGAGAAAGCCATGCGAGACCTCGCCGACGAGGATATCGCGGTCCGGGCCGCGACGGAAAGCACCCGAGTAGTCTCACTGAATCGATAAAGAATTATTCCATGTAATTCTTGATGCTTAAGTCATCTTATCTAGGATTGTGCCGCCAATTTGGTGGGCGTTGCGGTAGAAAGGCGCGATGGCGCCCGCCCGCTGGAAAGACGTCCTCGCCGACAACCTGCCCGAGGGGCTGGCGCGAGAGATCGACATCTTCGAGACGCAGATCCACCTGCGCAAAGAGGGAAAGATCGAAGAGAAGCTCTTCGCCGAGACGCGCCTGCGGCGCGGCGCCTACGGCCAGCGGTACGACAACGGCCAACGCCACGACGGCGAGGCGATGCGTGATCTGACGTTTCCGTCAGGTTCGCTCACCAAGGGCCCGGTCACCCTTTGGGACGCGCCGGGCATGCAGCGCATCAAGGTGCCGTTCGGCAAGCTGTCGGCGCGGCAGCTCGAGGTGCTGGCGGAGTGCGCCGAAGAGTACTCGGACGCGATCTTGCACGTGACGACGCGCCAGGACATCCAGCTCCACTTCGTCCACATCGACGACACGCCCGACATGATGCGCCGGCTCGCCGCCGTGGGCATCACGACCCGTGAGGCGTGCGGCAACAGCGTGCGGAACGTCACCGCATGCCCGTATGCCGGCGTGTGCAACGATGAGTCGTTCGACGTCGCGCCCTACGCCCACGCCGTCACGTACTTCTTGCTCGGCCACGACGACACGCAGGACTTCGGTCGCAAGTTCAAGATCGCGTTCTCGGGCTGCGCGGACCACCCGTGCGGGCTCACGAGCTTCCACGACATCGGCTGCATCGCGCGCGTGCGTGAGGTCGACGGCGTGAAGCAGCGCGGCTTCGAGCTCTACGTAGGCGGCGGCCTCGGGTCGGTGCCCCACCAGGCCAAGCTGCTCGACGAGTTCGTCTCCGAGGCCGATCTGCTCCCGACCATGCAGGCGGTCTGCCGCCTGTTCTCTCGGTATGGCGAGCGCGAGAACCGCGCGCGGGCGCGGCTCAAGTTCGTGATCAAGAAGATGGGGATCGAGGAGTTCACCCGCCTGGTCCGCGAAGAGCGGGCCAAGCTGCGCGACGACCCGCGGTGGACGGCGTACCTCGGTGACCTCGACGTGGTGCGCGAAGTGCCGCTCAAGCCGGCTTCCAAGCTGGAGGTTGCGGGCTCGGCCGCGTTCCAGGCGTGGCGTCGATCGAACGTGCGCCCGCAGGCCCAAGCGGGCTACGCGACGGTCACGGTGACGCTCCCGCTCGGCGACATGACGTCGGACCAGGCGCGGTCGCTCGCCGAGATCGGTCGGACGTACACCGGCGACACGCTCCGCCTCACCGTCGAGCAGAACTTCGCGTTCCGCTGGGTGAGCGAGGCCGACCTCCCGGCGCTCCACGAGGCGCTCGTCGCGATCGGTCTCGGCGAGCCGGGCGCCAACACGATCACCGACATCACCGCTTGCCCCGGCACCGATACGTGCAAGCTCGGCATCTCGTCGTCGCGCGGTCTCGCCTCCGAGCTGCGCAAGCGGCTCCGTGTGATCGAGGGTGATCTCGACCCGGCCGCGCGCGCGCTCCACATCAAGACGAGCGGGTGCTTCAACGCCTGTGGCCAGCACCACGCGGCGGATATCGGCTTCTTGGGTGTCAGCCGCAACGTCGGCGGGCGGCGCGTGCCGCACTTCCAGGTCGTGGTCGGCGGCGAGTGGACGCGCAACGCGGGCACCTACGGGCTCGCCATCGGCGCCATCCCGTCCAAGAGCGTGCCCGAGATGGTGCAGCGCCTGTCGGCTCGCTTCGTCGCCGAGAAGCGCGACGGCGAGACGTTCTCCGCGTTCATCCAGCGCATCGGCAAAAAGGAGGTGCGCGCGATGGTCGACGCGCTCTCGCCGGTGCCCGCCTACGAGTCGGACCGGTCGTACTACTCGGACTGGGGGGACCCGCGCGAGTACTCCATCGGTGACATGGGCGTGGGCGAGTGCGCGGGCGAGGTCGTGCCCTACGTGATCATGGCGCTCGCCGCCGCCGAGCGTGAGGTGTTCGAGGCGCAGGTGCTGCTCGACGAGGGCAAGGCACCGGAGGCGGACGAGCGAGCGTTCCGCGCGATGCTCACCGCGGCCCGCGCGCTGGTGCGCGAAAAGGTGCCCGACGTCAGCGACGACCCCGCCGAGGTGACCGCGCAGTTCCGGTCGACCTTGGTGGACACGAAGCTCTTCTTCGACCCCTTCGCGGGCGCCAAGTTCGCCCACTACTTCTTCCGGGCCGAGCGAGAGCGGGGCGCTGCCGTAGACGCCGAGAGCGCCCACCAGCGCATCGAAGAAGCGCAGCTGTTCGTCGACGCCTCGCACCAGTGTTACGACCGCTTGATGGAGAGCGCCGCGGCGGTCGCGGCGTCCTGAGGACACCGTGAAGAGCCCCCGCATCTCGCTGAAGCTGTACGCAGACCAGGCTACTGTCCCGCCGCACGCGAAGCTGGTGGAGGTCTGGCACCGCTGGATCAAAGAGGGCGTCCTTTCGGAGCTCCTGGTCGACGTCGTCGACTACGGCCATGTTCACCGCGGGCCCGCGGTGCTCCTCGTCGGTCACGAGTCGGACTACGCGCTCGACTACGGCGATGGCCGCGCCGGCCTCCTGTACGTTCGCAAGCGCGCGCCCGACGACGCTTCGAAGCGGCTCGAGGACGCGCTCTTGCGCGTCGCGAACGCGGCGAAGCTGCTCGAGGCCGAACCGCTCCTCGGCGGCCTCAAGCTCGAGACGTCGTCGGTCCTCTTGCGGGTGCTCGACCGGTTGAACGCCCCGAACGAGCCAGCGACCTGGGAGGCCGACAGGGCCGAGATCGAGCGCGTCGCGGCGCGCGCGTTCGGGGAGGGCGCGCGGGCGGCCTACGTCGCGGGCGACCAGCGCGAGCCGTTCACCGTTCGGATCGAGAGCCCAGGCCAGCGCTCCGCCGCCGATGTGGCCGCCGCGCTCGGCGCGGCCTGACGGCTTGCCTTCTCGCCGCCCTCCCTCTTTCTCGGAACATTGTCCGCGCCCGGGCTACCAAGCGTTCATGCCTTGGGTCCGGATCAGTGTCGTCGCGCTCGCCGGGCTCGTCGCGAGCGCCTGCGCCACGCCGGCGGTGCCCGAGGTGGGCGGTCGCTCGGCGGCGCGGCAGGCCGGGTCGACTCGGTCGCAGGTCGCGGCTGAAGAAGCCGCCGCCGCCCCCCGCTCTCCGATCGAGGTCCGCACCGAGCCCGAGGTCGTGGCCGCCCCCGAGGGCGCGCTCTGCGTCGTTCGCGGTACGGGGCGACCGGAGACGGGCAAGTGTGGTCCGGCCGTGCTCGTCTCCGACGCGCGGGACGGCGGCCGCGCGATCGCGCAGGTCGCCGTCGGCGACTTTCCGATCGCCTGGGGGTTCTTCGCCGATGGCACACGCGCGTGGGTGCACGCCGAGGCGAGCGGGGTGACCGTGAGCGGGTTCAGCCCGCACGCGGGCGAGCGCTTCTCGATCCGCGGCGAGCTCGAGGCCGTCCCCGAGCGAGTGTGGCTGTTCGACGAGACGCTGGTGCAGGTCAAGCGGGGGTCTGACGACGGCGGCGCGGTCGTCTCGGTCCAGGGGGATCTCGACGGCATCGCCGACATGGCGCTGAACGTTTCGTGCGAGGTCCTCGGCTACGACACGCTGGCGCGTCCGACGCGCGGCCGGGTTCGGCCGCCGCGTCGCGGTCCGATCGCCGTCGCCAAGGGCACGAGGCTGACGTTGCGAACTGCCCCGCAGGACGCGCCCTTCGTGACGCTGCGAGGTGGGGGCGATTCGCTCCCGGTCTCGCTGGAGGTTCGCGAGGTGCTCGGTGATTGGACGCGCGTGCGCCTGGAGACGCGCCTGGTCCGCCTCGACGGTTGGGTCCTCGAGCGCGAGATCGAGCGCAATCGGCTGTCTGGGAGCGTGAGCCGCGGGCGCATGTCGTGCGGCACGGGCCGCGGCGCCGAGCCCGCGCTCGAGCGCGTGAGGCTCTCCGAGGACGCCGCGATCGCGGTGGGGCCCAAAGGCCGCGTCGAGCGCGCGCCCGCGCTCGTGATCGCGAAGGGGACCGAGGTCTTCGTCGAAGAGCGGAGCGACGGTCGCGCGCGGGTCCGCATGACCGGGCCGATCACGCCCCCGCCGGGGGCCGACTTCTACCTCGACGAGTCGGTCCTGGTCGCGGTGGCACCGGCGCCGTAGGGGCTACGGCTTCGCTCGTTGGATCTCGGCGCTCAAGCGCTCGAGCGCCTGCGCCGGGCCGCGCACCGTCAGGTGAGTGCCCTCTTCGTCGTAGCGCTCGCCGATGACGGCGGCGGCGTCGTGCACCCGGCGCACGAGGCCGTGCTGCGCGTAGGGTACGAAGAGCTCGCGCTCCGAGAACTCACCGTCGAAGAAGGTCACGATGTGCTCGCGCAGCGCGAGGACGTCGCCGCGATCTTTTGCCGAGAGGATGATCGCGTGAGGCAGCTCGCGCTCGAGGCGTTTGATGTCGCTCGCGCTCAGCCGATCGCGCTTGTTGAGGATCAAGCGCGAGGGCATGTCGCGCGCGCCGATGTCTCCGAGCACCTCGTGCGTGACCTCGAGCTGTTCGCGGAACGTCGGATCGGACGCATCGACGATGAAGAGAAGGAGCGACGCCTCGAGCGCTTCGTCGAGCGTGGACCGGAACGACGCCACGAGCTGGTGCGGCAGCTTCTTGATGAAGCCGACCGTGTCGCTGACGAGGATACGCGGCTCGGTCTCGGGCTTGAGCGAGCGGACCGTGGTGTCGAGCGTCGCGAACAGTTTGTCGGCGACGTAGACCTCGCTGCCGGTGAGGGCGCGCATGAGCGAAGACTTGCCGGCGTTGGTGTAGCCGACCAGCGCGACCCGCCGCTGATCACGCCGCCCCGCGCGCCGCGTGGCCTGCTCGGTCTGGATGCGATCGAGCTCGTGCTTGAGCTCGGCGATGCGATCGCGGATGCGGCGGCGATCGAGCGCCACCACGCTCTCGCCCGCGCCCTTGCCGCCGATCCCCCCGCGCTGCCGGTCGGCGCCGGCGCCGGCCTCGCGCAGGCGCGGCGCCACGTAGAGCAGGCGCGCGATCTCGACCTGGAGCCGCGCTTCGCGGCTCTTGGCGTGGCGATGGAAGATCTCGACGATGACCTGGGTGCGATCGAGCACCTCGGCGCCCGTGGCCTGCTCGAGGTTGCGCTGCTCGCGCGGCGACAGATCGTGATCGACCACCACGACGGCGGCCTTCTCGAACGGTCGCGGCAGGGCCGCCTCGGGGTACGCGCCGTCCGCTTCGGCGTCGGCCTCTGGCTCGCCCGGCTCGGAGCCGTCGTCGAAGCCGTCGTCGAAGCTGTCGTCGTCGTCGCTACCCGCCTCGCGCTCACGCCGGTCGCGCAGCTTGCTCTTGCGGGCCACGTGAGCTTGCACCTTGCCCGACCCACCCGTCCATGCCGCGAGCTCTTCGAGCTTGCCCAGGCCCAGGACGGTGCCGGCGCGACCGTGAGCCCGCCGCTGCGTGACGGTGCCGATGACGCGGAGGCCGAGGGTCTGACACAGCCGCGTCAGCTCGGCGACGTCGGCCTCGTGGGCTTCATCGGTGACGCCGGGGAGCTGCAGCGTCGCGAGGACGGTCGGGGGCTGTTCTGCCGAGTCGAGGCGCAAGGCGCCGCACGGCATAGCGCGTCGAGGTGCGATTGAACACAAGGTTCATCGCGCCCGGGCTCACCGCCGCTGGCGGCGCCACAGGAGCGTCAGCGTGAGCGCGACGAGCCACGCGTAGGGCGCGCCCGCGCCGTCGGCACCTCCGGCGCGACAGAAGCAGCCGCGCGGCCCGCGATCGGCCTCTTCGGGCGGAGCAGCGGGGGCGGCGCCGCCCATCTGGACGGAGCCCTTGGCCGGGCGCTCTTCATGCAGGCCGTCCTTGTCGGTGTCTCCTCTCGGTGTGCGGAAGCCACCCTCCATGCCCTCCGGAGCTTCGACCGGCTGCTGGATGACCTCGGGGCGGCCGTCCGATGCGCGCGCCGCTCTGTCGAACGCGACGAAGCTGGTGAATCGCGTCACGAGGCCGAACTCGAGCCCGAGGCGGGTGATCGCGAGGCGCGCGGCCTGGTCGCCGGAGGCGAGATCGGCCTCGAGATCGGCGATCCGCGAGCGTGCCCAGAGCGCGCCGACGCCGTCGCGTACGGGCCCGTCCGCGGCCACCGTCACGATCGGGATCTCGACCGGGCCGGACGGCGACTCGGCGTGCAGCACCGGCGGTGACGCCGCGCGCCCCGCGAGCTTGCCGTGGATGACGAGCGGCCTGCTCGCGAGCAGATCGCCCTCGGCAGCGGGCGACACGTCGGTCACCTCGAGCCCGCGCCAGTCGACGCGCACGTCGCGGAGGATGGGCAGATCGATGAACCGAAACAGCCTGCCCACCATCCGGGCGGGGTCTTCGCGGTTGGAGAGGTAGAGCGCTGCGCCGCGCCCTTCGCGGCCGATGCTCTCGACGAGGGCGCGGTTCGGCGCCGAGCCGACACCGACCCCGAACACCTTGGCCCCCTGGCCGCGCGCCTCGACGAGCTTGCGCGTCTCGCGGACGATGAGATCGTCGGCGCTCACGAAACCGTCGGTGATGAAGACGACGTCTCGCCTGCGGGCGCTCTCGACCGGCGGCGTGAGGGCCTCGCGCACGGCGTCGACGACGAACGTCCCGCCGTCGGCCTCCATGTCCTCGACGAAGGCGAGCGCGCGCTGGATCGCGGCGGCATCGGCGGGGCGCGGCGCATCGAACAGGCGACCCGTTCCGTTGGAGAACGTGATCACGTCGAAGGTGTCGACGGGGCGGAGGCGCTCGAGCGCGAGGCGAATCGCGCGCTTGGCGAGCGCGAGCGGAGGGCCCGCCATCGAGCCGGAGACGTCGACGACGAACACGAGCTCGCGGCGGCCGACCGCGCCCTCGACGTCGACGAGGGGCGGCTCGACCGTCAGGGTGAAGTAGCCCGCTCCGGCGTCGCCGGTGGCGGTGCTCGTGACCAGCGTCGCACGCGGGCGGTCCTCGGCGGTCGCGAACCGCAGGACGAAATCACGGTTCGCGACCTTGTCCTTGTTGGCGAGCGTCGCGCGCAGCTTGCCGTCGCTCGTCTCTCGCGAAGAGAGGCTGTGCGTCACCCCGACGAAGCCCCTCGGCGCCACGCTCCGCTCGGCGATCACGTCGATCGCCACGTCGACCCCGGAGCGCTCGCCCTTGCCGAGGTAGGGCGGCGTGATGCGCGAGGCGCCCGTCCCGCTCCGCGGGCCGACCACCATGGGAAACACGACCTCGTACACGCCGGCGTCGTACGTGAGGTCCTGGATGTAGCGCGTCGTGACCTCGATCGCCTTGCCGGGCGCCACGTTGGTGATCGAGTAGACGAAGACGTTGGCGCGCTCTTGCTCGAGGAGCGCGGCCAAGAGGCCCTCTTTCTTCGCGGCGTGGAACGAGGCGCGCGCGCGCTGGCGTTCGTCGATCTTGGCCGTGATCTCGCGATCGCCGCTTCGCAGCGTCATCCCCCGTACGGCCGCGTTCTCGGGCAGCGGGAAAACGTACACGACCTCGATCGGCCCCTTGCGCGGGTTCTCGAACCGCTGGACGACCTCGACCTCGGCGAACGGCGGTTGGACGTGGATCGTGGCCCGGGTCGCGCGCAGCGGCAGCCGAGACGCGGGGTCGGCCGGGTCTGCGAGCGGCTCGTCGACAAGGAGATGGGGCAGCTCGCCCGCGTCGGTGAGGACGGGGCCATCGGCGAGGGAAGCTGGCGCCGACACCGCGGGGACGGCGGCGAACGGCGGATCGGCGGCGAGCGCGGGGCCGAGCGCCGGCGACGTGACGCGTGGCTCGGCCGGGGGCGTCGGTGTATCGTGCGCGTGAAAGACGGACGGCGGCGCAGGCGCGCCGCAAGCGACGAGCAGGATGACCAGCACGAGCAAGCATCGCGCGAGGCGCATCGGGACCGGAGGGAGGCACAACGCCCCCCGAGCCTCGACCTTACACCTCCTGGCGCTGATTCTGTTCGCGGGCGGGTGTGGCAGCTCGGCGCCGCAGGCCGAGGCTCCCCCGGCCCCCGAGGGCGGCGCGCTCGAGGCCCCGTCGGACGATCCCGATCCCAAGAAGAAGCACGAGCGCGACCTCTCCCCGGCCGAGCGAGAGCGGCACATCGACGACGCGCTGCGCGAGGTCGAGGTGGCCGAGCGCACGCTCGAGACCGAGCTCAAGAAGCGGGAGCCCGAGGTGGCGCCGCGGCCGGGTGAGCCCACGCCGACCCCGCGAAGCAGCGACAGGGGGTGTGAGACCGCGTGCTCGACGCTGGGCTCGATGCAGCGGGCCGCCGCCTACGTCTGCCGGCTCGCGGGGGAGGGCGACGCCCGATGCCGCGCGGCGCAGGACCGCGTGCGCGTGGCCCGCACCAAGATCCAACAGGCTGCCTGCGCGTGCGCGGAGCCCGTCGCGTCTATCGAGAGTGACCATGACCAAGATGAGAGCTTCGTGGCTGGCCTGCGTCCTGTGCGCCTGCACCGCTTCTTCGCCCGCCGTTGACGGTGGACGGTCGAGCGAGCCGGCGCCCACCCAAGATTTGCCGGCGCCCTCCGGCACCGAGGCGCCGACCGCGGCGCCGACGGGTACGGGCGCGCCCGCGGCCGGTGCGATCGCGGGCAAGTGGGTCTCGCCGTCGTGCGGGGGGCGCAAGTATGCGCGTGAGATCGATCTGAGCGCGGCGGGAACGTTCACGTCGCGCGATCTCGTCTCGCCGTGCCCCCCCAAGGTCGCGTGCGTGTGGTCCGGCATCGTCGATCGAAGCGGCCAATGGTCTCGGCAGGGCGACAAGATCGTCCTGAGCGTCGAGGGTGGGGCCGACCAAAAGCCCGGCGTCGCTCTGCCGGCCGAGCTCACGCTCGAGGGCGGTGCGCTCGTCGAGATCGAGGGCGGCGGGGTGAAGTGCGCGTACGCGCGCCCTTGATCACTTCACGAGGCCAGCCGCCGCGGCCAGCTCACGAAACGAGACGACGCGCGCCCCAGGGCACCGCTTTTCGCCGGATGCCTCGGGGCAACCCGCGAGCGCGTGCTCCACCGTCTCCTCGAGCACCTCGAGGTACGTGCCTTCACCCCACGAAGCGAAGTGGTGACCGATGTTCCACGGCCTGCGCCCGCCCGCGTACGACGCCTCGAGCGCGGCGCGGTAGTCGCTGCGCATGCGCTCGGCCGAGCCCTTCTCGAGCCGATAGTTGTAGTCCATCGGCACCGCGAGGGCGCCGGGGTGCGGCATCAGCGCGAACTCTGCGACGCGACCGCCCGCAGGTCCGATCGAGAGAAAGTACGGAGGCTCGGGCGGGCTCGTCGCCTGGCTCGTGTCGTAGAGGTAGCGGCGCGCGGCGAGCACCTCGTAGAGCGCGTCGTTCACGCCGAGGTACGGCGCGCGAAAGCCGCGGATCGCGTAGCGCCTGAGCTGCTTGGCCTTGGGGTTCGCGTTGCCCTTGGCGTCGAACAGCACCTCGCCGGCGTGCTTCACCGGAAAGGCCGGGGGCGGGAGGCAAAGGTCGGTGTCGTCACGGAACATGGGCGCCCCGCACACGGTGCCGCGCGGGCAGCGGCGCTTCATGTTGCAGGGCTCGGTGCAGAGGCGCGCGTCGGCGGTGAGCGCGACGCACGTGCCCGAGGCGCAGTCGGTGTCGACGTCGCACCGCGCGCCCGTCGCGCCTGCCGCCGCCGCTGCGAGCGGCTCGAACCGCGGAAATACATGCCGGCCCTCCGAATCGACGATCGGCTCGAAGAGGGTGAAGTCCATGACCGCGTGGAAGCGATCGAAGTCGTCATTCCAGGCCGCGACGTCGAAGTGGGTTCCGTCGAGGTGACCCATGCCGTGGTTGCCGACCTCATGGCCCTCGTTGATCGCTTGCTGCGTCAGCGCCCGCCGGACCAACACCTCGTCACGCGTCGTCGCGTGGCCGACGTCGCTCGTGCCGCGCTCGGTCGTGTAGAACGCGCCATTGACGAAGAAGGTGAAGTGCGGGCGCGAGCCGTACTTCTCCTCCATGTCGCGCGCGAAGCGCATCGTCCCCAGCCAGAGCGAGAAGCGGAGGCTCCCGTCGTACGCGGGGGTGAAATAGAACGGGCCCTTCGAGAAATCGTGATCGCCGCGCGCCTTCACGAGCCGCGACGCCGATGCCGATGCCGACGCCGAGCTCGACGCCGACGCCGACGCCGAGCTCGAGATCGAGATCGAGATCGAGATCGAAGCGCTCGATGCCGATGGCGATGCCGATAGAGCCGCCTCTGCCCTGGCGTCCGCCGGCGGCGCCGGCTCCGACCTGCAACCCAGGACCGCGATCGCGATCGCGACCCTGAGCAACATCATCGTTTCGGGCTCGGTGCTTTGCGGCGGCGCGGCTTCGACTTGGCCTGGTTCGTCGGCGCTTTCGGCAGGGGGCGGCCAGGCAACGCGACCTTGGGCTTGGCCGGGTTGGGCCGGTAAAGCAGGATGGTGCGGCCGAGCACCTGGACCAGGTCGGCTTTGACGGCGGGGGCGAGGGCGCCGGCGACGTGGGCCACGGGCTCGGGGCACTCGGTGCCGAGCCGCAGCTTGATGAGCTCGTGCGTGTCGAGCGCGATGTCGGTCGCCGAGACGATGCCGTCGGTGAGGCCGAGCTTGCCGACCTGCACGACCGCGTCGAGATCGTGACCCAACGCGCGCAAGAACCGCCGGTCCTTGCCGGAGAGCTCGAGGGTCACGCGCGCTCCTTTTTCGGGCCGACGAGCGTCTGGAGGACGCCGCGCGCGACCTCTTCACCCTGGGTGTTCCAGATGCTCACTGGCACCGGGTACTCGCGGCGCTCGCTCGACGGGATCGGCGGGCACTCGCTGGTCGCGCGGAGGTCGCCCCGCGCCTTTTTCAGGTACTCGATGCCGAGCCCCGCCACGATGAAGCGCGCGTCGTCGGGGAGCGTGTAGGCGAGGGCGACGTTGCCCGTCAGCTCCAGCAGGTTGCAGAGCGCGATCGCGTGCACGCACGAGAGGTGGTTGCGCACGCTGCGCTTGTCGGCCATCGAGACCTCGGCGTACCCGACGCGCAGCTGCTCGACCCGCGCGTCGATGGTCGACGTGTAGGGGGCGGCCATGCCCACCGCCTTGGAGAAGAGGATCTTGCCCCCCGGGAGCGGCGACAGCTTGTCCCACGCCTGACGGATGACGTTCTGGCGCGAGGTCGCGATCTTGGAGGGCGAGAAGGGCAGGACGGACGCGAGATCCATCCTGCTCTCCTACCACGGCCCGGCCGCGGTCGCCTCAGCGCATGCCGGCCGAGATGCCCGCGCCGATCGCGATGACGATCACGACGAAGTAGAGCACCATCATCACCAAGGACAGGATGCCGACGAATTTCCAGAACGAGGCCTGGCGGTCGATCGCGGCCGCGAGCATCCCCGCGCTGCCGCCGCTCGCGAGAAAGCCCTCGATGCCGCTCCTGTAGTTCCAGAGGAGCTTGCCGACGACGAAGTAGAACCCGGCGATGAGCAGATACAAAAGGCCGATCCCCGGGCCCATCATCGCGGCCGGCCCGCCGGCGGCCCCCGCGAACATCATCCCGATGCCACCGAGGACGAGGAAGCCGCCGCCGACGAACGAGAGGATGGCGAACATGGTCACCCACGGTCGCGTGCGGCGCATCGCCTCGAGCATCGTCGACACCGCGCCGGCGTAGTCGGCGTTGTTGTCGTATCCGTACGCCGGAGGTGCGGCGGCGTAGCCCTGCGGGGCGACATAGGGATTCATGTCTTGGTTCACGAGGCCCGTCCCTTCTTGGTCTGGGGACGTTAGCGGATCCGGCACGGCGGCCAAAGGGCGGGCGCTTCGGGGCTCGCCTGTTACGATGGAGCGGCGATGGAGCTCCGAGCCGAGATCGTTCGGTCTGCGCGCGCGGCGTCGGCGTCGGGCGTTGCCTGGGGCGTCCTCGCTGGCCTGGTGTGCCTGGTGGCGACGTACCTCGCCGCGAACGGGCTGACGGGCGCGCACGCAGGGGCCGCGGTCGCTACGCTGGCGATCGGCTTCGCGGCGCGGGCGCGAAGCGGGCTCGGCGCGGGCGCCGCGTTCGCGACGGCGTTCGCCGCCCTCGCGCCCATCTTCTTTCTCTCGGCCTGGCAGAACGCCAACGAGACCGTGCTGGGGCCCGGTGACTGGTGCGGGACGGGCAGGCTCATGCGCTCGGCGCAGCTCGCGCTCGTCGGCGCGCTCGTGGCGTTCGCGCTGCCCTTGGGGCTGCTCTCGATGCGCCGGCCGGTGCCGCGGCGCCGGTCGCGCCTGCCGCTCGGCGTCGTGCTGCCGGCGCTGGCGGTCATCGCGGGTGTGCTCGCCGCGCTCGGCGCCGAGCGCCTCCGGTCGCGCCCCGATATCCAAGCCTTCCGGCGCGATTTGACGGTGTACGCGACCATTCCGCCGCGGGCCGTCGACGGGCCGTGCCTGCTCTCGCGTTCGGGGTGCGACGACGTGCTGTTCTCCGACGACGCGATCACGGTCGTGCGCCACTGCTACTCCAAGACGGCTTGCCGTCTGGGCTTCGATCTGCACGACGGCCTGGGCAAGCGGCCGCCGACGCTCCTCTACGACGCCGCGGGGCCGGCGCAGGTCTTCCGCGACGTCGAGAGCCGCGCGTGGGCGCTTGCCGGCGCCGACTCGGCCTTCGTCGATCACCGCATGCGCATCGGCGTCGCCGCCGTCGAGGGCCGGCGCTCGTGGAACCACACCGTCGAGCCGACCGCCATCCGCGGCGCGATCGCGCCCGACGCGGACGCGGTCGTGTTCGGCGCGGCCGGGGCGCTCCTCGCCCTCCTCGGCGCGTTCTCCCTGCGCCGGCATGCGCGCCGTGTGGCGAGCATCCAGTCCGGCGTCGACGCCGAGATCGGAGACGACGGCTGGGTCTCCGTCGCAGGCGGGCCGGCCGAGAGCCGGCGCCCCTCACCCGGGACCGATCAGCTCGCGCCGGGGCCCGTCGTCGTCGCGGCGGACGCGCCCGTCGACAGCTACCGCGGCGCGGCCGCCCCTCCCACGTCCGTGATCGCGATCGGGACGAAGCGCGACGTGATCGAAGCGATGGAAGCGAGCGCCCACGAGCGCGCCTTCATCGTCTTCGTCGCCGCGCTGCACCTCGTGACGCCGCTCTTCGCGACCGCGCTCGCGGGGCGCGTGCTCTGATCGAAAGCCGCGCCCGCGACGTTCATCAACGGCGCCGCATCAAAGAGCCCACCATCGCGACGATGGCGGCGACGGTCACCGTGCCGAAGAGCGCCGTGAGGAGGGCGCTCGAGCCGCCGAGCTCTTTTCTCGACGACGTCATGACGACCCCGATGCCGCCGAGGGCGACGACGAGCGCGCCGACCGAGCCGACCAGGCCCACGACGGAGACCCCGCCGGCCGGCGGCGGAGGCCGCGTGGTTCGGACCAACGTCGGCGGATCGACGAGGGTCGGCGAGTGTGCCGGCGCGCTGGACGGCGTGCGGGAGATGCGGGGCCCGGCCGCTGCTTCTTGACGCTCGCGCTCGAACGCCGCGAGCTGCGACTCGAGCTCGAGCGCCGACCCGAAGCGCTCGGACGGCTGCGGCGCCATCGCGCGGGCCACGATCGTCTCGAGCACTTCGGGGACGGTGGGATCGACGTACCGGAGCGGCGGCGCGGGCTCGGTCGCGACCTTCAGGAG
>ERZ761602.5152-NODE-5152-length-15776-cov-4.753514_pt1 | contig 15776 bp, 15 predicted proteins | sample MGYA00512165_ERZ761602 | MGnify/ENA primary metagenome ERZ761602 (study PRJEB28899, sample SAMN02445085) | bioreactor sludge metagenome | biome: EBPR sludge; isolation source: Thorneside wastewater treatment plant | place: Australia: Brisbane, Thorneside...
TCCAGTCGGGGTGGAAGCCCTTGCGCGGGTCGGCGTGCTCGTAGAGCGCCGTGCCGTCGAACCGGGCCAGCCCGTGCGCGTCGGTGGGGAAATGCGCCGGCACCCAGTCCAGGATCACGCCGAGGCCGCGGCTGTGCAGGTAGTCGACGAACCAGGCGAAATCCTCCGGCGTGCCGTAGCGATGGGTCGGCGCGAAGAAGCCGGTCACCTGGTAGCCCCAGGAGCCGTCGAACGGATGCTCGGCCAGCGGCATCACCTCGATGTGCGTGAAGCCCATCTCGACCGCGTAGTCGGCAAGCTGCACCGCGAGCTCGCGGTACGTCAGCGGCCGGTTGGCGTCCTCCGGCTTCCGCCGCCAGGAGCCGCAATGCACCTCGTACACCGACATCGCGCGGTCCAGGTGATGCGCCTCCGCCTTCCGGCGCTCGATCCACGCGTCGTCGGTCCAGCGCAGCCGGCGGGTGTCGAACACGATGGCCGCATTGTTCGGCGGACCTTCGAAATAGGTGCCGTACGGATCGGTCTTCAGCCGCACCTGCCCGCGCTGGTCGCGCAGCTCGAACTTGTACAGTTCGCCCTCGCCCAGCCCGGGCACGAACAGCTCCCAGACGCCCGAGGCGCCGAGCGAACGCATCGGATGCGTGCGCCCGTCCCAGCGGTTGAAATTCCCCACCACGGACACCCGGGCCGCCGAGGGCGCCCACACCGCGAACGATACCCCGGTGACGCCGCCGAGATCGCGCACGTGCGCGCCGAGTTTCTCGTAGATGCGGTGCTCGTTGCCCTCGTTGAAGAGATAGAGATCCTGCTCGCTCAGGGTCGGCAGGAAGCAATACGGATCGAAGAACTGGCGTATCTCGCCGTTCGGATACGTGGCCCGGAGCTGGTAGCGAAACGTCTCCTTCCGCCGGGCGATCACGCCCTCGAACACCCCCTCCGGCGCGAGCCGCGTCATCGGGTGCGCCCGGGCAGGCTCGGCGTCGAGCTCCACCACCTCGCATGCCGCCGCTCCCTGGAGGAACGCCCGCGCCACCACGCTGGGGGAGCGGCGATAGGTGACCGGGTGCATTCCGAGGACGGAGTGCGGCGAGGCGTGTCTCGCTTCGAGGAGTGCGGCCAGGTCGGTCTTGGAAAGGAGCACGGGAGGAGAGGATTGCGGCGCCACCGTGGGCGATGCCTCCGTCCGCGTCTAGCCTGGATGCAACGCATTCGCACCGCACGCTTGCTTGCCCCACCCCGGCCGCCTTTGCTCCGCGCGTGATCCGCCGCCTCGCCCTCGCATTCACCCTCGGTGCCGCCCCGTGGCTGTCCGGCGCCGTCGCGCCGAAGATCGAAGCCGACGACGTGCAGGCGGTGGAGAACGCCCGCGGCTTTCCCGAGGTCACGGCCAAAGGCAATGCCCGCGCCTCGGGCGACGGCCTGTTGCTGCTCGCGGACGAGCTGCGCTACAACGGCGAGACGACGACGCTCACCGCGCTGGGCCGCGTCACCTTCACCCGGGGCGAGGCGCGGCTGCTCGCCGACCGCCTCGAGTACACGCAGCGCGACGGCTCCTTCCGGGCGGAGAACATCCGGCTGGGCAGCTATCCGTATTTCGCCGAGGGGGCGTCGGCTTTCGGCACCGCCAGCGAGATCACGGTCCGGCAGGCGCGGGTCAGTTATGGCGAGCCGGGGCGGTGGCAGCCGACCCTGACCGCCGAGACGGTCGTGATCGCGCCGGGCCAGCGCGTGCGCACGGAGGATGCCTCCGCGGGCATCGGCCGCATCCAGTTCTTTCCGTTTCCCAAGTTCCAGCACGATTTCGACCAGCCGCTCGCGGGCGCCGTTTCCCTGCAGGGCGGGTTTCGCCGGTCGCTCGGACTCTTCGCCGACGTCGGCCTGCTCGTGCCCGTCTCGCAGCACGCGCGGCTCGGCGCCGACCTGGGGCTTTACAGCGAGCGCGGCGTGATGATCGGCCCCGCCGCGGCGTACTCGTCGCCCGACAACCCCGAGCGGCTGCGCGGGCGGCTGCACAGCGGCTACATCAACGATCACGGCGACAAGAAGACCGACCTGCTCGGCCGCCCCGTGCCCGAGGAGCGCGCCTACCTCGAATGGCAACATCAGCAGTACATCGCGCCGGGCCTTTCGCTCAACGCCCAGGTCAACTGGTGGAAGGATTCCGAAGTCGTGCGCGACTTCCGGCCGCGGGCGTTCTTCCCCGTGCAGGAGCCCGACACGTTCATCGAATCGGTCTACACCGGCACGAATTTCTTTCTCTCGGCCTTCACCCGGCTGCAACCCAACCGCTTCCACCGGGTGCAGGAGCGGCTGCCCGAGGTGCGGTTCGACCTTCTCCCGGTCTCCCTGGGGCACGGCTTCGTGCACCGCTTCAGCGCGAGCGCCGCGGTGCTGCGCGAGGATCCCGTCGTGACCGGCCGGAAGCTGCGCAGCAACCGTTTCGACGCGTACTATGCCCTGATGCGCCCGATCGCGCACCGCGACTGGCTGACGTTCACGCCCGTCGCCGGCGCCCGGATCACGCACTACGCGAACACCGAGGGCGCGGCGGAAGCCGGCGATTACACCCGGAGCCTCGGCGAACTCGGCGCCGACCTCGTCGTGCGCACGAGCGGCACGTTCGATTACAAGAATCCCCAGTGGAAGATCGACGGGCTCCGCCATCTGTTCACGCCGCGCCTCAGCTACCGTTACCTGCCCCACGCCGACCGCGGCCGCGGCCGCATCCCGCAGATCGACCGCACGGCGTTCTCCACCTACCTCCCGCCGCTCGGCCTCGGCGACGTGCGCAATATCGACGACCTGCATCCGACCCACACGCTGCGGGTGAGCCTCGACAACGTGCTCCAGACCCGCGACCCCGCGCAGGGCAGCCGCGACCTCGTCTTCCTGAGCCTCGCGAACGACTTCCGGTTCCGCCGCCGCCCGGGCGAACGCGACGTGTCGGAAACGCACGTCGAGCTCGCCCTCCTTCCCGCCCGCTGGCTCCAGGTCGACCTGTACCAGAGCTTCGCGCCCCAGACCTTCACGCTGCGGGAACTCAACGCCGGCGTCACGCTGCGCGACGGCACGCTCTGGTCCGTGCGCTTCGGCAACAACTTCCTCCGGCGCCAGCTCGAGGACTACCTGGTCGACGGGCGCGTGCGGCTCAACGAGCGGTTCGAGGCGGTGACCCGCCTGCACTACGATGCCCGCCGCAACCGCTTCAACGAGCAGTCGTACGGGCTGGCGCAGAATCTCGGCAACACCTGGCTCGTCTCCTACACGGTGAGCCTCTACTCGGGCCGGCGGCGCGAGAGCAGCTTCGGCTTCAACGTGCGGGTCGACTCCCTCAGCTTCTGATCTTGCGTCCGGCGCCCCGGGCCCCGACCCGCCCCGATCCGTGAACGTCGCCGCCAACCAGCAACGCACCTTTCTCCGGCTGCTGGAGGGGCTGCAGCCGCACTGGCGCCGCGATCGCGCCCTGCCGGCGCGTATTCAGCGCAGCCTTACCGGCGAGCGCTCGTTCGGCTCCCGCGACCGCCGCCTTTACCGCGAGCTCATCTACACCACGCTGCGTCACCTGCCCTGGGTCGAGCCCTGGCTCGGCTCGGATCCCGCCGAGGCGGTGCGCCGCGTGGCCTGGCTCGCCGCCGACATCCCCGCCACCGCGGGCTTCCGGGCCGCGTACGCCACGGGCCCCGCGCCGGGCGGCGATCCGGCGGAGCTGCTGCCGGGCTGGTTCCGGCCGCATTGTCCCGAGGCCTTCACGCCCGCGGAGGCCGCCGCCCTCGCCCGGCGCGCGCCGCTGTGGCTGCGCCTGCAGACGGACGCCCGCGGCCGCACCTCGGTGGAGACGGAGTTCGCCACGCTCGGCTGGAAGTGGAGCGCTTCGCCCGACCTGCCCGACGCGCTCCGGCTGGAGGGGGAGGTCGACGTCACGAAGACAGCCGCGTGGCAACGCGGTCGCTGCGAAGTCCAGGACGTGGGCTCCCAACGGGTGCTCGCCTCCGTTGGGGTCGAACCGGGCGGACACTGGCTCGACGCCTGCGCCGGTGCCGGCGGCAAGACGCTCCAGCTCGCGCGGCTGCTCGGCCCCGCCGGGACGGTCGACGCCACCGACCTCCGGCCGGAGGCGCTCGCCGAATTGCGCACCCGCCTGGAGCGCGCCCGCGCGCAGCGGGTCCCTCCCGGAGAGCGGCCCGCGGCGGTGAACATTCGCCCCTTCCTCCCCCCGGGCGAGGCGCAGTACGACGGAGTGCTGGTCGACGCGCCGTGCAGCGGCTCGGGCACCTGGCGCCGCTCGCCGCACCTGAAGTGGACGACGACGGAAGGCGACGTCGCCCGCGCGGCGGCGGTGCAGGGCGCGCTGCTCCGCGACCACGCCCCGCGCGTGCGGCCCGGCGGGCGGCTCGTGTATGCCACGTGCTCGCTCAGCTCCCAGGAGAACGAGACGGTGATCACCGCCTTTCTCGCCGCGCACCCGCAGTTCACGGCCGTTCCCTTCGCCCGCGAGTGCGGCGGGCTGGCGCGTGGCCTCGGCCTGCTTTTCCTGCCGTCCAGGCACGATTCGGACGGCTTCTTCGTCGCCTCGCTGCGCCGGCGATAAATTCCTTGCGGCGTGTCCGGCGCGACCAACCATCGCCCGACCGTGGTTCCAGACGCCGACTATCGCATCAAGCTCCAGGTCTTCGAAGGACCGCTGGACCTGCTGCTCTTCCTCATCCGGAAGAACGAGCTCGATATCTACGACATCCCCATCGAGTCGGTCACGCGCCAGTACATCGACGCGCTGAAGACGATGCAGCAGCTCGATCTCGACGTCGCCGGGGAGTTCTTCGTGATGGCGGCGACGTTGATGGAAATCAAAAGCCGCCTGCTGCTGCCGAAGGGACAGCACGCCGTCGATCCCAACGCCGAGGACGAGGAGGTCGATCCGCGGTGGGAACTCGTGCATCAGCTTCTCCAGTACAAGAAGTTCAAGGAGGCGGCCGCCACCCTCGCCGGGCTGGTGGAGCACCGGCAGAACCTCATGGCGCGGCACGTGTCCACGCTCGCCACCGATGATCCCGCCGGCCGCCCGCTGAAGAACGTGGATCGCATCGAGCTCTGGAACGTCTTCAACATCGTGCTGCGGCGGCTGGCCGAGAAGCTGGTCGTGGGCGAGATCCACGACGAAGTCGTCACTGTCGCCGACCAGATGGAATGGCTGCTCGCGCGCACGCAGGCGGAGCCGAGTTTCGTCTTCTCCGCCCTGTTCCCGGAGGGGGTGACGCTGCGGCGCCTCGTGGCGACCTTCCTCGCGATGCTGGAGCTCACGCGACTCAAGAAACTGCGCATCCGGCAGAGCGAGGCGTTCGCCGATATCGTCGCGGAAGCCGTGGTGGAAACGCCTGCCGTGCCACCGGCGCCGGCGGAAAACCCGCTTGAAACTGCGGCGAACCCACCCACGGTGTCGGCGTGAGCAAAGATTCCGGCAAACCCGCGCGCAAGAAACGCCTGCCGAAAGTCGGAGGCATCCTCGGCGTCGGCCTCGACAACGAGGACGGCCACAAGCGCATCACGCAGGGGGAGAAGTTCATCCTCGTCGGCGGCTCGCAGGAGACGCACGAGCGCATGACCGAGACCATGCTCAAGACCTTCGAGGAGCTGAAGCGCCGGGACAAACACCTCGAGTCGGTCGATCCGCGGGAACTCGGCGAGATCATCTCCAAGTCGCAGCCGCGCTGACCCATCCCGCCGCCGCCCGGCCATTCGCGAAGATGTCCACCCCCGGCGACACGCGCGACCGCGCCGACCTCCCGGCCCCTGTGCCGTCCTGGATCGTGGGCCTCTGTGGCGTGGCGGCAGTTGCGTCCGCGCTCTTTTCCCTTCTCCTGTTCCTCAACCGTTGATTCCCATGTCCGACAAGATCGCCAACCTGACCACCGACTCGTTCAAGTCCGCCATCGCGGCCTCCCCCACGCCCGTCCTCGTCGACTTCTGGGCGCCGTGGTGCGGACCGTGCAAGGCGATTGCGCCGACGCTGGAGGAGCTGGCTCACGAGCTCGATGGGAAGCTCAAGATCGCGAAGGTGAACATCGACGACAATGACGCGGTCGCCGCCGAGTTCGGCGTGCGCGCGATTCCGACGATGATCCTTTTCAAGGGCGGCAAGGTCGCCGAGACCCTCGTCGGCATGATGCCGAAGGCCGCGCTGAAGGCCAAGCTCACCGGCCACCTGGCCTGAGCCCGCCTGCCGCTCAGAGGGCGAAGCCGAGCCCGAGCAGGCCGGCGTACAACGCCAGCAATTTTCCCGTGTCGCCCAGCAGAGCGATGAGCTCGCCGGGCGATGCGCTTTTCCGCAGCCGTCGCGCGTGCCGCCAACCCAGCGGAGCCAGCAGGAGCGGCAGCAGCACCCACACGGGATGCCCGCGCAGGAGAAATCCCCCCGGCACGGCAAACGCCACCACCAGCGAGAGCCCGAACTGCCACCGCGCGGCGCCCCGTCCGAGCCGGACGACCAGGGTGCGCTTGCCCGCGGCGGCATCGGTCTCCACATCGCGATAATTGTTCACGACGAGGATGTTCGTGGCCAGAAGCCCGATCGGCACGCCGGCCAGCATCGCCTCGGTGGCGACCCGGCCCGCCTGCACGAAGTAGGTGCCGCCGACCGCCACGAGGCCGAAGAACAGGAAGACAAACACGTCGCCCAACCCGTGGTACGCTAGCGGATACGGTCCGCCGGTGTAGGCCACGCCGCACAGGATGCTCGCGATGCCGATGGCGATGAGCCACGGTCCGCCGTACGCGACGAGTCCCAGGCCGACGGCAAACGCCGCGACGAAGACCCCCACCATGGCGCGAAACATCGCGGGTGGTCGGATCAGGCCCGCCGCGACGGCGCGCCGCGGCCCCACCCGCGCCGCCGTGTCGGCCCCCCGGAGGAAATCATAGTAATCGTTCGCGAAATTCGTGCCGACCTGCACGAGCAGCGAAAAGCCGAGGCAAAGCGCGGCCGCGGCGGGCACGAACGTGCCGTCGTGCCACGCCAGCGCGGACCCGACCAGCACGGGCGCCACCGCCGCGGGCAGCGTCCGCGGGCGCAGGGCCCCGAACCAGATGCGGGCGCGCGACTCGCTCATGGGGCCTCCGCGCGATAAGCGCGTTCCGGCGGGATGCCCAGTTCCCGCTCGAGTTCGCGTATCCGGGCCAGCACCACCTCCCGGCCCGCGCCGGGATCGTCCGCCGGCAGCGACGGCGCCAGCCGGACCAGGAAACGCCACGCTTCCTCCCCCCGGCCCGTGCGGCGCAGCATCTCGGCATGCAGCCGTGCCGCGTAGAAGGGCGCGCGGGGCAGCTCCCACGCGCGCCGGTAGCTCTCCGCCGCTCCGGCGAGGTCCCCCAGACGCATCACCTGGATCGCCGCGCGCTCGACCCACAGGTCCGGATTCGCGGGGTGAAACGCCATCGCGGCGTCAAGGTGGCGCAGCGCCACCTCCGCCTGCTCGCGATTCAACCGCCGTTCCAAGGCGACTCCGGCCGTTTCGCCGCCTGCGGCCTCGTACCGCCAGGTCGACAGGTCATGCGCGATGATCCGGGCGCCATTGATCCAGAAATACACGGGGCGGGGGTCGATCGCCGTCGCAAGCTGCACGAACGTCTGCGTGGCCGCGAGGTCGCGCCGCTCCCACGCGACGAACATGCGGAGCCAGGTCGCATCCGCCACCAGCGTGCGAAATCCGCCCAGCAGCGCGAGCGTCGCCCCCTGCCCCGCGGCGGCCAGCGAGGGTTCCAGCCGCAGCGCCGGCTGCCGCGCGCGGGTTTCGGCCCAGACCGGCGCGATCCAGGCCTGCAATGCGGTCCCCGCCGCCGCCAGGCCGGCGAGGATCACGGCGAAGGTCCATCCGCGCGCCGGGTTCATGGGCGGAGCCTCCCTCGCGGCGCGGCCTGGCCCGCGGCGGCTTGCGTCGTCATGCGGTCAAATCTCCCGCTGCCGGAAGCTGTACACCGCCAGCGCGCAGGCCGCGGCAGCGTGGCCCAGCGCGTAGAGCACCACGCGCACGACGTGCCACCCGGGCGGCGCGTCCGCCGCCTGCAGCGAGTCGGCGAGCGCGAACAACTGGAAATTGGGAAACACCGCCGCGATCGCGCCCGCGAGCAGCCGCCCGAGCCAGGCCCCGCCGCGCAGGTAGGCATCCTGGGCGAGGTACTGCAGGTGTCCGATCACGAGCACGAAGGAGCCGACGATCACGGTGAAAAGCTGCGTCTGCGCAAAACTCGCCACGAGCAGCACGCCCGCTCCGAGCACCACGAGTTTCAGCCACTGCAGCAACCCTGCGAGTGCCACGAGGCCGTAGCTCACGACGCGCCCGCCCTCGAAGCTGTCCGGATACTCCTGCATCAGCTGCCCCTCGCGCCAGAACAGCACCGCCGCCAGCAACGCCGTCAGCAGGAGGCAGAAGGCGCCGGTCAGCACCGCGACGCCGGCGAACTTGCCCAGGACGAACTCCGCGCGCCAGACCGGCTTGGCCAGCAGCGTCAGCGCGGTGCGGTTCTCGATCTCGCTGAACACGAGCTGTGCGGTCGCCGTGATCGTGATGGCCGCGCCAAAGAAGGCCATCGCCCCCTGGCCGCAGTCGGCGAGGAATTTGAGTTCCGGTGCGCCGAAATTGAAGTCCCGGAACCAGCGCGCGCCGAGCACGAGCGCCAGCGCGAGGAAGAGCAGCACGTTGAACAGCCGCTGCCGCGCGGCCTCCCGCAGGGTGTTCTGCGCGATCAGCGCGGTGCGCAGGAGCGAGAACGGCACGCGCGCGGGGCCGGCCGTCGTCGCGGACCCGCTCATGGCGGCGGCGGCGCGCCCGCCGCCGGGTCGTGGCCCACCCGCTCGAGGAAGATCCGGTCGAGCCGCGTCCGGGGCGGGTCGATCGCCGCCAGCTTCCGGCCGCGGGCCGCGAGCCAGGCTTCCAGCTCGGCCCGTTCCCCCGGCGGAAGGGCATCGACCTCGAAGGCCTGCCGGCCGGAGCGTCCCACCAGTTCGGATACCGCGCCCTCGAGGATCAGGCGCCCGCGGTCCAGGATCGCGACGCGGTCACACAGGTCCTCGACCTGGCCGAGCAGGTGGGAGGTGATCAGCACGGTCTTCCCCTGCGCCTTGAGCCGCAGGATCAGCGCGGAAATCGCCGCCGTGCCCACGGGATCCACGCCCGCCGTGGGTTCGTCGAGGATCAGCAGCCGCGGGTCGTGCACGAGCGCCTGCGCCAGCCCGATGCGCTGCAGCATGCCCTTCGAGTAGGTGCCGACGCGCCGCTCGGCCGCGCCGGCGAGATCCACGAGTTGCAGGACCTCCTCCACGCGCGCAGCCAGGCGCGGGCCGGAGAGCCCGCACAACCGGGCACAGAAGCGGACCAGTTCCCGGCCGGACAGATGCCGGTAGAAGTACGGCGCCTCGGGCAGGTAGCCCACGTCGCGCCGCGCCTCGACCCGGCTGCTCGGCACGCCGAAGACGCTGCAGTCACCCGCCGACGGTCGCAGCAGGCCGAGCAGGATCTTGATCGTCGTGCTCTTGCCGGAACCGTTGGGTCCGAGCAGCCCGTAAACCTGCCCCGGCGCGACCGCCAGGGTGAGATGATCCACCGCCCGCAGCTTCACGGCCACCTGCAAGCCGGCGAAGGGATGCTCGGCGCAGCCCGATGGCGAAATCCTTCACCACGCCGCGCAAGGCAAGCGCGGCGACCGTGCAATCGGGGGCTGCAGGAGTTGCGGACATCGCGCTCAGCGAATCACAAAGCCGCTGAACTGCGCCGGGCGCCGCGCGGCGCGCCGCTCCACCTTGCGGATGTAGCCGTGCATCCGTTCCTCGACGGCCGCCACGAAGTCGCCGATCTCGCCCTCCCGCCCCTCGGCTTCAAGGAGCACCCGACCGTCGGCGAGGTTGGAGACAAAACCCGCCACCTCGAACTCGCGGGCGACCTGGAGGACCGTGTAGCGAAAGCCGACCCCTTGCACATGCCCCGAGAAGCAAACGGTTTCGTGATGGACTTCGGCCATGAAGAGGGTCGGACCGTAGGCGCCGGCGCGCACCCGTTCAACCCGCAAAAGCTTGGTCTGCCGAATGCCCGCGCGACCGGCCGTTGGGAGCCGGAATTTTAATTGCGTTTCAGGTGAGCCCGATCTCAGTTTGCCGCCAAGCGATGAGCAATTTCGACTCGGACGGCGGCGCGGAGAATCCGTGGGAGGATCGGGGCGATCTGGCGTGGAACGAGTTCGATTGGGAACGCTACCTGCGCGAGCAGGAGGAGGCGATCCACCGGTACCTGCGTTTTTACGAAGCCTGCAGCAAGGATCCCGAGCGGATCGATCGCGTCGCGGAGAAGATGAACTGGGGCGACGACACGTGGAGCGACGAGGCTGAGCTCGACGACGACGCGACCGAAACGGAGGACGACGCGGAGGACGAGGTTTATACGCTGCACAAGAACCCGATCTTCATCGCCACCAAGGCCATTTACCTCGGGCTGAACCGTTCGTGGCAGCGGCTGGCGGTCGATCCCGCCCAGGTGCCGCAGCGCCTTGCAGTCAGCCTGCTCGCATCGCTGCACCAGGGCGAGGACCAGGCAGTCCAGGCGGTGCACGCACTCGACTTCGGCGATTTTGCGATGGCGATCAGCCTCTTCAAGCGCGCGATGAGTTCGTTGAACGGCACGCTCGCGCTGCTCAGCCCCGAAGCGGTGGGAGAGGAACGGGCGCTCGCGCAGTGGCGCGATGAAGCGTTGCCGCGCTTGTTCGATTTGCGCGAGGTGTGGCTCCGGGTGATTGCCGAGTGCCGGGACGAACTCGACCGGCCCGTCGACGACGAGGGCTGAAGCACCGGCGCTGCGAAGCGTTCGGCGCGAGGCGCGGCGGAAAAATGGCCGCGGTGCGCGCGATAAAATTCAGCCGCGATTTCAGCCCAAATCGGGCCTTGCACTTTGGCACTTGCGCGTTTCGCTCCCGCTCTTGGATTGGAGAGGTGGCTGAGTGGCCGAAAGCGGCGCTTTGCTAAAGCGTTGTAGGTGTAAAAGCCTACCGGGGGTTCGAATCCCCCCCTCTCCGCCATCCTTCGCCTCCGCGCAGCGGAAGCGAAGGATGTCCTCCGAAGCTTCAGCGTAGGAGGACCCCGTGCAAGCCGGGGACGAGGCTTCGGATGGCACGGCCATCCTATGAATCGGGCAGCCGCTGCGCTCGAAGAACGGAACGTGATTCGAAGAGGCTCGCTGAAGCTTCGCAGCAGCCGTGCCATGCACTACGTCTACCTCATCGAAAGCGCCGTGAAAGACGGCGTCCGATATACGGGCTTCACGGGTGACCTGAGGCAGCGCATGCGCGAGCACAATGCCGGAAAAAGCGTCAGCACCGCCGGTAGCCGTCCATGGCGGCTCGTGACCTATCTTGCGTTCTCGACGAGAAGTCAGGCCCTCAACTTCGAGCGATACTTGAAGTCAGGCTCCGGCCACGCGTTCGCTCGCAAGCGGCTCTGGTGAGCGCGAAGGATGTCCTCCGAAGCTTCAGCGTAGGAGGACCCCGTGCAGGCCGGCGACGAGGCTTCGGATGGCACGCTCACCCACGCATCGCCGCACGCAGTGCCATGCTCTGCGACAGTCGCCGGCATTCCACGCCTCACGGCTCCGCGCGCGCCAGGCAATCAAGCGCGGCGAGTTTCGCTCGCAACTCCTCCGCCTGGGAAGAGGTCGGATTGACCAGCGGGAGCCGGCACGGGCCGCACGGGCAGCCGACGGCATCCATCAGCGTCTTGAACGCCGCGATCGGATGGCCACCGGCGTTCACGGCGGTTTGGATCATCTCCACCGCCCGCGCCTGGAGCGAGGCCGCCGTCGTTTCATCTCCCGCCGCAAACGCGGCCATGAGGGCGACGTAAAGCGGCGCGGCAAAATTATAGGTGCTGCCCACCGCCCCGCGGGCCCCGCGACGCAACGCCGAATGCAGCAGCTCGTCGCGCCCAAACAGGATATCGTAACGCCCGCCGTCGAAGCGCACGCACCGCTCGAAGTCATCGAGGTCCTCGAACGTATACTTCACTCCCGCCAGCGTCGGGATCCGGTGGCGCGCTGCCGCGAGAAAATCGACCACGGCCAGGTGCAGCCCCGTCATCGACGGCATGTGGTAGTAGTAGAAGGGCAACCGTGGCGCCGCCGCCGCGACCGCCGCACACCAGTCGACGAGTCCGGGCACACCGGCGGGTCTGAAAAAATACGGCGCCAGGCACGAGATGCTGTCCGCGCCGATCTCCTGCGCATGGGCCGCCAGCGCGCGGCTGTCTTCCAGGCAGGTGTGTCCGACGTGCACGATCACCCTCAGGTCCGCGGGCGCGGCCGCCACCCAGCGCTCCGCGACGCGTCGGCGCTCCTCTCCCGTGAGCGAGGCACCCTCCCCCGTCGTGCCGCAAACGAAGGCACCGACGACACCCAGCCGCCGCAGATGGCGGGCATAGGGCGCGATGGCCTCCAGGTTGAGCGTGCCGTCGGGATGCTGCGGCGTGAAGGGCGCGGCGACGAGGCCGTGGGTCTGGCGTGGCGACATGAAGGGAGGCGGCGAGGTTTGCGCGACACGAGCGACCACCGCTCAGCGGCGGGCCGCGATGTCCGCGAGCTCGAATTCCGCGAACGTGATGCGGTCGTACGCCGAACTTTCGCCGCGCTCGTAGAGGCAGCCGGCACGCGTGGCATCGAGCACGATCAGGCTGGAATAGGCCGCGGGACCTTCGTGGAGGACCAGTTCGCGCGGCCAGGTGCGACCGTCATCGGCGCTCGCCTTCACGGTCATGCGCTCGCGTTTGGTCGAAGCCGGATTGGAGAACAGGTGCAGCCGCGCCGCGGTTGCCCGCACGATGCTGGCCTGGCAGACCGGCTCGATCAGGTCGGGGACATCGACCGGCGCCGTCCAGGTGAGTCCACCGTCGGCGCTGATCGCCTGGGTGCGGCGATTGCGGCCGAAATAGGCCCGCATGTTCATGATCAGCGTGCCCTTGCCATCGAAGCTTTCCACCACCTGGCACTCGTTGGCCTTGGGACGGATGACTCCGCCGAGCCTCCAGGACGCACCGCGATCGTCGGAGTAGATCACGTGCGAACCATACTCGAACGGTCCCTTCCGCACTTTGCCGGCCGGATCGTCGTAGCTGTGGTCGCTCGGGATCACGAGCCGGCCGGCATGTGATCCGTGCTGGATCTGGATGCCCACACCCGGGCCGGTCGCATACCAGCCCCACGCGGGATGCTTGGTCGTGGACGTGATGTCGACCGGCTTGGTCCACGTCGCGCCGTGGTCGCGCGAACTCGAGACCCACACGGTGCGCGAGCCCTTCGCTTCCTTGCGCACGATGGCGTCCTCCTTGTCGGTGCCGGCGTTGTGCGTGAGCAGGAGCCAGAGCGTACCCGTCTTCTCCTCCAACACGGGACACGGATTGCCGCACGTGTTGCCCGCGTCATCCCAGACCACCTGCAACGGGCCCCAGGTGCGGCCGCCATCGCGGGAGCGTTTGAGCAGCAGGTCGATGTCCCCGGCATCGCCGCGACCCGACTTCCTTCCTTCGCAGAACGCGAGCAGGTCCCCGTTTTGCGCGCGGATGACGGCCGGAATCCGGTAGGTGTGATAATCTTCCTGGCCGGAGACGAAGACATCACGCTGCTGCACGGCGGCGGAGAGCGACGCGGCGCCCAGGAGGAACGCGAGGAGAAGACGGCAGGGTTTCATGCGGAAAGGTCCGTGCGTCCAGGCGCGAGGACACGCTGCATCACGCGTGCCGGCACCGCCCGGACAACCGAAATGCACTGGTGCTATTTAGGAACCGAAGCCGGCCCGGCGCTCAAGGGCGGACGAAGAGGATGCAGATCGGCGAGGGAACGTTGATCACGCCCTTGGTCTGGTAGGCGAGCTCGCCGCTCGCGGGGTTCACCTTGTGCACCGACACGGTGTTGGAGTCGGCTCCCGCGGCCAGCAGCCAGCCGCCGTCGGGCGAGAGGTTGATGTTGCGCGGGAACGCGCCCCGCACCGGCTGCACCTGGATCACTTCGGCTGCCGCCGTGGCGGGATCGACGCGGAAGACCGTGACGGTATCGTGTCCACGATTGGAGAAGTAGACAAAGCGCCCGCCCGGGTGCACGAGCACCTCCGCGCCGGAGTTGTGCGTTTCCTTCGCCTTGGCGGTTTCGCTGATCGAGGGGACCGTGCCGAGCTGACGCGCCGTTCCGGCCGCGGCGTCCCAGGCAAACGAGGTCAGCGACACGGACAACTCGTTCAGCAGGTAGATGAACCTGCCGTCCGGAGAGAACTTGAGGTGACGCGGACCGCCGCCGCGGACAGACGCCGCGAAACCGTGGCGCGTGATCGCCGGGCCGGCAGGGTCGACGCGGTAGATGACGATGCCGTCGAGACCGAGATCAGGGACCAGCGCGAAGCGCCCATCCGGCGACCAGCCGATGTAGTGCGGATGCGGAGCGTCCTGGCGCTTGTCGACGACCTTCGAGCCGCCCTCGTGCTCGATCACCCTGGCGGGCCCGAGCCGCCCGTCGGCCTCGAGCGGAAACAACGCCACGGACCCACCGCCATATTGCGCGGTGAGCAGGAATTTTCCCGTCGGATGCACCGCAAGGTGGGCCGCGCCGCCGTCGCCGGTCGGCACCTGGTTGATCGGCTCGAGCGCCCCGCCGGCGGCGATCCGATAGCCCGCGGCGCCGGGTCCGCCGGGGAAGTTCGCGACCGCGTAGAGCTTCTTCCCATCGGGATGCAGCGCGAGGAAACCTGGCGCGCCGATCTCGGCCGCGAGCACCGCGGCACCGAGCTTGCCGCCCGCGGGATCGAACGTCGAGCGGTAGATTCCCTTCGTTCCCGGCCCGCTGGTGCCGAAATAAACGTGGGACACCTGGGCGGTAAGCGAGCCGGCGGTCGCGGCGATAATGGCGAAAGCGGCAGCAAAGCGGGGGCGGGCGGGGAGTTTCATCGGACGCATTAGAGCAGGCGCGGCGACCCCGCCAAGGCGGATCGGTCGCAGGCAGGGCGCGAGGCCGCTTCCGCTCCTTCAACCGCAACTACCCGTCGAGCGGTGACCGCACCCCCAAGCCGGGCTTCTGCATCACATGCGTGTAGATCTGCGTGGTCTCGACGCTCTCGTGCCCGAGCAGTTCCTGCACGGTCCGGATGTCGGCGCCCGCCTCCAGGAGGTGGGTGGCAAACGAATGGCGGAGCACGTGCGGCGAAACGCGTTTGGCGATGCCGGCCGCGCGGGCCGCCCGCTTGATCGTGTTCTGAAACGTCGTGTCGTTGAGATGATGGCGCCGCCGGGTCGCCGCTCTCGGATCGGTGCTCAACTCGCGCGAGGGAAAGAGCCACTGCCATTCCCAGGTCTCGCCGGCCCGCGCGTACTTGCGCGCGAGACCCTCGGGGAGCCAGACGCCAGGCAGCGCGGCGGCGCGGTCCGCAGCGTGGAGGTCGCGGAGCCGCCCGAGGTGCGCCGCCAGCGGCTCGCGCAGCCTTGCCGGAAGCACGGTGATGCGATCCTTGTCGCCCTTGCCGCCGCGGATCATGAGCCGGCTGCGATCCAGGTCGAGATCCTGGACGCGGAGCCGAAGCAGATCCATCAGCCGCAACCCCGAGCCGTAGGCGAGCTCCGCCATGAGCCGCGGGGTGCCCTCGAGCGCGACGAACAATCGCTGGCATTCGTCACGACTGAGGACGACCGGCATCCGCCGTCGGGGCGAGGCCCGCTCGTACTCGAGCGGCTCCAGCTTCCGTCCCATCGCCTCCTGCACCAGGAACACGAG
>ERZ761602.5153-NODE-5153-length-15774-cov-4.491762_pt1 | contig 15774 bp, 19 predicted proteins | sample MGYA00512165_ERZ761602 | MGnify/ENA primary metagenome ERZ761602 (study PRJEB28899, sample SAMN02445085) | bioreactor sludge metagenome | biome: EBPR sludge; isolation source: Thorneside wastewater treatment plant | place: Australia: Brisbane, Thorneside...
CTCTACCTCTGCCGCGTCTGGACGGGCGAGGTGAGGCCGATGGAAGGACAGCGTATCCAATGGTCGGCGCTCGCCGGTCTCAACTCTCTACCCATGCCGCCGGCCGATGTGCCGCTCGTCGCGGCGCTTCAGCGCGAGGGGGCGCTTCAGTCATGAAGAAGTTGATGAATGTCGTCCGCCGCTTCGGCCGCGACGAGGCAGGCACCACGGCCATCGAGTACGGCCTGATCGCGACCTTCATCGCCCTGGCGGTGATTTCGTCGATCCAGCTTCTCGGCACGACGCTGATCACCGATTTCTACGACGTGGTCCTCGCCGCCTTCAACTAGGCCGGGACTTCAGCGCGTCCTCCAGCCGCATCCGGGCCGAGCCTGGCTTCAGCGGCTGCGGCTGGCTCTCGTGCGGACGCCAGCCCGTCAGCGTGACGAAGGCGAAGGTCGCCGGCACCCGCCCGTCCGGCCCGCCGTGCCGTTCGGCATAGAGCGCCAGCGCCCGCATCAGCGTCCCCCGCGCCAGGAACGAGCGCCGCCGCGCGGTCAGCACGTTGGACTCCCCCGCGCCCCTCAGATCCGCCAGCAGCCTGAGCGGGTCGCCGTAGCGGATCGTCAGCCGGTCGGCGTCGGCGACCGGCAGCGCGAAGCCCGCCCGTTGCAGCAGCGCGCCGGCGTCGCGCACGTCGGCGAAGGGGAAGACCCGCGGCGACAGGCCGCCCGCCTCGATCTCGGCGTCGGCCAGAGCGGCGCGCAGCTCGTTGAGCGTCTCGGCCCCGAACATGACGCCGAGGAACAGACCGTCCGGCTTCAGCGCCGCGCCCGCCTGGACCAGCGCCCCGACCGGATCGTTGGCGGCATGGAGATCGAGCAGGCTGACCACCAGGTCGAAGTCGCCGCCCAGCCACGGCGAGGCCTCGGCATCCTCGTCCGGCCCGGCATGGACCAGCTGGGCGATCTTGCCCGGCGGCAGGCGGGCCTCCAGATGCCGGCCGCGGTCGCCCCAGACGAGGGCCCGGGCGAAGGGACGGGCGACGTCCATCAGCTTCTCCGCCGCGAGGTCCGCCGCATAGGCGTGCAGCACGTCGTGCGCCGGGAAGACGGCGGCCATGCGCGCCGCCCGGCGCCGCCGCAGGGGACGGTCGAAAAGTCGCGGGGGCGCGGCCTCGCGGTCGCGCCGGGATGGGCTAGGCTCGTCGCTCATGCGCGCCATGGATAGCCCGCGTCCGGCCTGGTTGGCGAGGCTCGCCCGCGCCGGAACGGGGCTGGCCGACGCGCTGTTCCCGCCCCAGTGCCTGGGCTGCGGGGCCGAGACGGGGGCCGCCGGGGCGCTCTGCACGCCATGCTGGGAGGCGACGGACTTCATCGACGCGGCGGCCTGCCGGCGCTGCGGCATCCCGCTGGAGGCCGGTTTCGCGGGCGACACCGAATGCGCCGCCTGCCTCGCCCGGCCGCCCGCCTTCGCCCGCGCCAGGGCGGTCTTCCGCTACGACACGGCGCGCGACCTCGTGCTGCGCTTCAAGCACGGCGACCGCACCGACTACGCTCCTGCCTTCGCCGCCTGGATGGCCCGGGCCGGGGCCGATCTTCTCGCCGCCGCCGACCTCGTCGTGCCGGTGCCGCTGCATCGCTGGCGGCTGCTGGCCCGGCGCTACAATCAGGCGGCGGTGCTGGCGAACGCGCTCGCCAGGCGAACCGGCAAGAGGGTTCTCGCCGACGCCCTGACGCGGACGCGGCCGACGCCCAGCCAGGGCGCGATGGTCTCGGCGCGGGCCCGCCGGCGCAACGTGCAGGGGGCGTTCGCGGTGCGGCGCGGCGCGGCCTGGGCGCTGGGCGGCAAATCGGTGCTGCTGGTCGACGACGTGATGACCACCGGCGCGACGCTGGAGGCGGCGGCGCGCGCCCTGCTGCGGGCCGGGGCGCGCGAGGTGAGCGCCCTGACGCTGGCCCGCGTTGTGCGGCCGGAGGAAGCGCCTATATTGGCATGATCATGAAGCCGGTCACGATCTACACCACCGCCTGGTGTCCCTATTGCCACCGCGCCAAGGCGCTGCTCGCCGCCAAGGGCGCGCCGTTCGAGGAAATCGACGTGACGATGGACGGCAGGCTGCGCGCCGAGATGGAGGCGAAGGCCGGCCGCCACACCGTCCCGCAGATCTGGATCGGCGACGCCCATGTCGGCGGCTGCGACGATCTCCAGGCGCTCGACCGGGCCGGCCGCCTCGACGCGCTGCTGGCGGGCTAGGCGATGGCCGGGACCTTTCGCGCGGCCTGCGTGCAGCTGCGCTCCAGCGACGACATGGCGGAGAACATCCGCGACGCCTCGGCGCTGATCCGCGAGGCGGCGGCGCAGGGCGCGCACTATGTGCAGACGCCCGAGAACACCTGCCTGATGGCCCCCGACGGCGGCGCGAAGTTCGAGCTGACCTTCGCCGAGGCCGACGATCCGGCGCTGCCCGCCTTCCGCGCCCTCGCCGCCGAACTCGGCATCTGGCTGCATGTCGGCTCGCTCGCCATCAAGGTCGGGCCCGGCAAGGTCGCCAACCGCGCCTACGTGATCGACCCGAAGGGCGCGATCGCCGCGTCCTACGACAAGATCCACCTGTTCGACGTGCAGCTCGCGAACGGCGAGGACTACAAGGAAAGCGCCACCGTCGCGCCGGGCGGACGGCTTGCCGCCGTCGATCTGCCCTGGGGGCGGCTCGGGCTTTCGATATGCTACGACATCCGCTTTCCCCATCTCTACCGGGCGCTCGCCAAGGCGGGCTGCGCCTTCATCGCCATCCCCGCCGCCTTCACCAGGACGACGGGCGAGGCGCACTGGCACATCCTCCAGCGCGCCCGGGCGATCGAGACCGGCGCCTTCGTCATCTCGGCCGCCCAGGGCGGGCGTCACGCCAACGGCCGCCAGACCTTCGGTCACAGCCTCATCGTCGGCCCGTGGGGCGAGATCCTGGCCGAGGCCGGAACCGATCCCTGCGTCATCGTCGCCGACATCGACCCGGCCGAGGTGGCGACGGTGCGCGGCCGCATCCCCTCGCTCACCCACGACCGCCCGTTCGCCTGACGGACGGGCCGGCGGTCCCGCCGCTCTTGCCGCGGCGCAGCATCGGCCCCATGTTCGCAGTCATGGAAATTTCATCGGTGCGCGCGCAGGCTTGAGTCCGCCATGATCAGGTACGACCTCGAGTGCCGGAAGAAGCATCGCTTCGAAGGCTGGTTCGCCTCCTCCTCGGCCTATGAGGCCGAGGCCGCGAAGGGCCGCGTCGCCTGTCCGGTCTGCAATTCCCGGAAGATTTCCAAGGCGCCGATGGCGCCGTCGGTGGCGACCCGCGCGTCCGGCGCCGATGCGACGCCGGACCCGGCGCAGATGCGCCAGATGCTGGTCAAGCTGCGCCGCCATGTGGAGCGCACCGGCGAGCATGTCGGCGAGCGCTTCGCCGAGGTGGCCCGGGCCATCCATCACGGCGAGGCCGACGACCGCCCGATCTACGGCGACGCGACGCCGGGCGACGTCGAGGCGCTGCGCGAGGAGGGCATCCAGACCGCGCGCATTCCCTGGGTGCCGCTCGGCGACGCCTAGAGCATCATCCGAAGAAGTGGATGCCGGTTCTTCGAAAAGATGAGGCTCAATCGAAAACCTGGAGCCCCGTTCCGATTCCATCGGAACGGAAAAGGCTCTAGCGTCGGCGCGCCATCGCCCTGGCGAGCCCGTCCTCCAGCAGCGCCCGCGCCGGCTCGTAGCGCGTCGCCACCCGCTCCGCCGCGCCGGGCAGCGCCGCGACCCGCGCCGGATCGCGATTGTCCTCGTTGTCCGCCAGCTTGACCCGCAGCACGGCGATGTCGCCGCTGTCGGCCAGGGCGGCGATCCAGGCGAGATAGTCGCTGCCCTCGGGCCGCGTCACCGCGCGGACGATGCGGACCGTCTCGGCGCTCACGCCCTCGGCGACGAGGGCGGCCTCGTCGGCCGCGGTGTCTTCCAGGGCGTCGTGCAGCCAGGCCGCCGCCACCTCGTCGGCGCTCGCCTGCGGCCAGCGCCGCTTCAGGATTGCCGCGACGCGCGCCAGATGCGTCACGTAGGGCGCCCCGGCCTTGTCGAGATGGCCGTCATGCAGCCGTGCGGCGAGGGCGGGAATGTCGGGTCTTTCTGCATCGCTCATCGGGCGCCCCCCTTCGCATGGACATCATGGATAGCCGCTCGCGGCCGAGTGTGGCAAACGGAGCGGTCCAGAACCGGTGACGCCCATGACCTCGTCCTCCGACAGCGCCGCGCGCGAGAACGGCCTCGACCTGATGCCGCGCTTCGATGCGTCCGGCCTCATCACCGCCGTCGTCACCGAAGCCGGCAGCGGCGCGCTGCTGATGGTGGCGCACATGAACGAGGCGGCGCTGCGGCTGACGATCGAGAGCGGCGATGCCTGGTACTGGTCGCGCTCGCGCCGCGCGCTGTGGCGCAAGGGCGAGACCTCCGGCCACACGCAGAAGGTGGTCGAGCTGCGCATCGACTGCGACCAGGACGCGGTGTGGCTGCAGGTCGAGCAGACCGGCCCGGCCTGCCATACCGGCGCGCATTCCTGCTTCTACCGCGCGGTGCGCTCGCCGGAGGGACGCCTGGAGCGGGTCGGCTAGTCGATCACGAAACCGTCGAGCCGGGCGCGCACCGCGGCGTCGATGGCGGGCAGCTCGGCGGCATAGCGCTTGTTGACGGTCAGGCCGTAGGCGAAGCCCTCGCGCCACGGCGCCTGCAGCACCTTGCAGATGGTGCCGAAGCAGGCGGCGGCGATCTTCAGGCCGTCGTTGCGCTGGTAGACGGCGTAGAAATTGCCCGACTTCGCGGCGCTGCCCTCGGCGGATTCGATCACCAGCACGCCGCCCGGCAGGGTGCGCTCGCCATAGGCGCCGTAGGCCGCCATCTCGCCGCGCGCCAGCGCCAGCGCCGCGTCGTCGACCGGCAGGCGGCCGAAGCTCTTCTGCAGCGTGTAGAAGGCGCCTTCCCATTCGCTGTCGGGCAGTTGCTCCAGCTCGCGGCGGCGATAGTCGAGCCCCGCCATGTCGGGCAGCGCGCCCCAGAAATAGAGCACCGTGGCGGGACCGTAGCGCACCGGTCCGTCGGCCTCGGTCCCGTCGCAGCCAATGGGCAGCGTCTCCAGCGCCTCGCAGGGGATCTGCAGGTGCAGATCCAGCAGGTAGGCCTCGTGCGACAGCGCGACGTGCCGCTCGATCAGGCCGCCGGCGATGTCGAGCCCCCAGCGCACCACCGGCGCGATGAAGAGGCTCGATCCCGCCCACAGCACGATGATGAAGGCGATCAGGCCGTAGAAGCGCAGGCCCCGGCGGAGCCGCTCGCCGAAGGTGGGCGGCGGCGGCGGGGGCAGCGGCGAGCCGTAGTTCATGCCGGCTTCACCGCGAGCGCGAGATAGTTGACGCCGGTATCGGCCGAGCGCCGCCAGCTGTCGGCGAGCGGGTTGTAGGCGACGCCGGTGAGGTCGGCGACCTCGAGCCCCGCGGCGGTCAGCGCCGCCTTCAGCTCGGCCGGGGTGACGAACTTCGCCCAGTCATGGGTGCCGCGCGGCAGCCAGCCCAGGACATATTCGGCGCCGACGATGGCCAGCGCCCAGGCCTTCATCGTCCGGTTGAGCGTGGCGACCACCATCATGCCGCCGGGCTTCAGCAGGGCGGCGCAGCTGTCCATGAACAGCTTCACGTCGGCGACGTGCTCGACGACCTCCATGTTGAGGATCACGTCGAAGCGCTCGCCGGCGGCGGCCAGCGCCTCGGCGGTGGTCGCCCGGTAGTCGATGGCGAGGCCCTGCTCGGCGGCGTGGGCGCTGGCGGTGCCGATATTGCGCTCCGAGGCGTCGGCCCCGGTGACGGCGAAGCCGAGGCGGGCCATCGGCTCGCTCAGCAGGCCGCCGCCGCAGCCGATGTCGAGCAGGGCGAGGCCCTCGAACGGCCGCCGCGCGGCGCCGTCGCGGCCGAAGCGGGCGAGCGCCTTCTCGCGGATATAGGCCAGCCGCACCGGGTTGAAGCGGTGCAGCGGACGAAACTTGCCGGTCTCGTCCCACCATTCGGCGGCGATGGCGCTGAAGCGCGCGACATCGGCGGCATCGACGGTCGAGCGGCCGGCGTGCGGCGCTTCTGCGGGGACGGCGGTCATGGCGCCTATGTAAGGCGGCCGGGCCGCCGCGCCAACCGCCTGTTTTGTGTTGCCACCGGGGGGTGCGGCCTGTATCGCCTTGCCGCCTCCCGACCCCTTGAGAAACCCGCCGCCGCCGCCGATGTCCGCCTCGATGAAACCCCGCCTCGTGATGAAGTTCGGCGGCACCTCCGTGGCCGGCGTGGAGCGCATCCGCGCCGTCGCGCGGCTGGTCAAGCGCCAGGTCGAACTGGGCTACGACGTCGCCGTCGTGGTCTCGGCGATGTCGGGCGAGACCAACAAGCTGGTCGCCTTCACCCGCGAGATGTCGCCGCTGCACGACGCGCGCGAGTACGACGCCATCGCCTCGACCGGCGAGAACGTGACGGCCGGCCTGACCGCCGTCGCGCTCGACGCGATCGGCGTGCCCGCCCGCTCGTGGGCCGGCTGGCAGGTGCCGATCAAGACGGACGGCGTGCACGGCTCGGCCTCGATCGTCGAGATCGGCGTCGAAGGCATCGTCGAGCGCTTCGGCCAGGGCGTCGTCGCGGTGGTCGCCGGCTTCCAGGGGGTGAGCCCGGAGGGGCGCGTCACCACGCTGGGACGCGGCGGCTCGGATACCTCGGCGGTGGCGCTGGCGGCGGCGCTGGGAGCCGAGCGCTGCGACATCTATACCGACGTCGATGGCGTCTACACGACCGATCCGCGCATCGTCGAAAAGGCGCAGAAGCTCGACAAGGTCTCCTACGAGGAGATGCTGGAAATGGCCTCGCTGGGCGCCAAGGTGCTCCAGACCCGCTCGGTCGAGGTCGCGATGATCCACAAGGTGAGGACGCAGGTCCTTTCCAGTTTCGACGAATCGGCCGGCGAGAACCTGCCCGGCACGCTGGTCTGCGATGAGGACGAAATCATGGAGAAGAGGCTGGTCACCGGCGTCGCCTACAGCCGCGACGAAGCCAAGATCACGCTGGTGCGCGTGCCGGACCGTCCCGGCGTCGCCGCCTCGATCTTCTCGCCGCTGGCCGACGCCGGCATCAATGTCGACATGATCGTCCAGAACGTCTCGGACGACGGCAAGACAACCGACATGACCTTCACCACCGGCAAGGCGGATTTCGACCGCGCGCTGAAGGTGCTGGAGGACAACCGCGCCGCCATCGGCTTCGAGCGCATCTCGACCGATCCCAACGTCGTCAAGGTCTCGGTCATCGGGGTGGGCATGCGCACCCATGCCGGCGTCGCGCAGACCATGTTCAAGACGCTGGCCGAAAAGGGCATCAACATCCAGGTGATCTCGACTTCCGAGATCAAGGTCTCGGTGCTGATCGCCGCCGAATACACCGAGCTTGCGGTGCGCGCGCTGCACACCGCCTACGGCCTCGACAAGGCATGAACGGGGCGAAGCCCATACCCCGCGCCGGGGGCGGCTGATGGTCACCGCGGCGGGCAATCCCCGGATGCTGCTCCGGCGCCTGCGCGACATCATGCAGGAGCGGACCAGCGCGCAGGACCGGCTCGACCGCATCGTCACCCTCATCGCCTCCAACATGGTGGCCGAGGTCTGCTCGATCTACCTGATGCGCCATGGCGGCGAACTGGAGCTGTTTGCCACCGAAGGCCTCAACAAGGCGGCCGTCCACAACACCCGCCTGAAGAAGGGCGAGGGCCTGGTCGGCGACATCGCCCTGCACGCCCGGCCGCTCAACCTGCCGGACGCCCAGAGCCATCCCAACTTCGTCTTCCTGCCCGAGACCGGCGAAGAGCCGTTCCAGAGCCTGATGGGCGTGCCGATCCTGCGCGACGGCCTCTGCCTCGGCGTCATCGTGGTCCAGAACAAGACCCGCCGCCTCTACGACGAGGAGGAGGTCGAGGCGGCGCAGACCATCGCCATGGTGCTGGCCGAGATGGTCGCCTCGGGCGATCTGGTCTCGCCGACCGAGCTTGAGGAGACCGGCATCCGCCGCGACCGGCCCTGGCGCGCCAAGGGCAGCGCCATCGCCGACGGCGTCGCCATCGGCGAGGTCGTGCTGCACGAGCCGCGCGTCAAGGTCGAACGGCTGATCGCCGAGAACCCCGAGGTCGAGCGCGTCCGGCTGGAGACCGCGGTCGCCGAGCTGCGCTCCTCGGTCGACGAGATGGTCGACCACGAGGACATGGAGCTCCTGGGCGACACCAAGGAAGTGCTCGAAGCCTACCGCATGTTCGCCAACGATTCGGGCTGGCTGACGCGGCTGCGCGAGGCGATCGGCACCGGCCTCACCGCCGAGGCGGCGGTCGAGCGCGTGCAGTCGGAAACCCGGGCGCGGCTGATGCGCCATACCGATCCCTATCTGCGCGAGCGCGCCCACGATCTGGACGATCTCGCCAACCGGCTGCTGCGCCACCTCGCCGGTCTCGCCGACACCTCGGCCGGGGCGCTGCTGCCCGACAATGTGGTGCTGATCGCCCGCGCCATGGGACCGGCCGAACTGCTCGACTACGACCGCGCCAAGCTGAAGGCCGTGGTGCTGGAGGAGGGCTCGCCCACCAGCCATGTCGCCATCGTCGCGCGGGCCCTCGGCATTCCCCTTGTCGGCCGCATCGACAATCTCGTCGACATGGCCGACAGCGGCAATGCGATCATCGTCGACGGCGAGCGCGGCGAGGTCCATCTGCGTCCCGCCGCCGACGTCGTCGCCTCCTACCGCGCCAAGCTGGCGGTGATGGCGCAGCGCGAGCTGGAGTTCGCGGCGCTGCGCGACGCGCCGGCCGAAACGGCGGACGGGGTCGCGGTCGCGCTCAACCTCAATGCGGGGCTTGCCGTCGACCTGCCGCATCTCGACGAGACGGGCGCGGCGGGGATCGGGCTCTTCCGAACCGAACTCCCCTTCATGATCACGACGCGGCTGCCGAGCCTCAGGCAGCAGACCGATCTCTATGCGCGCGTGCTCACCGCGGCGGGGACGCGGCCCGTCACCTTCCGCACGCTCGATCTGGGCGGCGACAAGGTGCTGCCCTACATGCACATGGAGGCGGAGGAGAATCCCGCCATGGGCTGGCGCGCCATCCGCATCAGCCTCGATCGCCCGGCGCTGCTGCGCTACCAGCTGCGCGCGATGATCGCGGCGGCGGCCGGGCGCAGCCTCAACGTCATGTTCCCGATGATCGCCGAGGTCGCCGAGTTCGCGCAGGCCCGGGCGCTGCTCGACGCCGAACTGGCGCGCGCCGCCAGCCTCGGCAAGACGCTGCCCGCCGCGGTCCGGGCGGGCACGATGCTGGAAGTGCCCTCGCTCGGCTGGAGTCTCAGGCCGCTGCTCGCCATCGCCGACTTCATCTCGCTCGGCACCAACGATCTGATGCAGTTCTTCTTCGCCTCCGATCGCGGCAATCCGCGGCTCGGCGACCGCTACGATGCGCTCAGCCCCGCTTTCCTGCGCTTCATCCGGACCTGCGTCGATGCGGCGGACGAAGCGGGCAAGGGGCTCGCGGTCTGCGGCGAGATGGCGGGCCGGCCGCTCGAGGCCCTGGCCCTGGCGGCGCTCGGCGTGCGCCAGCTCTCGATGCAGCCGCATGCCGTCGGCCCGGTGAAGATGGCGATCCGCTCGGTCGCGCTCGCCCCGCTCGCCGCCTTCCTGGAGCGCCACCTCGACGATCCCGGCCACTCGCTGCGCGAGGCCTTCCGCGGCGTCGCCGAAGCGGCGGGCGCCAGGCTGGGCTAGAGCGCCGCGCGCTTTCGCCGCTGCGCCGATGGGGCTAGGATCGGCCTCCCGCGACGGAGGCTCCCATGCGCAAGGTCACCTATCGCATCGTCCCGCACGACGGCGGTTTCGCCTACACGCTGGACGGCGTCTTCTCCGAGCCTTACCCGGCCAAGGCCGAGGCGGTGGCGGCGGCGCGGCGGGCGGCCTTCGAACAGCAATGGCCGGACGCGCACGCGGTCTCGATCTCGTGGGAGGACGAGGACGGCGTCTGGCACGACGAGGCCTCGCGCGGCGACGACCGTCCGGTGACCGCCGTCGACGAGAGCTGAGGGACACCCGGCGGGCTTGAAAACCTCGCCCGGTATACGTATATAATCCTAATACGGCGGGGCTGGCCGGGGGCGCCGTTCAATTCGCGCGACCCGCCCGAAAGCGACGTTCAATTCGAAGGCCGGGTTCAATCCGCCGCCGCCGTCCGGAAAATCCGCGCCTTTCGTCCGCGCCGGCGCCATTGAACCGTCCGTGGCCGGCAGAACGAGAAAGGCCCCGCACCGTCATCCGGAGGGGGCCTTTCGTCTGGTGTCGGTCCCCGCGGCCGCCGCCGCCGCCAGTCCATCCGTGGCCGGCGTCGTCGTCCGCGAGGGAGGGGCGCAGCGCGCGAGGCGCCGCGCCGCCGGTTAGCCGACGGCCTTCAGGTTTTCCGCCGACATCTTGCCGGTGCGACGGTCCTTCTGGAGCTCATAGCTGACCTTCTGGCCCTCATTGAGGCTGCCGAGTTCCGAGCGCTCGACGGCGCTGATATGCACGAAGGCGTCGCTGCCGCCATCGTCGGGGGCGATGAAACCAAAGCCCTTTTGCGTGTTAAACCACTTCACGGTTCCCGTCGTCATGGGAGCCCTTTCTCAAAACAAGGATGTATGCCCCCGCGGTCTTCCGCGAAGCGTCGAACTTGCAGTTTCGGGTAAAATGATCGCCGGCGGCGCAAACGGAAGCGCCAGCCAAAGTCCAATCGACCGTCTATCGACGCGGCTCAAATGCGCTCGCTGCGGCGATATTGCAAGGCCTTATTTTCCAATGGCCGAAATATCGCCGCCCGGTCCCAAGTAAAATCCCCGCAGGACGCGCCGATCTGCTATGAAGAAATCATGAAATACTCTCTTTCCGCGCACCGCAAGGATGGCCGCCAGGTTTCGACCGGCCACCTGACGGCCGCTTCGGCCCTCGCAGGGATCAGCGATCTGAAGGGCGAGGGCGCCTCGCAGATCCAGATCTTCGACATCAAGACGGGCCGGCTGATGGACGAGGCGGCTCTCGCCCGCGCCGACGTCCAGGCCCAGCTGATGGACCGCCTGCGCGCGCCGCACGCCGCCTGACGCCGAGGCCTCCCTCCGGGGGGCAGCCTCCATACGCTCTTCATTGCGTCGCGCCCCGTTGCGGGGTTATGTGACCGCCGGACGGGCCGGGCGACATCGCCGCCCGCCGCAAGCCTTCCGCGCAAGGGTCAGTCAGCATCGTGTCGTCCGAATCCGGCCATACGCCGACCAGCCGCCGGCTCAATCTGAAAGACGTCCAGGAGGCGCCCAGCGCTTCCGACGAGAGCGTCGGCATGGAGCTGCGCGCGATCCGCCTGCAGCGCGGCGAGACGGTCGCGCAGGTGAGCCAGGTGCTGCGTATCCGCAAGGATCTGGTCGAGGCGATCGAGCAGTCGCGTCACGACCTGCTGCCCGGCCAGGCCTATGCGGTCGGCTTCGTTCGCTCCTATGCCGACTACCTGCGCCTCGACACAGCCGACGTCGTGCGCCGCTACAAGGCCGAGATGGCGGCGCAGGAGCCGACCGGACACTTCGCCATCGCGGTGCCGGAGGAAGAGCAGCGCTTCTCGTTCGTTTCCGTCGGCGTGATCGTCCTTTGCCTCGCGGGCGCTGTGGCCGGCGCCTACTACCTTGCCACCCAGGCGGGCTGGATCGGCGGCTCGCGGCCGCTTACCCCCGGCGCCGCGGCAACCGCCGAGGCCGATCCGGCGGGCTCGACCACGCCGCCGCCCGAAGTCCTTGAGGGCGCCCAGGCGGCGCCCGCCGTCGCAGCGCCGCCGCCGACCCCGGCGCCGACGCCTGTTCCCACCCCGGAACCGACCCCGGCAGCGCGGCCCGGCGGGATCGTCCCGGCCGCGGCCGGGGAAGCGCCCCAGGCGGCGACGGGACGCGAGATGGGCAAGTCCAACACCGACGCCCGGATCGTCTTCATCGCGCGGCGGGCGACGTTGCTGACGGTCGCCTCCACCGAACTGCGCAACACCATCTACATCAACCGCACGCTCGAGGCGGGCGACAGCTACCGCGTGCCCAACAAGTCCGGCCTTGCGCTGTCGATCTCCGATGCCGGGGCGCTGGACGTAATCCTCGACGGCACCTTTATCGGCCGCGCCGGCGCCGATGGCGCGGCCGTCACCGACTTCGCCCTGTCGCCCGAGGCCTACGGCGCGCCGGCCGAGCGTCCGGCCGCGGCGCCAGCGCCTGCGGCCGAACCCGCCGCTGCAGAGCCGGCCCCGGCGCCGGCCGCGACGCCCGCCTCGCCTCCGGCGCCTTCTCCGGAAGACTGAGCCGATGAGCGCCATCCGGCCTTACCGCCAGATCTCGCGCCGCGTCAGCCGCAAGATCCGGGTCGGCGCCGTCGAGGTCGGCGGCGACGCGCCGATCAGCGTCCAGTCGATGACCAACACGATCACCGCCGACGCGGCGGCGACGATCCGGCAGGTCAGGGCATTGGAGGAGGCGGGCGCCGATATCGTGCGCGTCTCGGTGCCGGACGAGGACTCGTCCAAGGCGCTGAAGGCGATCGTCCGCGCCGTCCGCGTGCCGATCGTCGCCGACATCCATTTCCACTACCGCCGCGCCATTGAGGCGGCCGAAGCAGGCGCGGCGTGCCTGCGCATCAATCCCGGCAATATCGGCTCGGCGGCGCGCGTGCGCGAGGTGGTGCAGGCGGCCAAGGACCATGGCTGCTCGATGCGTATCGGCGTCAACGCCGGAAGCCTCGAGCCCGAACTGCTGGAGCGCTACGGCGAGCCGTGTCCCGAAGCGATGGTGGAAAGCGCGCTCAATCACGCGCGGCTGCTGGAAGACAACGATTTCCGCGAGTTCAAGATATCGGTGAAGGCGTCCGACGTCTTCCTTGCCGCCGCCGCCTATCAAGGCCTCGCGGAGGCCTGCGACTATCCGCTTCACCTGGGCGTCACCGAGGCGGGCGGCATGATCCCGGGCACGGTGAAGTCGTCGATCGGCATCGGTTCGCTGCTGTGGGCCGGAATCGGCGATACGATCCGGGTCTCGCTGTCGGCCGATCCAGTAGAGGAGGTGCGCGTCGGCTTCGACATCCTCAAGGCGCTGGGTCTGCGCCATCGCGGCGTCAACATCATCTCGTGCCCGTCCTGCGCCCGTCAGGGCTTCGACGTCATCAAGACGGTCGGCATTCTGGAAGAGCGGCTGAAGCACATCGCCACGCCCATGAGCCTGTCGATCATCGGCTGCGTCGTGAACGGCCCCGGCGAGGCGACGCAGACCGATATCGGCTTTACCGGCGGCGGCTCGCTGGGCAAGGGCTCCGGCGGTTCGGGCATGGTCTATCTGGCGGGCAAGCAGGCCTACAAGCTGTCCAACGACGACCTCGTCGAGCACATCGTCGCGCTCTGCGAGAAGAAGGCCGCCGAGATCGAAGCCGCCCGCGCTACGCCGCCCCGCGCGGCCGAGTAGCGCTCGCGCGCCGCAGACGCTACATCCCGCCCCATGTTGCCCACCGCACAGATCGATCGCATCGCCGCCCGTTTCGAGGAGATCGAGGCGCAGCTCGCCGCCGGCCATGGCGATCTCGTCAAGCTGTCGAAGGAGCGCGCCCAGTTGAGGCCCGTCGCCGAGGCGCTGGCCGAATACCGCGCGGCGGAGGCCGAGCGCCTCTCGCTGGAGGCGATGGCGAACGACAAGGACGCCGAGATGGCGGCGCTCGCCCGCGAGGAGATGGAGAGCGTCAAGGACCGCCTGCCGGCGCTGGAGCGCGGCCTCAAGCTGCTGCTCATCCCGCGCGACGCGGCGGACGAGGGCAGCGCGATCCTCGAAATCCGCGCCGGTACCGGCGGCGACGAGGCGGCGCTCTTCGCCGGCGACCTGATGGCGATGTATCGCCGCTACGCCCAGCTGCAGGGCTGGCGCGTCGAACTGCTGTCGATCTCGGAAAGCGATCTGGGCGGCGTCAAGGAAGCGATCCTGTCGGTCGAGGGCCAGGGCGTCTTCGCCAAGCTGAAGTTCGAAAGCGGCGTGCACCGGGTGCAACGCGTCCCGCAGACCGAGGCGCAGGGCCGCATCCACACCTCCGCCGCCACCGTCGCCGTGCTGCCGGAGGCCGAAGACGTCGAGATCGACATCAAGGACAGCGATCTGCGCATCGACGTCTACCGTGCCTCGGGTGCGGGCGGCCAGCACGTCAACAAGACGGAATCGGCGGTGCGCATCACCCACATCCCGACCGGCGTCGTGGCGGCCTCCCAGGAGGAGAAATCCCAGCACAAGAACAAGGCGCGGGCGATGAAGATGCTCAAAGCCCGCCTCTACGACGCGGAACGCAGCCGGGTCGACTCGGTGCGCGCCGCCGACCGCAAGGACCAGGTCGGCTCGGGCGATCGCTCGGAACGCATCCGCACCTACAATTTCCCGCAAGGGCGGGTCACCGACCACCGGATCAATCTGACGCTCTACAAGCTCGACCGGGTGATCGCCGGCGACGATCTCGGCGAGGTGATCGATGCGCTGATCGCCGAGGACCAGGCCAAGAAGCTGGCGGCGCTTGACGGCACGGCGGCATGAAGGCCTCGGCGCTGGTCGCTGAAGGCGAGCGCGCGCTTCTGGCGGCCGGCATCGAGGCGCCGCGCCGCGAGGCCCGCCTGCTGCTGGCACTGGCGCTGGGCGTCGAGGCGCAGGCGCTGGTGCTGGACGATCCGGCGGTCGATGTCGCGACGGGCGAACGCTTCCGCACGCTTCTCGCCCGGCGCGTCACGCACGAGCCCTTCGCCCATATCGCCGGCCGGCGCGGCTTCTGGACGCTCGATCTTGAAGTGACGTCGGCGACGCTGGTGCCGCGGCCCGAAACCGAAATCCTGATCGAGACGGCCCTCGCCCATGCCGGAGATCGGCGCGCCCCTTTGGAGATCGTCGATTTCGGCACGGGCAGCGGCGCGATCCTCATTCCGCTTCTCTGCGAACTGCCGCCCGCGAGCGGCCTTGGCGTCGATGTCAGCGAGCCGGCGCTGGAGGTGGCGCGCCGCAACGCGCTGCGGGCCGGCGTCGGGGCGCGCGCCCGATTCGGGCGGTCCAGCTGGTGGAGCCATGTGCGCGGCAACTTCGATCTGATCGTCTCCAACCCGCCCTACATCCCCAGCGCCGACATCGCCGGGCTGGCGCCGGATGTGCGTGACTTCGAACCGCATCTTGCCCTCGATGGCGGTCCTGACGGGCTTGGCGCCTATCGTGCCCTATCGGCAGTCGCAGCCAGCCGCCTGGCCGAAGGGGGGGCGCTGATCGTCGAGGTGGGAGAGGGCCAGGCCGAGCCCGTCGCGAGCCTTCTCCGGCGATCGGGCTTCCCGCGAACGCGTATCGTCCCCGATCTCGCAGGCATCGGCCGGGTCGTTGCCGCATTTACGTAGCGTCATCCGGCAGCTTAGATTCCAGTTGGAACGACGGATCGAAAGGAGTAATTTCCGATCCGGGGACAGGCCGGATGCGGCCGCGCATCCCGTCAACGCCAACAAGATCGGGCGGACGGGTGGGAGCGCGGCAGATGAAGCGCCCGGTCCGACGACAACGCAAACGTCCGCTGACCAGGTTCGCCGCCGCACGGCCGGAGCGCTTTTTGCGATCCGGAGCAGCGCGGCGAACCGCAGGGCGGAAACGTGCGACCCTCAATGACAATGACCAAAGGAGAG
>ERZ761602.5156-NODE-5156-length-15768-cov-6.507223_pt1 | contig 15768 bp, 13 predicted proteins | sample MGYA00512165_ERZ761602 | MGnify/ENA primary metagenome ERZ761602 (study PRJEB28899, sample SAMN02445085) | bioreactor sludge metagenome | biome: EBPR sludge; isolation source: Thorneside wastewater treatment plant | place: Australia: Brisbane, Thorneside...
GGGCAGGCCCAGCTCGTCGGCGCGCGCGAAGACGAAGCTCGCCGCGCGCAGCACGTCGTCGTCCGAGAAGCCGCCCGACGCGCTCGGCGCGGCGACGACGAGCGTGGCACCTGGCGCCACGCCGATGTAGCGCGCGCCCGCGTCGGTGCCGGTCGCGCCCGTGCCGGCCGCGATCGACGCCACGTGCGTGCCGTGCCCGACGGGATCGCGCATGTCGGCGCGCAGCTTCGACGGCGACAGCTCGGCGATGTCTTCGGCCGAGTAGACGGCGCATGGAGAGAGGTCGGCGCGCGTGCAGCCGGAGGCCTCCTCGATCGCGGCGTGCACCCCGCGCGGCGAGCCCGAGGTGAGCAGCCAGGCGATGCGTGTCTTGCCGTCGGCGTCGAGGAAGCCGGGGTGCGTCGTGTCGATGCCCGAGTCGATGACGCCGACCACGACGCCCTCGCCGCTGAGCCCCGTCTCCAGGCGGAAGTTGAGCGCACCCGTCCAGCGGCTCGAGCGGTCGAGCTGCAGCTGCTTCTCGGGGCCCGTGAAGAGCGAGAGGCTCGGGTGGGCCTCGGCGAAGAGCTCGAGCTCGCTCGGCCGGAGGCGCTTCGCCCCCACGCCTGGCGCCACCTCGAAGAGCCCGAGCGAGCTCGCCGTCTTCCCTGGTGGGATCGCGGCGAGCACCGGGATGCGCCCGTCGGCCGAGCTCAGCGCGTGCGGCGAGGAGGCGAGGCCCAAGCGGCGCAGGAGCGCGCGCGCGGGCGCGTCGGCGCGAGCCGAGACCGAGAGCGAAGCGACGGCGAGACAGCCGGCGAGAGACACCAGCGCGGTGGAGCGACGCACGCCGTGGAGTGTAGAGCACGGATCCACGAAAGCCATGGCCGCGTCGCGCCGGACGGGCGACGCCCCGACTCAGACCGGCGGCACGAGGTGCTTCTTCGCCGGGCGAGCCTCGTGTTTGCCGGCGTAGGTCTCGAAGCGGCGCACGATCTCGGCGCGCAGCGCCCCGGGCTGCACGATCTCGTCGACCACGAGCTCGCTCGCGATCTTCACGAGATCGATGTCGGCCTTGTATTCGGCGCGCAGCTTCTCCACGAGCGCGTCGCGCTCGGCGCCCTCGGGCGTCGCCTGGATCTTGTTGAAGTAGACGGCGTTGACCGCGGCGTTGGGGCCCATGACCGCGATCGACGCGCTCGGCAGCGCGATGCAGGCGTCGGGCTCGAAGGCCGGCCCGCACATGGCGTAGAGCCCCGCGCCGTAGGCCTTGCGCACGACGACGCTGAGCTTCGGCACCGTGGCCTCGCTCACGGCGGCGATCATCTTCGCGCCCGCGCGGATGATGCCCTGCTTCTCGACCACGGTGCCGATCATGAAGCCGGGCACGTCGGCGAGGTAGAGGAGCGGGATGTTGAAGGCGTCACAGAGCCAGATGAAACGCGCGGCTTTGTCGGCCGAGTCGACGAAGAGCACGCCTCCCTTGAACTTGGGCTGGTTGGCGACGATGCCCACGACGCGGCCGTCGATGCGGCAGAGGCCGGTGATGATCTCCTTCGCGAAGCGCTTCTTGATCTCGACGAAGCTGCCGGCGTCGACGAGCGCGTCGATCACCGCGAACATGTCGAAGGGTTTGTTCTCGTCGACGGGGATCACCTTCGCGATCGTCTCCGGGCCGGACTTGGGCGCCACGGCGGGCGCGCTCGGCGCGGCCTGCTCGTGGTTCGAGGGCATGAGCGCGAGGTAGCGCTTCGCCCAGGCGATCGCCTCCTCCTCCGAGCCGACGAGCACGTCGCCGCAGCCCGACTCCGAGCAGTGCATGCGCGCGCCGCCGAGCTCCTCGAGCGTCACCTTCTCGCCGATGACCATCTCGGCCATGCGCGGTGAGCCCAGGTACATGCTCGCGTTGCCGTCGACCATGACGACCACGTCGCAGAAGGCGGGGATGTACGCGCCGCCCGCGGCGCTCGGCCCGAAGAGCAGGCAGAGCTGCGGCACCTGGCCGCTCATCTGCACCTGGTTGTAGAAGATGCGCCCCGCGCCTCGGCGCCCCGGGAACATCTCGATCTGGTCGGTGATGCGCGCGCCGGCCGAGTCGACGAGGTAGAGCATCGGGCAGCGGAGAGACTGCGCGATCTCCTGGATGCGCAGGATCTTCTCCACCGTGCGTGCGCCCCAGGAGCCGGCCTTGATGGTCGAGTCGTTCGCCATCACGGCGACGCGGCGGCCATCCATCGTGCCCGTGCCCGTGATCACGCCGTCGGCGGCGAGCTCCGGATCGAGCGCGTTCGCGTAGCGCCCGTCTTCGACGAAGCTGCCCTCGTCGAGCAAGAGGCGCACGCGCTCGCGCGCGTAGAGCTTCTTCTGCTCGGCATTCTTCTCGTGGTACTTCTTCGCGCCACCTTCGAGGATGCGGGCTTCCAGCTCGGCGAATCGCTGCTCGATCGACATGCGCTGACCGGTTAGTGCCCCCGCCGCGGCACGGCAAGCCGCTCGCAGGGAGGCTGCATGCCCGGCGCGCGATCAGCGCGGCGCACTCGCAGGCGGGGCGCGCGATCAACCCAGCGCCACCGCACGCGGGGCGCGCGATCAGCCCAGCGCCACGATGCGCCTCGCAGCGCGCTCGAGCTCGCGCGCGGTGCGCGCGCCGAGCACGGCCGTCGAGGCCGCCGCGTAGCGAGGCATCGCGCTGTCGCCCACACCCCAGCGCGAAGGGTCCTCCGGGCAGAGCCACAGCACCGCCTTCGCGCGCTCGCGCAGGCGCGCGAGCACCTCGGCGCCGTCGCCCTGGTGGTTGGTGCGCCCGTCGCCGAGCACGACCAGGGTGGTGCGCCGATCGAGCGAGCGCGCGAGGCGCTGCTCGAGCGCGCCGAGCGCACGCGCGTAGTTGGAGCTCGCCTGCACCGGCACCAGCTCGCCGGCGAGGATGCGCGCCATCGCCTGCTCCTGGGATGCGTCGCGGAACAGCGGAGTCGCCTCGGCGAGCTCACTCACGAACACGAAGGATCGCGTCCCCTCGTAGAGCTCCGCCACGGCGCTCACGAGCTCGAGCATGAAGCGCGACGCGGCGCGCACCGACGCGGACACGTCGCACACGACCACGAGCTTCGGTTTGTCGCGCCGCCGCTTCCTCCTCGCGGGTACGAAGGGCACGCCCATCGTGGCGAGCGCACGGCGCGCCGTACGCCTCGCGTCGATGCGCCCTCGGCGCGCGCGCTTCTCGCGCACGCGCGCGGCGCCACGCAGGCGCTCGGCGAGCCTCTTCACCGCGCGGCGCACCTCGGCCGACTCGCGCGCGTCGAGCTCTTCGAAGGGCACGTCGAGCGCGCTCTTCGCCCCCTCGAGCTCCGGCGCGGCCCTCCGGTCGAGCTCCTCCTCGAGCTGGGAGCGCACGCGCCTGCGCAGCGCGGCGAGCTCCTCCTCGAGCGCGCGCGCCATGGCCGCGCCTCGCTCGGTGCCGAGCGCCTCCGAGAGCACGTCGCGCACGCGCTCGAGCGCCCGCTGCGCGCGGGGTACGCCGATCTCTCGGCTGGCCTTCTCGGCGTAGTAGCCGAGCTGCAGCTTGCTCGAGAGCCCGGCGACGGCGCGGCGCAGCCCGGCTGCGCGCAGGAGGTGGTCGAGCTCCTCGGGCGAGCCGCTGAGCGCGCGTAGGGCGAGGCTCTCCGGGGCCTGGCCCGAGCGCTCGGCCACCGCGTGGAGCAGCTCGCGCAAGGCGTCGATCTCCGAAGCGCTGAAGCCACGCGCGGCGAGCCGCGCGTAGAGGTCACCCGCGACCAGGCCCTCTCGGGAGAAGTAGGCGTCGAAGGCGTCTCGGTAGAGGCGCTGGTCCCGGGCGCGCCGCACGAACACCGCCTCGAGCCCGTCGCGCAGGCGCGCGCGGTCCTCGAAGCCGAGCAGCGTGACGACCCTGGCCGCGTCGATCGCCTGCGAGGTCGCGATCTCGAGGCCCGCGCGACGCAGCGACCAGAAGAGCTCGCTCAGGATGCGGATCAAGGCGCGCGCGCGAGCTCGGCGCGCAGCGTCGCCTCGAGCTCGGCCTCCCTCGGCCCGCCGATCGACGCGTGGCGGATCACGCCCTGTCGATCGACGACGAAGAGCGTGGGCAGCGCGCGCACGCCGTAGTCGGCGAGCGTCTCGGGCGAGGTCCCGGCGCCGACCGCGTAGGCGATGCCGAGCTTGTCGGCCGAGCGCAGCGCGATCTCGGCGCGGTCGTCGGTGAGGCCCACGACCACGAGCCCCTGGGCGGCAAAGCGCTCCTTCACGCGGTTGAGCATCGGCACGCTCACGCGACAGGCGACGCACCACGAGGCCCAGAAGTCGAGCAGCAGCACCTTGCCGCGCAGCTTGGCCACCTCGGCCGCGACGCCGCCTCGCACGATGCTCACGCCCTTCCACGCGGGCGCGTAGCTGCCGAGCTTGTCGAGCCGCAACACGCCCTCTTCCCCCGGGTGCGCCGCCAGCGTGATGCGGAGCGTGGAGGTCGAGGCGCCGCGGCGCACCTCGAGCAGGAGCGTCTCGCCTGGGGCCTTCTCGCCGATGCGCTTCACGAGCTCACCGGGCAGCGCGAGCTCCGCGCCGTCCGCCTTCAGCACCTGATCGCCGTCACGCAGTCCGCCCTGTTCGCCGGGCGAACCTCGGAGCACGCGCCGCACGACCACGCCGCCTGCCGGCCCGGGCACGAGCTCCACGCCGAGCCAGGCTCGCCCCGAGGCGCGCGCCTCGCCCGCGAGGGCCAGGCAGGCGGCGAGCGCGGCCGAGCTCTGCAAGAACTGCCTTCGGTTCGGCGGCGTGGGCATCGCTGCGCTACTGTAGCGCGTCGATGCGCGGGCACGAGCGGGCGAGCGGAGCAACGGTGGCGTACGGGCTGAGCCTCGCGCTCGCCCTCGCGGCTTGCACCGGCGCCACGCAGACGCCCGGCCGCGCCGAGCCCGACGGCGAGGGCTGGGACCAAGACGCCGCGCCGACGGCGAAGGCGCCGACCACCCCGAGCCGCCCCTTGCCCGGCTTCGACGAGCTGCTCGCCTGGCCCGAGCGTGGCCGCGTGCCCACGGGCCACCCGGGCGGCGCACGCCGAGCCGCGCTGCGTGCCAGCCCCGAGGCCGAGGGCTACGGGCGGCGTGGCCGCGCGCCCTTCGCGCCCGACGCGGCGCTCGTCGCCAGCCTGCACTCGAGCGACGGGGCCCCCGCGATCGCGCACTACCTCATGCGCAAGCGCGAACCGGGCTACTTCCCGGAGGGGGGCGACTGGGAGTACGCCGTGGTCTCCCCCATGGGCAGGGTCGAGGCCGAGGGCCGGCTCGCCCTCTGCGCGCGCTGCCACGCCGAAGCGACCCGGGAACACGTCTTCGAGCCGCTCTCCTCGAGCTCGAGCGGCGCGACGTCCCGCGGGGCGGCCCCCGGCGGCGGGCCCTGAGTCCCAGGCGACCCCGCTCAGCGCCCAGCTCGGCGACACTACGCAAGGTTTGCGAGGTGCCCTCCCGGCCGCGACAGCAGCGCCGGGGCCCGAGCCTGAGGGGGGCCCGAGCGCGCGAGCTCCAACGCGCGGCGCCTCCGGGATTGCCGCGCCCGCGACCGAGCTTTCGTGGCCGCACCCGCGGGAACCCGGCGGAGCACGCGCTGCGGTGGCGGGCGTCGCCCAGGCCGCGCCCTGGCGCCCCCGGTACTTGGCACGGCTGCTGCTAGAGCGGCTGGCGTAGCTTCTTCAATCGCTTCTCTTCCTTCGAAGACGCTTCCTTCTCTTCCGGCTTCGGCTTCCTTCTCGAGCTTCTCTTCACTTCCGTCGTTCCCCGCGCTGCGCTCTCTCTGCCTCGAGCGGCCTCCTTCGCTTTCAGCTCAGTGTTCGTTTCTGCTGAGCCCTTCGGCCCGCGCTCCGACGACGACCTTCGCTTCACTTGCTCTCACGAGCTTCTTCGGCCGCACTCGCCGCAGCTTCGGCTCGCGCGTGTAGGGTGGCCGAGAGAGCGCCGTACCGCTTGGCGGGTCGGGCTCACCGAGTACGCGCGGATCCTCTCGAGGGTTCGCGCGTTCTTCGTTGATCGCTCCGACTTCGTTGCTCGCCCCGACGAAGCTGGCGCCGCGCTCGACTTGCTTCCCCGTCGCGATCTTCGCGAAGTCGCTTGACACGATGGGGCCTTCGGGGTTACCCATTCGCCCGCTTCACCGAGCGCCCATAGCTCAGCTGGATAGAGCACAGGCCTACGAAGCCTGGTGTCGGAAGTTCGAATCTTCCTGGGCGCGCTGACAACTCCCGACGTGCAGTCGTCTCCGCTCTCGACCGTGACCCCGAGCGACGACGCACCGGATCCACTCGAAGTCGATGTGGGCTTCATGCGCGAGGCGATCGCCGAGGCGCTCGCCGCCGCGCGCGACGGCGACGTGCCCGTGGGCGCGGTGATCGTGGCCGGCGGCGAGATCCTCGCGCGCGGACGCAACCGCCGCGAACAGGGCTTCGACCCGACCGCGCACGCCGAGATCGAAGCGCTGCGGGTCGCCAGCCAGCTCCGTGGCAGCTGGCGGCTCGAAGACGCCACGGTCTACGCCACGCTCGAGCCCTGCCCCATGTGCGCCGGCGCGCTCGTCAACGCGCGCGTGGCGCGTGTGGTCTACGGCTGCACCGATCCGAAGGCAGGCGCGGTCGACACGCTCTACGCGATCGGCCGGGATCCGCGGCTGAACCACCGCTTCGAGGTGGCCTCGCTCGTGCTGGGCGAAGAGTGCGCGGAGCTGCTCCGGAGCTTCTTCGCCGAGCGCCGCAAGAAGAAGCCCGCGGCTCGCTGAAGACCGGGCCGGCGCCCGAGCCGCGCGCGCGGCCAGCACGCGCAGCTCGCGCCGCGCCCAGCGTCCAGCCCCGCGTCGACCCGTGGTATCAGCCTGGCCGAGGCCCCACGCATGACCACGAACGCCGAGTGCTCGCATCCCTCCGAGGTCGTCCGACACGTCCAGAACGGCCACCGCGTGTTCGTCCACGGTGCCTGCGCCACGCCGACGCCGCTGCTCGAGTCGCTCGTGCGCGACACGAGCGTCGAAGGCGTCTCGCTCTACCACCTGCACATCGCCGGGCCCTTCCCCTTCGACCGCGAGTCGCTCGCGAAGCGCTTCCGCTCGGTCTCGCTCTTCACCGGCGAGCCCCTGCGCAAGCCCATCGAGGAGGGCATCGCCGACTTCATCCCGGTCTTCCTCAGCGACATCCCCGGCCTCTTCCGCGACCGGCTCATCCCGCTCGACGTCGCGATCATCCAGGTCTCGCCGCCGGATCGTCACGGCTACTGCACGCTCGGCACGAGCTGCGACACCGCGCGCGCCGCGGTCGACAGTGCGCGCATCGTGCTCGCCGAGATCAACGACCAGATGCCGCGCACGCACGGCGCCACGGCGGTCCACGTCTCGAAGCTCACCGCCTTCGTACGCACGAGCCGCCCGCTGCACGAGGCGCAGCCGGCCACGATCACCCAGGTCGAGGAGCGTATCGGCGAGCTCGTCGCCGAGCTCATCGAGGACGGCTCCACGCTGCAGATGGGCATCGGCGCGATCCCCGACGCGGTGCTCCTGCGCCTCGGCAACAAGATCGACCTCGGCGTGCACACCGAGATGTTCTCCGACGGCCTGCTCCCGCTCGTCGAAGGAGGCGTCATCACCAACAAGAAGAAGTCCGTGCACCCGGGCCGCACGGTGACGAGCTTCGTCTCCGGCACGAAGAAGGTCTTCGACTTCGTCGACGACAACATGCTCGTCGAGTTCCACCCCTGCGATCGCACCAACGACACCTTCCTCATCCGCAAGAACGACAAGGTGGTCGCGATCAACTCCTGCATCGAGATCGATCTCTCGGGCCAGGTCTGCTCGGACTCGATCGGGCACCGCATCTTCTCGGGCATCGGCGGCCAGATGGACTTCATCCGCGCGGCGGCGATGTCGCGCGGCGGCAAACCCATCCTCGCCGTGCCCTCCACCGCGGGAGGCGGGCGCTTCTCGCGCATCGTCACCTCGCTCAAGCACGGCGCGGGCGTGGTCACGACGCGCGGCCACGTGCACTGGATCGTGACCGAGTACGGCGCGGTCAACCTGCACGGCAAGTCGCTGCGCGAGCGCGCCGAGCTCTTGCTCGGCATCGCGCACCCCGACTTCCGCGCCGAGCTCACGCGCGAGCTCGCCGAGGTGCGCCACTTCGACCTCTCGCGCCCGACCTCGAGCTGAGCCTCACGACGGACACCCGAGGGGCACCCGCAGACGGAGAGGCTCTCGTAGCGTCACCGATCAGCGAAGGCTCGGTCGCTTGACGATCGACCTTCCGCGGCCTAGTCCATCCTGAGCGCCGCTCCTTCGCGCCGCTCGATGCACGATGAACTGCCGCTTCACCCTCGCCGTGCACATCCTCGGCATGCTCGCGTGGGTCGAGCGCGAACGGCGCGGCTCGCTCACCTCGGGCGAGCTCGCGCACAGCATCAACACCAACGCGGTGGTCGTGCGCCGCATCCTCGGTGATCTGCGCCGCGCGGGCCTCGTGGAGACGAAGCGAGGCGTGGGCGGTGGTGTGAGCCTCGGCCGCGAGGCGAAGCACATCACCCTGCGCCACGCCTACGAAGCCATCGAGGCGCCTGGGCCGCTGCTCGCGCGCTACCCCTCCGCGCCGAACCCGACCTGCAGCGTCGGCCCGCTCCTCGCGACCTGGCTCGACGAGGCCTTCGGTCGCGCCGAGGAGTCGCTCAAGGCGAGCCTCGAGCGCGTGACGATCGACCGCATGGTCGACGATCTCGCCGAGCGGGCCCGCGCGCACCGCGCGCCGCCCGAGCGCATGCCTGTTACCCCTTCTCGCGCGCGCATTTCCGACTAGGGTTCCGCGTCGTGAGCACCACCGCCGCCGAGCTCCGCCACCTCCCCCTCTTCTCCGCCCTCACCGACGAGCAGCTCGAGCAGCTGCACGCGTCGCTCACGACCCGCAAGGTGAAGAAGGGCGAGACACTCTTCCGCGAGGGCGATCGGCCCGAGCAGCTCTCGCTGCTCGTCGACGGCGAGATCCAGCTCACCGAGGCCAACGAGCCGCAGCTCTTGCTGCGCCCGCTCGCGCCCATCGGCGAGCTCGGCGCGCTCACCGGCCTGCCGCGCAATACGACCGCCGTGGCCACGGCCGACTCGGAGCTGCTCGAGATCCGCACCGCGGCGCTCACGGATCTCTTCGCGCGCTCGAGCGAGCTCGCGGCCGCGTTCTACCGGGCGCTGCTCGGCGTGGTCTCGGAGAAGGTGCGCCGCGACAAGCTGCGCGTCGACGACATGCGCGGCAACATCATCCGCACGCAGAAGGCCATGAAGGAGCTGCGCGAGCTCGTGCTCGCCTCCGAGGAGACGCCGCTCTCCCAGCCCCTGTGCGACAAGCTCGACGAGCTCATCGAGCACAACCGCCGCAGCCACTACCGCGTCGAGCCCGTCGAGGGGCACTCGGCCAAGGTGCGCGTCAGCTCGGGCCACGAGATCGAGGTCACCGAGCTGAGCGAGGGCTACCTCAAGCTCGCCCGCGACGCGCGCCTCGAGCCCGGCAGCGAGTGGACGATGGTGCTCGTGCTGCCCGCGCGCGAGATCCCGGTGAGCGGCAAGGTCGAGCGCCTCGGCGACGACGGCGCGCTCTTCAAGCTCGATCCGCTCATCGAGGAGTACCGCGCCGCGCTGCTCGGCTACCTCACGCAGCTGCAGCTGCTCGACCTCGTGGTCTGACGACCTCGTGGTCTGACGACCTCGTGGTCTGACGACCTCGTGGTCTGACCCGCGCGACCGGCGCGGCGCGTGGTCTGAGCCGCGCTGCGGACGCGGCGCGTGGTCTGAGATACATTCGGGCGATGCCCTCGCTTCGCTCCCTCGCCGCGCTCGCGCTCCTCGGTGGCTCGTCCTTCCTCGTCGCCTGCGGTGACGACAGCTCGAGCAGCTCGAGCCAGGGAGGCGGCGGCACCGGCGCGAGCGGATCGGGCGGCGCTGGAGGCAGCTACGAGGTGCCCGCCGGCTGCACCGAGATCTTCGCGACGGGGCCCACGCTCTTCAACTCGGTCGCCACGGCGGTGCTCGAGGTCACGCCGAGCAAGGCCGGTCCGGCGCCCGAGGTCGTGGTGGTCGCGCCCGAGTTCATGGGCCCGACGCGCAAGGGTACGCACGAGTTCCTGGGCTTCGAGAGCGAGGTGCTCGGCCTCGCCGTCGAGGACGCGATCATCGAGCTCATCGACCGACCGGCCAACGCCCAAGACGGGCGCATCTTCCTCGCGACCGAGGGCACGGTACGCATCGACGCCTCGCCCGACTACGGCACGATCTTCATGGGGCGCGTCGCGGGTGAGCTGCGCAACGTCGTCTACCGCGAGCTCGACGCGAACAACGACGTCATCAACGGCGGCGAGTGCTGGTTCCTCCGCGGGGCGAGCTTCGACAACTCGGCCTACGCACCCGACTGCGACACCCCCCAGCTGCCGGCTGCGCCACCGAGCGGAGGCGCCTGCCTCGCCGACTACCTCGCAGGCGGTCACAGCTGCAACCCGGTGAGCGGAGAGGGCTGCGAGCCAGGTGAGGTCTGCGATCTCGGCGGCGTGCAGTTCCAGTGCTACCCCGGCACCGACGCGACCGAGGACCTCTGCACCGCGTGCAGCAACATCGATGGCGGGCCCTACTGCAAGGCCGGCATGACCTGCGACGGCAACAACGACACGGGCGTCTGCCACCGCTACTGCTGCACCGACGCCGACTGCGGCGCGGCAGGAAGTTGCATCTCCTACTACGCGCTCGGCGTCGGCATCTGCCTCCAGAACTGAGCTCCCCGCCCCTCAGATCACGGTGAGCTTCTTGCCGAGCCCGAGGCCCGAGCCCTCGACGTCGGGCGTCTTCACGTAGAGCGCGCCCGGCTCGGGCTCGGGCGGGCTCTCCCAGGCCTGCCAGCCCTCCGGCAGCGGGCCCGGCAAGGTCGGCTGCAGGGTGCGCTCGAGCAGCTGGAAGTCGCAGCGAGGGTCGAGCTCGAGCGGCAGGCCTCGTTCGGGGCCTCGCTCCTTGAACCAGGCGCGCGCGCGGTTGACGTTCTGGATCAGCACCCAGTGCTGTGGGTCGAGCTTCGCCCCTGCGCTGAAGGAGTCCATCATGCCGTCGAGATCGCCGCGCGCCTTCGCGATGCAGGCGAGCAGGTTGTAGGCCACACCCGGGCAGGGGTAGCCGAGCTCGAGCGCGCGCTTCGCGTGGACCTCCGCCTCGGCGGGCTCGCCGGCCTCGAGGAGCGTGCTCGCGAGATCGAGGTGCGCCGCGTGGTGCTCGCCGATTTTGTCGAGCACGGCGCGGGCCTCGGCGACGCTCGGGCGGTGCAGCGTCTGCAGGCCGGCGTGCTCGGCGAACCAAGCGTTCATGCGCTCGACGACCGCGGGCTCCGCATCGAAGGGCACCTTGTACTCCTGGAAACGCTCGCGAAAGTAGCGCACTGGATCGAGCCAGCCCTGCCGTTTGGCCTCCTCGTAGTCGCGTGTGCCCGGGTACACGCTGAGGCAGGAGAAGATGTACTCGTGCGGGCGCGCGCGCTCGAGGAAGGCCAGCGTCTCCTCGAAGGACTGCATCGTCTCGCCGCGGTTGCCGAGCATCATGTAGTGGCGCACCTTGATGCCCACGCTCTTCGCGAGCTCGGTGCTCTTCACGATCTCCTCGACGGTGATCTTCTTGTCGATCGCGTCGAGGATGCGCTGCGAGCCGCTCTCCACGCCCAGCGAGAGCCGCTGGCAGCCCGCGAGGCGCATCTCGACGAGCAGCTCCTCGGTGAGCAGGTCGACGCGTGTGTCGCAACTCCACAGGAAGCGCAGCCCGCGCGCGCGGATCGCGCGGCACAGCTCGATCACGCGCTTCTTGTTCGTGGTGAAGGTGTCGTCCTTGATCTGGATCATCTTCACCGGCAGCTTCTCGAGCGCGGCCTCGATCTGCTCGAGCGTGCGCTCGACCGAATGCGCGCGGAAGCCGCGCCCCCAGCTCGACTCGGCGCCGCAGAAGGTGCAGGCCCAGGGGCAGCCGCGCGAGGTCATGAGGATGTGCGTCGCGTAGTGGCGCTGCACGTTCGCGAGCACGTCGAGCTCGGCCACCTTGGGGCGCTCGGGGGCGAGCACGGCGCGCTTCTTCTCGCGGTAGGCCGTGCCTGCGATGCCCGAGAGCGGCTTCTTCTCGGTGAGGCGAGAGGCGATCTCGAGGAAGGTCTCGTCGCTCTCGCCGCGGCAGACGAGATCGATGCTCCCGTGGTGCTCCAGCAGCTCGCGCGCGAGCGGCGTCGCGTGTGGGCCACCCACGACGACGGTGCTCTTCGGGTGGTGGCGCTTGATGGCCTCCGCCACGTAGGACACGCCCCTGCGGTTCGCCGTCCAGCAAGACATGCCCCAGAGCTCGGCGTCGAGCGTCGCGACGATCTCCTCGACCTTCGACCAGGGGTAGGAGGAGAGGTTGAGCAGCTTCACCTGGTGCCCCGCGCGCCTGGCCTCGGCGCCGAGGCACAAAAGCCCGTAGGGCACCTGGTAGAAGTCGGCGTCGAGATCGCCCTGGCGGTAACCCTCGGGCGCGCCCTCGCGAGCGAGCGGCGCAGACTCGCCCGAGGCGGCGACCTTCCAAGGCGGCGGGTAGATCAGGGCGATGCGCATCGCGCCGATGCTACCCGCTCAGGGAGCTCCGAGGCGCGGCGCCGCGCGCGCCCGGGCTCAGACCGTCGGCAGGTGTTTGCCCGGCCCGAGCTGCTCGAAGAAGTCGTTGCCCTTGTCGTCGACGACGATGAACGCGGGAAAATCGACCACCTCGATCTTCCACACCGCCTCCATGCCGAGCTCGGGGTACTCGAGCACCTCGACCTTCTTGATGCAGTCCTGCGCGAGGCGCGCCGCCGGCCCGCCGATCGAACCGAGGTAGAAGCCGCCGTGCTTCTTGCACGCCTCGGTCACGGCCTTGGAGCGGTTGCCCTTCGCGAGCATGACCATCGAGCCGCCGTGCGACTGGAAGAGGTCGACGTAGCTGTCCATGCGCCCGGCGGTCGTCGGCCCGAAGGAGCCCGACGCGTAGCCCGCGGGCGTCTTCGCGGGGCCCGCGTAGTAGACCATGAGGTCCTTCAAGTAGTCCGGCATGCCGAGGCCTGCGTCGAGTCGCTCCTTGATCTTCGCGTGCGCGATGTCGCGTGCGACGACCATCGGGCCCGAGAGCGAGAGGCGCGTCTTCACCGGGTAGCGTGAGAGCGTCTCGCGGATCTCGCTCATCGGTCGCGACAAGTCGATCTTCACGCACTCGCCGGCGTCGTCGCCCTCGTGGGCCTCGGGCAAGAACCTCGCCGGGTCGTGCTCGAGCTCCTCGAGGAAGACGCCCTCCTTCGTGATCTTGCCGAGCGCCTGGCGATCGGCCGCGCAGCTCACGGCGATCGCCACCGGGCAGGAGGCGCCGTGGCGAGGCAAGCGCACGACACGCACGTCGTGACAGAAGTACTTGCCGCCGAACTGCGCTCCGATGCCGATCTTGCGCGAGATCTCGAGCACCTCGGCCTCGAGCTCGAGATCGCGGAAGCCCCGGCCCGAGGCGTCGCCCGAGGTAGGCAGCTCGTCGAGGTAGCGCGCCGAAGCGAGCTTGGCGGTCTTCAGCGTGGACTCGGCGCTCGTTCCGCCGATCACGATCGCGAGGTGGTAGGGCGGGCAAGCGGCCGTGCCGAGGCTCTTCATCTTGTCCTCGACGAAGCGCCGCATGCTCGCGGGGTTCAGGAGGCTCTTCGTCTCCTGGTAGAGGAAGCTCTTGTTCGCCGAGCCCCCGCCCTTGGCCATGAAGAGGAACTTGTAGGCGTCGCCGTCGACCGCGGCGATCTCGATCTCCGCGGGCAGGTTCGTGCCCGTGTTCTTCTCCGTGTACATGTCGAGCGGCGCGAGCTGCGAGTAGCGCAGGTTCGAGCTCAGGTAGGTGTCCTGGATGCCGTGCGCGATGGCCGCTTCGTCGCCGCCGCCGGTGTAGACGAGCTGCCCCTTGTAGCCCTTGACGATGGCGGTGCCGGTGTCTTGGCACATCGGCAAGACGCCGCCCGCCGCGATGTTCGCGTTCTTCAACAGATCGAGCGCGACGAAACGGTCGTTCGGCGAGGCCTCGGGGTCGTCGAGCACGTTGCGGAGCTGCTGCAGGTGCCCGGGCCGGAGGTAGTGCGCGATCTCGCGCATGGCCTCGCGCGTCAGCAGGCGGATGGCCTCGGGCTCGACGCGCAGGAAGCGCTGGCCGAGTGCCTCGACGGTCGACACGCCGAGGTCGGAGATCTTGCGGTACGTCGTGCGGCTGTCGCCGAGCTGGAGGATCGGAGCGTAGGCGGAGGTGCTGGAGGTCGCGCTCATGGGGCGGCAGCATAGCGCCCGGCCAGCGCCCTCGAAGGCCTCGAAACGCGGCGTGGAGCGCCTTTGGGACGCGCGCCGTCCGCTCGAACGGACCCCGCGCTCGACCGGCGGGGCTGCATCTTTCCACGACATGAAGATCACGTTTACTCGCGCCGCGAGGCGCGTAGGATTCGCGCTGCTCACATGAACCCAGATTCCCCCCTCAAGCTTGGTAACACGCTCGAATTCATGCGCCTGCTCTGGGGCGTCGCCCACGGCCTGCAGAGCCGCTCGAAGCGCATGGAGACGGATCTAGGCATCACGGGTCCGCAGCGGCTCGTGATCCGCATCCTCGGCCAGTCGCCCGGAACGACGGCCGGCGCGATCGCGAAGGCGATGTGCGTGCACCCCAGCACGCTGACCGGCGTGCTCCGCCGCCTCGAGAGCCGCGGCATCGTCACGCGCAGCCGCGACGACGCCGACGGCCGTCGCGCGCTGCTCGAGCTCACCGCCGAAGGCAAGAAGGTCAACCGCAAGAAGTCCGGTACCGTCGAATCGGCGGTGGAGCGCGCGCTCGAGCGCGCGAGCAACGCGCAGCTCGCCGCCACGCGCGAGGTGCTGGGGCTCATCATCGACGAGCTCGAGCGCGGCGATCGCTGAGCTCGCCCGAGGAGGAGCTGGCCCGGAGAGGGGCTGGCCCGAGGAGGAGCTCGTGCAGATCTCGCGGGAGCGCCCCGCGCGAGCGAGCTCCTCCCCCTCGTTCCGATGACGCGCGGTGACGAGATCATTGTCACCGCAACGTTTGGACACACAACGACGGGTGGCCCCCTCGCGCCCGTCTTCGGTTATGCTCCGGCCGGTCTGCGCGGCGCGTCGTCGCGCTCCATCGCCGGGAGCCCAGCCGTGTCTCGACTCATCGTCGCCTCGCATCGCCTACCGATCACGCTCCGCAACGATCGGAGCGGGCCGCGCTTCGAGGCCTCCGCCGGCGGGCTCGCGACCGCGATGCGGGGCGAGCACGGGCGCCGAGGCGGCCTCTGGGTCGGTTGGCCGGGTGAGCTCGGTGCGCTGTCGAACGCCGAGCGGGCGAAGTGCGAAGCCGATCTGGAGCTGCGTGGCCTCTCGCCGGTCGACGTGCCCGCGAGCGAGCTGACGCGCTACTACGACGGCTTCTCCAACGGCGTGCTCTGGCCGCTCCTGCACTACCTGCTCGACAAGGTCAGGCTCGACGCGCACGGCGACTGGGAGGCCTACCGGCGCGTGAGCGAGCGCTTCGCCGACGCGATCTGCGAGCGCTACCGCGAGGGAGACACGATCTGGGTGCACGACTACCAGCTCATGCTCCTGCCGAGGATGCTGCGTGAGCGCTTGCCGTCGGCGACCATCGGCTTCTTCCTCCACGTGCCCTTCCCTTCGCCGGACGTCTTCTCCATCCTGCCCTGGCGCGAGGAGGTGCTCACCGGCCTGCTCGGCGCCG
>ERZ761602.5157-NODE-5157-length-15766-cov-3.736745_pt1 | contig 15766 bp, 16 predicted proteins | sample MGYA00512165_ERZ761602 | MGnify/ENA primary metagenome ERZ761602 (study PRJEB28899, sample SAMN02445085) | bioreactor sludge metagenome | biome: EBPR sludge; isolation source: Thorneside wastewater treatment plant | place: Australia: Brisbane, Thorneside...
AACCAGTTCAACAGGCGGAGCATGTCGTCACCCGCTTGCGCAACCGGCACCTCGACCGCGCGATCAGCCGGCTGATGGCCCGGACGGCCGCGAATGACGTCAATGAAGCCGACCAACTGGACTTGCTGCGCGAAATTGAAGCCCTTCGTCGCCAAAAACGCCAGCGGCTGACGCCGCTGCCCGACGCCTGATTGCTGGAGCCGACCGGCCCCGGTTTGAACGGAGGTTTGACCTCGCCGCTCCAATCCGTTAGGTTTCTTTCAGTTCCTCGAACACAAACTCACTTATGCTTATGAAAAAAACATTTAACGTTCTCCTGTTTGCCTGCGCTCTCGCCCTGGGCGCGGTGGGTTGCAGCAAAGAAGAAAACGTGGATACCGCGGCACTTTCCTCCGCTTTTACCAGTGCCCCTCCGGAGATCAAGGAGATGGTGGACAAGGCGGTTGCCGCCATCAATGCAAACGACTATCGGACCGCCATCAGCCTGCTCGACACGGTCCTGACCAAGAGCAATGAACTGGGCCAGGTGCAAATGGATGCCGCCGGCCAGGCGTTCGTGCTGTCCAACGTCATCCTGCGTGAGCGCGGCGCGGCGATCGCCGCGGCGGAAGCCAAAGCCAAGGCGGCTGAACTGGAAGCACAGTCCAAGTCTTCACAGTAAGCTGATTCACTGACCTTCACCGCCGACAGCAAATGCTGTCGGCGGTTTTTTTGTTTCCGGCACCTTTGCGATGGTGCTTGCTGCCCCGGCGGGAAACTCGAACCGATCGCGCAGCTTAAACGGATTCAGCGCCTCCGCCTTCCGCTCGCGGTGTGTGCTGGTGGCCTTGGTGATTGTCCGCAGATGGTTGCGCACGGTCCAACGCTCCTCAGCCGGCCCGGGCGCGTTTCCAGCGAACCACTCCGGCTGCCCGCCGGATTGTTCAACCAGCCCTACGGCGACTTGAAAACGGTGAAGAAGCCCGCAGGCGTACTGGCCAACCCGGCATCGTCGATCCAATAGGTCAGATAACCTTGCGACGCGATGTCCCGGGCGAGCACCACCCAGAAGCGGTCGTTCAAGTCGCGCTTGAAGCCGATATCGTAGTAGTAACCGGGGCGGGACTTCCAGGAGAGAACGATGCCGTCAAAGAGGTACATTGGCGACTCAAGTTGCAGGTGGTCGCCTCCGGTTGAGGGTTCGCTCGCGATGACGTCCAAGGAGACGCTGCCGGCCAGTGAGGTTGCCCCGTCCTCAGCGGTTAGGTGAAAACTATAGTAGCCGGGAGTGTCAAACCGCATGGTCGGCGCGAGGGTGTTGGCACCAGTCATTACGACGAGTGGACCCGCACCCTGCTGCCAGGCAACCTGAACATTGGCGTCCGGCAGAATGTCGCCGGTTAGCGTGGCCCGCAACGTCACCTCCGAGGGTGCCAGTGCGATGAGGTAACCGTCGATCGACAAGCCCAAGGGCACGCGCGCCCGGGTGGTGTGGGTCAGTACTGCCGAGGGGTCGCTCTCCAGGTCAAAGACGTTGTAGGCCGTAACGTAAAAAAAATACGGGGTGGCGAAGGCGAGATTGGTGACCGAACCACTTGTCTGGTTTCCCACATCCACATAATTGGTCTGCCCAAGCCCGGTTTGCCCGTAGTAAATGCGATAGCCCTTGATGTTTGCCTCTGGATTCGGATCCCAGGCCAGTCGCACGGAGGGCAGCGCGCCCATGCTTGTCCCGGTCAGCAGGACAAACAATAACGGCACGAACAAGCGCACGAGCGGCAAACGCCCAATGGTTTTGCTAAACAACGACAAGCACATCAGACAACGCGGGCCAGGGACTCAAGACTTTGAGCGACGAAATGCCGCAACAAGCGATTTCTGTTTCAGGCAACGAGGCAACGTAACTGGGTCGCGGCGACGCTAAGGGCTAACAGCTCGAATGCAAAAAGATTCTTTGAGAAAAATGAATTAGCAGTCCGCCTTAACCGTCGTGCGCCAAACTCCCCGCTTTTGTCCGTTGGTTGTGCTCTGTAGTCTTGCCGCCATTTGGCATTCGTGCCATCCAAGCACAGCTTATGATCCCCGCTTCGATCCGCATCACCCGGCTTGCCGTTCGCGACATCCGCTTTCCCACCTCGCGCCAGCTCGACGGCTCGGATGCGATGAATCCCGACCCCGATTATTCGGCGGCCTACGTCGTTCTGGAAACCAACAACGCGCATCGCGGACACGGCCTCGCCTTCACCATCGGGCGCGGCAACGAGATCGTCGTGGCGGCGGTCAATGCGTTGCGCCCGCTGATTGTCGGTCGCACTCTCGGGTCGTTCACGGAAAACATGGGTGCGTTCTGGCGGCATCTCACTGGCGACAGCCAACTGCGCTGGATCGGTCCCGAGAAGGGCGCCATCCACCTCGCGACCGCCGCTGTTGTCAACGCGGTCTGGGATCTTTGGGCCAAGGTCGAGGGCAAACCCGTCTGGCAGCTTCTCGCCGACCTGTCGCCGGAGGAAGTCGTTCGTTGCATCGACTTCCGCTACATCACCGACGCGCTCACGCCCGAGGAAGCGCTCGCGATTCTTCGCCGCTGGGAACCCACGAAAATCGAACGCGTTGCCCAACTCAAGGCCCATGGTTTTCCCGCTTACACCACCTCCGCCGGGTGGCTGGGTTACTCGGATGAAAAACTGCGCCGGCTCTGTCGCGAGGCCATCGCGCAAGGTTGGACGCATTTCAAAATCAAGGTCGGGGCCGATCTCGAGGACGATCTCCGGCGGGCGGCCATCATCCGCGAGGAAATTGGCTGGGACCGCCGCCTGATGATGGACGCCAACCAGCGCTGGGACGTCGGCGAAGCGATTGCCAACATGCAGCGCCTCGCCGAGTTCAAGCCGTGGTGGATCGAGGAGCCGACCAGCCCGGACGACGTGCTCGGCCACTCGGCGATTGCCCGCGCACTGGAACCGCTCGGCATCGGCGTCGCCACGGGCGAGCACTGCCAGAATCGCGTGCTCTTCAAGCAACTGCTCCAGGCCCGTGCCATTTCCTTCTGCCAGATCGATTCCGCGCGCCTCGGCGGGGTGAACGAGATTCTCGCCGTGCTCCTCATGGCGGCCAAGTTCGGCGTTCCCGTGTGCCCGCATGCCGGTGGGGTCGGTCTCTGTGAATACGTGCAACACCTCTCAATGTTCGACTACATCGCCGTCAGCGGGTCGCTCGAAAACCGCCTGATCGAATACGTCGATCACCTGCACGAACACTTCCTTGATCCCGTGCGAATGAAGAATGGCTGTTATCTCCCGCCGGAGAAACCCGGCTACAGCATCGAAATGAAACCGGACTCGCTAACCGAAAACGAGTTTCCCCACGGGGCGGCGTGGCGCTGATTCGGTGGTGGTCTGTTTCTTGGCAAGTCACAGAATCCATCGCAGGAGCAGCAGCAGGCAGGCACCGACTATTATCCCGACGATGCTGAACACGATTCCGGGGAGGAGGAGCATCGCGAACAAGCCGGCCAGCGTGAACTTCCGGTGCCGCACTAGGCCCTGAAACCGGATCTGAGCAAAGATGGACAGCAAGATGACGAAGCAAAGCCAGGAGGTCAGGGCAATCCATGGCCTCCAGCCCAGCGTGGAATAGAGCTCCCCGCACAGCAAGGGTATGCCCGCTATTGGCGCCAGGAGCGTGAACATCCAGACCGGCCAGAACCTCGACCATGATCGCAACTGGACTGACAGGGTTGGCGGAGCTCCGACCAAGACCGGAGGAACCTCGTTCGGAAGCGCTGCCTCGTTTGACTGGAGGCGCAGTTCGGACCAGTACGCGCCGATGCAGGCCAGATAGAAGGCAGACGGGATCAACACGAACCCCAGCCCAATCCCCCCTTTGTGCTCGGTAAACTCGAGGACAAACACGGTCAGGAACACCAATCCCACCGAGTAGAAGTAGAGTTGGTAGGTTACATCAAACCACCTGGGAAGCCCGGTGAACAACGGGTTCCTGAAATCCATTACCTGGGAAGTCCCGGCCCTCCCCGCGCCCAGCGCAACGGCACCGAAGTACAAAGGAAACACGAGCCCAAACAGGAGCACTATCAATCCGGCAAACACGTTGACGAACCCGGCGAAGGCAAAGGCGGCCGCAATGAAGTACAACGCAAAGCCTGCGATTGAAGCGATCAGCGCGGGTCTGACGAGCTTTGGAGGAATCTTGAAGTTGATCTTCACAGCAGGAAACCATCCGGTCGAACTGGAATTTGGATCGGCATGAAATGCAGAAGCTTTGGCTTCCCAAGACTGGTGCAGGATTTACTGCATTCCCTCCGGCCGCGCAAGCAAAGGACAACTTCGATCCAAGGAAGCCAAATCTGGTGAATTCAACCCAGCAACCGAGTCAGCTCCACGAACTGCTCTAACGTCACTTTCTCCGCGCGGATCTTTTCGTCGAGGCCCAGCCTGGCAAAGGCGGCCGTCAGTTGGTCGGCCGGCCAGCTTTGCTTGAGCAGCTTCAACATCATCTTTCGGCGCTGCGAGAAGCCCTGCTTGACCAGTCGCTTGAACACTCCGCGCTGCGCCTCGTTCAATAGCGGTTCCTCCCGCCGCACCAGTGTGACACACGCGGAATGCACGTCCGGCTCGGGAAAGAAGCAGCCCGGCGGGATGCGAAACAGCTCCCCCGGTCGATAGCGCAACTGCATCAACAAACTCAACACTCCGTAATCATCGTCGCCAGCCTGCGCGATCAGCCGCCGGGCCACCTCGAGTTGCAGCGTCACGACGATCCGCGCAGGGCAATCCCGCATCTCCGACAGCTCCACGAGAATCGGTGACGCCACCGAGTACGGCAGGTTGGCGATCAGTTTCCAGTCGCTCCAGTCCGCCTCGTTCTTCCGGATCCAGTCGAGCGCGTCGGCCTGCAACAGGGTGAGTTTTGGTTCGCCCACGAACCGCTCGGCCAGCACCGGCACGAGCCGGGAATCCTTTTCGATCGCCAGCACCTGACCTGCCCGCGTCAGCAGCAATTCGGTCAACGGACCCAGGCCCGGCCCGATCTCGAGCACCTTGTCCGTGGGCGTCAGTTCACCCGCCTTGACGATCCGTTCCAGTTGGTTCGCATCGTGCAGAAAGTTTTGACCAAGCGATTTGGTAAGCTGGATGTTGCGCGACTCCAGGTGCTGGCGCATCTCGGACAGTTTCATGATGCCAGCACCTCCTTCAACTCCCGGCGCAATGCCCGCAGCATGGTCGCCAACTGCGGGCGCGTGATGATCAGCGGGGGCGTGAAGCTGATCACGTTCGCATGCTCGCCTTCCGGCAACAGGATGATACCCCGGTGCAGCATCCGCTTGATGAGCGCCAGACTCTCATCCATCGCGGGTCGGCCGTCGGCATGGCGAATTTCCAATCCGACCATCAAACCCGTTCCCCGGACTTCGAACCGCCAGCTTGCCGTGGGCGGTTTCAGTTTCAACAACTGCTTCCGGAGCCACCGCCCGGTGGTGAGTGACGCGGCGGGCAGTCGGCAACGCTTAAGTTCGCCAATCTGCGCCAGGGCCATCGCGCAGCCGACCGGGTGACCGAGAAACGTGCTGGTATGGATCGCCTCGCCCTGCGACTCGGGCCACGCGCGATCCATTAGTTCGGCCCGGCCCACGCACGCCGAAAGCGGGAAGCCACCCGTCATTGCCTTGCCGAGACAGATCACGTCGGGCACCACGCCGGCATGTTCGACGGCGAACCACTTCCCGGTTCGTCCGAAACCGGTGTAAATCTCGTCCACGATCAGCAGCGCGCCGTGTCGGTCGCACAAGGACCGTAGCAGTGGCAGAAAGCCGGGCGGCGGGAGATTGATCCCGCCCCGCGCCTGGATGGGCTCCACCAGCACGGCTCCGATCTTGTGGCGACGGAAGAGCTGGTTCAGTTCGCGCTCGGCTTTGCGCAACGACGGCTCGTCGTGGGGAAAAAGGGTGAACAGGCCGAACTTACCGAGTTGATTGCGAAACGGTTCGCGGAAATGTTCGCGGTGCGTGGCATTCAAGGCACCGTAGCCGAGACCATGATAGCCGCCGTGAAACGCGATGATGTGTCGGCAGCCGGTCGCTAGCCGGGCTGTCTTGAGGGCGGCCTCGACGGCCTCAAAACCCGAGTTGCCGAAAATCACCTTGCCCACCCCCTGGCGACGGGTCCACCGCTCGAATGTCAGGCGACTCAACTCCCGCGCGAGCTCCGCCTTAAGGGCATGCGGATGGACGTCGCCCATCGCGTGGAGGAGCTTCCCCATCTGTCGCTGGCCGGCCCGCACCACCGCCGCGTTGGCGTGACCGGCTGCGGCGACCCCAAACGCAGCGGTCAAATCCAGGTACCGCTTGCCTTCCGCATCCCAGACATGCACCCCCTTCGCTCGTTCCCACACGATGGGCCAGGAACCGTCAGGATCACGGTAGGTCACGTTGCGCGATTCGTAACGCGCAAGGAGTTCCAGGACGGAGGAGGTGGAATGGCCGGCCGGCTTCATTGGTAAGCAACGGCGCGAAGCTAGAAACGCAACCGGTCGAACTAAAGCGAATTCGTCGCCAGCGTCTGGCCGGAATCGGGAGCCTTCAAGCCGGCCCCCGGCGCGGAAGGTTTCGTGCCGGGCGGCAGCGGCGGCAGGAGCGCTCCGGGGGGAACGGGCGGAAGTTTGGTGACGAGGCCACGCCAGGTTTCGCGTTGGGCTTCCGAAAGATTCCGCCAACGTTCCGCGCCTTGCAGAAAGGCAAATCGTTCTTCCCGGGTCATCTGGGAAAACCGCCGCACGGCCTGGAGGCAACGTTCACGCTCGGCCGGCGGCAGGCTGGCAAAGGAGTCAATGGTGAGGCGAAGTTGCTCGCGCTCGGAAGCGGTCAGCAGATCCAGGGTGCGGTTCTGCTCCTGCGCATCGAGGTTGAAGAACCGGGAGAAGCGCGCGGACAATTCCTCGCGTCGCGATTCGGGCATTTCCTGCCATTGCGTCACCGCCTGCTCCAGCCGGGTGCGCTCGGCCAAAGGCAGGGCGGAGAGTTTTGCCGAAGTCAGCGAGGGGACGCCGCCCGGACGCGAGAGGTAGCGGACGGCGAGTTCGTTGTTCAACAGCGCTTGCTGTTCGGCGGGTGGCAGGAGATCCCATTGTTGCAGACGCGCCTCGACCAGTGCCCGATCCTCTGGGGGAACGGTTTGCAGGAGATTGGCCCGGCTCCCGGGCGGCAGCCGCATGAGGGGCGGCAGATACCAACGCAGCTCGGTTGCCTTGAGGCGCCATTCCCGCAAGGGCGGCGGCAGCAGGCGGTATTCGACGAGTTTCTCCTCGATCACCCGCCGCTGTTCCAGAGTGCGATCACGCAGCAGCTCGTCCGCTTCGGCGGGCGTGGCGACAATCAATTTGCGAAACAGCTCGACGGGCGACTTCGCCTGCGGGATGGGCGGCAGCTCAAGCGCTGGTGCCGCGGGTTGCGCCCGGACCAAGCCGGCCAGCAAGCTCGTGACGAGCAGGGCGGCGAGCAGGCTGGCGAGGCGCGGGTTCATTGCAACGCGGCGAGCAGGCTGGTGTCCGCCTCGACCTCCATCGCCGAGGGCACCCGGACGAAGGTGTGGATCGCCTCGAAGTCACGCAACACCTCGACGCTCGGCACCGCCGCCACTTCGCTGATGGTGGCGATGCCGCGAGCGAATTCCGCGCGTTGCCATGATTGGTACTGCATCCACCCGGCAACGGACAACCCGATGACGGCGGTCGCTCCGGCCAACCGGCCGACCCAGCCACGCAAGGTCAGCCAGGCCGGGAATGGCGAAGCGCGTCCCGTCGCCGCTTCCACGATTTCAATTTCCCGCATCACGCGGGTGGAAAAATTGGAGGCCAGCGGGGCGTCCGGCAACCGGGTCAGCAACCGCGTCAAGGCCAGCTCCGCGTCGCGGTCGGGCCAGGCGGCCGGGTTGGCCTCCAGTAAAGCGTTCAAGCGGGCGAGCTCCTCGCCGGTCAGCACCCGCCGACGGGCGAGCTCTATCAGTTGGTCAAGTTGAGGCTGGTTCATGGTGCGCTTGGTTCGTGCTTTCAGAGGTTAATCACCGGGGCTTCGAAAAAGTTGCAGACGGACGGTTATCCCACTCACCGGTTTGCAAGTAAGGCTTGAGCCGCTCCTTCAAGGTTTCCCGGGCCCGGAAAATGATCGATTTCGTGGCCGACAGCGAGCAGCCTAACACTTTGGCGATGTCCTCGTAGGACGTTTCCTCATCCTGGCAAAGACTGATGGCCGTGCGTTGGGTCTCCGGCAAACTCGCGACCGCTTCGGCCACGCGTTGTTCGATCTCGGTGCGCAGGAGGTTGTCCGCCGCACTCTGGGAACCCACATCTTCAAATTGCCGGGCCGATTGCGCCTCGTCCCCGGCGACAGGCGCATCAATGGAATCGAGGTCGTGGCGGGAGCGGCGGCGCAGTTCGTTCAGCGTGAGATTGCGGGCGATGGTGAACAGCCAGGTGGTGAACTTGGCCGAGGGCTGGTACCGCTGACGCGCCTTCCAGGCCTGAACGAAGGCATTCTGCGCGAGGTCCTCCGCCTCGGCCAGGTCCGGCACGCTGCGATAGATGAAATTGATGACGGCCTGTTGATGGCGGATCACGAGCTCCTCGAACGCGCCGCGCTCGCCCTGTTTGGCGCGGAGCATCAGGGCGGCATCGGGATCAAGCGGATCAGCCATCGGGACGACGGTAGCAAACACGCGCGGGGCGACAAGGTTGCGGTGGAAATCCGAAAAGGGCCGAAACAAGAAGAGATGGTCGGGGCGGTGAGATTTGAACTCACGACCTCTTGTACCCGAAACAAGCGCGCTAGCCAAACTACGCTACGCCCCGAACCAAGGGCCGGAAAGTAGCCAGCGCCCTCCGCCTTTGGCAATGGATTTCTTGGTGGCTCTCCAAATCATGGCCCGGCTGGCGCAAAACCGGGTGCGCAACCGGTGGGGACATATCGGTAGATTCGGTGTAGCCCGGATCGGACAATGGGGCGACGCAAACTCATGATCCCGAAGCGACCCTTGGCGGAGCCTGCTGCGGCCACGAGTGCGGACACCCCGCACCTGTATTTTCAAGTGTTCTACGATTCGGCGGTCATGCAGTCGGCGGTCACCGTGGTTTGCGATCAGTTGCGGTCGGCCTTCGATTGCGATTTTCAAGTGCATACGCTGTGGAGTCACTTTCAGCATCTTGCGGACGCCCATTATGTGCGCGAGGCGGCGGAAGTGGCGGCGCAGGCGGATGTGGTGATCGTGGCCACGATGTGTCGCGATTCGCTGCCGGGCGGGCTGGCCCGCTGGCTGAGTTCGTGGATTTGCCAGCAACAGAAGCCTGATGCCGTGCTCTGCGGGGTGTTTTTCGGCGAGCCGGCCGGGATGTCCCGTCAACCGCCGGTGGCGGCCATGTTGCAGGCGGCGGCAAATCTCACGGGACGGGCGTGGCTGGCCGGCTGGGTTCGCCGGCCTCCCGAAGCTGTGCCGTCCGCCTTCCCTGCTTCGGCGGCCCACGCGAGCCATGGTTCCTCCGTCCACACGCCTCTGCTTTGCCACGGCATCAACGGGTGAAGTCACAACCAGCGATGGACCCATCAACATTGCTTGAACAGTGCCGCCTGCGTAGTCTCTCCGTCGATGCCGCAAGCGCTGATCTCTTACACCTGCAAACTCGACGCGGAACCCGGCCGCAAATTGCTGGCGTTGCTCCAGGAGCGCGGGTGGGAGTTTTATGAAGTAGCCTACGCCCGGTTTGCCGCGCGCAAGGAGAAGACCAACGTGGTGTTTTATGAGAGCGGCAAACTCGTGGTGCAGGGCAAGGGCACGCAGGAATTCGTGGAGTTCATGCTCGAACCGGAAATCCTGGGCCAGGCCCGGCTCGGCTACGAAACCGAGTTGAACCCGGAGCTGCTGCTGCCACGGATTGGCGTGGACGAAAGCGGCAAGGGCGATTTCTTCGGGCCGCTGTGCATCGCCGGGGTTTATGTGAATGGCGACATCGTCCAAACCTGGCGGGAAGTGGGCATCAAGGATTCCAAGAACATTTCCTCCGACAAGCGCATCGCCGAGCTCGCGGAGGTGATCCGCCAGACGCGCGGCTGCGTGACGTCGGTGGTGCCGGTGGGCAATGAAGCTTACAACCGGCTCTACGCCAAAATGCGGAGCGTCAACCGGGTGCTGGCCTGGGGCCATGCCCGGGTGATCGAGAACTTGATGACGCAACGCGACCGGATGAACCCGCCGCCGGTGCGCGCGATCAGCGATCAGTTTGCCCATGACAAGACGACGGTGGCGGGGGCGTTGATGGCGCTGGGCCGGGAAATCGAACTCGTCCAACGGCACAAGGCGGAGGAAGACCTGGCGGTGGCGGCCGCCTCCATTCTGGCGCGACACGAGTTTGTCACCCGGCTCGACAAGCTGGGGAAACAATTTGGCGTGGAGTTTCCGAAGGGCGCTTCGGCGAAAGTCGATGGCGTGGCCCGCGAGTTCGTGGCCCGACACGGCGCGGACAAGTTGGCCCAGGTGGCCAAGGTTCACTTCCGCACCGCGTTGCGCGCGCAAGGTCTGCCAGAACCGCCGAAGCAAGAGTGGCGGCGGCCGTCAGCGGGCTGAGTCGCCCGCGAGTTCCCGCCAACGCTCGAATCGTTCGGCCAGCCCCAGCGATTCGAGGTAGGGCGAATTACCGCCAGCCTCACCCTTGACCAGCAGGTTGGCGACATGAACGGCGGTCAGCGCGCAGAAAGAATTTGAACCGCTGACTTCAGGTTCGTGGTGAAAGGCGACGGCCTCCACGATGGGATCGGAGATGCCCCACAAGGCGAGCAAGGCGGCACCGACTTCCGCGTGCGTGGCCGCCAGTCGGCTGCGCTCAGCCTGCCAGAGCGGTATCGACCGGGCTTCGGCGGCTTCGATGGCTTCCCGCCAAGCCCGCGGAACTCCGCTGACAAGCACGAGCTTTCCCAGATCATGCAACAGGCCGGCGGTGAAGGCGGTTTCAACTTCCTCGGCCGGTCGTTCCTCGAAGGAAGCAATGCGACGAGCCAGTCCGCCCACCCGCCAACTGTGTTCCCAAAGAGCCTCCAGTGAAAATGGCTTCACCTCCACGCGATCAAAGAGGCTGAATACTTGGATCGAGAGCACCAGGGCGCGGACGTTCTCCAGACCGAGATGAAACAGGGCCTCCTCGGGATTGTCGATCTTGTGCGGCAGACCGAAGAACGCCGAGTTGACCATTTGCAGAATCTTCGAGCACAGGCTGAGATCCTGGCGAATGATGTCACCGAGTCGCTCGGTGGACGGGTGTTTCCGACGAATCTCGTCCAGAAAATCGAGATACAGCCGGGGCAGGCTGGGCAGGGTGTTGATCTGCGCGATCAACAGTTGGAGCCGGTCATTGTGGAGCGCGTCACGCAGGGCAAAGGCCCGGGCCAGAGCTGATTGAACTTCGGCGAATGAACAAGGCTTCCACAGGTTCTGATGCGCGTATCCCATCGTTCGCAGCGTCGTGCCCTGATCGTAATGACCCGAAAGGGCCAGGCGAAACGCCGCCGGGCACTGGGTCGAAGCCGTCTTGAACAGGGCTTCAGGCTGGATGCCGGGCAGCGAGCCATCGACAATCAGGGCATCCGCCGGACGGCCTCGAAGGAGTCGTTCAAAGCTGGCAAGGTCCACCACCAGTTCGATCCGCCAGGATGAGTTGGCCTGGTGCAATTGCGCGGCCAGTGCGCTGCCCTCCCGGGCATCCGGATTCACAACCAAAATATGTCGCTCACTCATGGCGGGACTGCTTGACCGGATCAGCCGTGAGCTGGGAGACCGCCGCGAGCCAGTCCTGAACTTTTTCGCGCAGGCCGATGCGCTCGAGATGCGGCTCATCGAGCAGTGAGGATACGCAGCGCGTTTCACCTTTGGCGATCTCGTGGTCGATCCAGTCGGCGACATGAATGACGTTCGCGGGATTCAGCCCTTCCGCGTCATGCGCGGTGGGATGATGATGCCAGCCAACCCCTTCGGAAATCGCGGCCGGCAAGCCCCAAAGACCGAGCAGGTACGAACCCACCTCCGCGTGGCTGGTCCCGAACACGGAATACTCGGCCTCGTGCGGATGCAGCCCATCCTTGGCGACCCGGTCCACCACCAACTGGTAGCTGGTGGGCACGCCGGTCACGAGCACCAGTTTGCCGACATCATGCATCAGGCCGGCGATGAACAGTTGATCCCCCTCTTCGCGAGAAAGTCCTTCAAGCTGGGCAATTTTGCGCGCGATGACGCCGACCGACCAGCAATGATTCCAAAGTCGATCAAACGAAAAGCCCGCGACTTTGGTGCGCTCGTAAAGTGAAAAGATGTGCAGGTAGAGCACCAACGCCTTGATCGTGTCCACCCCGAGATACCCCACGGCCTCCTCGGTGTTGGCGATCTTGCGGGGCAGGCCGAAGAAGGCGGAGTTGACGAGTTGAAGCATCTTGCTGCACATGCCCAGATCGCGTGAGATGATGGCCGCCATCCGCTCCAGCGACGGATCGTCGCTTTGCAGTTCTTCGACCAACTCCAGATAAAGCGAGGGGATGCTGGGCAAAGACTGAAGCTGGGAAATCAGCTTCTTCAACGAGTCATTGGTCAGAATCTCGCGCTGCACCAAGGCCTGGTCGATGGCGGATTCCAGTTCGTCGAGGTTGCACGGCTTGGAAATGTACTGATGAGCGGTGCCGACGAGCCGCAGGGCCTTTTCGCGATCCGCCTGACCAGACAACATGATCCGGGTCGTGTTGGGATGGCGCTGCATGACGAGCGTGAGCAACTCGATGCCGTCCATCTGCGGCATCCGCATGTCCGCGACGATGACATCGTAGCGCTTGCGAAACATCTGGCTGAGCGCGTTCTCGCCACTTTCGGCAAAATCCATCTCCCACGCGGCGGCCCGGGTGCCGAAGCGGGCTTCGAACACCTCCAGCAGGAGCGGTTCATCATCAACAAATAGAATTCGTTTCATCACACTCAATGGACTGGCCGACCAGGGAACGTTTCGGGATTCGTCCGGCCCAGACCGCCGGGTAAACTTATCGGCACCTGAGACGACAAGTTGAAGCGGACGGCACGCAGGAATGTCGCCAGTTTGAGTGGGAAGATCGAGGAAACCCGACCGGGAGGCGGGCGGAGGCTATTTCATGACGACACCCAGCAAAACCTTGCTGGAAACCGGGCCGTAATAGCGGCTGTCTTCACTGACCTCGCGGTTGTCACCGAGCACAAAGAAGTTCTCCGGTCCCAGTTTGAAACGGCTCTCGCCGGCGGGGGTCCAAGTTTGAGTCAGGGGAGCGAGATAACGTTCTTCCAGCCGCTCACCGTTGATGAAGACGGCCCCCTTGCGGATGACCACCTCGTCGTTGGGCAGGCCGACGATCCGCTTGATGGCAAAGTCGTTGTCGCCCCGGTCCTTGAGCACGACCATGTCGCCGCGGTCAATGGATCCAATCAGGGGGGCCACCCGGTTCAGGAGACAGCGGTCACCGGAGCGGAAGGTGGGCTCCATGCTCGCCCCATCGATGATGACCGTGGCCATGACGAAGCGGCTGAAAAGGAGGAAGCTGATGGCCGACCACAGAGCCACGCAGACTAGAATGTGCCCCTGACGGGTTTCCTTCCTCAGAGTCCAGCGAGTCCTCCAAGAGGAGGCCGCTTCCTTCGATAAGGTGTTTTCGGTGCGCAACATACGACGGCGATTCCGTTAACACGCGCTCAGGCAAGGTGTCTTTATCTGAGCCAGCGATGGCGAAAATCTATACACTTCACGCCGGGGCTCAATCAGAATTCTTCAACCTCCTCGATTTCACGGGCTTGGAGAGATTTCGTGAATCAGGCAAAAAACCTCTGCTGCTTCCGGGCCGGTAAAATCCCATCGTCTTTCCGCTCTTCCTTGCCTAGGTTCCTTGGAAACGCATGAGTGGAACTCGAAAAATTGTGCTCGGAGTCACGGGTTCGATCGCGGCCCACAAGGCGGTGGATCTGACCAGCCTGCTCCACAAGGCCGGCCACCAGGTAAACGTAGTGCTCACGGCAGACGCCACACGATTCATCACCCCGCTGCCGTTCAAAACGCTGTCCCGGCAACCCGTCGTCACCGACCTTTACGATGAGGAGGAGGGCTGGCGACCGACGCATATCCGCCTGGCGGACGAAGCGGACCTCCTCGTGATTGCCCCGGCCACGGCGAATTCCATCGCCAAACTCGCGCTCGGGCTCGCCGATGACGCACTGAGCTGCATTGCGCTGGCGTTGAACCCCAAAGCCCGCGTGCTGATCGCCCCGGCGATGAACGGCAAGATGTGGTCGCACGCGGCCACACGGCAAAATGTGCAGACCCTCCAAACGCGCGGTGTCGAGTTCATCGGTCCCGATGAAGGTCTGCTCAGTTGCGGCTATGAAGGCTTGGGACGACTTTGGCCGGTTGACCGGATCGTTGATCGTATTAACGAGTTGCTCGGTTAGCAGTCAGCGGCCGGCCACCAGGTGAGCCGGCGGAAGCCTCGCATGGCGAATCGCACACACAAGCCCTGGAGCGAATGGTCGCGGATGCTGGTGATGCCCGCGATCGAACCATCGCGGCAGATCCAGCGCATCCTCTCGGTGGAGCGTGACATCGTGCTGCCGACCAAGCTGATCCTGATCGTGTTTCTCTTCTTCGCGGTGTTCCATGCGGATTGGTTTCAGCAACTCCCGGAACCGCTGATGATGAGCGATTTTGTGCGGCTGATTCTGAACGCCTTCTTCGTCGCCTACGTTGCCCTCAGCCTGTTGGGAGCCTGGCTGGTTCTCTCGGCCGCGCGGATTCCACTCAAAGCCCTGCGCGTCACCGTGGTGTCCATGTGCGTTTTCGACAACCTTCTGGTGGCCTGCCTTACTTACGTCACCGATGGCTTTAACAGCGCGCTGTTCTGGGCGTTTCTCGCCCTGGTGGTACGCAATGCCCTGAGTGTCCCGCTGATGATGCCGCAAATGTTGCTGCAACTGGCCACGAACCTCAGTTACGTCGCCGCCGGGGTGCTGGTGGTCTGGGAAAATGCCGCCAACGAACGCAACCTGCCACGCGATGTCTGGGAGGCTTTGGAGGTGGATGAACCGACTGATGCGGCGGCGCGCATCATCCTGCTGGCGCTTACCACCGCCTGCTGCTACGGGGTGCAGGTGCTCTTCGAGCGGCAACGGCTCATCGAGGCGGAGAGCCGGGAGTTTTCCCTGCGCAACGAACAGGTCAAGACCGCTGGCCGGCTGGCGGCGGAGATCGCGCATCAGATCAAGAATCCCCTGGCGATCATCAACAACACCGCCTGGTCGTTGCAGCGGGCGCTCAAGGACAAGAGCACGGCCGCCGCCCAACAATTGGAGATCATTCGCGAGGAAGTGGAGCGTTCCGACCGCATCATCACCGAGTTGATGGGTTACGCGCAACTGGCCGAGGGCAAGGTCGAAAAGCTGGATGTGCTCGAGGAACTGGACACCGCCATTGATGGGGCATTTCCATCAGGGGCAGGTTTTGAGTCCCAAATCGAACGGCATTTTGACTCGAACCTGCCCACCTTGCTCATGCAACGGGGTCACTTGCGGGAAATCTTCGCCAACCTGCTGAAGAACGCGCGCGAGGCCGTGGGGGACGGCGGCCGCATTCAAATTCATGCCCGCCAGGATTCCGATGACGCCGTGGTGGTCACGGTTGCCGACAACGGGCCGGGCATCCCGGCGGACAAGCTGGAGCAGATATTCGAGGCCTACTACAC
>ERZ761602.5158-NODE-5158-length-15760-cov-5.025979_pt1 | contig 15760 bp, 12 predicted proteins | sample MGYA00512165_ERZ761602 | MGnify/ENA primary metagenome ERZ761602 (study PRJEB28899, sample SAMN02445085) | bioreactor sludge metagenome | biome: EBPR sludge; isolation source: Thorneside wastewater treatment plant | place: Australia: Brisbane, Thorneside...
TGGAACAGCGGCATCACCCACTTCAACAGCCAAGTCTCCGCGCGCTACCATGATGCCGTCCGAGACCTTAATAATTTCCGTGATGTCTTGAACGGCAAGGGCAGATTCAATTTTCGCCACAATGAGCGGCGCCGTTCGTTTGGCCGCTTTTTCAATGAGCCGTCGCGCCATCTTCACGTCGTTGGCGGTTTGCACGAAACTGAGTGCAATAAAATCGACCTCTTGCGCTACGCCAAATGCCAAATCGCGGCGGTCTTTGAGTGTGAGACAAGAAATTCGTACTCTCGTATCCGGCAAATTCATGCCCTTGGAATCTTTCAGAATTCCGCCAAAAACCACTCGCGTATGGATGGCGCGACCCTTCACTTTTTCGACAATTAAAAAGATGAGCCCGTCATCCAGCATGATTCGGTGACCGGTCTGGATGTCCTCATGGAGTTGACTATAAGTGCAAGAGACGCGCTTTTCATCCCCCATGATCTTGTCGGTCGTAATGATGAACGTCTGACCGCGTCGGAGCAGAATTTTTCCATGCTGAAAGCGGCCCACGCGAATTTTTGGCCCTTGAATATCTTGTAATATTCCGATGGGCTTTCCTTCTTTTCGTGAGAGGAATCGCAACATTTCAATACGGCGAAGATGGTCCTTTAAATCGCCGTGAGAAAAATTAAGCCGAGCGACATCCATTCCAGCGCGAATCATTTGGCGAAGAACGGCGGGCTTTTCAGAAGCCGGGCCAATGGTGCAGACAACCTTAGCGCGCTTTCGATTCAGATCTTCGGCTCGAATCGGTCGAGCGGCCAGGTCCACGAGGTGAAACCAATCTTGTTCAGGAGTCGCAGGAATGAGCATGAGATTGCTAAACTAATGGAGCTTTTGAAGAGGAGCAATCCCCGTTTTGGCATCGAAATTGCATCATGAAGGATTTATGATCTGGTTTACTCGTGGTTCTCGAAATGTCGTGGCTTTCTTTCTTTTCGGAGCAACTGCTCCGTTCTTTCTACGGGCGCAAGAACCCCCTACTCCCATTGATTTGAACGAGGTGGTTCGCCTTGGAGAAGACATTCGAGAAACCTCTACTCAGCTTGGCGGTTCAACGACTAAGCCAGCCTCCCCAAATTCCAACGATGCTTATAGGAAGGCGCTGACGAACCTTTTCATGGTCGCCTATTCGAAAGAATTGAGGGGAAAAAAGAGTGTGAAAGTCATTGAAACAAGCATGCCCTTAGCGGGATTCCTCTACCCCGGTACCCGGAAAGCGATGACGGAATCGACGTTCGTTTCATCGGAGGAGTTTGATTCATTTAAGGCGACTCTCTCAGCGTATTCCCGAGAGGCCGACCGTCGCACTTGGGTTACGTTTAGAAAGGTTGAATTTTCAGATCCGAAATTAAAAAGCGCTTGGGATGAATATGTTTTTGCCTTGAGGCGGGAGCGCGAAAAAGAAATGAGGCATTACCGCCGTGATGAGGAATATGCGGACGGCCAAAGGACCATTTTTTCACGAACTGCCAACAGATTAGGAAGAGCGTTGATCGAGCTGGGAAGCTCCACGGGCGGTGTATTCCGTCGGCAGTCGAATCTTCCGCCCCAACTTGAGCGTCCAAGCATTTATGAGTCGGAGCAGATAACAACGGCGCTATCTCAACTCTCTCCCGAAGACCGGGATGCGGCGATCGAGAAGATACTATTCAATTCAGCAGAGAGCGATCTCGTAGAGATAGAGCGCACTATCTCCCTGGGTCGATTTGAAACAGATGAACAGGGGGGAGACATTGGGATTCAGTTGAGTATCGGAAAGCCCATGGATGCTGATAAGTTCCTCACTTCTCATCTGAGTCTCGATCTGTCAGAGTTTTTGCCCTTGCTGCCGCGAGATAGTCTTTCGACGATCTTGGATCGTCTTACTCAGTTTGAAATTCGGGGAGCGACATACAACGGCGAGACTTTTCATATCGAGTATGCGGACAAAGAGGTCGAGAAGCATGTTGAGAAACTGGCCCAGATGGTCTGGGCCGTAGGCGCGATATCGCGCGTGGATCCTACAGCCATTCCGGCCTCTCTGAAGGAGAAGTTGCTTAGAAATACGAACACGGATGATCCGACAACCCGAGTGGAGCTTTTCGATCTTTTAGCTCACCAAGTTAGAGATACTTTAAGCCACTCCTTACCATCGGGATCCATAAAACTAGATCCCATTACCTTATCGGCGGTGGCGAGAACGGTTGTCCGGACTGCTCTCAATGCCCCACCTTCCAGTGACGACTTGCCTGTCGCGATTTTTAGAGACAAAAACGACTCCAGTTTAATTCATCTCGTGTGTGCGGCAGGGAAAATGCGATTATTAGGTAGCGATCGATTAGAGGATGCGTACTCCTCCAGTTCCCAACAAATCTTTTCCCATACAAGCGTAAAAATAGATTCTGAAGAGTCGGCCCTCGTTGTGAGATGCGGAAAAAATATTTACCAAATCGAAGTCGAGGTTAAAAAGACGGGGGGAGTAATCTCAAAACCAAAAACTTTGAATTTTTCGAACGCGTTCGCAACGAATGAATTTAATGTGCTCTCCACATTTGCGGTGACCGACGACTTTTCGGAATCAAGTTTTAAAGCATTTTTAGCTTATATGGCATCAAAGGGTTACCGGCCCACGTCCGTAGAGCCCGTGGAAGATACTCGAAAAATGTTTGGAGAGGATTTCAAGCGCTCTGATCTCTATTTGCCTACCGCTCATTCGATATCCCTGAATGCATTTCAAATCGGGAGTGAACAGAGCACCCGAGTGTTACTCGAAAGAGCTATCCCGCATCCTCAAAAAAACGGTGAGATGATGAAAGTGAAGATGGCGATTTACTTTCCTAGAATTAATGGAGGGGGATCCGCTGATATTCGACTGGAGCAAAGCGATCTCGCGGCCCTCCTATGCCAGCGAAGAGAAGTTCGGGACAACCCCTTAGCGGTGGTCACCATGTCTTGTTCTTCGGATGAATCTCCAGCCGGGTGGATGTACGCCTATCAAAAATCTCTTCACAATGAAAAAGGCGAGCTCAACGTGGAGCTCTCGAAGTTAAATGATGTGCCCTTCATTATTGGGACGGAGCGGGGATTTGACACGAGTTCGGCCGTTGCGCTTATGGCAAATATGGATTTTGCCTTCGATGCCATCGATGCCGTCGCGGGAGGAAAAACTCCCGAAGAGATTTTACATGTTCTATCGATTCCTCCCGAACAAACGAAATTGAATGTGGCGCTCTCGAAACTGGAAGGTCTCTTTCATGGAAAAACACACGTGAATGCGGCAAGACCGTACAATCCCGTCTGTAATATTCAGCGGGATGATTTATTTGACTTAAAAGACGTCGGTCCGATTTGGCTTAAGAACTTAGCAAAACCCGAAGAGAAGTATTCCTATTAGGAAATTCATTGAATTTGGGCGAGAGGTGTTCCGTGGTTCCCACAGTGCCCAGGTCATGCCTCAGCAAAAATTTCATAGGGGTTTTCATGGGCTTAAGGGGGCTCTCAACCCGAATGAAGCTGGCACCTCCCTTGCATTTTTAGAGACCGTGCGAGGTTTAAACATCATGGGGTCCCTTAAAACCTTATTGAGTCTATCGGCTCTAAGCCTTTTTCTTTTGGCGTGCGGAAGTCCCGAGGATGAAACGGTCATTCGAGATCGCACTCAAGGCGATACATCGAATGTGTTCAGCTATTTTTTGGATCCCATGCCACGGCTTTATATTGCCTTTGATCGGGGACCGAATGATTTAAACGATCTCGTTCGCGTTATTCGGCAGAGACCGCTTCACGAATTTCATGTCACTAACTTGGCGCAAGCGTCGTCTTACACCGGCCATATTGAGTCGGTGGTGACAGGGATGACGATTTCCGCTCGGGATCGAAACGATTGTCCTTTGAAAATCTATTTGGCCATGGTCGGTCGAGAAGTCGACACGGACACGGGGCTATTTTCCCGAAGTACGCGCATCTTTGCCGACGCCAATCAGGGATACGATACGGCTCAAGAATTCGTCATTAAAAATGAAGACAACCCCAATATCGCTCTGACGGGGTTTGGAGCTCGACTTCGTGAGGGCACCATTACAAAACTCGGACTTCAGAGAAAAGCGCTTAGTTCAATTGATTCCTCCGGAGGTGTCTTCTCCGAAGGCCAAGTGACGATGAAATTGCCTCCCGGATGGGTCGCCATTGGTTTTTACATTCGATTCAAGATCGATACGGCTCAGTATGAGGCCAAAAAGTGCATGAGCACGAAAGTCGACTACAAGTCGCATCGCGTTCCATTTATTGAAGATGCGATTTTCGATTCTGCCCAGATCGCTGTCGAATAATTTTTTCCAAAAGAACTTGCGCGCAGTCGTCCACTTTGTGTTTCTTAGCTGAAACTCAAAGAAGGAGGAGTATTCATGAATCAAAGGGTAAGTAAAGTAGTTGGAATTGTTTGTGCGGCAGTGGCGCTATCGGCTTGTCATGAGCTCGAAGTCGTGGATGGACGCATTTCTGCGGATGCGACCGCGGCAGTGCAGGCGTATTTAGGCGAGTATCAGGAAGTGAAGGGAGCCGGCCAGGTAGACGTGGCCGTGGTTGATCAGGCTGTCGTCTTAGAGGGATTGGAAACCATTTTGGCGAACAGGGGTGCAGCTGGAACGGTTGGCAAACTTTTGAAAGCAACGCTTTCGCCGGATTACAAATCGGCGGATTTGGTATTTGAATACCAACCTGCGGAACTTCATTCCGCCATCGAGGGACGTAAGATTTCTGTGAAAGTGAATACCAATGCAAATTGGGGACGAGAAACCGAGCTGTCCTATAAGCTTTATGTGACTAAAAAGCGCGCTCTTCGGAATCGGGGTAAAGGCAATCGTTGGGTTTGGGTAAATACATATCTGACGGGAAAGCTTTCCAGACCGAACGTTTAAGATTTTAAGAGGCTTTTCGAATTGCTTCAATGCTCGATTCATTCTCGGCGGAGGAAGTATCTACGCCTTCGCCGAGAACAATTTTTCGAATAATTCCCCGTAGAATTTTTCCCGAACGAGTCTTAGGAAGCGCACTTACAAAAAATATTTTCTCAGGCGCCATGGCCTTTCCCACCGTTTTTAACATCAAAGAATGCAGGGCCTTTCGAGTCTCCTCGCTCGCGCTTTGAGAGTCCTTTAATACAACGTAGCAGTAAACACACTCACCTTTTAACTCGTGAGGAATCCCTACAGCGGCGGATTCTGCGACTCGCGAGTCGGCCATGAGAGCCGATTCAAATTCATTCGGGCCAATCCGTTTTCCCGCGATCTTGATCGTGTCGTCGCTTCGACCTCGAAGAAACCAAAAACCTTCGTCGTCGGCGAAGGCCCAGTCGCCGTGGTACCAAACATCTTCGCCAAATTTTTCAAAATAAGTATGGAGATAGCGCTCTGGGGCGTTCAAAAAGCCTTTGGTCATGGAGGGCAGGGGCGAGAGGCACACCAAATGGCCAAGGCCTCTTTCGATCTTCTTACCATCTTCCGTCCAAATTTCGGAGCGTACTCCGAGCGCGGGACCCCCTAGCGTGCAGGGCTTTAGCTCGCTCAGAGGATTGGGCATCAGTAAACACCCCATGACTTCCGTTCCTCCGGAAATGTTGATAACGGGGCAATTCCGTTTTCCAACCTTCTCAAAAAACCACGTCCAAGATTCTTCATCCCAAGGCTCGCCCGTTGAGCCTAAAACTCGAAGCGAATCGAGTTTGTACTTTTGAAGCCATTCATCTCCTGCTTTTTTAAGCACACGAACGGCTGTAGGAGAAATTCCCAAGTGCGTGATCTGATAGTGATCGATAATCCTCCAAAGGCGATCAGGTTCGGGATAGTCCGGCACGCCTTCGTAGAGCATCACGGTTGCGCCAAATTGCAGGACGCCGAAAAGCTCCCAGGGTCCCATCATCCATCCGATATCCGTATACCAAAAAAAACGGCTATTCGATTGCACGTCGAAGGCATACCGAAGTTCTTTTCCCGTTGTCGCTAGAACTCCAAAGGGAGTGTGAACACACGCTTTGGGTTTTCCGGTCGTGCCAGACGTGTAGAGCAGTAGACATTCTGATTCCGAAGCTCGGGGAATGGACGGCAGAATCCTTTGATCGAGGTGACCCTTTAAAAAATCTTCGCGTTTTAAGGAAAAAACTTTTTGAATACTGGGCACTCTTGGCAAGATTTCATCGACAACGGCTCTTACATTGACTTCTTTTCCTCGACGATAAGTCTGGTTCTGAAGAAATAAAAATTTCACGCTCGCGTCGTTGAGGCGGCTTTCGATGGCCTCGGCGCCAAAACCGGAAAAGATGGGGATGACCGTGAGGCCGGCTCGCAATATTCCAAAAAATGCAGCGGTCATTTCCAGACTCATTGGCATTAAAAGAGCGGCACGATCGCCTGTTTTTGCGCCAGCTCGCTGTAATTCTGCCGCTATAAAGCTCGATTCGCGCGCGAGTTCCTCGAAGGTCCAAGAGTGCGCCTGTTCTAATCCGTCTCCTTCAAAGAGAAGCGCAATCTTCTCAGGCGTGTTTCTCGCGTGACGGTCGATACAATTTTCGACAATCGAGATTTTTCCTCCTGCGGCCCACTTTGGCCAAGGGAGAGAACTCGTAAGAATTTTATCGAAGGGTTTTGAAAATTTGAGGTCGATGTCGGAAAGAATATGGTTCCAAAAATCCTCTACATTATTTTGCGACCACGCGAGGAGCTCTTCGTAGTTCTTAAATCCTTTTCGTTGGATGAGTTTCTGCAAATGACAGTTGCGAATCCAAGGTGCATGAGGGGTGTATGTCGCGGGCATATGACACTGAACGATACCAGAATTTATGTGAACTTGTCTGAAAATCTGGCCGAAGCGGAGAAGGGTCCGTTACACTTGTTTCATGAGTCGAGAAATGGCATTGCACCTCTCACTTTTTTGCATGCTGTCCATTGGATTTCTGGCAGGGGGCATTTCTATCTTCGCCTTTTCCTATCCGCGAGCTTTCGTACGCTGGGCATCGCCTGTCTATTGGTTGAGTCGCAAAATTTTTTCTCGCTCAAAAGAAACTGAGCTCCAACTCTTCGATCGACTTGTCGCGATCGTCCTCGGCTCTTTTTCGCTCTTCCTTGCCTCATTGGTGTGCTTCGTCTTAGGAGCCTGGTTCACGATGGCTTTTTTTGGCTTTTGGGGGTCGCCCTTATCTCGATGGATGGGCCCTTAGGTCTTAAAGTTTAAGATAACGCAGTGCGACATATCTCGTGATTTTTCGCCCCTTCTCGGCTAAGCAAAAGAAATAATCGAAGGGGGAATCATGCAATCTAATTCGTGGATCAAGCGAGCTCTAGGACTTGGGCTTTTAACTTTTTTAAGCGTTCCGAGCATTCATTCTAAGGAACTCGATGTTCGAGTAGAGTTGCTTTATCCCCAAACTGGAAACTTTCTAAAAGGCCACGTCGTCGTCGTTGGAGACAAGTTAGTGACGGCGATGAGTTCTCAAGGGAAGGTCGCGATCTACTCGCTTTCCAATCTCAAAGAACCCCTCAAGGAAATCCCGACCAAGGGAGAGAATCTGAATCTCGTGGTGCATCCTAGCGGATGGGTCGCGGCGTGCACGGAGAAGGGGTACAAAATTCATATCATCGATGCGAACAATCCTACGGATCCCGAGCGCCAGTTCGAAATCGATTTCGATAATGGAAATTACGACACCGAAAATTATATCAGCTGCTCGGGGTTGGCCTTACAGGTTGTGAATAAAGATTATCCTTATGTGCTTGTCGGAAGCGTTGCAGACCGCCGAATTATTTTGATGGAATCCGATGGAGATATCGCGATGAGGTACGCCCCGGTGAAGGGCGTGTATTCTCTCGCCCTTGCGAATGACGTGGCCTTTGCCGTCGTGAATGCCGGCACGCCGTACGATAGTTTTCCCTATGCCATTAATCTCGCAACGGGCGATTCGGTCATAGGAGATCGGCTGGGAGCCAATGCCAGATTCGGGGGGCAGCTGACTTCCGGTTACTCGTATACTTTGTTTGAGGATGTACAAAGTCGATCTGTCTTTTACGTGAAACCTTTTCACAAAATGCTTCATCGTTTTTCAACTGAAAATCCGGATCTCGCGACTTCTCAGCAATTACCAGTGAGCAATGACTTTGCATTGGCAGTAAATCGCTACGGCAAATGCATTGCAGTTTTGGGTACGACCACCCCAGAGATACCGGATCTGGCGCCGGCGCAGTGGGTTATTTATCGATCGGAGACGAGAGAGGAATGGAAAGAAATTCGTAAGACGTCCTTTTTTCTGCACAAAGAATTGGAGGGCGCTCAGCGCCAGGCGATCGACAGTCTAGGGAATATTTATGTGGCAGGCTGGAATGGAATTTCGAAAGTTTCTGGCCTATTCGAAGGACTCGATTGTCAGCCGTGACAACACCTTGCGCCTAAACTGACGCATTCTCTCCATTCTCTCTACTCCCGTATTCTAAGAGGCGGGGGTAATTCATGGAGGATTTATCGGCCTACGTTCTTTCGCTTGGGATCTCGTTGAGCGGTTCGTTCGGCCTTACGACGAGCGATGACATTGAGCCTGGCATGTGCCTCAAACTATCTGACATTCAAGGAATCGTTGGGGCGAGAAGTTCAGATCTCTACTGGACCGGAGAATGCGGTGTAAATTACGCCCTTGCAGGCGACATTCTCGAACCAGCCGTCTGCTCTATGGAGACGATGACGGGTCAGTGGGTGCGGGACGTAAAGGAGCATCCTAAGTTCGGATTCTTTTTTCCAAAGCCAGTGCCCTGTTTTTCCTCTGTGACGGGAAGTCTTCTGGAGCATTTCACGTACGAAAAAATTATCGAAGATGACCTATGCGGAATCGAGGATTATTTCGCGAGCGTCCGTCAGACAGAACTTTATGTGACAAAAAAATATAAAGTGGGGCAGGGAGAAATGTATCTTCCCGATCCCCTCATTGTGAAACGACAGGAATTCGTTTGGCAACCGGGCGTGGGAGCCGTGGAGGATCTTTGTACAAAAGCTACGCTTACGATGAGTTACGAGGGCCTTGGAAAGATGTCGGCTCATTGGAAGAAGACCACGTGCGACGAAACTATTTCTCACGATTGCAAAATGGTGAAATTCGAGGCCTCCGAAGATGACCAAGGCAACGACTGTGCTTTCGTTAAGTCTGTATCAAGATGTCTTTAAAAAATTGACCTCCGACCTTTGCCGATAGAAGCTTCCTCTCAAGCCGTCTATTCTAGTGGTTGAGACGGGAAACTCCATTCAGAGGAAGCGACGATGAAAAGACCAACAAAAGTATTGATGCAAATGCACCGATGGCGAATGCGACATCTTTTGTCCGCCGCGCTTCTTACCCAATTTGGCGCGATCACACCTGTGTTCGGAAGGCCGATGGATGCTTCTAAGCCTGCGACGGATTCTAAAGAAAAACGTTGCGTCTCGGAAGAGGCCTTAAAAATTGTCGAAGGTTGGTCGCCCGCTCAGAGGACGAGCGATTAGCCGAAAAAGACCGAGCGCCGTTCGCTCAACTGCCGATCAATCATTTCCTGAATGACTGAACGCAGCCGTTCTGTTTCTCGATTGATCAAAATGCCGTCATTGATATCGCGAGTGGTGTACTGATCGAAGGGAATGGGCTTTCCAAAGAGGATCGTCCATTTTGTCGGCAAGGGAATCGCGCCTAGTGGACCGAGCAGAGGGAAAAATGGCGTAAAGGGGATGAAAGGTAAGCCTAGAGGCCTGGCCAAAATGGAGCTCTTATAAATGAGGGGATGGATCTCCTCCGCGCCAATCACCGCAACAGGGATGATGGGAGCTTTCGTTTTTAGAGCCAAGCGAATCACGCCTCCTCGCCCAAAGCGTTGAAGTTGATAGCGTTCGCTGTAGGGTTTGGAGATTCCTTTGATCCCTTCTGGAAACACGGAAACAATTTCATCGTGATTGAGAAGACGTTCCGCATTTTCCGGACAAGCGCGCACGCCCCCAATGCGATTCATAAAAATTCCCAAAAAGGGAAAGTGAAAGACGAAATCATCGACGAGAAAACGCAGTTCTCTTCGCGCCGGATGTTCATTGTAAATTCCAATTTTGATCATCGCGGCATCGTAGGGAAGCACTCCGGAATGATTGGAAACTAAAAGGGACCGTCCTTCAGGAGGCACGTTTTCAATGCCTAGCGTCTGTACGCGAAAATATTTGTGATATAAAAAATCGAAAAGAGGTTTGATGGTCATTTCAAAGCTTGGATCGCAGCCATACTCATCAACTTCTTCGCTTTGAATTACTTTTCGCGCCTTTTTCCAAACATCAATCGGATTGGGAAGCTGTCTTAACCACTCGGCAAGTTTGTCTCGCTTTTCCGAAGACGTAAATTCACTCAGAATCTGATCGATCCATTCTGAATCCTGAAAAGTGGCTTTCATTTCGCGGATGAATTGTCGAACGAGTTTATCTACTTCGGCGCGATCGAAGCTTTCAGGGTTTCGATAAAATGTCTCCAGGGCCTGGGAAAGCTCCTTCAAAATGCGACTCGACGTAAAGATGTTGGCTTCAGGTTTTCGATGTTCCGCAGATTCCATGGTAGTTATCCTGACTTTCTGGCCGCCTGCGCTTCCCCTTGATCTTCTCTTTTCAGTCGAGAAGAGGCTTTAAACTCTCCCTTGTAGTCTTCGAGACGGCGATATTTTGCAAATTCCACAAAGGCTTCCTTGGAACTCATTTTCGGTTCGAAGTTCATCACGCGCTTCGCTTTTTCACCATCGGCGACCCACAGATAGCGAAAGTAATCGAGGAGCCGGCCGGGCACCGAAAGAAGTTGTAGATTCCACAAAATCTGAATGACGGGATAAGCCACAAAGCCTGCTATGGGGAATCCCACTTTGTTCGCTTCGCGAAGAGCGTAGCTCAAGGGCACAACCCCTCGGCCGACAATATTAAAGATTCCCCGAAAATCTTCGAGAACAGCTTTTTCAAGTGCATCGGCCGCATCATCCTCCGATAGGAACTGCATAAGCGGATCATATCCAAGCAAGGTGGGCACGATTCGTCGGCGGAACAGTTCCGTGAAATAATTTTTGGAGCGCGGCCCAACAATCAGGCTGAATCTTAAAGTTGTGATTAAAATTTGCGGGGCATCTTGATGGAGAGAGGCAACTTGCTTTTCCGCTTCGACTTTGTCTCGGACAAAGTGGGCAACGGGGTGAGGATCCAGAGGAGCGCTTTCAGCGATGTAATTTGGATTCTTCGGAGAAGCTCCGTAAACTGCGGTCGTTGAGCAAAAGACAAATTTTCGAATTTGAGCAGCCTTCGCGGCACTCACCATATTCAAGGTTCCGATCACTTCCAGTTCATGCGCATTCACCCATTGCAAGGAAGGATTGTTCTTTGAAGTGGCATGAACGAGAACCGTCGCTCCGATCTCTTTCAGTTTCTCTGCAAGCTTGGCATCGGCACCTGGCTCAATCAGATCCATTTTTAAAAACCGAAGTTTTTTAAATTTTTTCGAAGTCTTTGGCGGATGAAGGTCAATAGACCAAAACTCCTGAATCTTAGGATTTCTTTCGAGTCGATCCAAAATCAACTCACCTAAAATGGTATTCACGCCAATGATGACGATTCGATCTTCCGCATTTATCGGTGTGGGCGTTGCTTCGTTTTGCATGGACATTCTTCTCGCGCTTTAGTCCATTCATTCTAACCCTATGATTGAGCGTTTGGCACCACATCTTGTAAATCAAATCGCCGCAGGAGAAGTCGTAGAGCGGCCGAGCTCCGTTGTGAAAGAACTCGTGGAAAATTCTCTAGATGCCGACGCGTCTAAAATTCAGGTGAGTTTCGAACAAGGCGGTATGAAGGTGCTCCGCGTCGAAGATGATGGCTCGGGAATTTTGGAGTCGGATTTGCCTCTTGCCTTTGCGCCGCATGCCACTTCAAAGCTGAGATCCTTTTCAGACTTTGCAACGCTAGCAAGCTTTGGCTTTCGAGGAGAGGCCTTGGCGTCTGTGTCTTCCGTGGCCGAGGTAGAAATCTGGTCCGCCGGCAAAGCGTCGACTCGCGGAAATCGCGCGCGCGTCTCCTTTGGGGCACCGCCCGAAATTGAAGCTGCCGACAATCGATTGGGAACTTGCATCGAGGTGCGGAATCTTTTCCGACAGACTCCTGCACGCTTGAAATTTTTGAAATCTACGCGGGGAGAGTCTCAGTCTATCCAAGCGGTCGTAAAGCGCATGGCGCTATCGCATCCGAGCGTTGCTTTTTCTTGTCAGGATCTGGAAACGGGCCGAGGTTTTTCGGTCCCATCACAAAGTTTAGAAGAGCGGGTGGCGTGGTTTAGTGGATCGGAGGAATTTCCCGACATTTGGAGACTTATTCAAAGTGAAGACGGTGCGTGGAAGGTGAAAATATTTGCTCTCAATCCGCGGTGTATTGGAAAGGTGAGAGGCCAGGTGCATGTCTATTTAAATGGGCGATTCATACGTGACTCGAAGTTAGAGTTTGCGGTGCGACGGGGGTACGAAGGATTTACCGAGTTTCCGCGCGAGATGGCGGCCTTTGTCTTCGTGGAAGGGTCGCCGGAACTCTTTGATGTAAATGTTCACCCCATGAAATTGGAAGTGCGTTTTCAAAATCCTGAAGCTTTGTTTTCGCTCGTAGCGCGGGCCATCAAAAAGGATTTGGAAGGACTGCATCGCATGGTTGAAGATGCCCCGGGTTTGGAGATGCCTCCCATTGACACCCCTCCACCTCCTTCTCGGTTAACGTTGATTCCTTTCGAGTCGGTCGAGGCCCGTCCGGTTTATCCTCGAACGATGGAATCGGCGATGCCATTTACTTCAACGAAACCGCTCCTTCCGGAAGCTTTCGAAAACCCTTGGATTTATCTAGATGCGCTCGACAACACCTACTTGATTTGCCGTCGAGGTTCGGATCTGTATCTTTTCGATCAGCATGCGCTTCACGAACGCATTCTCTATGAGAAATTGCGAAAAACTTACGAAACCGGTGCGCCGCTCGAACGGCAGCGACTGTTATTTCCCCAAACCGTAACGCTCGCTCGAGCGGAGGATCTTCTGCAGCAAGAGCAGCTTCTCGAACGACTGGGATTTGAAATTCGCTCGTGGGAAGCACAATCGTTGCAAATCGTGAGCGCGCCTTCGATCGTAAAGCGCGGGTATCAAGAAATATTGGAAGCCGTGGCAAATTGTGGGGAAGGGGCAAATGAGACGGTCATGAGAGATGTACTGTCCACCATCGCCTGTCATTCTGCGGTACGAGCGCATGACCGTCTTTCTCAGGCTGAAATTGAAAAGCTTCTGAAGGACTTCGCTGGTGGCGATGCTCTCGGCCATTGTCCCCATGGTCGCCCAACCTATGTGCGATTTCAGCAGAGGGATCTTGAGAAGCTCTTTCATCGTGTGATCTAACGGGCTCCATGCTTTGGGTCATCACAGGTCCAACGGGAAGCGGTAAAACGGCATTGGCCGAAGCTGAGGCGCTGAATTCAAAGCGAAGTATTTTCAACGCCGATGCCTATCAATTTTACAGAGAAATTCCTATCCTCAGCAATCAGCCCGCAGAGGCGAGCGCAAAAAATTGGTCGTTTCTCGCCGATCGAACTCTTTCAAATCCCTTGAGCGCCGGAGATTTCGGACGGATGGCTGCGGAACATCTTCAGTCGGATTCGCTTTGGGTGGGAACAGGCCTCTACTTGGGCGCGGCCCTCTACGGGTTAGATAGCGATGGAAGAAAGGGCACGCCCTTTCAAAGTAAGGCGCGGGTGCCCTTTAAAATGTGCGTGCTCGATCCTGATCGAAAGGAGCTCTACCGATCTCTCGATAAGAGAGTGGATGACATGATGAAAAAGGGCGCGCTCGACGAGGCGCGCAATGTTCAAAGGCTGATGGAGAGAGGAAGTGTTGCAGTTTCTAATCCAGTTTTGAAGGCTATCGGGCTTAAGCATTTGCTTCTGCATCTGGGCGGAACCGTGGGGCTCGAAGAGACGCTGCGTCTCTGGAAGCGCGATACGCGTCGGTTGGCGAAGAGACAATGGACCTGGTTGCGGAAATTTTGTCCTCCCACGCGCTCGGAACAGGTTCAAATCGAATGGATATCCAACCTTGCAAGCCGCCGAGCCTTTCCCTAAAAATGGTACCCGGAGTTCGATTTGGAATCACAGCCTCAGAAGCGTCGTCGTTATCTTGAATTTGAAAAGCCTCTCCAGGATTTGGACGCGCAGATTCAACAGCTTAAAAATTTGCGGCTTCAGGGTAGCGTGGACGTATCCTCAGAGATTCGCGCGCTGGAAGCGAAATCTGGGGAACTCTTGGAATCGGTTTGTAATTCTCTCACCCCTTATCAAATTGTTCAGCTAGCGAGACATCCTGATCGCCCTACGGCTCTCGATTACATCCAGTTTCTCTTTCAAGATTTCGTAGAATTTCACGGCGATCGTACCTTCATGGATGATAGTTCGATTGTGGGCGGGATTGGTGGACTCGACGGAGTCTCCTGTATGATTTTGGCTCATCAAAAAGGCCGCTCTACTCAGGAAAATATGCAACGAAATTTTGGCATGCCCCGACCGGAGGGATATCGAAAGGCGATGCGACTGATGGAGCTGGCAGAGCGTTTTCGACTTCCGCTCATTTGTTTGATTGATACGCCAGGTGCGTATCCTGGAATTGAAGCAGAAGAGAGAGGTCAAGCGCAGGCGATTGCCGAGAGTATTTTAAAGCTTACCGATCTCAAAACGCCGATCATTTCGGTGATTCTAGGAGAAGGCGGGAGCGGTGGTGCGCTTGCTTTGGCGGTGGCGGATAAACTTTTAATGCTCCAGTATTCCATTTACAGCGTCATTTCTCCTGAAGGATGTGCTGCCATCACTTGGAAGGATGGGGCTTATGCATCTCAAGCCGCAGAAGCACTCCGATTGACGGCGAAAGAAATTTTGAAGGCGAAGGTGGCGGATCGAATTGTTCCTGAACCTCTTGGAGGAGCGCACCGGGACGCTTATCACGCCGCCACTCAGTTAAAGAGTGCGATTCAAGAAGAATTGAAGTCGCTCTCCAATCAGCGGTTGGAAGATTTAATTCAAAAGCGATTCGAGAAGTTTCGCGTTCTAGGGCCGGTCGCGCAACAGGGTTCCACGCAGCAGCGGATCGAGGCGGGGAAGTGACGGCGAAGATCCTCATCGCCATCGATGGTCCCTCAGGCTGCGGAAAATCGACGGCCTCGCATAAATTGGCGGAGCGCTTTCAAATTCCCTGCATTGATACAGGCGCGATGTATCGTACGGTGGCCTATTTCGGGATTTTAGAGGGGATTGATTTGGAGGCGGAAGATGCATTATGCGCTCTCGCCAATCGATTGAATTTTCGTTTTGGTCATGAGACGTCTGGGTTTTATGTAGAGTCGTCATTCGATGGGAAGCCTTTTGAGCGGCGGGGTCAAGAAATTCGAACGCCGGAGGTTTCGATGGGCGCCTCAAAGGTGGCGCGTCTTAAAAAATTGCGGGCCCTTCTTGTTTCTCAGCAGCGGAAGATCGGGTCCGAATGCGGAGGCGTGATTGAAGGGCGTGATGCAGGGACCGTCATTTTCCCAAATGCGCCGATCAAATTTTACCTGACGGCCAGCACGGAAGAGCGCGCGAAGCGGCGAACGGAGGAACTTCGAGCGAAGATGGGCGCCAAGGCTCCCAGTTATGCCGAGGTCCTCAAAGACACGAAGG
>ERZ761602.5159-NODE-5159-length-15760-cov-4.973894_pt1 | contig 15760 bp, 7 predicted proteins | sample MGYA00512165_ERZ761602 | MGnify/ENA primary metagenome ERZ761602 (study PRJEB28899, sample SAMN02445085) | bioreactor sludge metagenome | biome: EBPR sludge; isolation source: Thorneside wastewater treatment plant | place: Australia: Brisbane, Thorneside...
TACGAGCGCTGCGTGGCCGACCTGGAAAGCGGCGACGCCGGTTTCGCCTTCGCCTCCGGTCTGGCCGCGACCGCGACGGTGCTGGAACTGCTGGACACGGGCGATCACGTCGCGGCGCTGGACGACATCTACGGCGGCAGCCGCCGGCTGTTCGAGCAGGTCCGCCGCCGCAGCGCGGGCCTGACCTTCTCCTATTCTGACCTGCGGGACCGGGCGGCGCTGGAAGCGGTGCTGACTCCGAAAACGCGGATGATCTGGGTGGAGACGCCCAGCAATCCGCTGCTGAAGCTGGTGGATTTGGAGATGGTGGTCGCCGTGGCCCGTCCGCGCGGCATCCTGACCGTGGCCGACAACACTTTCGCCACGCCCTGGGCGCAACGGCCGCTGGAATACGGCTTCGATCTCGTCATCCACTCCGCGACCAAGTATCTGAACGGCCATTCCGACATCATCGGCGGAGTGGCGGTGTGTCGCGGCCGGGAATTGGCCGAACGGATGGGCTACCTGCAAAACGCCATCGGCGGGATCGCCGGCCCGTTCGACAGCTTTCTGGCGCTGCGCGGCCTGAAAACTCTGGCCTTGCGGATGGAGCGCCACAGCGCGAACGCGCTGCGCATCGCCGCCTGGCTGGAGCGGCATCCGAAAATCGGGCGAGTGATTTATCCCGGCCTGCCGAGCCATCCGCAACACGAGCTGGCCCGGCGACAGATGGGCGACGGTTTCGGCGGCATGATCGGCGCCGTGGTGCGCGGCAGTCTGGCCGAGGTCACGCGGTTTCTGACCCGTTGCCGGGTGTTCGCGCTGGCCGAAAGCCTGGGCGGGGTGGAAAGCCTGATCGAGCATCCGGCGATCATGACCCACGCCTCGGTGCCGCCGGCGGTGCGCCGGGAACTGGGCATCGACGATGGCCTGGTGCGGCTGTCGGTCGGGATCGAGGACGCGAGCGATCTGGTGGCCGATCTGGCTCAGGCGCTGGAGTAGCGCCCGTTCAGCCGGCCGCCAATACGGTGCAGACCACCGTTCGGGACGAGCGGGGACCGTCGAACTCGCAGAAGAAAATCCCCTGCCAGGTGGACAGTCCCAGTTGGCCGTCGATGATCGGGATGGTTTCCGACGGTCCGACCAGGCCCGCTTTCAGGTGCGCGTCGCCGTTGCCGTCTTGCTGGTCGTGCAGCCAGACGCCGGGCGGAATCAGCTTGCGCAACAGGCTCACCACGTCCAGCGGCACGCTTTCGTCCCAGTTTTCCTGGATCATGATGGCGGCGGTCGCGCCCTGGGCGTACACGTTGAGCAGGCCGTTCTTGACGCCGCTCTCGCGGGCGACGGCGCGCACGCGGTCGGTGATGTCGATCAGCTCCTGGGCTTGGCGAGTGCCGAAACGGATAGGGTGATGCATGTTGCGCTGGGTCTCCGGTTGGTCGCGAAAAAACGGCAGGGCAGAGGAATCCCGGTGTTTCGTGCCTCGGATGAAGGCTGGCATGGAAATAGCTTGGATTCTCTTGCAGGAGTCAATCTGCTAAAGGCATAACTACCGAAAGGTAGCGACGCAAAGTCACCGGTCTAAGGGGCCTCGCCCTATGACAGCGGAACCGCCAGATTCAACGCCGCTTGCGGCGCATCGGCTTTTCTCTGCTTAGAAGGCTTGGCCAGAAGACCGCACATGTTAATTATGAGGTGTGCAGTCGTTATGGCTAATATTCGCAATCGCTCTATTTTTCAAAATCATGGCGGTTTATCCGCCCCCGCTCCAAGCGCCCTCCCGCGCCGTGGCCGCATGATCGCCGCGCTCGGCTTGGCCTTGGCGATGAGCGGGTTGTCCGCGCTGGCGGCCGAATCCGGACCGCCGGAGACGGCTCCGGACAGCGCCGTGGAGCTGTTTTCGCCCGCGCAGCCGACCGGCGCTCGGGCCATGCGCGCCGACCGCGCCAGCGTCGGCCGCGATGCGGTCCGGCTCAATCGGACCATCGTTGACCTGCCGTTGCAAGCCAAGGCGCGCTTTTCGTTACCGCGCGGCGTCAGTTTTGATCTGGTCTACGATGGCCGCCAGGATCATCCCAGCGGCAACGTCACCTGGACCGGCCACTTGAAGGACTACGGCGACGACTACCGGGCGGTCATCACGTTCGGCAGCGAAGGCGTGTCGGGCCGCATCCTGACCCCGGACGGCGAGTTCCTGGTCGAGTCCGACGCCGACGGCGAATGGCTGGTCGATACCCAGGCGGCCGGCTTGACCCCCATGGAAGTGGGCGAAGACGCGATCATTCCGCTGCCGGAAGAGGCGCACAAGCGTTTGCCCAAGCGCGAGCGCGGCGAGTCCGCTCCAAAGGTTGACGGACTGGACCATCAGGCCGTCGCCCTGGCCGCCGACACCACGCCGACCACCATCGACGTCATGATTTTATACACACCCGGCTTGGCCAGCCGGCTGGGCGGGGGTTTGTCGGCTCGGCTCGACCAGTTGGTCGCCTTGTCGAATCAGGCGTATCTCGATAGCGGGGTCTACGTCAATTTGCGTCTGGTTCACAAAGAGCAGGTCAACTACAGCGACGCCACCACCAACAGCGCCGCGCTCGATGCGTTGACCAAGGGCAGCGACCCGGCCTTGGCCGGCGTCGCCAACCTGCGCAACAGCAAGGGCGCCGATCTGGTCACGCTGATTCGCCCGTTCAACCACAGCGCGTCCGGCGGCAGTTGCGGGGTGGGCTGGGTCGGCGGTTACGGCGGTCAGCCGATCGCGGGATACGCGAGCTACGGGTACTCGGTGGTCAGCGATGGCCGCGATGTCAACGGTTCCGGTTACTACTGCCTGGACTTGACCTATGTCCACGAACTCGGCCACAACATGGGCAGCATGCACGACCGCGCCAACTCGGGCGGCGGGCAGGGCGCTTATCCCTATTCCTACGGCTATGGGGTGAGCGGTACCTTCGGCACGGTGATGAGCTACATCAATCCCCGGATCGGCAAATTTTCCAACCCGGCCATCACTTGCGCCAACGGCATCGCCTGCGGCGTGAGCGAAACGGCGGCGAACTCGGCCAACAACGCCCTGTCCTTGAACAACACCCGCGTGGCCGTGGCCGGGTTCCGCAGCGCCCAGCAGCCTCCGCCTCCGCCCACGACGACCTATGCTCTGACGGTGGCCGCGCCGAGCAACGGCACGGTGGCCAGCAGCCCGGCCGGGATCAATTGCGGCACGACCTGTAGCGCCAATTTCGCCGGCGGAACGGCGGTGACGCTGGCCGCGACCCCGGCCAGCGGCTACGTCTTTGGCGGTTGGAGCGGGGCCTGTACGGGCACCGGCGCCTGCACCGTGACGATGGATGCGGCGAAAAGCGTGACCGCGACGTTCAAGGCGCAAACCGCCACGAAATACAAGCTGACGGTCGCCAAGGCCGGCACTGGCGTCGGCACGGTGACCAGCAATCCGGCCGGCATCAACTGCGGAACCGTCTGTTCGTACGATTTCTCCGGCGGCACCAGCGTCGCGCTTTCCGCCACGCCGGCCAGCGGCTACGTCTTCGCGGGCTGGAGCGGTGCCTGCACCGGCACCGGCGCTTGCACCGTGCCGATGAACGCGGCCAAGAACGTGACGGCCACCTTCAACAAGGCGCAGAGCACCAATACCTTTACCGTGAAGGTGGTTCTCGCCGGCAGCGGCACGGTGACCAGCAATCCGGCCGGCATCAACTGCGGCACGGTGTGCAGCGCGGTGTTTCCGGCCGGGACCAGCGTCTCGCTGAGGGCGGCTCCGGCGGCCGGTTATGCGTATGCCGGCGCGAGCACGAGTTGCACCGGTAGCGCGTGCACGGTCAACGTCACCTTCCGCAAGCTTTGAGCGGCGCGCGACCGGGAAGGTCGCGAAGGTGACCACGGCGGCGGAATCGGTCGATTCCGCCGCCGTTCGCTTTTTCGTCGATCGCGATTCGCGCGAACTCCGCGAAGGTCCGGGGTTCGGCGCGCTCTTGAATTCCCCCAAACCACCTCCAATTCGTGATGGAAACGGGATTGCCAAAGAGGTAAACCATCCATGCGAATGGACAAACTGACCAGCAAGTTTCAAGTGGCCCTGAGCGACGCCCAGAGCTTGGCGGTGGGCCGCGACCATCAATTCATCGAACCGGCGCATGTGATGGCGGCCCTGATCGACCAGGACGGTGGCACGGTCCGACCGTTGCTCGCTCAGGCCGATGTCAACGTCAACCTGCTGCGCTCCCGGCTCGGCGAGATGCTGGATCGCGTGCCGCGGGTCGAAGGCGCGGGCGGCGACGTGCAGATTTCCAACGCCCTGTCGCGTTTGCTGAACCTGACCGACAAGCTGGCCCAGCAGCGCAAGGACGCCTATATCTCGTCCGAGCTGTTCGTGCTGGCCGCGCTGGAGGACAAGGGCGAACTGGGCGTTCTGCTGCACAAGGCCGGCGCGACCAAGAGCTTGATCGAGCGCGGCATCGACGCCATGCGCGGCGGCCAGAAGGTCGATGACGCCGGCGCCGAAGACCAGCGCCAAGCTTTGGAGAAGTTCACCATCGATCTGACCGAGCGGGCCGAGCAGGGCAAGCTCGATCCGGTCATCGGCCGCGACGACGAAATCCGCCGCACCATTCAAGTCTTGCAGCGGCGCACCAAAAACAACCCGGTGCTGATCGGCGAGGCCGGCGTCGGCAAGACCGCCATCGTGGAAGGGCTGGCGCAGCGCATCGTCAACGGCGAAGTGCCCGAAGGGCTGAAAAGCAAGCGGGTGCTGGCGCTGGACATGGGCGCGCTGATCGCCGGGACCAAATTCCGGGGCGAGTTCGAGGAGCGGCTGAAGGCCGTGCTGAAAGACCTGAGCAAACAGGAAGGCCAGATCATCCTGTTCATGGACGAGCTGCACACCATGGTCGGCGCCGGCAAGGCCGAAGGCTCGATGGACGCCGGCAACATGCTCAAGCCGGCGCTGGCGCGCGGCGAGCTGCACTGCATCGGCGCCACCACGCTGGACGAGTACCGCAAGTACGTCGAAAAGGACGCGGCGCTGGAGCGGCGCTTCCAGAAAGTGCTGGTCAACGAGCCCAGCGTCGAGGATACCATCGCCATTCTGCGCGGCCTGAACGAGCGCTACGAGGTGCATCACGGGGTGGAGATCACCGACCCGGCCATCGTCGCGGCCGCCACGCTCTCGCACCGCTACATCACCGACCGCAACCTGCCGGACAAGGCCATCGACCTGATCGACGAGGCGGCCTCGCGCATCCGCATGGAAATCGACTCCAAGCCGGAAGCGATGGACCGGTTGGAGCGGCGCTTGATCCAGCTAAAAATCGAGCGGGAGGCGCTGAAGAAGGAAAGCGACGAGGCGTCGAAAAAGCGCCTGGACCTCCTGGAGGGGGAAATCGTCCGGCTGGAGCGCGAGTTCACCGACCTGGAGGACGTCTGGAAGGCGGAAAAACTGGCCCTGCACGGTTCGGCCCAGGTCAAGGAGGAGCTGGAGCGGGCCCGCCTGGAGCTGGACACGGCCCGCCGCGCCGGCGATCTGGCGCGGATGTCGGAGTTGACCTACGGCCGGATCCCGGCTCTGGAGCACAAGCTGACCCAGGCGACGGCGGCGGAGTCCGGCCAGTTCAAGCTGTTGCGCAACAAGGTCACCGACGAGGAAATCGCCGAGGTGGTGTCCAAGTGGACCGGCATCCCGGTGGCGAAGATGCTGGAAGGCGAGCGCGACAAGCTGCTGCGGATGGAAGAGGCCATTTGGCGGCGGGTGGTGGGGCAAGATGAAGCGGTCAAGGCGGTGAGCGACGCCATTCGCCGGTCGCGCGCCGGTCTGTCCGACCCCAACCGGCCCAACGGCTCCTTTCTGTTCCTCGGTCCGACCGGTGTCGGCAAGACGGAACTGTGCAAGGCGCTGGCCGCGTTCTTGTTCGACACCGAAGAGGCGATGGTGCGGATCGACATGTCCGAGTTCATGGAAAAGCACTCGGTCGCCCGGATGATCGGCGCGCCGCCCGGCTATGTCGGCTACGAGGAAGGCGGTTATCTGACCGAGGCGGTGCGGCGGCGGCCCTATTCGGTGATCTTGCTCGACGAGATCGAAAAAGCCCATCAGGACGTGTTCAACGTGTTGTTGCAGGTGCTGGACGACGGTCGGCTGACCGACGGCCAGGGCCGTACGGTGGACTTTCGCAACACCGTGGTGGTGATGACCTCCAACCTCGGCTCGCAGATGATTCAGGAGCTGGCGGCGCAGAACAACTACCCGCTGATGAAGAGCATGGTGATGGCGCAGGTGGCGGACCACTTCCGGCCCGAGTTCGTCAACCGCATTGACGAAGTGGTGGTGTTCCATCCGCTGGGTCGGGAGCAGATTCGGGCCATCGCCGACATTCAGATCGGCTATCTGCGGCGACGGCTGACCGACCGGCAGATGGGGCTGGAGGTGGCTCCTGCGGCACTGGATAAACTCGGTGAGGCAGGTTTCGATCCGGTCTACGGCGCGCGACCGCTCAAGCGGGCCATTCAGCAGGAGCTGGAAAACCCGTTGGCGCGACGGATTCTGGCCGGCGAGTTCGGGCCGGGCGACACAGTGGTGGTGGAAACGGGCCGGGAAGGCTTGGATTTCCGCAAGCGGCTGCCGGACAAGCTGGCCAAGTAGAACCCTCCAAACCCACCCGAAGCGTCGCCGAGGCGCTTCGGTCCTTTTGCGGTCCCTCCGCCCGATATCTTCCCTCCGCCGATCAGGTATTTTTAGGCTTTTTATACAAATCGTCCTTGCTCGCCTGGCGGGCCTTGTCTATTGTTCTTCCCATATAACCCGGCATTTCACTCGTTAAATTAACTTTGGTGCGCGGAGCTTGATCTAAGGGAGAGCATCTCCATGAATCTGATCGTGCGTTTGACGGTCGCCGTTGTGTTGATGCTTCTCTCTGCTGCGAGTTGGGCGCAGCTCAATTACTACACGCTGCTCGATTCCGATAACAATCCGGCGACGGGTTGCGCCATCACGCTGCCGACAGCCGGCACTGTCGCGGGAATCGAGCGGCGGCTGACGGCAAGCGTCTCAGAGACTGCGGCACCCCAGGTCACCCGGCTCACCTTGGAAAACTGTGCCGGCGCCGGCTTCGACGCTCCGGCCACGCTGCCCGGTACCCCCTATCCGGTGGGGTCGAACAACGGCATCGGCGGGGCCGATGTGATCGAGCAGGCCGTATCTGCTGGCGCCGTCGCCGCGCCCGGCGCCACGCTGCGGCTCTATTTCGCCGCGCAGGGGCCGGCCGGTGACGATCTGCTGGGGGCGACGAGCAGCCCTCCCATCCTGCTCGATATCCAACCCGGCGGCGGCCCGGCGGACATTCCGTTTCTGTCCGGACCAGGTTTTCTGGTGTTGGCCCTGCTCCTGTTGGGGGTGGTGTTGTGGCAGCGATCCCGTTTGCCGGGGAGCGTGGTTGGTATATTGCTGGTCGGGACGCTGGCCGGAATCGCCTGGGCGGCGGGTTTTCGGCTGGATGGTCAGATCGGCGACTGGCAGGGCGTATCTGCGGTCGGTGCCGACGCGCAGGGCGATAGCACCCCGAACACGGACATCGTGGCGGCCTTTACCGCTCAGGAAGGCGGCAATCTGTTTTTCCGGATCGATGTCGCGAACGCCGAAACGACGCCACCGTCCAACCGGGCGCCGGTCTTCACCAGCACCGCCGTCACCATCGCCAACGTCGCCAGCCCCTACCGCTATGCGATTGCCGCCAGCGACCCCGACGGTAACGCGCTGACCCTCACCGCGCCCACGCTGCCGAGCTGGTTGACCTTCGCTCCCGGCGCCAACGGCACGGGCACCCTGAGCGGCACGCCGGGGCCGGCCGATCTCGGGCCTCACGCCGTGGTGCTGCGCGCGACCGACAACGGCACGCCGAATTTGAGCACGGATCAGGCGTTCACCATCACCGTCGGCGCTGCCGCCAATCCCGCCCCGGTTCTCGATCTCAACGGTCCTGCGGCGGGCATCGACTTTGCCGCTACTTTCACCGAAGGCGGGGGCGCGATCGCCATCGTCGATCCCTCGAACCTCACGGTCATCGACCCGGACAGCCTGAATCTGGCCTCCGCCACGGTGACCTTGATCAACCCGCTCGACGCCGGCCAGGAAACGCTGGCGGTGAGCGCCGCCACGGTCGCTCCCAGCACCCCCATAACAGCCACGTTCAATGCCGCGACCGGCGCACTGACGCTCACCGGAGCTGCAACTCTCGCCCAGTATCAGGCGGCACTGCGCACCGTCACCTACAACAACAGCGCCGCTGCACCGACCGCGACGCCGGCGCGGGTCGTCACCTTCGCGGTCAGCGACGGCAGCAACACCAGCGCGGTCGCGACCGCCACCGTCACCCTCACCGGCGTCAACGATCAACCGAGCCTCACCGCCAGCAACCCGCCGGCGGTGAACGAAGACGCCGGTCCCCAGACCGTCAACGGTTGGGCGACTTTCGATCCCGGCGCCCCCGACGAGAGCGGTCAAACGGCTACCTATCCGGTCAGCAACGTGAGTAACGCGGCGCTCTTCTCGACGCCGCCCGCAGTCGATGCCAGCGGTAATCTCAGCTACGCCCCGGCGCCCAACGCCTTCGGCACCTCTACTTTCGACGTTCAAGTGCGCGACAGCGGCGGCACCGCCAACGGCGGGGTGGATACGTCGGCACCGCAGACCTTTACCATCACGGTCAACGGCATCAACGACCAACCGAGCTTTACCGCCAGCAACCCGCCGGTGGCGAACGAAAATGCCGGATCCCAGACCGTGCCCGGCTGGGCGATCTTCAATCCCGGCAACCCGCAAGAAAACGCGCAGACCGCGCTCGCCTACACGGTGAGCAGCGTGAGCAACACGGCGCTATTCGGCGCGCAGCCGAGCGTCGCCACCAACGGCACGTTGACCTACACGCCCGCTGCGGGAGTTAGCGGCACCTCGACCTTTTCCGTGGCCGTGCAAGACGACGGCGGCACCGCCAACGGTGGCGTGGACACCGGTGCGGCACAGGCCTTCACCATCACGGTCAACGCCGTCAACGACCCGCCGGTTGCCGTGGCGGATGCCACCAGCGCCGCCGAGGGTGGGACCGTCACAACCTTGACCACGCCTGCGGGCGCCACCAGCGTGCTGGCCGACGACTCCGACCCCGATGCCGGTGACATTCTGAGTGTGACCTCCACCCCGGTGAGCGGTCCCGCCAACGGCAGTCTGACGCTGAACGCCAACGGCACCTTCAGCTACACCCACAACGGCGGCGAAACCACCAGCGACAGCTTCACTTACCAAGTTTGCGACAACGGCAACCCCTCGCTCTGCGCCACCGCCACGGTGAGCATCGTCATCACCCCGGCCAACGACGGCCCCACGGCGAACGCCGACAGCCTCACGGTCGGCGAAGGCGGCACGCAAACGGTGCTGGATTCCACCGCCACCAGCGTGCGCGCCAACGACACCGACCCCGACAACCTCTCGACCGCGCTGACGGTCAACACCACCCCGGTCACGCCGCCAGCGAACGGCAACCTGACCCTCAACGCCGATGGCACCTTCAGCTACACCCACGACGGCGGCGAAACCACCACCGACAGCTTCATCTATCAGATTTGCGACCCACAACCGCTCTGCGCCACCGCCGCGGCGAGCATCGTCATCACCCCGGTCAACGATGCCCCGGTCATCGCCCTGCCCGGTGCAGTGGCGCAGTACGACACCGTCACCCCGGCGCTGCTGGACACCACGGCGACCGCGAGTGACATCGATTCGCCCAACTTCGACACCGGCGCGCTCACGGCCAACGTGACGACCAACTGCGAGGCCAACGACCGCCTTGGCGTCCGCAACGAAGGCACCGGCCCCGATCAGATCGGCGTCAGCGGCGCCAACGTGACCTTCAATCCCGCCGGCAGCGGCGCTGTCACCATCGGCACGACCACCGCGGAATTCGATTGCGGCACCCCGGCCCCGACCCTCGCCATCACGCTAAATGCCAACGCCACCCCGGCGGCGACTCAGGCGCTGCTGCGCAACCTCGTCTACTTCAGCGCCACCACCCCCACCGGCACCGCGCGAGCCGTCGATGTCGTTCTGACCGACGGCGACGGCGGTACCAGCAATACCGCGACGAAGACCGTCACCATCGACGCCGCGCCCACGGTCTTCACCATCGTCCCGGCCAACAGCGCCACCGGGGTCGCTATCAATGCCGATGTCGTGATTGCTTTCAGCGAAAATGTGACCGTCACCGGCAACTGGTTCCAGATCGCCTGCCCCACGAGCGGCAACCGCAGCGCCCTCAGCGGCACAGCCGTAACCGGCGGTCCAACCGTGTTCGCCATCAACCCCACCGTCGATTTCGCCAACGGCGAGACCTGCGCCGTGACCGTGACCGCCTTGCAGGTGACCGATCAGGACACGCTCGATCCACCCGACAACATGGCGACGGACTTTAACTCGACCTTCACCACGGTTGACGTCGCCCCGACGGTGCTGGCCAGCAGCACGCCCGCCAACGGCTCGGTCGTGCCGACCAACCAAACCGTCGTCCTCAATTTCAGCGAGGCGGTGAACGTCGTTCCCGCCAATATCGGCCTCGTCTGCGGCGGCGCCACGGTCGCCGTCACCACCTCGGGCACCAGCAACGTCACCGCCATCACCTTGACGCCCGCGGCGGCATTGGCGGAAGGGGCGAGTTGCACCCTGACCGTTCCGGTCACGGCCGCCACCGACACCGACACCTCCGATCCGCCCGATGAGCTGGGCGCGGCTTTCACCCGGACCTTCAGCGTGGACAGCGCGCCGGCTTTCGTCAGCAGCAGCCCGGCCAACGGCAACGTCAATGTCGCGGTCGGCAGCAACATCGGCATCAACTTCAGCGAAGCGGTCAACGTCACCACCGGCAGCTTCACGCTCGACTGCGGCGGTGGCAGCCTCACCTACAGCCTGACCGGCAGCGGCACCAACATCATTGGCCTGGACCCCAGCGCCAATCTGCCCGGCGGCACGGTCTGCACGGTCACGATCGACGGCGGCAGCGTCAGCGACGCCGACACCGCCGACCCGCCGAACGTCGTGGCGAGCAGCCCGAATTTCAGCTTCACCACCCAGGCGCTCGCCGAGAACGATGCCTACAACACCACCCCGCACCTGACGCTAGCCGTTGATACCGGCGTGCAGAGCGGCCGGGTCACCGCCAACGACCAGCTCGGCGTCGGCAGCATCACCGGCTTTGGCTTCGGCGTTTGCACCGGTACTACCCCCGGCGCTCAACTCGATGCCGGCGCTGCCAACGGACGATTCACCCTCGATGCCGACGGCAGTTTCAGCTACGAACCGCCGGCGGGGGTCGCCAACACCACCCGAACCTTCTGCTACACGGTCAGCGGCGGCGATACCGCCAATATCGTGTTCACGCTGCAAAACACCGAACTGGTGTGGTTCGTTGACGCGGCGGCGGCGGCAGGTGGCGTCGGCAGCCAGGCGCGGCCGTTCCAGACGCTGGCGGCGGCGGTCGGCGTCGATACCAACAACGATACGATCTTCGTCGAGCACAACGCCTCCGGCTACACCTGCGGCATCAGTTTGTTGCCGAACGAAAAACTGATCGGCGAAGGATCGGGCAGCACCTTGGGCACCCTTTCCGGCGTCACGCCGGTGGCCGGTTCGTCCTTCCCGACGCTGACCAACAGCAGCGCGCAATGGCCGACACTGACGGCGGCGGGAGCCGATTGCGTCACGCCGAGTACCGACAACACGATCCGGGGTTTTAATTTCGGCAATGTCGGGGCGGCGAATACAGCCATCGTGGGCAGCGGCATCGGCACCTTGACGGTTAACGACGCCGCGATAGCGACCGACGGGGCGGCGATCAATCTGAGTACTGGCACCTTCAACGCCACCTTAGACAGCGTCTCGTCGAGCGGAGGAGTGTTTAACGTGCGCCTGAACCAAATCGTGGGGACAGTGGATCTGGGCAGCGGCGCGCTCACGGGAGCCCTTTCGGGCGTGGCCTTCGTGGTGAGCGGCTTCGATGCTCCGACCAACACTGCGGCGATCACCTATGGCGGCAGCATCACGGCAGGCCGAGTCATCGACATCCAGGCCCACAGTTCGGGGAACATCACCCTGAGCGGTGTTCTTTTGTCCAACGGCACAGCTACGGCTATCAACATCGCCAACAACATCAGCGGCACGATTACCTTGAGCAACCCCAGCAAAGTTATTACCACAGCAGCCAATCCCGCCGTGACGTTGAGCAACAACACCGGTGCCACGATCAACTTCACCGGCGGCGGGCTCGCCATCAGCACCACCAGCGGCGCGGGCTTCAGCGCCGGCGGCGGCGGTACGATCACCGTGCAGGGCAACGGCAACACGATCACCAGTGGCAGCGGCACGGCGTTGAACGTAGCCAATACGACCATTGGGGCCAGCGGCTTGACGTTCCAGAGTATTTCCGCCAACGGCGGCGCCAACGGTATTCTGCTCAACAACACCGGCGCGAGCGGGGGGTTGACCGTAACGGGAACGGGAACCACGGATGGCACGGGCGGCACGATTCAGAACACGACCAACCGGGGCGCGAGTTTCATCAGCGCGAGCAATATCACGTTGAACAACATGAATTTCACCAACGCCGGAACCTCCGATCTGGATGCCGACAATTCCGGACTCTCGACGGGGGACAATCTCGCCACCAACGCGGCGATTCACCTGCAAAGCGTGACCAACGCCACGCTCGACAACCTCAATATCACCGGCGGCGCGGAGCAGGGCATCAACGGCCACAACGTGAACGCTTTCACTCTGTCCAACAGCGCGCTCTCGAATCTGGGCAACGGGCCGGACGAAGACGGCATCCATTTCTTCAACATGAGCGGGGCCAGCGCGATCACCAATACCACCATCGCCAGCAGCGGCGACGACAACGTGAATATCCAGAACAACACCAACCTCGCTTCAATCAGCACGGTCGGTACGATTAACGTCACCGGCGGCAGCTTTAATGCCGGCGTCCTCGGCAGCGGTTTGCTGTTCGGCATTCGAGGGACATTTAACACCGCGATCAACATTTCTGGCGTGACTCTCGACAACAACTTCAGCGGCGGCATCGTGGCCGATTCCTTCGACACCGCCACCCTGAGGCTCGACGTCACCGGGATCACGGACATCAACAACAACGACGGCATTCAGGTCAGCGGCCACAACGGCAGCGCGCAATTCGACGTGCACGACAACAGCGACGCCAGCCCGGCGAGCGGGCTTGGCATTTACAGCAACGATTTCGTGGGTATCACCCTGCTGAAATCGGCGTTCTCGACTCTTGGCCGGCTGGAGGGGCGAGTCACGACCACCGAGATCACCATAGCGAATGAAAGGCCCGCGGACGCCATCTTCGTCTTTGGCGCCGGCGGCAGCGACTTCCGCACCGCCATCACCGACAATGGCATCAGTTACCGCGGCACGCAACGGCCTATCATTGTTCAAGGCGGTCAAGACGGCGCGGCCATCATGGATGCGACCATCACCGGCAACGATATCGATATGCAACTGGATGGCACGAATGATGCCGCCAGCGGCATTCAAACCAGCTTGATCATCGCTACTCCAGTTGGTGGTTGTGGTGTTGGTGCTGGTTGTGGCAGTACCTTGTGCGCCGACATCGGCGGTGCGGGCGCCCTCGGCAATGTGTTCACGCATTCGCTGGGCGGCGGAATGGCAGGCGGCGACATCCGCGTTCGTCAGCGCAACACCGGGCCGCAGCGCCTGCCGGGCTATGGCGGTGCGGGTGGCGACACGGCCGCCGTGATCGCCTATTTGACCGCGCGCAACACCGTCATATCGGCACCGACAGCGGCGACCAACGACAATCTGTTCTCGGGTGGCGGCGCCTGCAACGCCCCGGTCGTTCCCTAACGCAACCAAGGAGTCATGCCCATGGCCGAACCCTTTCTGTCCGAAATCAGAATCATGAGCTTCAATTTTCCGCCGAGAGGCTGGGCGCTGTGCAACGGGCAGTTGCTGCCCATCAATCAAAATCAGGGCTTGTTCTCGCTGCTGGGGACGACATTTGGTGGAGATGGGCGCGTCAATTTCGCGCTTCCCGACCTGCGCGGAAGAACGCCGATTCATGTGGGCAGCGGCCACACCTTGGGCGAACGCGGCGGCGAACAAGCGCACACGCTTTCCATCGCGGAATTGCCGCAACATCTGCATGTCGCCAAAGCCAGTTCCGATACCGGCTCGTCGCAAGCCGCAGCGAATAATGTGCTGGGCACCGTGGCCAGCCGGATTTACACGGATCCGACCGCGCTCACGGCACTCGATCCCACAACCATAACCCATGTTGGCGGCAGCCAGGCGCATCTGAACATGCAGCCGTTCCTGACGTTGTCGTTTTGTATCGCCCTGCAGGGCATCTTTCCGAGCCCCACCTAAACCAGGGGAGACTTAACGATGGCACAACCCTATGTCGGTGAGATTCGGATGTTCGCGGGCAATTTCGCGCCCGCCGGCTGGCAATTCTGCGAAGGGCAACTGCTGCCCATCTCCGAGTACGAAACCTTATTTAACTTGATCGGCACGACTTACGGTGGCGACGGGCAATCGACTTTTGCGCTCCCGGATCTGCGCGGACGGCTCCCGTTGCATCAGGGCAATGGATTTGTATTGGCCGAAACCGGCGGCGCCGAGGAAATCACGCTCACGGTCAGCCAAATTCCCGCCCATAGCCATCCGATGCTCGCTTCCACGAATGTCTCGCAGGACACGACCCCGTCAAACAAGGTGCCTGGGCAGACTGGCAGCGCGCTGCTGTACATACAAGACATCACGGATTCCAGCATGAACCCGCAAGCGGTAACCTCGGTCGGGGGCAGTCAACCGCACACGAATTTCCAACCGTATTTGTGCGTCAGTTTCATTATCTCGCTGTTCGGAATTTTCCCGTCGCCCACTTAGGAGCAAAGGACATGGCCGATCCATTTGTCGCGGAAATCCGCATTTTTCCTTTTAACTTTGCACCCCGCGGCTGGGCTTGGTGCGATGGGCAATTGTTGCCGCTGTCGCAAAATACCGCTTTGTTTTCGCTGCTGGGGACCACTTACGGCGGCAATGGCAAAAGCAATTTCGCCTTGCCCGATCTGCAAGGCCGCGCTCCGATGTTTTATGGTCAGGGTCCGGGCTTGTCGCTGCACGACATCGGCGAGAACGGCGGCTCGGAAACTGTTAGTCTGCTCGAATCGGAAATACCCGCGCATAGCCACACGATGAGAGCGCACGATATCGATCCCGGCGAGCTGAACGCACCGGCATTGAACCGCTCGCTGGCAAAATCGGCAAATGCGACCGCGTATACTGGGGCAACCAACCTTGTAGACATGTCCTCGCCAACTTTAACGCCCGCCGGCGGCGATCAGCCGCACAACAACATGCAGCCTTATTTGACGTTCTACTTCTGCATCGCGCTGCAAGGCGTGTTTCCGCCGCGCACCTAAGCCGATCCCGCCCGGAACATCCCGGTGAACAGGCGAATTTTTTTAAAAAATGCGACAGTTTGCTTTGGGCTGGTCCCCGCTGGCTGGCTCCCGGTCGGGATGGCCGCCCGTCCGGCGCCGCCCAGCATAAAACCCTTGCCGCCGCTCGGCGAAACGTTCAGCTACGCCGGCTTCAAGGCTCATGTCGGCGAGACGTTCTCCGTCTACGGCGGTCAGGGCTTGCGCGCTGTCGTCGACCTCAAACTGGTGGCGGTGGAAAGCCATCGGCGGG
>ERZ761602.5160-NODE-5160-length-15758-cov-4.244539_pt1 | contig 15758 bp, 15 predicted proteins | sample MGYA00512165_ERZ761602 | MGnify/ENA primary metagenome ERZ761602 (study PRJEB28899, sample SAMN02445085) | bioreactor sludge metagenome | biome: EBPR sludge; isolation source: Thorneside wastewater treatment plant | place: Australia: Brisbane, Thorneside...
GGGCCGGAATTCCCGGAGCGAGCGTGTTCATCTAGCGAGCGAAGGGAATTCCGGCCCGTCGCGCCTCAAGGCGCTCCTACGCCGCGGCGATGACCTTCCTGGCGATGAGCTGGTCGATCTCCCCGGCCGCGTAGCCCGCAGCTTCCAGGATCTCCCGGGTGTGCTGGCCGGCCCGGGGCACATCCTGGTGGACCCCGAAGCGGGCACCGCCCATCTCCAGCGGGAGGGCGGGCAGGCGAGTCTTCTGCCCGGCCCGGGGACCGTCCGTCACGGTCAGTTCCAGGAGCCCCTGGTTGGCCGCCAGGTGCGGGTCATCGAAAAGCTCCTCGGGCTTCGCGATCGGCGCGAACGGCAGGCCGGTCTTCTCCAGCTTGGCCATGAGGGCCTGCTTGGTGTACTTCCGAAAGACATCCTTGATGATGGGAACCAGCCGCTCCTTGTGGGCGACCCGGTCGTTGTTGGTGTCGAGCGTCCGGTCGGCGGCAAGCTCACGCAGCTCGAAAGCAGCGCAGAAGTCCTTCCACTGCTTGTCGCTCACGACACCCACGAACACCTGCTGGCCATCACCCGTCTCGAAGACCTGGTAGATCGCCCACGCCGAAACACGCACTGGCATGGGTGCGGCGGCCTTGCCGGTGACCGCGAACTGGGCCATGTGCTGGCCCACCAGGAACACCGTGCTCTCGTACAGGGACGCGACCAGGTTCTGTCCGCGGCCCGTGGTCTGGCGCTGGAACAGCGCCGCAATCACCCCAACGGCCCCGAACATGCCGCCCTGCACGTCGATCACCGATGTCCCTGCCCGCAGGGGCTGTCCCGGCGGCCCGGTCATGTAGGCGAGGCCGCCCATCATCTGGGCGACCTCGTCGAGGGCCGTCCGGTGCTCGTAGGGACCGCTCAGGAAGCCCTTCTCGCTGCAGTAGATGAGGCGGGGGTTCAGGGCGCTGAGGACCTCGTAGCCGAAGCCCAGCCGGTCCATGGTGCCGGGCCGGAAGTTCTCGATGAGCACGTCGGCGCCGCCGATGAGCTTCAGGACCAGTTCACGCCCCTCGGGGGCCTTGAGGTCGACGCACAGGCTGCGCTTGTTCCGGTTGTACATGGGGAAATAGCCGGAGCCGGAGCCGGGCAACCGGCGGGTGCTGTCGCCCTCGACCGGCTCGATCTTGATCACGTCGGCACCGAGGTCCGCGAGGATGAGCCCTGCCGCAGGCCCCATGACCATGTGGGTGAATTCGATGACCCGCACCCCGGCTAGGGGCAGCCCCTGACGACCAGCCATTCCGCCACCTTTACTTAACGGTCTAGTTGCGAAGGGCCAGGAACGCCGGCCCGTATCGAGCGGTGGATTATCGCCCACCCCGCCCCCATATAGAATATCGGCCTCCGAATTGCAGGAAGAACCCGATGACCGGTGCGCGTGACATCGACGTCCTTGTGAGCGAAGTGGGCCCCCGGGACGGCCTCCAGAGCATCAAATCCATCATGCCCACGGCTGCCAAGAAGGCCTGGATCGCCGCGGAGGCCGCTGCCGGTGTCCGCGAGATCGAGGTCTGCTCCTTCGTTCCGGCAAAGCTCCTGCCCCAGATGGCCGACGCTGCCGAAATCGTGGCCTACGCCCGGACGATTCCGGGCCTGACCGTGCTGGCGCTGGTACCCAACTTCCGGGGCGCCCAGGATGCCATCGCGGCGGGCGCCCACAAGATCGCCCTGCCCCTCTCGGCGAGCGAGACCCACAGCAAGGCCAACCTGCGCAAGACCCACGCGGAGGTCATCGAGGACGTGCGGCGCATCGCGGAGCTGGTGCGCTCCCTGCCCGCGGGCCAGCGGCCCGGCTTCGAGGGCAACGTGGCGACGGCCTTTGGCTGCACGCTCGAGGGGCCGGTTCCCGAGCGGAAGGTCGTCGAACTCGCCGCCGCGCTCATGGAGGCTGGCTGCGATGACATCGGTCTCTCGGATACGACGGGCTACGCCAATCCGGCCCAGGTCCGCCGGCTGATCCGGCTGGTCCGCAAGGAGGTCGGCGAGGACCGGCTGAGTGGCGTGCACCTGCACAATACCCGCGGTCTCGGCCTGGCGAATGCCCTGGCGGCCCTCGAGGAAGGCATTACCACGCTGGACAGCTCCCTGGGCGGGCTGGGTGGCTGCCCCTACGCGCCCGGCGCGAGCGGCAACATCGTGACCGAGGACCTCGTTTTCATGCTGGACGCGATGGGCCTGCGCACGGGCATCGACCTGCCCCGGCTGCTGGAGGTGCGCCGCATCCTCCGCGAGGCACTTCCGGGCGACGAACTGTATGGCTTCACCCCGGACTCCGGCCTGCCCAAGGGTTACCAGGCCGGCGGCTGGGGCGTGGGCCGCGAGGCCGCCTGACTGCTGAACGAGAGCGGGGCGGCATCCGGTGGATGCCGCCCCGCTTCCGTCGCCAAGTCACTCAGTACTTGAAGTTCACGTCCAGCTGGAGCCGGTCGTAGTCCTGCTCCGTCCCGGTGTTCTGGTCGATCGTGTTGATGAAGTAGCTGAACGCCAGGTTCCACTTGTCGCTGACCGCATAGGCGCCCCGGAGCACGTGCCCCTCGTTGTCGGTTCCGCCACCGCCGAAGTCGGAGTCCGTCAGCAGCGCGAGCACGGCGTCGGGCTCCAGGTCCTGGTAGGCGTAGCTGGCCTCCCAGGTCCCCTTGGCCTTGGCGGCGCCCACGGACACGCCCGCAGCCCAGCCGGTGTCGAACTCGTCGGCGTCGGTGTTCTGGACGTAGTCCGCGAAGATGCTGGCAGGCAGGCCAGCCACCTTGAACGCCAGTTCGGCGAAGGCCTCGATCTCGTCGTAGTCATACACGTAGAGATTGGTCAGGGGGTCGAAGCTGTTGTCGCCGAACGCATCATCATCGCCGTAGAACGTACCCTTGCCCGCGGTGCCAAAGCTGTAATAGCCGACGCCACCGGTCACCCTGAGCATGTCGCCAAGCGGCTGGGCGATGCCCACCTGGGCACCATATGCGAACTCCTCGGTGTCGTTGCTGTCGCTTTCGAGCCAGGTTCCGATGGCATTGACGAAGAAGGGACCGTTCACGTAACTGGCCGCGAAGCCCTCCGGGTTCCAGTCGCTGTCCCAGAGCAGGGCATGCTTACCCGGCCTGTACAGCAGGTTCTTGAACTTGCCACCGGTGACGTTAAGGCCGGGAAGGGCAGCCCAGTTGAAGTAGGCCAGATCCAGGTAGATGTCCTTGCGGGAACCCCCGTCGCCTATCGTCTGGTTACCGGAGACGGGATCGCCGTCCTGGCCCGTGGACAGGCCAATGCCAACCTCGAGGTTGTCCTGGGGCTTGGCGATGATGGCCGCCCTGGCCCGCAGCCGCTGCCGGTTGCGTTCGTCGTCGGCATTCTCGGCGTCGATGTTCTCGTAGCGATAACGAAGATCACCCTGGATGGAGACCTTCTCGGCCCAGGCTGCCGGTGACTTGGCCGGCGCGGCAGTCGTGGCGGCGGGAGCAGGCGCCGGCGGGGCGGCCGGCTTGTTCGCCTGTTCGAGCTCGGCGATCCGCCGGTCCTGGGCCTCGATCCGCTCAAGCAGCTCCTGGACCTGCTCTTCGGTCACGGCGCCGTGGGCGACGGGCATGAGCAGCGTCAGCCCGGCGAATAGTCCCGGTGCCAGTACAGTCAGGGCACTCTTCATGAAGGTCACCTCGTCCTCGGTTGATGGCGCATTGATCGCCGGATGCGGCTGGGCCGCTCTGGCGGACGGGCGCAGTCTGCTACGGCTTTGTTACGGGTTCATGAAACCCGCACCGATTGGCAATGAACCCGTAACCAGGCGAATGCCGGCCGGGGAAGTGACTCGGAAGCCTAGCCGAACCGGCCGGTGACGTAGTCTTCGGTGAGCTTGTGGGAGGGGTTCGTGAAGATCTTGTCGGTGGGACCCACCTCGACCAGGCGGCCGAGGTGGAAGTAGGCGGTGCGGTTCGAGACCCGCGCTGCCTGCTGCATCGAGTGGGTGACGATGGCGATGGCGTACTTCTGCGACAGCTCGTCGATGAGATCCTCGATGCGGGCCGTGGCAATGGGATCCAGCGCCGAGCAGGGCTCGTCCATCAGGATGACTTCGGGATTCACGGCGATGGTCCGGGCGATGCAGAGTCGCTGCTGCTGGCCACCCGAAAGCCCGGTGCCCGGCTCGTCCAGGCGGTTCTTGACCTCGTCGACGAGGCCTGCGCGCTCGAGGCTGCCGTAGACGATGTCGTCGAGTTCCGCCCGGTTGCTGGCGAGGCCGTGTATCCGCGGGCCGTAAGCGACATTCTCGTAAATGGACTTGGGGAATGGATTGGGCTTCTGGAACACCATCCCCACCCGGGCGCGCAGCATCACCACGTCCGTGTCCCGCGCGTAGATGTCCTGGCCGTCGAGCCGGAAATCGCCCGTAACGCGGGCGGATTCGATGGTGTCGTTCATCCGGTTCAGGCACCGGATGAAGGTGGACTTGCCGCAGCCGGACGGGCCGATCAGCGCAACGACCTCGTTGCGACCGATGTCCAGGCTGATGCCCCGCAGGGCGTGGGTCTCGCCATAGTGGACATTGCCACCCCTTACGCAGATGACCGGATCCCGGGCAGTGACATCACCGACCGTATCAGCGGCGATGCGGTCAGTCTCGGCCGCGTCCGCCACCTTCGTGGGGGCTTCCGCCACGGGCCGGCGCTCTGCGACCGGCTCCCGGGGCGTCGCGACGGCACCCTCTTCCTTGTCCATGAGCAGCATTATCCGCAATCTCCGGGGCAATAGGCTACCAGCGGCGCTCGAAACGGTTCCGTAACCACACGGCCGCGGCGTTCATCACCAGCAGGAACGCCAGCAAGACCATGATCGCCGCAGAGGTCCGTTCGACAAAGGCACGCTCCGGGCTGTCCGCCCAGAGGTAGATCTGCACCGGCAGGGCTGTGGCCGGGCTGAGAGGCCCGCCTGGTACTTCGACGATGAAGGCTACCATCCCGATCATCAGCAGGGGCGCCGACTCGCCCAGCGCCCGGGCCATGCCGATGATGGCACCGGTCAGCATCCCGGGCATGGCCAGCGGCAGCACGTGGTGGAAGACAATCTGCATCTGGGAGGCCCCGACGCCGAGCGCCGCCTCCCGGACCGAGGGCGGCACGGACTTGATCGCGGCCCGGGAGGCGATGATGACGACCGGCAGGGTCATCAGGGTAAGGACAAGGCCGCCCACCAGCGGTGCCGAGCGCGGGAGGCCGAAGAAATTGATGAACACCGCAAGGCCCAGCAGCCCGAACACGATGGAAGGTACCGCCGCCAGGTTGTTGATGTTGACCTCGATGACATCAACAAGCCAGCTGCGGGGCGCAAATTCCTCGAGGTAGATCGCCGCCGCGACGCCCAGCGGGAATGACAACACCAGGGTGACGAGGAGCATGAAGAAGGAGCCCTTGGTTGCCCCCCAGATCCCGGCCATCTCGGGTTCACGGGAGTCCCCCTGGGTGAAGAAAGCAGCATTGAAGCGCCGGTCCAGGCGGCCGGCCTCGGCCAGCTGCCCGATCCAGGCCAGCTGCCGGCCCGACAGCCGCTGGCCATCGGCATCGGCAGGCACGTCGCCCTTGACGTACAGGTCGACCTCGTCGTCTGCCGGCAGCCACAGCTCACGGGTCTGGCCCACCAGCCCAGGGTTCGCGAGCACCATCTGCTGCAGCTCATAGGGCGCCCCGGTGCTGAGGAGTGCGTTCAGCTCCCGTCGCGATGCCCGGTCGTCCGCTTCCGGGACGAGGCTCCGTAGCGCCTCTTTCACCAGCTGGGAATAGTCGGCACCGAGAATGACTTCGGGATCGCGCGTCCCATCCGGGTCGATGACCGCCGGATCGAAGCGGATCTCGAGGCGCAGGTAGGTGTGCTGGAACGCGCCGTAGCCGTTGGCCACGATGGTGGTGAAGAGCACCAGCAGGAACCCGATGCCGAGCAGCACCGAGACAAGGCCGTAAAGGCGGAACAGTCGCTCGGTGCGGTACCGGCGGCGAAGACTGGCATCGACCCGGCGGCGGGTCTCGGCGGGCGTGAGGATGGCCATCAGTCGTACTGCTCCCGGTAACGCCGGACCACCTGCAAGGCGATGATGTTGAGCACCAGGGTAACCACGAAGAGCACCAGCCCGAGGGCAAACGCTGCCAGGGTCTTGGGGCTGTCGAATTCCTGGTCACCCACCAGCAGGGTGACGATCTGCACCGTCACGGTGGTGACGGACTCCAGCGGATTCGCGGTGAGGTTGGCGGAGAGGCCGGCGGCCATGACCACGATCATCGTCTCGCCGATGGCCCGGGAGGCTGCCAGCAGGATGCCGCCCACGATGCCCGGCAGGGCCGCGGGCAGGATCACGCGCTTGATGGTCTCGGACTTGGTGGCACCGAGGCCGTAGGAGCCCTCGCGCATGGCGCGCGGCACCGCGTTGATCACGTCGTCGGAAAGGGACGAGACGAACGGGATGATCATGACGCCCATGACCAGCCCGGCCCCCAGGGCACTCTCCGAGGCCACGTCGAGACCCAGCCGATCGCCGAGGTCCCGGATCATGGGGGCCACGGTGAGGGCCGCGAAATAGCCGTAGACCACCGTAGGAATACCCGCCAGCACCTCGAGTACCGGCTTTACCACCCGGCGTAGCGCCGGCCGGGCGTACTCGGACAGGAAGATGGCGATCATGAGGCCGATCGGCACGGCCACGACGAGGGCGATGCCGGATATCAGGAGGGTGCCGGCAAACAGCGGGACGGCACCGAAGGCCCCGGAGGAGCCCACCTGGTCGGCCCGGATGGCCGTCTGGGGACTCCAGGTGAGGCCGAACAGGAATTCCGTGAACGGCACCTGGCCGAAGAAGCGCACAGCCTCGAACGTGACAGACAACAGGATCCCGAGCGTGGTCAGGATCGCGACCAGGGATGCCGCCACCAGGGCCAGCCTGATCGCAGTCTCGACGTGGTTGCGGGCACGGAACTGCGGTCGCAGGCGGGTCCAGGCCACGGCGAAGCCGACGAATCCTGCCGCGATCATGAGGCCCGAGAGCACACGCTGCGAAATGGCACGGAGTTCGTTGTACAGGTCGGCCGCAACTGAAATCTCTGCCTGCCGGGACTCATCGACCATCTGCCCGGCGGCCAGGTTGCGGATGTCGTTCAGGGCGAGGCTGAGCTGCGCCTCGGGCTGGTTGCGCAGCGCCTCCGGAAGGGACTGCACGACGCGCCCGGTGATGACGGTGTCACTGAACGCCGCCCAGGCCGCGAGGACCAGCAGGCCGGGTAACAGGCACCAGAGCGACGTGAAGTAACCGTAGTACCTGGGCAGCGAATGGAGACGACGGGCAGCAGTTCCGGTGCCGCCGATGGCCAGGGCCCGGTGCCTTCCCACGAAGTAGGCGGCCAGCGTCATGGCCGCCAGGATCAAGACAAGGGTCGTCAGCCGCATCTGGAGACGTTCACAATCAGGTTATCGACAGCGAGGCGGCGACCCGCTTTCGCAGGTCGCCGCCCCATTTCATTCCCGCGCACGTCACCCGACCGGCGGGCGACCTGCTACTTCGCCGGTGGCATGACCTCCATGGCCGCCACCTTCTTCGCCACGACCTGGTACTCGGCAGCCGGGAGCGGCACGAGGCCCCGGTCGGCCAGATACCCCTCCTCGCCCATCGCCTTGCGGCTGGTGAACTCCGCGACGAACTCCTTGATGCCGGGAATTGCCCCCACATGGGCCTTCTTCACGTAGAAGTAGAGGGGCCGGGACACCGGGTACTTGCCGCTCGCGATGTTCTCGAAGGTCGGCGCCTGGCCGTCGACGACGGAGCCCTTGACGGCATCCATGTTCTGCTCGAGGAAGCTGTAGCCGAAGATACCAACCGCGTTCGGGTTCGACTTGAGCTTCTGGACGATCAGGTTGTCGTTCTCACCAGCCTCGATGAAGCGGCCGTCTTCGCGGATCGTGTAGCAGACCTGCTTGAAGCGGTTCTCATCCTTGTCCTTGATGGCCTTGATCCAGGGGAAGGTCTTGCAGCCCCCTTCCATGGCAAGTTCCACGAAGGCGTCACGCGTGCCGGAAGTCGGCGGGGGGCCAAGGACCTCAATCGTCTCGGCCGGCAGCTTCGGGTTCACGTCCTTCCAGGTCTTGTACGGATTGGGGACGAGCGTCGCCGTGCCGTTGGGGTTCGGCACCTGCTTGGCGAGCGCGAGGAAGACGTCGCGGAGGGTAAGCGGCAGGCCGGGCGCGGCCTTGGACTCAGCCAGCACGATGCCGTCGTAACCGATCTTGACCTCGACCACGTCCTTCACGCCATTGGTGGCACAGGTGGCGAGTTCGGCGGGCTTGATGGCCCGTGAGCTGTTCACGATGTCGGGGTGCTGCACGCCGACGCCACCACAAAAGAGCTTGATACCGCCACCGGACCCGGTGGATTCGACCTTCGGGGTCTTGAACTTGGTGCTGCGGCCGAACTGCTCGGCCACCACGGTGGTGAACGGGTAGACGGTGGAGGAACCGACGATGGAAATGTAGTCACGGGCAGACTGGGCGGCCACCGGGCCGGCAGCCAGTGCGGCCAGGGCCACAGCGGCCAGCAGGCCGGCGGGCGGAACGATGTGCTTCACGTGAACCTCCAGGGGATGGTTGGACGGTAGGTCTTCGACGTGGCGCAGCTTATGACCGGCATGTTAAGGAATTATTTCAGCCGAGCCGGAGAGGTCAGCCGGACGCAGGCCGGTCGGCCTTGGCCGCCAGCTCCTGCAGCACGGTCTCGCGCTCGGTGTGGCGGATGTCCCGCCCGTGCACCAGGTAGACGACGTACTCCGCGATGTTCTTGGCGTGGTCGCCGATGCGCTCCAGCGCCCGGGCCACCCAGCTCACGTCCATGAACCGGCGGATCGTCCGGGAGTCCTCCATCATCATCGAGATGCACTGGCGGGTGATCTGGTCGTACTCCTCGTCGACCAGCTTGTCCTCCTCGATGACCGCCAGGGCGTCGTCCACGTCCATCCGGGAGAACGCGTCCAGGGCGTCGTGGAGCATTTCCTGGACGTGCTCGCCAAGGGCCTTGAGCTCGGTGTAGGACGCGTAGGGCTCCCGGTCGGTCGCCAGGTGCGAGGCGAGGTAACCGATCTTCGCGGCCTCGTCCCCCACCCTCTCGAGGTCCGTGATGGTCTTGATCACCATCACGATGAGGCGCAGGTCCGCGGCCGCCGGCATCCGGGTTGCCAGCAGCTTGCGGCACTCCTCGTCGATGGTGACCTCGAGCTTGTTGATCTTGTGGTCCTCGTTGGAGACCCGTAGCCCCATGTCGCTGTCGCCGGCGGTGATGGCCTCCACCGCCGTGTCCAGGTGCTGCTCCACGAGGCCGCCCATGCGCAGAACCTCGCTGCGCAGGTGCTCGAGCTCCGCGTTAAAGCGCCGCGAGATGTGGTGGCTGAAGCTTTCGGATTCCATGGTGCAGGGTCCTCGCCAGGCGACGGGGCGGACCGCCCGTGCAGGCCGCCAAGGGTATCAGGATACGGTGAGCCTATCCCGCGGGAAATGGCAGACGAACAGGCTGCCCTGGCCCAGCTGGCTCTGGATCTCGAGTTCCGCGTCGTGCCGCCGCAGGGCGTACTTCACGATGGCAAGGCCCAGGCCAGTGCCACCCCTCTGGCGCGCCCGCCCACCGTCGGCCCGGTAGAAGCGCTCGGTGACACGCGGAATGTCCTCCTCGGCAATGCCGATGCCCGTGTCCTGCACCGCCAGGTGCCCGCCCTCGGCGTCGGCAGACCACCGGATCGCGATCCGACCGTCGGGCGGCGTGTAGCGAACCGCGTTAGCCACCAGATTGGACACGACCGACTGAAGCTCCGTCTCCTCGCCGAGCAGGTTGGCAGGGCTCTGCACATCCACGTCGATGGTGGATGGATGGTCGGGCAGCGCCAGGGCCTCCTTGCGGGCCGCCGCTATGAGAGCAGACACGTCCACCACGCGTTCCCTCGACACGGGCTGGCCCGACTCCAGGCGGGAGAGCTGGAGCAGGTCCTCCACGAGGCGGCGCATGCGGACCGCCTGGTCCTGCATGACGCCGATGGGCTGGCGCCAGCTGACGGGAAGCCGCTCGTCCTCCACCAGGGCATCCAGGTACCCCATGATCACCGTCAGGGGTGACCGGAGCTCGTGGGAGGCATTGGCCACGAAGTCGCGCCGCACGCGCTCGATCTTCACGCGCTGGCTAACGTCACGGATGAGGAGCAGCATCTGCTCCGGGCCGTAGGGTATGAGGCGGCAGGACAGCCAGGTATCCCCACCCACCGGCGACGGGATCTCGACGGCCTGACGTTCACCGGGCTTGTTGAGATAGTCCACGAAATCCGGGTAGCGCAGGAGGTTCTCGATGCGCTGGCCACGATCCCGCCTGTTCTTGAGGCCAAGAAGCAGGCGGGCGGCCTGGTTGTAGTTGATGATCTCGTGGTCGGCATTGAGGATCACGCCGCCGTCAGGGAAGGCCTCGGTGGACGCGCGCAGATCCTTTACCAGCTTGCGGAAGCGCTTTCCCCGGCGCTTCACCTTGCTCTTGATGAACTGGATCTTGGCGAAAACCGGCGGCCATACGCCATTGCCATCCGGAATCTCGGCGACCTCGCCGACAGCAAGCCAGCGCTCGAGCCGGTAGAGGTTGTACAGGTGCCAGACGAGCATGGCGAGGCTGACCGCGAGAACGCCCAGCGTCGGTCGGTCGTACAGGTAGCCGATGACACCCCCGCCGGCGAGGGCGATGCCGTGCCAGAGCAGGGTCCAGACCCAGACCTTCGGCATCGCGCTCAGCGACTGGAGAACCGGTAGCCCGAACCCCTGACCGTCTGGATGTACTGGTCCACGCCGAACTCCTCGAGGACCTTGCGCAGCCGCCGGACGTGGACGTCCACGGTGCGCTCTTCGACATAGACGTTCTGCCCCCAGACGGCATCCAGCAACTGGGTGCGGGTGTACACCCGATCAGGGTTCTCCATCAGGAACTTGAGCAGCCGGTACTCGGTGGGGCCGAGGGCAATCTCCCGCGCCCCAACGAACACCCGGTGGCTGACGGGGTCGAGGCGCAGGTCCCCGGCGACCAGCGGCTCGTCGGCCGGCGGGGCGGCCCGGCGGAGCACGGCGTTGATGCGGGAAAGCAGTTCCCGGGGCGAAAAGGGCTTGGTGATGTAGTCGTCGGCGCCACCGTCGAGGCCCATGACCTTGTCCCGCTCCTCGGCCCGGGCGGTGAGCAGGATGATGGGCATCTCCCGGTTGGCCTCCTCCCGGCGCAGGGTCCGGGTCAGTTCGAGGCCGCTGGAGTCGGGCAGCATCCAGTCCACGAGCACCAGGTCAGGGCGGGTATCCGCGATGCGGAGACGCGCTGAGGAGCAGTCCTCGGCCTCATCCACTTCGAAGCCCGCCCGGCTGAGATTGAAGGCGATCATCTGCCGGATCGGCGCCTCGTCCTCGACCACCAGAATCCTGCGTGCGCTCATGACGTTCCATCGCAAACCTGTTGCGAGGTATTGCAACAGGCTTTTATTACAAAGTGGTTACGGGCTCAACCCCGGACGGGGTGATTGTGACACTGCCGGCCCCGTGTTTGGGGACCGTTACCCGAAACGGTAACCGAATCCCCGGACGGTCTGCAGCAGGTCCGCGCAGGCATGGGGTTCCAGGGCGGCGCGGAGGCGCCGCACGTGCACGTCCACGGTCCGCTCGCCGATGCCGGTCCGGCGCTGCCAGACATGCTCCAGCAGGTGACGCCGGGCCAGGACTCGGCCCCGGTTCTCCATGAAATAGGCCATGAGCCGGAATTCGACCGGCGCCAGGTCCAGTTCCCCGGTCCCCACGGTCACCTTGTGGCCGACCTTGTCGAGCCGGACGGGACCCACCTCGAGGACCGACTCCACGGCCAAGGCGGCCGGGCGCCGGAGTACCGCGTTGATCCGGGCCACCAGTTCGGCCGGCTCGACGGGCTTGACGAGGTAGTCCTCGATGCCCCCATCCAGAGCCTGGGCAACGGCGGAGGGGTCATTCCGTCCGGTGAGGATGACGATACGCGAGTGCCGGCCATGGGCATGCCGGCGCGCGTAATGGGCCAGCTCCAGGCCGGACATGTCCCTCAGCATCCAGTCGGTGATGATCATGTCGAAGGAGCGCTGGTCGATGCGCTCCACGGCAGTGGTGGCGTCCCCCGCGCAAACGACGTCGTGGCCTGCGGACTTCAGTCGATCACGGGTCCGATCGCGGTCATCCGAACTGCCGTCGACGAGAAGTATCCGGGTCACGATCGGGGCTATCGGGCCTCAAACTGGACGTTGCATCGTCGGCACGGACCGTTGCAGCCGGTTTACCGGAATATTGCTGTTGTGTTACCCCCGGACCGCCGGAGAACAGCGCTCCGCCAGCCCGGCGCGCGCCGTCTCTCAGGCTTTCCAGCCGGTCCGCCAGCAGCCGGCGGAGCCGCTGCACGTGGGTGTCGATGCGAAGGGCATCGGGCTGCCGGCGCAGCAGGTCTTCCAGCAACTCGAGGTCCTGGACGTGGCCGAGAAGGGCAGCAAGTTCACGCAGCCTGGGGCCTACCGTGGCACTCCGGGCCGGCTCTATGCCCGCAAGCAACTGGGCCTGGTTCGACGCGTACTTAACCTGCCGGCGCCAGGCGTGGTACGCCTCGGACGGAGAGCCCGCCTCCAGGGTGGCGTATTCCCGGGCACACCGGCGCCACTTCCGCGCAGCACCCCGGCGCAGGTCACGCCAGCGCAGGGCATCGAGCGGCATGCAGGCCAGTCGTCGGTCCGCCGCCGCGAGCAGCGTGCAGGCGCCGTCGATCTGCTGTGACAGGCTGGCGCGGTGCTGTTCGATTTCCCGAACGGCCCGCACGGCCAGGGACTCGCGCAGCATGCCCACGGATTCCGCCAGCAGGGGTTCGGCAACACCGATCTCCAGGAAGTCGATCGCCTCGACGATGGCTTCCGCGTCACGGGCATACCCCACCCGCTGCTGGATCTCCCGGTAGAAGGCGTTCTCGACCTGCGCGACGTAAGGTGCCGCGGGCTTCAGAAGCTGGGCCACGGCCCGGGCCCGCTTGCACGCCTGACGGGCCCGATGGATTGCAACGGCGGGATCGGCGGTCCAGGTACCGAGCAGGGTCAGCACCCGGGCGTTCTGCTCCCGGAATACGCGACGGACGGCGTCGTCGGCCCGCTCGTCTCTGGTCATCAGGTATGCCACGCGCCGTGTCCCGCCGGATTGGTATGCTTCGGCCCCGTCATTCGCCAGTCTAGCAGGGGGCGCCGCCGGCACGGCGGCAAGCGATTGCGGGATTTTTCAGAGCAATTTCATTGACATGGCGAAACAAGGTAAACGCGGCCTGCGCCGCCTGGTCGACGCGGCAGGCTATTCGGCCGCTGGACTCGCGGTCGCGTGGCGAGGCGAGGAAGCCTTCCGGCAGGAAGTGGTCCTCGGCGTCATGCTGGTCCCCCTCGCCCTCTGGCTGGGCCAGGACCGCCTCGAGCGACTGCTTCTGGTGGCGTCGTGGCTCTTCGTGATGATCGTCGAGATCCTGAATACGGCGGTTGAAGCCACCGTGGACCGCATCAGCGACGAGCGTCACCGTCTGTCGGGCGCGGCGAAGGACCTGGGATCGGCGGCTGTATTCCTGAGCCTGCTGCTGGCGGCCCTGGTCTGGGGAACGGTGGCCTGGGGACGCTTCGCCGCCTGATTCAGGTACCCAGCGCCAGGCTGGTGGTAGCCAGCAGCCAGCCGATGAGGGTGCCCGCCAGCACGTCCGAGGGATAGTGCAGCCCGAGGACGACGCGGGAAAGCGCCACGCTGAGGGTGAATGGCACGACCAGCCAGAGCAGGGCCGGGTAGTACTGGGCGAGCATCACCGTGAAGCAGACCGCATGCAGCGTGTGGCCCGAGGGAAAGCTGTAACGATCCAGCGGATTGACCAGTGCCCGGACGCCCCGGTGAGAGTGGAAGGGACGCTCGCGCACCAGCCGCTGCTTCAGGAACTTGTAGACCCCGACGCCCGCGAGCCCGGTAAGTCCCATGTGCAGGGCCGGCCAGAGCGCCTCGGCACCGAGGACGAGGGGGAGCATCGCCAGCAGGGTGTACCAGGCAACCCCGTCACCAAGGCGGCTGACCACCGCGAAGTAGTTGCGGATCGCCGGCACCCGGGCCGCCGAGTTGACCGGCAGGCAGAGCCGAACTTCCAGGCTGTCGAGCCGCGCGAACGCGGCGGGAAGACTGTGGTAGTGCATCCGTGCAGCGCTCCGTCGTTTCCGTCGACGGGCGCATCATCGGCCGACTGGCTGACAGTTCGTTGACTATCCGGTGAAGCTTTAATGACAACGATTAATCTGTTGTTATTTATGGCTTTCCTGGCCTATCGAGTGGCCTTCTCCGGCGCCGGGGGTACGGGCTCAGGGGCGGCAACGGACGGCAGTGCGAGGGCAGCTGGTCTGGCACGGAGGTCGGCGATGACCTCGTCGGTAATGTCGGCGGCGGAGTCAAACCACAGCATCGTGGCGTCAGCAACGAGCACGACCGCTGCGCCCCTGGACCTCGCGATTTCAGCTGCGACCGGCTCCACGGCACGCCGGTAATTCGCGGCAAGCTCGACCTGAAAGTCCTGGGCCTTCTGCTGGGCAAGTGCCTGCGTATCGGCAAGTTGCTGTCGCGCCTGGGCAGTGAGCTGCTGGAACTCCTTTTCCCGGGAGGCCGCGACCGCCCCACCCAGCCGGGTCTGCTCCACCTGGAGCTGCTTCTCCAGGTCGCCGGCGACCTGCGCCAGCTGGGTGCCGAGCTCCCGGCGGGCCGCTTCGAGCTGCTCGGCCATCGCCTTGTCCTGACCAGTTGCCTTGGCAACGGCAGCCAGGTCTATGACGACGACTTCGCTGTCACCCGACAAGGAACCGCAGCCCGAAACGAAGACGCTTGCAACGGCTGCCGTCCGCACGACGAAGTCCCGGCACTGCATGGTCGCTTCTCACCAACGGCTGAGGGCTCCTGAGTCTAGCCCAACGTAACGAAACCGTTGTCCCGACGGCGCAACATTTCCTTCACGATTGTCCGGTATGGTCTGCCGCCTATTTCGATCCAGTGCATACCGGAGCAATACCAGCATGCCAGTCAGGACATCGCCGCCCCGCCCGCATCGGCATCATCCAGGCCGATTGCCAAGGATCCTGGTCTATCTGGGAACTCTGGCATGGCTTGTATCTCATCCAGCCGTTGGTGATGCCGGGGACCGCAAATTCGAGAGTGATGAGCACAAATACCTCTACTACTGGGGAACGACCTTCGGCGAGCAGCTTGGCGCTGCCGGAATCCGCGACTCCCGGGACTTGCAGTGGGTCCTGCAGGGGCTGCAGGAAGCGGTGGCCGGGCAGGCGCCACAGTTCGACGAAGAGTATCCCTCTCTGCTTAGCAACTATCTGCTCCGGCGGCGCAATGCCGCGGCCGAAAGCGAGGCCGGGCTCTCCGGGAAGTACGTGGACGCCATGGCCGCCGAGAAGGGTGCGCGCAGGACTTCGAGTGGACTCGTGTTCCGGGAGACGCTTGCCGGCAGGGGCGCCGAACCAACGGGTGAGTCCCGGGTGATCGTCCATTACACCGGCACACTTCGCGACGGCACGGTGTTCGACAGCTCACGGTCCAGGAACCAGCCCCTCGAGACGAGGCTCGACAAGGTCATCGCCTGCTGGTCGGAGGCGATTCCCATGATGCGCGTGGGTGGCCGCGCGACCATCACA
>ERZ761602.5161-NODE-5161-length-15749-cov-258.290557_pt1 | contig 15749 bp, 11 predicted proteins | sample MGYA00512165_ERZ761602 | MGnify/ENA primary metagenome ERZ761602 (study PRJEB28899, sample SAMN02445085) | bioreactor sludge metagenome | biome: EBPR sludge; isolation source: Thorneside wastewater treatment plant | place: Australia: Brisbane, Thorneside...
CGACGATGCGCTGCTGCAACGAATCCCCGTCGGCCGCAGCCGGTTCCGCCCGGAACTCGGAAAAGCCGAACCAGCGCCGCAGTTCCCGGCGTGCGTCGTGGTGTTCGCGGCACCAGCGGCAGTCAGCACGGGCACAGGCCGCATCGCGCAGATGCCGGATGAGCTTGCCGGCAGCGGGAAACTGGTGGCGCACCCACGGCGGCAGCACCGAATTGCCGCCGGCAACCGACAGCCAGGCGAGCGCGTAGGCCAGCGACCAGCCACTCGCCGCGGCCTCGTCCACGACCGCCAGGGCATGCTGCGCACAGCCGCGGCCGGCGAGAAAACGGGCGATCGCCTGTCGCGCCTCGGTGTCGTCCGGACGCGGTCGCCGGCGCAGCGTCGCGAACAGGCTGTGGACGGCGTCCGACGACTGCCCTGACGTCGTAAGCCAGTGCCAGGCGAGCATCAGGTCGGGTTCCTCGCGCTGTCGCTGCTGCAGCGCGATCATCTGATCATGGAACAGGTCGAGGGTCAGCTGCGCATCGAGCAGCGGGTCGTTCACTTGCGCACGCCTGAGCCCACCATCCTGGTAGTGCTTGACGAGGTGGTGATACGGGTGGCGCGGAAAGGCCAGCGGATTCAGCCACAGCGTATCGACGACCGGCAGTTCGAGGAGTCGCAGGCGCGGCGCGACCGCGGCGAGATGCGGGCGGTCGAAGGCGAGCAGATTGTGCCCGAGGACGAAGCTGCAACCCTCGGCCAGCGCATCGAGACGGGCCAGCGCCGCGGCCAGATCGCCGACGCGGCAGTGCAGGCGCTCGCCGCTGTCGCCGCGCACCGCGGCCAGCTGCCGGATGCGTCCACTGCGCAGACTGATCTCCAGATCGATCGACAGGCAGCGTGGCCTGCGCGGCCGTTCGCCGCAGCCCCTGGGAGAAGTATCGCTCATGGACGCGATGATAACCGGCAGCAGCGATGCCCATCCGGAAGCAGCATGCGCCGCGCACGATGCGGCTCGGCGCATGCTGCTGGACCGCGGCGATCTTCCCCTGTCTGGCACCAGAATGAGGCCGATTTGCCCTATACTTGCAGGGTTTTGCGCACGCCCAGCCGGCCAAGGACGGGGCTGCGTCGTAGCGTGCCGCCACGGGCACCCAGAGTGGAAAACGGGATGGAAGATGTCTGACAACGACGACCTCGTCTTCATCGACGATGAACAGCAGCCTGCCGAGGAGCCCAACGAAGCGCCGCCCTGGCGCATCCTCGTGGCCGACGACGACGAGGGGGTGCACGATGTGACTCGCTTCGCGCTGGCAACGGTAAGCGTCCTCGGCCGGCCGCTTGCCCTGCTGCACGCGCATTCCGGCGCCGAAGCCCTGGTGATGCTGCGCCAGCAACCCGATATCGCGGTCATCCTGCTCGATGTGGTGATGGAGAGCGATGACGCCGGGCTGCGGTTGGTCGAAGCGATCCGCAGCGACCAGTCGCTGGCCAACACCCGCATCATCCTGCGCACGGGACAGCCGGGGCATGCGCCGGAAGCCGAAACCATCTCCCGCTACGATATCAACGACTACCGGACCAAGGCTGAGCTGAGCGAAAGGCGGCTTCTCGCCAGCCTGACCATGGCCATCCGCTCCTTCGACCAGCTGCAGCGGCTGGATGCCCACCGGCGCGGGCTGGAAATGATCGTCAGCGCGAGCAACCAGCTCAACGCCAAGCCGGGGGTGCGAGCCTTTGCCGAAGGTCTGATCACGCAGATTGCGGCGCTCGTTGGCGTGCCTGCCGACGGTCTCGTCTGCGCCTGTGCCGAGAAACCGACCCAGGCAGGGGACGGCATCCAGCACCAGGTGATCGCCGCTGCCGGCCAGTTTGCGCCGCTCATCCACCATCGGCTGAACGAAATCGACGATCCGCGCATCAGGCGTGCCCTGCAGGGCGCGCTGCAGGAGAGGGCGAGCCACATCGGCCGTCACAGCGCGACGCTCTTCTTTGCCAAGACCGCCGACACCGGATTTGCCGCCTTCGTCGGATCGGCACAGCCAATTCCGCCAATCGACCTGGAGCTGATCGAGGTCTTCTGCAGCAACATCGCGCTGTGTGCCAAGAACGTCGATCTCGTCGCCGAACTCCGGCGTGACGCCTTCGTCGACCGTCAGCTCGCGCTGCCGAACCGGAACGCCCTGATCGTCGAGCTCAATCGCCGGGCGCAGGTGGCACCCCACGGCGACGGCGTTCTGGCGGTGGTCGACGTCGACCAGTTCGCCACCGTCAATGACATCCTCGGACAGCACTACGGCGACCTCGTGCTGCAGAGGGCGGCTGCGAGGCTGCGCGAGCGCTTCGCGCCGCCGGCATTTGTCGCCCGTCTCGCCGGTGACGCCTTCGCCATCGTCGGGCAGCATGATGAACTCGGTCCGGCGTCGATCCGGGACTGCTTTGCCAGCCCCTTCGTCCTGATGGGCATCCAGCAACCGCTGTCGGTGTCGGCGGGAGTCGTACACCTCAACGCCGGTTTTCGCGCCGGCGGCGAATACCTCGCGGACGCCTATCTGGCGCTCAAGCGCGCCAAGGCGAGCGGCCTGGCGCAAGTCGTCACCTTCACAGCCGACCTCGCGAACGAGGTTCGTTCGCGAGCGCGCCTGCTCGACGATCTGCGCCGAGCCTTCCAGGGCCGCCAGCTCCACCTTGCCTACCAGCCTCAGATCGATCTCGCCAGCAATCGGGTGGTCGGCGTCGAAGCACTCCTGCGCTGGTGCCAAGGCGACGGGACGATGGTTCCACCCGCGGACTTCATTCCGATCGCCGAACAATCGGGACTGATCATCGACCTCGGCCGCTGGCTTCTGCGCGAGGGACTGCAGGGGCTGCATCGCCTGCGTGCGGCGGGTGTCCCCGACCTGCGGCTGGCGGTGAACGTCTCGGCGATCGAACTGCGCCACCCCGAATTCGCCAGCAATGTGCAGACGACGCTGCGCGACCTGGCAATCCCGGCCGCTGCCCTCGAGCTGGAAATCACCGAGTCGCTGGCCATTGGCAACTGTGAGGCGACGATCGAGGCGCTCGCCGCGTTGCGCGCCAGTGGCGTGACGGTGGCCATCGATGATTTTGGTACCGGCTACTCGTCGCTGGCCTACCTTGACCGCCTGCCGGCCGATCGCCTCAAGATCGACCGCAGCTTCGTCGCCACCCTGCCGGATGAAGATCGCAACCCGCGCATTCCGCGGACCATCATCGCCCTGGGTCGCGAACTCGGCCTGCGCATCGTTGCCGAGGGCGTCGAGCAGCAGTCGGTCGCCACTGCCGCCCATGCACTCGGCTGCCATGAGGCGCAGGGCTATCACTTCGCACGGCCGATGCCCGAGGCCGAGTTGATCGACTGGCTACAGACTCGCCCATCGGCCGACGCCTGAAAGGTCGTGACGGAATCGTCGCGAGCAGGGCGAGAGGCAAGGCGCGAGCAAGCGAACGACGAGACCGATCGCCACCTGTGGGCACCCATCACGGTGACCGCGCAGGCCGTTGCAGGTTAGGATTACGGCACCGCAACGCCCCGACCGCGGGCACCCGACCGACGACACCGACAAGGACCGGCATGACCTCCCTTCCCCGCCGCAACGGCATTCTCCTGCACCCGACCTCACTCCCTGGCGCCCACGGCTGCGGCGATCTCGGCCCGGCAGCCTATCATTTCGTCGACTGGCTGCGCACCGCCGGTCAGGCGCTCTGGCAGGTGCTGCCACTCGGCAGCGTCGGCCCCGGCAACTCGCCCTACATCAGCCCATCGGCCTTCGCCGGCAACGAACTGCTGATCGACCTCGGCCAGCTGCGCGATCTCGGCTGGCTGAGCCAGGAAGACTTGCGGCCGTTGCCGGCATTCCCCGCCGAGCGGGTCGACTACGACGCCAGCCGACGCTATCGCCTGCCGCGGCTGAGGCAGGCGGCGAAAAACTTTCACGAACGGCGCGACACGGCCCAGGACAAGGCCTTTGCCCGCTTCTGCAGCGCAGCCGACCCCTGGCTGGACGATTACGCGCTGTTCATGGCGCTCGACCGGGCGCATGGCGGCGACGGCAGGATGTGGCAGGACTGGCCAGCGCCGCTCGCTGCCCGACAGCCAGCCGCGCTGCGCGCAGCACGCGTCGAACATGCGGCGGAGATCTCCTTCTGGAAGTTCTGCCAGTGGCGTTTCGCCGAACAGTGGGCGGCGGTGAAGCGTTACGCCAACTCGCACCAGATCGAGATCGTCGGCGACCTGCCGATCTTCGTCGCCGCGCACAGCGCCGATGTGTGGGCCAATCCGGGCCTCTTCGACCTCGACCTGCAGGGCCGCCCGCGCGCCGTCGCCGGCGTGCCGCCCGACTACTTCAGCGCCACCGGCCAGCGCTGGGGCAATCCGCTCTATCGCTGGCCGGCGCATGCCGCCGAAGGCTACCGTTGGTGGGTTTCACGCATGCGCCAGACGATGAGCCTGTGCGATATCGTTCGCATCGATCACTTCCGCGGCTTCGAGTCGTTCTGGGAGATTCCCGCCGCTGCCGAGACGGCCATCGACGGCCAGTGGCGACCGCGACGGGGCGAAGCGGTCTTCGCCGCCATGCGCCGCGAACTGGGCGACAGCCAGGGGCGCCTGCCGATCATTGCCGAGGACCTCGGGATCATCACGCCGGAAGTGAATGCCCTGCGGCAGGCGATCGGTCTGCCGGGAATGCGCATCCTGCAGTTCGCCTTCGACGGCGATGCCCGCAACCCCTACCTGCCGCACAACTACGAAGTCGATACCGTCGTCTACACCGGCACGCACGACAACGACACGACGCGCGGCTGGTGGGAGTCGCTCGGCCATCCCGAGCAGGCCTACGTGCGCGCCTATCTCGGGGTCGAGGAGGACGCCGACAGCGAAATGCACTGGCAAATGATCCGCCTCGCCTGTGCTTCGGTGGCAACGCTCTGCGTCATCCCGATGCAGGATGTCCTCGGCCTCGACTCGTCACACCGGATGAACGAACCAAGCCAGAGCGAAGGATCCTGGGAATGGCGCTTCAGCTGGCAACAGGTGGCGGACGGGCACGCACGGCGTCTGGCTGAACTGGCGAGGCTCTACGGCCGCAGCCAGGGTTGAGGTGGCGGCGCCTGCGTCCCGAGGTGCGACGGGCTGTCCTCCTTCGTCCGGCGCATCCCGGGATCGTGCGGCGCGCGATCAGCCAGTGCGGCAGACGCCCACGCCGGAGCGGCCCTCAGATCAGGCCGCTCGGCGCGCTCGCCGCACCCGCGTCCCCACCACCGCCATCAGCGCCAAGCCAGCCAGTGCCAAGCTGCCGGGTTCCGGCACCGGCGCCAGCCAGAAGGCCGAAGTGGTGCTTGAGCCTTCATTCGCGAAGGCCAAGTAATACTGCCCGTCGAGAACGTAGCCCTCGAGACCCTCGGGCGCGCGATCGCCATTGGCAATCAACAGCCCGATGAAAGTCGAGTGGGCCGGATCGGTGATGTCGAAGGCGGCAATTGCCGCCTGCAGTGTCCGTTCGAGCCCGATGAAGGCGAAGAGGCGGCCGTTGATTTCCATCAGTTCGACGCCTTCGGGCTCGACACCCTTGTCACGGCTGCGACCGTCGTCGTAGATGCCGGCGGCGATGGCTTCGCGGTCGAGGATCTCGCCACTGTCGTAAATCAGGGCGCCGTTGGCGTCGCGAATCGAGAACGAACGTGCGCCGGCGGTGAACAGGTTGCCCGCTGACGAGTCGGTGTTCGACACGCGCAGCTCATTCAGTGGTGGCGCGGCATTCAGGCCTGCAGAGCCCGCTCTTGAGCGATCGCCATCGTCTTCGCGGAAATCGCCTTCGTTGGCCATCACCACGAAGGTCTGGCCACCACGTTCGAAGGTGGCCATGGCATCGGGCTGATACAGGCCCTTGGCATTGACGCTGATCAGGTTGGCGTTACCGTCGTTCAGGGGATCGATGCGGTTCCCGGGCAGACTGAAGTCCTTCACCCCGAGGCCGACGATCCGTTCGAAGGACCCGTTCTGAATGTCCAGCACGCCCATGGCGTTGGCCTCCTGCAACGAGACGTAGGCCTTCGTGCCGGCGGCATTGACGGCGATGTACTCCGGCTCGAAATCCATGCCCGTGTTGGTGCGGATCTGTGCTCCCGTAGTCGTCACGCCGGCCAACGTGGCCGTAACGCTGACGCTGCGCGTGGCCATGTCGATGATGCTGACGCTGCCCACCGGATCCAGCGCGGCCGGCCCGTAGGTGCGAGGAAAGACACCCGACGCCGAGGTCGGAGGACCGTAGGTGCGCGGCGTGCCCTCGTTGGCGACCAGGATCCTGCTGCCATCGGGCGTGAAGGTCAGCATGTCGGGCAAGGCGCCGACGGCAAAGGTATTCGTGCCGGCCAGAGGGCTGCGCGTCGCGGTGTCGAAGAGCCGGACGTTGCCCGGGTCAGTGCGTACCGGCGCCTCGAAAGCCATGGCCGCGATGCCGCCGCGTATGGCAACGCTGTTGATGCTGCCGTAGGCGCGCGTGTCGATGCGCTGCACCAAGGCACCACTACGGGCGTCGAGCACGTCCACACCGCTGACGCCGGCCACCCACAGGGTCTGGCTGGCACCGTCGAAAGCGACGATCTCGGACAGGTAACCGTTGGCAGGGTCGTGTGCGTAGGTCCATGCCTTGCTGTTCAGCGTCGGCGCGGCCAGCGCGGAGAGACTGAGGACGGGCGCCACGATGGCGCACGCCAGGGAGAGTGGGAGCAGGCGAAAGGGTCGGTGCATGTCGGGACTCCGGTAGAGGATGCTGTGGTGCCGCGCACCTGGCGCGACGCGACGAGTTGCACGCGTGGCGGGGCGAAGCCCGGGACAAGCCTGAGCTTCATCGGTAATGGACGATAGCACGATTGCAAAGCGCATGATCGCGCTCCCAGGTGACGGAAATGTGACGGACGGACGGCTCGACCCGGAGGTCCTGTGCCGATCGCCGGCACGGCCCCTGTCCAGAGCCGAACGGGACCGGGGACCGGGCCAGGGATTGATCAACGGGCGCGTCCCAATGCACAATGGATCGCGTGCACGACACCAGTTCGCACCATGGCCCTGCCGGTCACCCCGGATGGCCGGTTCACCAGCGCCGATGACCGGAACCGGCCGGGCGCAGAACGCCGGGAGCTGAACGATGGCGGTTCTTGTGCGCTGTCGCCCTCGCCTGCGACCAGCCGCCAGACGATCGCATGGATCGACCAAGCGGCGAAACGCAGACGCTCTTGCCCGACATCTCTGGCTGGCGCTGTCGCAACGCCCATGCCGATTGATGGTCACAAGGGTCGCAGCAACCGCGCTCATGATACGCATGACCGTTTCCCGCATCCCCGGCTGGCCGACAAGCGATCCCGGGGAGATTCGTGAGTCGTCAACGCGACGTCCACGGCAACCGGCAGCCTCGCTGCCCACACGTTCGGACCGCCGATGGAACTTCAGCGCAAACTGGAAATACTCGCCGATGCCGCAAAGTATGATGCCTCCTGCGCGAGCAGCGGCGCGGCACGCAAGGACTCGCGCGGCGGCAAGGGCGTGGGTTCAACCGGTGGCGCCGGGATCTGCCATTCGTATGCGCCGGATGGCCGCTGCATTTCGTTGTTGAAGCTGCTGCTGACGAATTCCTGCCTTTACGACTGCCATTACTGCATCAATCGCCGTTCGAGCAATGTCCAGCGCGCCCGCTTCACGCCGGACGAGGTCGTGAAGCTCACGGTCGATTTCTACAAGAGAAACTACATCGAGGGATTGTTTCTCAGCAGCGGCATCATCCAGAGTGCCGACTACACGATGGAGTTGCTCGTCTCCGTCGCACGCAAGCTGCGCGAGGAGCATCACTTTCGCGGCTACATTCACCTGAAGACCATCCCGGAGGCTTCGCCGGCGCTCATCGGTCTGGCGGGCAGCTTTGCCGATCGCATCAGCATCAACATCGAACTGCCGACGCAGGCGGGGCTCGACTCGCTGGCGCCGGAGAAGAGTCTCGCGCGCACGCAGCGGGCGATGGCTCACATTCGTGACCGGATCGACGAGCGCCTTGCGGACAAGCGAAAGCCCGATGCGCCGCGGCCGCCGCCCTTTGCCACTGGACAGAGCACGCAGATGCTCGTTGGCGCCGATGCGTCGACTGACGCGACCATTCTGCAGCGCGCCGATGTGCTCTACCGAAGCTACCGCCTGCGGCGCGTCTACTATTCGGGCTTCAGCCCCATCCCGCAGCCGTCGAAGCTGCTGCCGATCAACGCGCCGCCACTCGTGCGCGAGCACCGGCTGTACCAGGCGGATTGGCTGCTGCGCTTTTACGAGTTCAAGGTCGGCGAGCTGACCACCGCCGACGAGCCGAATCTGGACCTCGCGCTGGACCCGAAGCTCGCTTGGGCCCTGCGCAATCGCGCGCGCTTTCCCGCCGACGTGAACCGCGCACCGCGCGAGATCCTGCTCCGCGTGCCGGGCCTCGGCGTGCGCAATGTCGACCGCATCATCGCCGCGCGCCGCCACACGCGCTTGCGGCTGGCGGACCTGCTGCGGCTGCGCATCGCGATGAAGAAGGTGCTGCCGTTCATCATCGCCGCCGATCATGTACCGACTCGGTCGGGCCTCGATGCAGACGATTTTCGTGCCCGCTTCTTGCCGCCGCCAGTGCAGATGGCGCTGGATTTTGGCGCACCGCAAGCCACCCCGGCTGACCTCGTGTCCGTCCGCAGCGGCGAGTTCTAGCGATGCGCAGCGTGTTCATCGAACCGAGCTTCGAAGCATGGCGCCAACAGGCGCGCGCCCTGCTCGCCGCGGCCGTACCGCCGGAAGAGGTGCTCTGGTCCGAGCAGGGCGAACAGGCCGCGTTGTTTCCGGCGAGCGAAGCCGTCGCTCCGCATGCTGTGCCGGTAGCGAAAGTGTCCGCCGCATTCCTCGCCATCGCCCGCACTGCTGCCGCGCACACGGCGCCGCAGCGCTGGGCCACTCTGTATCGTCTGCTCTGGCGGCTTACGCACGGCGGCGAACGGCATCTCCTTTCCATCCCCACCGACCGCGACGTGCGCACCGTGCAGGAATGGTGCAAGGCCGTCCGTCGCGGGGTTCACAAGATGCGCGCCTTCGTTCGCTTCCGCCTCGTCGGCACGGACGATGCCACGGGCCGCGAGCAGTTCGTCGCCTGGTTCGAACCCGATTATCCCCTCGTGCGACTGGTTGCGCCCTTCTTTCAGAAGCGGTTCGCGGGCATGGACTGGTCCATCCTGACGCCGCATGAATGCGTGCACTGGGATGGCGCCACGCTGCACTTCACGCCCGGCGTGCCGCGCAGCGCGGCAGCGGACGAAGACGCCCTCGATGAGCTGTGGCGCACCTACTTCCGCAGCATCTTCAATCCGGCGCGGCTGAAAGTGAAAGCGATGCATGCCGCGATGCCGAAGAAATACTGGAAGAATCTGCCCGAGGCCGAACTCATCCCCGAACTCATCGCCGGCAGCGAACAGCGCGTGGCGCGCATGCTGATGAGTGAGGCGCGCCCGGCGAAGCCCGCGGCAGGGAACCCGTATCTCGACAGGCTGCGCCACATGAACGACAGCGAAGAGCCCGCGGAATGACAGGCCTGCGCCAGCGGCAGAGGCAGTGGCCGGGGAACGAGTGCGTCACGCACGCGCGTCCTCGCTCTGCGCGCGCAGTTTCCTGGCAGGGAAAGTGGCCGCGTGTCCGGCGTGATCGGAGCCTCTGCGGCAACCGTCGGCGCCTGAACGGCGCAACGTCATGTCGATCGGTCGATGCGTAAGCTCGTTCTCATCCTCGGCGACCAACTCGATGCGCATTCCGCGGCCTTCGACGGCTTCGATGCCCGGCGGGACGCGGTATGGATGGCCGAGGTGGCGCACGAGAGCACCAAGGTGTGGAGCACGAAGCCACGCGTCGCGATCTTTCTCGCCGCGATGCGACACTTTCGCGACGCACTGCGCGAGCGCGGATGGACGGTGTTCTACCGCGAACTCACCCCTGCCGCCGCCGTGTGGCGCGCTGCCGATGGACGCGCGGAGCCGGCGCCGGGCGAGACCCTTGCCGACGCGCTGCGCGAGTCGCTGGCGAGTCTCCAGCCCGAGCGGGTGGTACTGGTCGAGCCGGGAGAATGGAGTGTGCGGGAGGAAATCCGTGCGGCGATTTCACTGCCGCTGGAGATGCGCGAAGACCGGCACTTCCTGTGCAGCCACGCGGAGTTCGCGGCGCACGCGCAGGGCCGGAAGCAACTGCGCATGGAGTTCTTCTACCGCGAGATGCGCCGGCGCCACGCGGTGCTCCTCGAAGAGGACGGCCAACCGACGGGCGGCGACTGGAATTTCGACGGCGAGAATCGCAAGCGCTTCGGCAAGAACGGCCCGCCGAAGCGCCAGGCGCCGCGCCCCTTTCCACCGGACGAACTCACGCGCGACGTCATCGCCATGGTGAATGCGCGTTTCGCCGGGCATCCCGGCGAGCTTGCGGCATTCGACTGGCCGCTGACGGCAGCCGATGCGGCGCTGGCGCTGCAGGACTTCGTCGCGCACCGACTGGCGTCATTCGGCGACTGGCAGGACGCGATGTGGGCCGGCGAGCCATGGCTCTTCCACAGCCGCCTGAGCGCAGCGATGAACCTCAAGCTGCTCGACCCGCGCCAGGTCATCACCACCGCGCAGCGAGCGTATCGCGACGGCGCCGCGCCGCTGGCGAGCGTCGAGGGATTCATCCGGCAGATCCTCGGCTGGCGCGAATACGTGCGCGGCATCTACTGGCGCTTCATGCCGGGCTACGTCGAGCTGAACGCGCTGGGCGCGGAGCAGCCGCTGCCGCGCTTCTACTGGACCGGCGACACCGTGATGGCCTGTCTGCGCGACGCCATCGGACAGAGCTTGCGGCTCGGTTACGCACATCACATCCAGCGGCTCATGGTCACCGGCCTGTATGCGCTCCTGCTGGGCGTGCGACCGCGCGCGCTGCACGAGTGGTATCTCGCCGTTTACGTCGATGCCGTCGAGTGGGTGGAACTGCCGAACACGCTCGGCATGTCGCAGTACGGCGACGGCGGCCTCATGGCAAGCAAGCCGTACATCGCCAGCGGCAAGTACATCCAGCGCATGTCGAACCACTGCGCCGGCTGCCGCTTCGATCCCGCCGCGGCAAGCGGCCCGCAGGCGTGCCCGTTCACCACGCTCTACTGGGACTTCCTGCTCCGGCACGAAGCGCTGCTGCGGCAGAACCCGCGCATGGCGATGCAGTTGCGCAACCTCGCGCGCCTCGACGATGCCGCGCGCACGGCGATTCGCCGGCAGGCGGCGGGGATCCGTGCGGCGAGCGCCGACGCGCCATGAGCGGCGGCGTCCGTCGTGAACACGCGAGAGAACAACGGGCGACAGGAGCCAGCGGCGCATGTCACGACCTCAGGCCTGGTGACGCTCCGGCTGGCCCGTTGCAGCTGACGAGGGGGTTTTGCGGCACGTTCAGCACCTTGACCAGGCCGTGTGTCTCGCCGTCGGAGATGGCGCGGTCGCGGTCGTCGATGCGGTAGACCGTGGCTTCGCCGGCGACGCCCTTTTCCCGCGCATCCGGTTCGTCAATCCGACGCGGGCAACTTCCGGCTCGACGAACGCCACCCACGGGATCACCGAGTCGTCGGCCTTGAACTTGCTCAGCGGATCGAAGAGCGCATTCACCGCCGCATGCGATGCCTGATGCGCCGCCGTGTGCGTGAACCGGGACGGGCCGGCGACATCGCCGGCGGCGTAGTTGTCGGGATATTTCGTCTGCGCGAATTCGTTGGTGTCAGCCATACGGCTGGTTGAGATGCCCAGTTCCTCCGGCCCGTAGCCCTTGACCGACTGCACCCGTTGCATGACCGCTGCGAAATCGGCACGACCAGTCGCCTCGACCCCGAACTCGCCGTCCCGACCGATCTGCGCCAGCTGCGTGCCGGCATTCACGCAGACGACGGTGCCGACGAGCATGCCGATCTGGCTGAGCCGGTAGAAGGTGCGCGCCGTCATCGCGGTCAGGCCGAGCAGGAGGTTCACCGGGAAGAACGGGAAGGCCGGCACCAGACGCAGCGTGAACAGGTAGAAGGAGCCATCAGGAAAGCCAGCATGGCTCCGAGGATCGAGGCGAAGGCGCCGATTGAGGTGTCCCAGAGGAGGCCGAAGACGGCCTCGGCGAGCAGGGTGAGCAATGCTGTGTCGGCCAGCGACAGGGCAGCCATCAGCGTCACGGATCCTTTCCGGTGCTCAACAACAGCCCCCGTCGTAATCGGCGCGCCGCAGCGGCTGCTCGGCGCTGCCGAATGGCATTGCGCTGCCACAGCCGGCGAAGATGCCAAAGTGCCGCGCACTGTCGCCGATGAAATCGAAGTGCGGCGCGAAGCGGCTCTCGGCAAGCATGCGGAAGCTGTTGCCGCAGACCGGGAAGACGCGGCCGGCCTCGATCGCGTGGTGCTTGTCGAGGATGAAGACCTGCCGCGCTTCGGGCAAGGTGCCGCGGTAGATCACCGCCTGGCCGTAGTCCTCGCAGGCTGGTTCGAGGCCGCCGATGCGGAACAGTCGCCAGGTGGCGGAGAAGAAGCGCAGCGAACCGACGCGGGACTGCAGCGCGGCGTCGGTGATCGCCAGCGGCCGGTCGTCGACCAGGCGCGGATCGCCAAAACCCACCTGCCTGGCGAGATTCTGGAAATCGTTCCAGTAGAGCGCGCCGCCGAGGCATTCGCCGTAGAGCACCGGGTCATTGCGCAGCTCGTCCGGCACGCGGCGGTCGGCGTAGACGTCGGCGAAGTAGAACTCGCCGCCGGGCTTGAGGAGGCGGAGCGCACCGCGGAGAACGGCCTCCTTGTCGGGGCAGAGATTGACGACGCAGTTGGAGACGATGACATCGAAATGGCCCTCTTCGAGGCCGAGTTCATCCAGGCGCTCGATGTAGCCGTGCCGGAAGCGCACGTTGTCGTAGCCGAAGGCGTCGCGGTGGTAGACGCGGTGGCGCTCGGCGACCGCCAGCTGCTCCTCGGTCATGTCGACGCCGACGACCTCGCCCTCGGCGCCAACGAGTTGCGCCAGCGCATAGACGTCGCGCCCCGAGCCGCTGCCGAGATCGAGCACGCGACAGCCGGCCAGCGCCGGCGGGCAGACGAGCCCGCAACCGTAATAACGCGACAGTACCTCGGGATGGATGCGCGCGAGCAGCGGCTTCAGCCAGGCCGGCGCACTCGATGCGTCGCAGCAGGCGGAAGTCTTGAGGTCCTCTGATGACTGCAGCTGGCGACCGTAGTAGTCCTTGACGATTTCGTGCATCGGGTTCTCCAGTAAAAGCAGGGGACCGGCCGGATCAGCCGGCGATGGCGGCCGCGGCTGCCTGCCGAAACGGCGGCTCGGCAGGCAGTTGAAGATGACATGGTAGCTGGTGGCGAGCAGTTTCTTGCAGGATGGCGGCAGCTTCGTCGGCTCCGGCGGCAGCGTCGGACCGGGCGGGCCGTCGAAGCGGCGACCCACCTCCCGCCCCGCCGCGGCGATCCAGTGTTGGCGGCTCGTGACGGCGCGCCTGCGCGGGCAGCCGTTGCATGCTCTGCCGGGCGATCTCCTCCATGCTCTGCGGGCGGGCGGCGACCGGGCAGTGCCCGCAGGAGCGGTTGCGGCGATGCCGACTTGCGCGCGCGGGGCCGCTGGCGGCGCCCGGCGCAGGGTCGGGCAGTCGGTCGGGCGGCGAAGAGGACAGATGTCGCGCATGATGCATTCCCGAGCGAAGCGGCGGTACCCGGCTTCGTCAGACAGGGATCGCAAACCTTACGCGCCATCCCGCACAAGACCAAGAATCGGCGGCGGCGCGCCCCAAGAGGCGCGCAGGCGATTCGTCAGCGCCTGCGGATCAGACGCGGCGAGTTCGCCTCCTTCAGCGGGATGGGCGGCGCCGTGCACGTGCGAGCACGCGGGTCCGCCTCGGTCGAGCCCGACGCTGCTGGCGGCACAGGCGCGCAGCGCGCGGGATGAGGGAAGCCGAGGAGAAACGAGGCGCACCGGGCGTCGCGCGTGCAGCTGATTCCGACGATGGCCAATGTGGAAAATACGGGCGACCGCTCGTGGACGCCTCGCAGGAGGCGAAGGACCTCGATTCTTCGTTGTTGACCGCCATTGCGAGTTACCTGGCGCTGCGGGTCAGCGAGCCTGATGCCCGGTGGATGGCCAGGATCTTCGCCCCCTCGGTACGACAGAGCCTGTACACGGATCTGATCAAGCAGTTGCCAAAGTTCAAGGCCTGGTTCTATTCTGAAGGAATGCGAGCGCCGGTTCCCGTGGCTCTGCGGGCTGATCGAAAGGGCTGAGCCTACCGCGCAACCCGGTCGCTGCCGCCCGGTGGCGGTTCGGCTTCTGCCCACGGGCGCAGCAGCCACGGCAAACGCTGCGCAGGCGGGTCGGCCGACGACCAGGACGACTTTCCAGCCTATAATGCCGAGCTTTTTGCAGGCCCATGCCGATGTGGTTCAAGAACCTTCAACTCTATCGCCTGCCGCAGGGCTGGGCGGCCGAAGCCGAGAGCTTCGAGCAGCAGCTCGCCCGACTGCCGCTGCAGGACTGCGGCGCGACCGATCCGCGCAGCCTCGGCTGGGTGGCGCCGCGCGACGGCGGGTCACTGCTGCATTCCGTCAACCAGCAGTGGCTCATCGCGCTCGGCGTCGAGGACAAGCTCTTGCCGGCTTCGATCGTCAAGCGGCTGGCCAGTGAGCGGGCGCGCGAGATCGAGGAAACCGACGGCCGCCGCATCGGCCGCCGTGAGCTGCGCGAACTGCAGGAACAGATGACCCTCGAACTGCTGCCGCGCGCCTTCATCCGCCGCCGCACGACTTTTGCCTGGATCGATCGCGGCAACGGCTGGCTGCTCGTCGACGCCGCGTCGCCGGCCAAGGCCGAAGAAGTGCTCGAGCACCTGCGGCGCTCGCTCGACAGCCTGCCGGCGAAGGTCGTCAAGCCGCTGCAGTCGCCGTCGGCGGCGATGACCGGTTGGGTTGCCGCCGGCGAAGCACCTGCCGGTTTCACCCTCGACCAGGATCTCGAACTGCGCTCGTCGGAGAAGGCCACCGTGCGCTACGCCAACCATTCGCTCGACGGGGATGAGATCCGGCAGCACATCGCCGACGGCAAGGTCGTCACCCGCCTGGCGATGACCTGGAACGACCGCATCTCCTTCGTCCTCAACGACCTGCTGCAAATCAAGCGACTGGCCTTTCTCGACATCCTCAAGGAGCAGTCGGAAAGCCAGGCCGAGGACGCCGACGAGCGCTTCGACATCGACTTCACGCTGATGGCCGGAGAAGTGGCGCAACTCCTTGCCGACCTCATGGCAGCCCTCGGCGGCGAGGCGCCAGCCGCCTGATTCGCCGCCGGTAACGTCGAGGCCCAGCGACGGCTTCCGCTGACGATCGCTCGCGCCGGACGGCTCCCCCGGCGGCGCGAGCAAAGCGGCTGCTGCGCGGGGACCGGACGGCATTCGCCGGCTTCGTCGGCCGCCGGCCGTCCGCGCGGTGTTCAGCGGCAGACGTGGCCGTGCAGCGACAGACGCTCGATCGCGTATTCCTCACCGAGCTGCTGCCAGACTGTGGAATCGATGCGCGACTGGATTTGCTGCTCGAGCGTGTCGAGCACTTCGCGTGACTTCGCGTCACGGTAGGCACGGACGCGGACCCGATAGTTCCGGCACTCCTTGGCGCTCACCAGAATTGACCCGTTTCTGCTCACCAAAGCGGACCCAC
>ERZ761602.5162-NODE-5162-length-15749-cov-12.844527_pt1 | contig 15749 bp, 14 predicted proteins | sample MGYA00512165_ERZ761602 | MGnify/ENA primary metagenome ERZ761602 (study PRJEB28899, sample SAMN02445085) | bioreactor sludge metagenome | biome: EBPR sludge; isolation source: Thorneside wastewater treatment plant | place: Australia: Brisbane, Thorneside...
GAAAAGTAAAGCGTATAATTTAATACATTCTAACTTGATTAAGGAGTATACATGTCAGATTTACCTCAACCTGTTATATTGACACAATCCCAACTTCAGCAAGCAATTGATGTGATGGGGAAATCCTTTTTCAATGACCCCTTTCTTAAGTATTTAGCCCCAGACGATGCACGACGCAAACGCCTCACTCCTGAATTTGTCAGTATTGTTGTTAAGTATTGCTTTTTGTATGGAGAAGTTTGGACGCTTCCATCGCTTGATACTATTGCTTGTTGGTTACAACCCGGTAAAACATCGCCTACGTTTATTGGCGTATTACGAACTGGTATGTTGACCATGCCTCTCAAATTTGGCTGGGCTGGATTTAATCGTTTTAACGAAGCTGTCACTTATACAGATAATCTACACAAAAAATTTGCAAATCAACCGCATTGGTATTTATGGGGATTAGGTGTTGACCCTTCTCAGCAGGGGAAAGGGCTAGGAAGAAGTGTGTTGCAACCTGTGTTTTCAAAAGCTGATGAAGCAGGTCAAATTTGTTATTTAGAAACACAAAACGAATCAAATTTATCTTTTTATCAAAAACTTGGATTTGAGGTAGCAGATAGCGGAGTTGTGCCAAAAAGTTCTTTACAGGTATGGTCAATGGTTCGTAAGCCGAAATAACTTACATTGTATTGTTCATAAATTATTCTCGGTATAATCGGGGACTTATGCATAAACACAATTCATTCGCAGGTTTAATATCAGGTCTCACTGCCGCCGCCATTTGGGGTGGTATGTATGTGGTCAGCAAAGTGGTTTTGGAAGTGATTCCGCCGTTTTCATTATTGACTTTACGTTTGTTAATGGGAGCAATTGCTTTAGCAATTGTCCTTTACTTTAGAAATAGAAAAACAAATTCAAAAATAAATATCACCAAAGAATTATCTTGGACAAGTTTTTGGGTTGGCTTTGTCGGCTATGGAATTTCATTGGGCTTTCAATTTGTGGGTACAAAACTTTCTACGGCATCAAATGGGGCGTTAATCACATCCACTACACCAGCGTTTGTTTTATTATTTGCTCCATTTTTATTGGGCGAAAAAACTACGCCGAGACGAATCATTGCTTTGGTGATTGCGACTTTAGGTGTGCTAGCCGTGATTGACCCGCGTACGGCTGAGTTATCACCTTCACTGTTTTGGGGAAATATGAGTCTACTCGCGGCAGGGTTAACGTGGGCGTTGTATTCTGTTTTAGTCCGTAAAGTTTCTCAAAATGCGGATTTGTTAACCTCAAGTACTATTATGTTATTAGGCGGTTTACCAACCAGCATTGCATTCAGCCTATGGGAAATTAATTCACAAGGCATTGGTGAAATCACAATTGGAATTATCGGCGGATTATTATTTTTAGGAATCATATCTACAGCAGTGGCTATGTTTCTATGGAATTATGCATTTGCTGAACTACCCGCCGCAGTGGCTTCGTTAACTTTTTTTGCTCAACCTGTTGTTGGTACATTATTAGGTTGGTTCTTTTTATCAGAAACAATTACGCCGTTATTTATCTTTGGTGGAATTTTAATCACGATTGGAATTTTAATTGCGACATTTGAGAAATAAAAGAGACAGTCATTTAGAAGATGACTGTCTCTTTGTATGCGCAAAAAATGTTGAGGATTACGAATCAGTTATCCACGAAGAATGAAGCGTTACTTCCCAACGTTATTTTCGGCTAATTTGCGAACGAGTTTTACAGTTGGTTCACTTCCAACAGTGTGAAGCAATGCCATGTTGGGTGGGCGTTGGTCGCCGATGGGGTATCCACACACCAACACAACTTGGCTTCCTTTTTGAATTCCTGATTTCAACAAAACAGAATCAACATCGGCAATCATGTCATCCAATGAACTTGCATAACGAACGAGATGCGGTTCAACGCCCCACAAGAACGAAAGTTGATTTAACGTATTTCGTTCTGGAGTAAAACCAAGAATTTGTTTTGGTGGACGTGCTTTCGACATCAGCCATGCCGAACGACCTTGCATGGTGAACACAGCAATACCTCTGACATCGTGGTCGCTGGCAAGGGCATTTGCCGCGCGTGCCATTGTTGCCGCATCACTCTGACCTAAACCTGCTCTGCCATCCTGACGACTTCCCCACTCTTTGAAATGCGATTCCGCTTCGATGACAATGCGCGACATCATCTCAACTGCTAAACTTGGGTATTCACCTGAAGCAGTTTCAGCAGAAAGCATGACTGCGTCTGTGCCATCAAAAATTGCATTGGCTACATCTGATGCTTCGGCGCGAGTCGGAAGCGGGTTTTGAATCATAGATTCAAGCATTTGTGTAGCGGTAATCACTAATTTTGCTTTTGCATTTGCCGAGCGAATAATTGTCTTTTGCAAAGATGGCACTTGTTCAGGAGGAAGCTCTACACCCAAATCTCCACGTGCGACCATGACACCATCTACCACGTCTAAAATTTCTTCTAACTCATCCATGGCTTCTGGTTTTTCTAATTTGGCAATTAGCAATGGTTCACGTTTGCCATTGGAATATTCTTTGATGGCGGCACGCACAGTACGAACATCCTCCGCACTGCGTACAAATGAAATTGCAACTGCATCTACACCTTGAGAAATACCGAAAGCCAAATCGGCTTTATCTTTATCCGTAAAACCTGCAATGCGAAGTTTTACACCAGGCAAGTTAATACCTTTGTGTGAAAATAATTCGCCACCTACCAATACTTTTGCATGAACAGTATGACTATCAGAAGCAAGCACTTCTAAAGCAAGGCGACCATCATCAAGCAAAAGTTTATCTTTCACTTGAACAGAATCAAACAATTCACGAAAATCTACAGGGATTAATTGACATTCTGTTTTGGGCTTTTCTTCTTTGGTGGGATATAAATATATCTCTTCGCCAATCGAAAGTTGAAGCGGCGCCTCTAACCTGCCCACGCGGATTTTTGGTCCTTGTAAATCTTGCAAAATCCCTAGCGGAGTTTCTAACCGTTCGGCAACTTTTCTTATCCGTTTTATTCTTTCAGCGTGTTGTTCGTGCGTGCCATGTGAAAAATTCAAGCGAGCAATATTCATCCCCGCATTGATTAATTTCTCTAATACTGCTTCTGAATCAGAAGCAGGTCCAATGGTTGCGACAATTTTTGCGTGCCTAATCATATCTATATCCTTTTCAAATTTTACTATCACCCTGAACGAAGGGAAGGGTCTCTACCACCGTAGAGATGCTTCGCTCTGCTCAGTGTGACGTGTGTTAAAACGCCGTGATGATAGGTAAAAAGCCTGAACCTGTCAAGGCGCAAGAGTTATTATCAGGTTAACAACCAAAACGGGGTAGAGTTGCGGGTGATTTTTTCTATTTTGAAAAAACTTGCTTAATGGTCTGACAAATTATCTGCGGCACAGTCTCAAAAGAATAAGGCATATAAACCCGTTCATACAGTCCGTGCGCATCTCTACCAAACGGACCGATGTTAATCACTGGGCAATTCAATGCCTGAATCTCTTTTAGTTTATCAGAGTCTAATAAATATACTTTCTTTTTATCTTCTTTGGCTACGTCAAACAAAGGCATGAATTTCTTCAAACTTTCCGAAGCATCAGCATGGTCAAGGCGTAAATAACTTAAATCAGAAATGTATGGGAAGAACCCACGATATTGAATCTCATCCTCAAATTCGCCAATCACAGAAGCCAATGCTTGAGTCAACTCATTTTCTTGCGGAATGACAGAAGGATAATATGGCGGCGAGAAAAATGTCACAATGGCAGGTCTGCTTAATTTTGCGGCTTTTGCCAACTCCGCCACCAATAAACAACTTAACTCGCGGCTATCTTTTACTTTCGACGAATATTCGTTTACTTTATCTTTCAATAACTGATTCAAATTTTCATCACCCATCTCTTTAGATGCCTTTTGAAGTAACTCATCATAAGAGATGACAATTTGATTCCATGTAGGTGGCTTTTGTAATTGACCACCTAACTTATTAAACTCTTGATAACTCTCCTCCACCCGCCTCACTACCTGACCTAAAGCCTGTTTCGCTGAATCCCTCATCATTTTCATCGCGTCAAGCGGATTCATTTGCAACGTCAACCAATTGACGTAAACAAATGCCTCACCTGCCGTTTCAGCATTATACGAAGGCTTTAAATCTCGCATTTGCAAAGCTACAGGCGGAACTGCAATTTCAGTTAACCCTTCATTTCCCAATGAACCCGTCCATGAATCTATCCATGCTGGGTTGAGATTAATCTCACGCACCAATTCTGCCGCAATTTGAGAAGCATCGATGCCACGAAAAATTTCGCCAACGTGTGTGCGAACGCCTAAAATATAAAACGATGGCAACAACTTCCCTACTGTGCCTGAATAAATAAAACGGATATTCTCATTTTCATCACGTGGTGCGATGTAATCCGTGTTAATCACACCAATGTATTCCAAATTTTCTTTTTCACGTAATTTCAACAAATCCGGCACAGCCGAAAGCACGCCCACAGATTCTGTCTCTTCATCGGGGCAAGCCAATAACAAAATATTGCCATCTAATTCATCAATTAAGCGATGATCATTTTCATCAGGTTTAGCGAAAGCACGCATCAATGCAATATTAATAGCCACACCTGATTTCATATCTACGGAACCACGCCCGAATAGCCAATCTCCCGTTTGCAAATGAGTCCATGCAGATTGTTCTGAAATATCCAAATCACTTTTCAATTGAAAATGTTTCTTCATTTCTTCAGCCAATTGTTTAGGCTGAAAAGCAATTTGTACATTTCCGTAACGGGAAAAATCATCTACCCCAACAGTGTCAAAATGCCCCATCAAGATAATTGTTTTGCCAGAGTTTTTCTTGCTCTTCAATAAACAAGCAAAATTTTTTCTACCATCTTCTGTAAACCAAAAACCAGAAAGCACATCGGGTTGCTTTCCATTTTGGTATGGTGCTAACGTCAAATCACGAATCGCATCAGCACATTTATTTTCATCTTCTATATTCGGGCTAATACTTGAAATCCCCATCAAAGCTTTTGTTAACTGCAAAACTTCATCAAACCAAATTTTATTTTGCATTTTTATGTTTGTTCCAATAACGTAACAAACCATCGGCACTCATGCCAATTGGGTTTGATACTGTATAAACCTGAATCACTTCCTCGCTCAACCCTTGCTCGCGGCTTTGTTGTTCCATCCATTTTGTATAACTTTCGCGCAATTCATCCAACGAAGGTTCGCTAGGCATCACTTCATCAAGCCATGTTTCGGTGGCATCTAAATTTTCCTGCAATGTATTCAAATGCCAATCTACATCATCATACATCCCAAAATGTGTTGGGGCGATTTGTTTGAGGTTTAATTTTTTTAATTTCGTAATACTCTCACGCCATTTTTCAAAATGAAATTCTGGTGGTGGCATCGGCACACGCAAATATGGATAGCCCGGTATGCGCACACCACACACATCCCCTGAAAAACAAATATCTTCAAAGATATAAGCAAAATGATGTTCGGCATGCCCCGGCGTGTTGACTGGAAGAAATTTCAAGTTGCCGATTGTAAATTCTTCCGCATCATTCGGGATGTGAATTTGATTCTGCGCCACCGGCAGAATCTCACCCCACAGTTGATTCATTCTGTCGCCATAAATGCGCGAGGCACTGGCGATTAATTTTTCAGGTCTAATCAAATGCGGAGCACCTAATGGATGCACATAAATCTGTGCACCGAGTTGAGCAAGTTGACCAGCCGCGCCAGCATGGTCAAGATGAATGTGAGTCAATAGCACGTGAGTGATATCTCCTAAAGATAAGCCTTCCGCTGTAAGAGCAGTTTGCAACGTAGGAAGAGTCGAAGCGGGTCCGCTTTCAATCAAAATAACAGCATCATCTTTTTTTATCAAGTAAGAGGCAATGGCTTGTTTTTTATTTTGAAAATGTAAATCTATGCTGATGATACGGGTGTTTGCCATGAACGAAAATCCTGAGTTTTGAAAGTGGAGCGAAGATTACTAAGTGCGGTTGCAAGGTCGTCATCACAAGCGATGTTGCAAATTGGAACATGTTTTTCGCGCAACGAGTTGATTATTTTATCTGTACCTGTTGGTCCACCAAAAGTTTGTGCATCGAGTAACACAATGATTGGATACAGTGAACGCAAAAGTAAATCATCTACGGCTTGTAACAATTCGGTGCGGACTGTTGGCGTAATTAAAATTACGGTGGAGCGTTTTGGCAATTGCATGGCTTGGGTTGAGACTAAACCTGCGATAGAAAGTTCTCCATTGGCTTGAACAAATGCGAGTGTTTCTAAAATTTTTGCTTCTTGTCTTTCACTGCGGTCTGCGGGCAAAATGGTATAAGTTTGCCCAGCACTGGCATAGCCTACGGCTCGGCGTTGACGAATAAAATAATGTGCTAACGATGCCGCAATACTAACAGAATATTCTAAAGTGGATGGTGGCAATTTTATTTTAGGTCGGCGCACAAATAAAACTGTTTGCATCGGTGATTCATCAAAGACTTGTTCTTTTTGGTAATGAACATCTTTTTGCGAGTCAAGATATATCCACACTTCGGCTTGTGGGTCTTGTTCAAATTCTTTGACCATTAACTTATCGCGCCGTATGCTGGTACGCCAATGGATTCTTTTCATGGCATCGCCATGTATATAGTCACGCACACCAGCGGCATGAGGCGTAATATCGTGTGATTTTCTTTGAATGACATGCCCGCCCGGCAACAAACCTGGTGATGAAGGGAAATATTCTATTTCTTGAATCATCGGGAAGACAATTAACGTCTCTTGTGCTGGAAATATTTTTTTCGTTGTAAAAATCCCAAATGGGTCGCCGATATTAATGGCTGTAGGTCCGAGTTCAAAACTTCCGCGTTGGGTTAACCACGTACGCGCGTTGTAAGTTCTTTTTTGATTTGCTAACACCAACGTCAGCAAACGTGAACCTGCCGCAAATGGAATTTTAGATTGGTTGATAACTTCAATCCATGAAGCAGGCAAATTGCTTTGATTTAAAATTTTATAGTTTTCTTCAAATACATCCCCTACATTGGCGCGTAATTCACGTGTGCTTCGTTCTAATGAGATTCGGTTGGCTACCCAAACTGTCCAAGCCCATGAAACGAATGCTAACAAAATGCTTGTGTATAAGAAACGTGAATATAACGGCGCGCCATTCACAAATACGCCGATGAGTCCAAGCGCAAACATTAAGGCGATGAGAACTCGCCCAGCCTTCATTATTTCTTCCTTGAGTCAGCAGTGAATGAACCACCCGGTGCTGGTGTTGAAAGTAAAATTTCTTGTACAATTTTATCTGAGCTTAAATCTCGTAAACGTGCGGCAGGGCTAACAATGATGCGGTGTGCCAAAACAGCAACGGCTAAAGATTTAATGTCATCTGGCAAGACGTGGTCACGCCCCATTAACGCGGCTCTGGCTTGTCCTGCCCGCGCAAGCGAAAGACTCCCTCTGGGGCTGGCACCCAAGTATACGTCTGGGCTTTGACGTGTGCGCGTACATAACTCCACAATATATCTTTTGACTGCATTAGAAAGATATATTTTTTTGATGTTGCCCATCGCTTGAGTCAAATCTTTTGCTTTGATGACAGGTTTCAAAGATTCAATCGGATGTGCTAAACGTTGGTCATCCATAATACGAATTTCATCCAAAATATTTGGGTAGCCAAGTCTCATGCGCAATAAGAAGCGGTCTAATTGCGCCTCTGGCAACGGAAACGTACCTTCATATTCAATTGGATTTTGAGTTGCTAAAACCATAAATGGTTTAGGTAGAGGATGTGTGATTCCGTCTACTGTTATTTGACGTTCTTCCATCGCCTCTAATAACGCCGCTTGAGTCTTGGGTGTAGCGCGGTTAATTTCATCTGCGAGGATGATTTGCCCGACAATTGGACCGGGGCGAAATTCAAATTTCTTTTTTTGCTGGTTATAAATAGAGATGCCTGTTACGTCACTGGGAAGCATGTCTGGCGTAAATTGGATGCGATTGAAGACGCAATCCATAGAACGTGCTAAACTGCGTGCCAGCATGGTCTTACCCACGCCGGGTACATCTTCTATCAAAATATGTCCTTCACATAATAAACCAATAACGATCATTTCTAAAGATTGGCGTTTCCCCACAATTACTTTTTCTAGATTGTTCAATATTTTTTCGCCAAAGGCTTGAATATTTGACATGTATGTTTATCCTTAATCTTTGATGATAGGATTTTAAGCGTCTTTGGCAGTATGAACAAGCCTAGCCATGCCCTCCTATAGAATGGCTTTTCTCTCCTGCTGGGGTAGGTTGTTCTTAAGACTTGTCTGATTTGGGAATCGTGTATAATCGCGGTCACGCCTCAGTAGCTCAATGGATAGAGCGCCTGACTTCGGATCAGTAGGTTGTGGGTTCGACTCCTGCCTGAGGCGCCTTTTTATATAATTCTGAAGTAAGCCAAGTGGTTATAAATAAAATTCAAAATTTTTTATTATCTATAATGCAAAAAAAAACCAACATCTTAACAAAATTCACAAAACCATACTTAACCGCACGGATTCTAAACAAGCTACTTTCGCCTTTCTACTTTAATCAGTGGACTGTTTTGCTTTCACCTCAGGCAGATTATAAATCTATGAGATGGAAAGATTTCAAAGTATTAAAATCTCCGCTTGACCGCTTCTGGGCGGATCCATTTCCGTGGGCAAAAGACAATAAACTCTATCTTTTTGTTGAAGAATTTTTATATTCGGAAAAGCGTGGGCACATTTCAGTCTTAACTTTGAATAAAGATTTTAGCGTCGCGAATAATCAAGTTATTCTTGAAAAGCCATACCATCTTTCTTATCCTTATATTTTTGAATACAAAGGGGAAATGTATATGATACCGGAAACTATGAAGAACAATAAAATTGATTTGTATCGTTGTAAAAACTTCCCCAATAAATGGGAATATGAAAAAACTTTGATTGACAACTTACCTGCATTAGACACTACGTTGTTAGAAATTAGTGGCAAGTGGTGGCTATTTGCAAATATCAAAAGTGAAAGTGGCTCAACATTTGACACGTTGCATTTATATTATTCAGACAATCCGCTCTCAAGCAATTGGAAACCCCATCCACAAAATCCAATCGTAAAAAATATAAAATCCGCCCGCCCGGCGGGAAGGATATTTATGGACAATGAAAAGATAATTCGACCATCACAAGACTGCTCTCTTGCTTATGGATATGCTATCAACTTCAACGAAATTTCTACCCTTAACGAAAAAGAATATAAAGAAACTCGGATTCATTATTTTAAACCTCCACCTATTGGCATAAAGTTGCTTACAACGCATACATTTAATAAAGTCAATGGTTTGGTAACGATTGATGCTATTCAACGAAGGTGGAGATTTGATTAATGAAAAATGCTTCAATTAGTTCTTATAATACCAGTTATGAGGTCAAACATTTACATTTTAATGACTTAACTCCAAAAGATATTGAAGAATGGAAAGAGCTGGAAACAACTGCAACCGAACCCAATGCTTATCTTTCACCGCATTTTGTCTTGCCAGCTCTTAAGTACTTAGAAAATGAATCAAGAATAACCTTTGTGACTGTAAGAAAAGTTGCAATAGGTTTATCGTCCTTGGTAGGGTTGGCAATTTTGAAAAAATATAATTTCAGTAGATATTTACCTTTGCCACATGTCTCCTTTTTCCATACCCGGCATTCTTATCTCTCTGGCATATTCGCTCATAAGGAATACATCCAAGAAGTTGTTCCAATTTTATTAAGAAATATAACAAATTTCCAAGTCAGTCAATATGGGATCGAGGTAGAAGAAACCTCTGCAGATGGAAATTTATATTTGCTCATAAGTGATATCTTTAAGAATTTAGGCTTTCGATGGTTCCCTTATAAAGAGTGGCAACGAAAAACACTGCCGGTAAATCAAGCAAAAAATGTTCAACAAAATTTTTCAAAAAGATTAAATAAGAATTTCAAGAGAAATCTACGCAAAATAGGTGAGTTAGGTGAAGTGAGTTGGGGGATTATTTCTCATGGTGATGTCAATGCTGCATATATTCAAGAGTTTTTAGAATTGGAAAACATGGGCTGGAAAGGGAAAAGGAAATCCTCACTTTACTCTAATCCTAATGCAGTTCTCTTCTTCCAAGAGATGATACAAAACTTCAACAGAGAGAATAAAGCCTATTTTATGCGGTTAACTTTAAATGACAAAGCTATCGCTTCCAATTCCAACTTTATATCCGGCAATGTAGGGTTTGCATTTAAAATAGGGTGGGATGTAAATTATGCTAAATATTCACCAGGTGTATTAAACGAAATACTCTTCCTGGAATCCGTTAATAATAAATTTGACCATGTTGATTATTTCGACAGTGGAACTTACGGTGAATCATTTATTGACTCTATTTGGGCTGAAGAAAGAAAAATGCAAAGTGGGGTTTTTGTGCGGGAATCATTTGCAAAGTTTCTATCTCCCTTTATAAATTTATTCCTAAAACCAAGCCTTAACTTCGTAAAAACGATAAAGGCAACCCTAATAAATAAAAATAATAAAGAGTTGGATTAATTTTTGCTTGAGCTTCTTGTAAAAATTTTAGAAAATTTTCTATAAAGCTCAGGTAAAGGGTCTTGAATAATATATCTTGTAATTGTGCTTTCAAATAAAGACGGAACAGAAACACTTTTATCAAAAAGACCTTGTTTCAACAATTTAAACAACATTTTAAAGCGCATATATTGTTTAAATTTATAATCAGCTTGTGGAAGTGTTCTTTTCATGGCTGCCAAACTAGCAAGGTACGGAATATTGACGCCTGCAATCGCAGAGCCAATAATACTTTCCCAAAAACGTGGGTTGATTTCTATTATCTTCACCACATCTTTTTCAGGATTGTATCTCGTATCAATGTGAGCAGGTCCCGACCAATTTAAGGCACGCATCAATTGTTGAACTGCTGTGTATAATTTTTCATTATATAAAAACTCTATTCCCGAAGAGGGAGCAAAAGGCTGTGCTGGGGGGATGATTCCTTTTTGTATTGTATAAGCTAAAATCTCTCCGTTTTCGCATAATACACTACAGTCTAAGTCATAACCGTTCACAAAGGATTGGACAATATACGTTTCTGGCTTCGAGACAGCTTTCAAATTTTGACTCAGCTCAGAAAAATCCTTACATAAAATGATTCCTTCCCCACCTGCTCCTATTGTTGGTTTCAACAAAACCGGATATTCTAAATGAGAAAAGTTTCTTTCTTCGGCAGCCACTTCGTTGCAAAAGACAGTAGCAGGGTGAGGAATATCATGCGCTTGCATGAGTTTTGCTAGCTGCCCTTTGTCTCCGGCTAAATCTATTGTTTCAGGCGGAGAAAGCGGTGGTAATGAAATCAGTGAAGCGAATGTATCCTGATGAGAGGAAACCAATCTAATCATAGGGACATCTATGGGAAGTAATACATCTGCCTTCACTATTTGGATGGCATTAAGAATTGCCTTAACTGCATCACTACCGGGCTCATAGGTTGTAAAAGAACAGCAAAAACGCGAATAGCGTATTGGTAAATTAGGCTGGTTAGACAGGATATGAATTTCTAAATCATCCACCCGTGATAAAGTACGAAAAACCGCTAGTGTAAATTTGCTTTCCCCATCTGGGATTAAAACCGAAAGTTTCTTTTTCATCATAATATAAAAAAGTATAACACTAAAACTTGTGGAATATGTAGGCTTGAAGCAAACAGAAAAATGATATAATTCACTTCGCAGAAGGTTAAGGTAAAGCAAGGACGCGTAAACTCTTACAAAATGAAAATAAAAAAATAGATTGGGGCAGAGGATTTCTATGCTTGATTATAAAGACAAAACTATATTAGCCATTGCTCCACACATAGACGATGTTGAGTTAGGGGCAGGGGCAACAATTTATCATCTTGGAAAAAACAACAAAGTAATATATGTTGGGTTATCTATGCCACCTTTAGTGGACAGAGATGTTTTTATGGCAGAATTTTACGCGAGTGCAAAAATTCTTGGCTTGAAGGATGAAAATACTATCTTAAAAAATTACGACCCTAGAAATTTATTTGACTCACGTAGCGAAATCTTACAATTGTTTTACGATATGAAAAAACAATATGCACCTGATTTAGTATTCCTACCTAATAGTTACGACATGCACCAGTCTCACGAGGTTGTCTATGCAGAAGGACGACGTGCGTTTAAACATACTACGATTCTAGGTTATGAATTACCATGGAATTACACTGAATTTTCTTTAGACGTATTTATTACGCTGGATGAAGAATCGCTTCAAGCAAAAGTAAACGCAGTAAACGCCTTTGCCACTCAAAAAAGCCGTACTTTTTTCTCAAACAATATCGTGGAAGATTTAGCACGCGTACGCGGTAAGCAAATTGAACGTGAGTATGCAGAGTGTTTTGAATTAATTCGGTGGATTACATGATTGTATCTATCCATCAGCCACATTTTCTACCATGGATGGGATATATCAATAAAATTATGAGGAGTGACGTATTTATTATACTGAATACTGTTCAGTATAGACCTCGCTATTATCAGAATCGTGCAAAAGTAAGAAGAGGAAATGAAGCAATTTGGATATCCGTGCCGGTACATTCGCAACGAGAGACAAAAATACGAGATGTGACACTTGTAAAAGATATAGATTGGCGAAAGAATATTGTTTTAACAATTGATAATTTATATCGCAGAAAACCTTTCTTTAAGGACTACTGGAACCCAATACGCGACGAGATTCTAAAAGACGAAGAGAGTTTAGACAGGCTGAATTATAATCTTTTACTAGTTCTTTTAAAGATACTAGAAATCAATCATGTAAAAATTCATATTGCCAGTGACCTACCCGTAGATACACTTGACCCTACACAAAGATTAGTAGATTTATGCAAGGAAACCAACGCAACGAGTTATATTTCCGGACGAGGCGGAAAAGATTACATGGAATTAGATAAATTTGAAGCAGTAGGAATTAAAGTCATATATCAAGACTTAGATTTTAACAATATCGTATACTCACAAGGCGAAGACCCATTTGTTCCAGGTCTTTCAGTTATTGATGCAATTTTTAATATCGGACCTGAAGAAACAAGAAAATTAATCAAGTCAGCTTGGTCTCCATAAATCAACAAGTATATAAAATTTCAGCTTCTCCAGTCGTCAGATTTGCCATTATGTTTCCGCACTCAAATTCGCGTGTATAAACTAATGGATCATCTGAGACTTTTTCTCTAGCACCCAGCGGAGAACCAAGCTTGTAAAAATATTCTGGAATTTCATAATACTCGCTATACTCACCCGCATAATTTTTATACTTAAAATAAGCATTTTGATGATTGGCAATTAATAAGAGATTTGCAAAGGCAAAATTTAGATAGTCACCTGATACATTACCCTGAAAGACACCAAGGAATTTTTTATTTTGCTGGAGTACTCTTTCAGCAAGTGACAGTTCCGCCTCAATTCTATGCGGAGGCAGGATTCCGTCCCCCCAAGCAGATATCCACGATTCTGCCATCACCCCAGAAAGGTACGGCAAAAACAAATCCCAAGATTCTGGATAATCCATATCGCTTAAATTCCCTATGATAGGAATACCCTCTTGTGAAAGCAATTGATATGTCACAACAAGCATATCAAGTTTTTTCTCTTCATATTCTTCTAACGAAGAATATTCAGTTGGAATAAAACCACTCGGAAAATAAAACGTTGAATTAAGATTGTCAATAAAGATACCCGTGGCTTGTGGTATTGGTAGGTGAGAAGGGTCTGTAAACTTGATCTCACGCAAAGCCCGACGGGAAAAATATGTTTGCCAACCAAAATCACCAGGGTTAATCACATAATACACTGCACCCTTACCTGCATACCCACGTGTGAAGCGCGTGCCATCAGAGCTATGTACAAACCAATTTTCTGTAGGAAAAATATCCGGATAATCTGGTAAAGATGTTTGTGAAATAATCGCATCATGAATTTCGCAAAAGTCTCCAATATCCATAGTCACCGAATCGCCAAAAACAGGTAGTGATTTTTGAGCATCGGTGCATAAAGTTAATTGTGCTTGAGGTGACTCCAACCCCTCAGGACCAGCAATGCCAGAGCCTGATAAATATACATAAACCTCCCCTGAAAAACCAGCCTCACGATACTCAGGCAAATCCTCCAACATTTGGATTCTATCTCGCAAAATTAACTGAAACCGCGATGCAACTTCGCTATCTGTTAAATAATTCTCTCCCGCTCCCCAAGAAGGATGCAAATAAACAAGAATTTGAGAAACTCCAAAATCAAATGCAGGAGAAGGAGACACAGATGTGGTTGTTGGATAAGGTGTCTTCCTATCTTCAGTTGGAACATATAACGGAGAGGAAACGCTTTGGCAACTTACAACAACTAGCACCAAAACAAAAAAACTTACAATTCGTTGGTAAGACCGCATAACTACTCCATCATTGCGTGAAGATATTGTTTTATAGAATATTCCACTTTAAATTGCTCAAGCCAATGTTCATCAATCGGCTTTTTTTCTCCGCGCAACACGTCGAGAATTTTATCAGATATTGTCTGAGCATCTCTAAGAGGAACCAATTCCCCATACTCACCATCTTTGAGAATTTCCCTCACGCCACCAGGCGAATCTGTACTAATTATGGGGCATCCACAAGCTAATGCTTCAATCAAAACATTTGGCAAACCTTCCCACAAAGAAGGCAAAACCATCACCGCAGCATTCCGCATATAATTAAATGGGTTATCAACAAATCCCTTTATCTCTACCTTGTTCTCTATACCCAATTCTTTTACTAATTCTTCAAGCGCAAGCCTTTCAGGTCCATCACCCAATAACAACAAACGCATGTCCTTTTCCTTTGAGGCGAGCGCAAATGCTTTCAACAAAGTTGCGTAATCTTTAACTACCGTTTGTCGCCCAACCCCAAGCACAACTGGTGGGTAATTGGATTGAAACCAAGCATGATCTACAGGCTCATGTGAAGCAGCCATCATTTCGGGGGTAATAGATGGACTATAAATGACAAGAATCTTTTTGTTTGGAATTCCCAAAAACGAATTTAAGTCTAAAGCAACGTTTTTAGAAACTGCAATAATTTTATCTGCCCAAGGGTAAAAAACAGAAAGTGCTAAACGTTCCAATCTTTTTTTCCAAAAAGACACACGCTTCACCGAAATAACATTGGCGACCCTAATAAGAACTCTTGTCTTTTTTACCCCTGAAAATTTCTTGGCTAAAACAGCGCATATATTATTCAAATGCAAGGAGCTAATGATTACATCAGGTTGAGCCACACGAAGATATTTGATTAATCCAAAAACTGCAAAATATGGATTCGGCAAGTTCAAATCAACTAAGTTAACACTTGAAGAAAGCCTATGAATAAAAGCACCTTCCGCCTTTGCAAGCACAAAATCAATCACATGGCCTTGTTTTGCCATTTCATTGGCAACAATCACCATGACATTTTCAGCACCTCCTTGATACAAATGAGATAGATAAAAAGTTATTTTTTTATGAGACATATTAAGAAGTAACTATATAGTTTGGCATTATATCAGTATTTAAGTTATTCAAATTAGCACAAATCGCGTGAATACATATAACATTTCACCTGCCTCTTTT
>ERZ761602.5163-NODE-5163-length-15744-cov-37.257824_pt1 | contig 15744 bp, 16 predicted proteins | sample MGYA00512165_ERZ761602 | MGnify/ENA primary metagenome ERZ761602 (study PRJEB28899, sample SAMN02445085) | bioreactor sludge metagenome | biome: EBPR sludge; isolation source: Thorneside wastewater treatment plant | place: Australia: Brisbane, Thorneside...
ATTTTTAATTATAAACTTTCTTAAATTAGTTAAAGATTTTTTCTCTTTTACACTCGATTCCTCTAAAACATATGAATATGGCTTCTGATACAGTTTTAAAACTAATTGACAAAATTCTATTGGAACTTGAAAAACTATCTGATTCTGTAAATCTTGCAAAATAGCATATACTTTACCAGGGGTAATAATACAGTTTTCAAATAATACTAAGTAATCATTGGTCTTCATCAATACTATTTAAGAATCTTGATAATGGTTTAAATGGCAAGCTAGTAGTATAATCTTTTGAATTATAATCGCTAATTTCAATACTAAGCCTTACAAAAACTTTTTTTGAAAAAGACCTGGTCCTAAATTTTTTCATGTAATAAAACCCAATTGGAAGCCATTCATGGTCTTTTACGTCAATCAAATTTGACATAACGCATTAATTATATGTTTTTCAATAAAAAAGTTACAGTGATACGATAATGCCGAAAACTGACCAGTAGGATTCACTTCAAGGAAGTAATATTCACCATCTTTCGCTTTTATTAAATCAATGCTGCCGGTTTCTAAATTTATTTCCTTCATCAATTCAAATAATTTATTTGAAATTGATTTTGGTAATTCATACGGTACATATCTTTGGTTGCTTTCATATGTTCTATAATCAATCTTTCCATTAGATTCTGATTCTATTATCGCGGTAGAGAAAATTCTGCTTCTATAAATAAAGGTTCTAATTTCAAACTCTTTTTCAACTAAATATTGAAATTTTGACGGGAAAAAATAATCACAATCAGTTTCCAATTTCTCGTTTATAACTTCTTCTGTATATGTAGAGGAAATCCTATTGCCATAAAAAATAGTGAAATTATTATATATTGGTTTAGTAATCAGTTTTGTATTAAATAATTCTGTCTTAATTACATTTCTTTCAGTCGTTATTAATGTCTTTGGAATTTTGAGGCCCACTTGAGTTGCTTTTCTCAAAACAAAAAGTTTATTATGATACCGTTCTTTAAAGTAAGATCCAAAACAGGGCTTTTCTTCAAACACCAAAAATAAAAACTCTGATAAAATCCTTTGCTCATCATTTAATATATCATTAACTTGTTCTTTGAATTGTTTTATAGCCATTTTTTTATACTTCAACTGTCCTCGTCTGTATATGACATGTGTGAAATCAGTCATTTTAACTCCATCTATTTCAATCCCCATTTCGGTATCCAGATCAATGAACAGGTTTATTTTTTCAATAACGGAATTAAGATTAATCCGTGTAAAAGGAACAGAATAATGAATTAGCCATCTTATTAAATACGAAGAAGTAAGATCTTCATCAATGGTTAGGATCAGAACTTTCATTATTGATTGGAATTTCAGTAAATATTTTCATAAATTTCTCAGCAATATGCTGTGGAGGTTTAGGGATGTTATTTGCGTAACCATGAATCCGAAAAACTGAATCAGGTTTTTTTATTTTATAAATAAAACTATTTAATTGATCTTCCCTGGATGGCAACCCATATATTTTTCTGACAGCATTAACACTGTCAACACTTACAAAAAAATTCTCTTGATAGTATTTTGATTCAATTTTTACAAATGGATTTTTTACATAATTTATAGGATTTGGGTAAAATGTCGTTAGATACTCATTATAATCATATAAATCAAGAGATCCTTTTAGAAATTCATTATCCAGAATTTCTTTGAATGTCTGATAATTGCGCAAAGCAAAATGCCGGAACATGGTTTGAAAATAACCTTCATTAATTACATGTCCTCTGTCAATTTTCTTGCATCTCAAACCAATGACAAATTCATTGGGAAAGCCATACTTTCGGACTAAGCCTTCAAAGGAAATCATATTGAAAGAATCGATCACTCCGATTGAATCTCGGCTAACCCCCAAATTTCTGATACTTTGATCTCTTTCAATCATATTAAACAAGGAATCCAAATAATCTTGTTTAAAATTTTTCAAAAACGACTCATTTCCCGATTGCCAGGCACTATCGATGAGTGAATGATCATCATTATAAAATGAAAAAGATTTCAGATAATCCAGACACGCACCACGCCTCCCGATTTCATAGGATAACAATCCAATATCAGTGTTTTTATGCAATGAATCAGCTAACAGCAATGTATTGTGAACAATTTTCCAGGTTGCTTTAGGATAAGTTTTTATAGCAATGATACCAGCATCATAAGCATTTTGATAATTTCCACTGACAATGCCTTTCTCAACTTCATTGTACTGATATGCATAATGATAAAAAGACAAAATAAACAGGATGTACTTAAGATTAAAACAATTCATTCATTAATATAATTAAAAGTATAGTTTAATATTAAGGTAAAAAAACACAGATCAGGTTAATATTAATCTTTAAATTAATTCAAAAAAGAATGAGAATTCTGAAAGTTCTAAAACAATATCAGAATTCTCAATCGCATCACATAAGAAATTTTAAGGTTAACAATATCTACCTCCTTCATAGTCCGTAGTGGTCTTCTCCCCATCTGGACTATATGCATCTGTATCTTTATTATAACACCATTTCACCTCATTTGGAGTTCCAGCGCCCCAAATTTCAAAGCCAGCTTCGGTAATACAAATACACCCCCCATTAGGAGCTTCTGTTTTAGCACCACCAACAACCGCAAGACGATTTGAAATCTTCAATTTTCTAAAATCATTCAAACTTAACATAATCATAAAAATTTAAATACTAAAAAGATTCACTCCTCTCTTTTCATACCCAATTCAGCTTGCAATCCGGATCAGGAGGGTTCGGAATCTCCCTTTTGAAACGTTTCAAAAGCCAAATTACAGCCGGTCACTGCAAAATTCGTGCAGTGGGAAAAATATTTCGAAATTTTTTTCACTTCCACCACGGATCTGTGTAAAATCCCGTTGCTTTCTCACAAATCCGACAGAAAATTCTACTTCGTACTCATAACAATAACTCCTTCGTTCCTGGCAGTAAATGATGGGTGCCCCCATGTTTTTCATCAGATTGATCAATTGATAGACAAAGCGCTCGGATTGGTTGAGTTTGGCTGCAAGGTCTGCCGGCGTACCGGTAGCCTTTCTGCGTATCAGGGCATCGGTGCGGTCGATCATGTTCAGTTTTTCTTCAAGTGTCATACCGGTTTGTTTTAAATGAATGGATTACTGTATTATTTATTAAACGAATTTTATTAGCTGTTCATGTTTGATTTATGTTAAAATGATAATTGCCATATGCTGATTTGTGCAGGAAAGAAAAATAGATGGTAAATTGATAGAATGAAATGAATTTTTTTCCTGCTATTAAAACTATCTTTTTCCCCGATTTTCCCTATTTTTGTCCTATGAAAAAATCACTCTACAACCCACACGATAAGTTTTTTAAAGCAATGATGGCTGAAAAGGATATTGCCATTGATTTTCTGAAGCAGTTTTTGCCGTCGGAAGTCTCTGCGCTGATTGATTATGACAGTCTGGAACTGAAGAAGGACAGTTTTTTGGACGATAAGCTCAGGGAGATCTTTGCCGATTCTGTCATTCAATGCCGCATGAAATATGACAAAGAGAGTGTGTTTTATCTATCTGTACTGATTGAACATAAAAGTTATCCGGATAAAAATGTTGCGTTACAATTGTTGCAATATCTGGTAAACGCATACCAATCCCAGATGAAAAATGAGCAAGCGTTACATCCCATCGTTCCTTTACTTTTTTATCATGGAAAACAAACCTGGGCGTACAGATCTTTATCCGGGTTGTTTCCTGATTTAAAACCGCGGTTAAGGAGGTATATCCCTGATTTTGAAACGGTTTTTGTAGATCTGGTGAGGATTTCGGATACAGAAATATTGGAAATCGAAAATATATTTCTGCATTCATCTTTGATCATGCAGCGGTATACAGACTTTCCGGAAGAGCTGCCGGATCAGCTAAAAAGGATATTAAAACGATTTGCGGTTGAAAAGTTAAGCAGAAAGAACTTTGAACAAGCTATTTTTGTTTATTTTTTTGAAATCAGCAATTTGAAAAGGGAAGAATTAATGAACTTAGTAAAAACAATTCCAAAAGATAAAAAATCTGAACTTATGACTACATATGAAATGATAGAACAGATTGGTGTTGAGAAGGGCATAGAAAAAGGGATAGAACAGAACAAGGTAGACATCATACTCAAAGGACATCAAAAAGGTGCTTCTATCGAATTTCTGGCAGACATCACCGGACTTTCGCCAGAGAGGGTTAAGGAGATCATTTCGCAGAATGTGGAGTCATGAATTGTAGAATCGTTGATTTGCTGAATCGTTGATTTGTTGAATTACTGAATTGCTGAGTTTTTGAATTGGTGAATGAATGAATTATCGGAAAACCATTCAAACATACATAAACTGAACCACTGTAAAACGGAATTATAGATATTTCTTCTGGAAAAACCAATTATGTTCTACCTTTACATTGATTTACGGTCGTTTATTTAATAATTTTATGCAATGAAAGAAATTGGTTTAACAGCTGTTTATGTCAAAGGAGAATACGGTTATACGGCTTATATTCAGGAATTAGGGGGAGTGGTCACACAGGGAGAAACGATTGCTGAGGCTGAAGAAAATCTATTTGAAGCTTTGCAATTATTTCTGGAGACCGAAACGCTTTCCAATTCTGCTGAGTCCCCTGAGGCTATTATAAAACCTTTTCTATCGCTTACAAGAGCTATATGAAGCGGATAGCATTTTTAAAACATCTAGCGCAAAATGATTGCATATTGCTTCGGAGACATGACAAATATTCTATATTTATAAATCTTGACAAATGAAAGACACTCTTTTAGGCAAGAATATCTTTTGACATTCAAAGAGATAGAATAATAATAAAAAAAATAAAAAATTACCTTGAAATGCTGTTACTTATCCAATGTTAAAACTTTATTAAGACAAAAGTTTGTTATGCGTTTTTTTCATAATTAGCTGATAAACATAGCTAAATAATTACAAATGTTATAATTAATTATATACTTGTAACAGTATTTTCATGTACATTTCGATAGGCATCATTTTCATTTCCATCCGCCTTTTATTTAAATTTTCAACATCTTCAACCGGATACAAAGATACTATTTTATTTTGTAAATCTATTTTTTCACACTGGGTTCCAAATAATTGTTTTCTACCTTTCATGATTTGAATACGATCATATAATAAAGCATAATCTTCAGCCTTTAAATCTTCTTTTATTACCGCATTTTTAACATTATCTAACTGAGACGCTTGCCACTCTAAATCCATATTTGAATGTTGTATTAATAAAAATAAACCACTCATTGCATCTTGGCCTATCATTTCTTTTGTAAGAAAGCCATATTTTTCAATAATTGATTTTAATTTTATCAAATTTTCTTCATCGATATCTTTTGAATATAAATCTTTAGTGATTTGATTAATATCTAAACTGTACTTTTTCAGTAATGCATCAATTTCACCTCCTCTGATGTATTGATCTAAAATTGACATAATTAGAATTTCCCTTTGCAATTCAGGATACAAAATATTCTCTTTGTCCGGTAATTCGATCGAAATACATTGGGGAAATAGGCATAAATTATTTTGGAATAAATCAGTTGAGCATAAATACCTTTTATTTTCAATTGCCAGATTATTGAAAATTTCATTTATTCTAGAAAATTTGTTTCGTTTGAACAAAATTTCCATTCCGGTTTGAATAAACTCTTTATCTATTTCATTAGAAATATTTAATAAAGTATCTAATTGTAATTCACCTCGTTCATAATTATTATCAAAAAACGAAAATGTCATTTCCCAACTAAGCTTCCATATTTTTTCCTGGTTGAACTCGTTGGATTCATTTTGAGAATAACAATAATTAAACAAATTTCCTAAAACAATAAATAATACTAATTTTTTCATTTTTCCCCAATACACTACAAGTTTTAAATTAAATATTTCACCTACCTTTCGTTATATTAAAGCCAAAAGTATTTGATAGCTTTATGTTTTTTTCATTATTACTGTTAATAAAGATATCTTTATTCTGACAAACAAATTATTCAAAAGCAAATACTTATCTTATTTTATTTTGCAAATTTGTATTTTGGTGTCAAATTCAAAAAGGGTTTAACTTATGTTTTCTACCAGCAATACTTTTTTGCCTATGGATATTAATTATTTTGGATATGGCTATTCATTAGAAATCTCTCTTATAATATGATTTTCTTTAATTCCATAGAATTCAATCGTTTGTTGTTTCATGGGATTAGTACTCCATTCTGACCATTCGCTAGTGTAGGGATCATAGCCGCATTTGAGCGGTTTGGAATATTCGTTGTGCGGATCTTCCAGGTACGCCCGGCAGTCGGTGCAGATATAGCGAAACTCACAGTCACAGCACACTTCGATATCATCTTTTTTGTGATTCCAGTATTTTTGTTATCAAAATACCTAACCTGGACAAGCCAGAACCAAAGAGGAAATTGATTTATGAACCCCCATACGGGCAGGCAAAGGAACACCGATTAACGATTTCTGATCTGGAGTTTTTATTCTAAAATCGTTAATCCTTGCCTGCCCCGTTGGATTTATATACTACGGGGTAAATATTCTGTGTTGCTTTATTTCTACATCAAATTTCTTTAAAGTTCTGCCAAAAAAAATACGAATTCAATTTTTAAGACACTATCAAATCTCTTGCTTGAAGTGGTTCGGTTTGATCCGGAATGGATGGTTCAATTTGGCTGGAATATTCAGCTTGTACATAGGTCACTTGACTACCCCTTCAAGAACTTCACCTTCTAACTGTAATTCATTTAATACATCCCTATAACTTGCTTGGTTAAATCCATGAAGGAATACTCCGTTTTGACAACTATTATAAATATAATTTTGTGAGTCAGAGTCCTTAGTAACACACAATTTTATATTGTTTTCATTTTCAAAATTGAATCTATCCAACAAATATGACAACCTATCAACTTTTGACTTTTTTAAATATACCAAACCAATTGAACTTTTTATTAATTCATCCTTATCCTGATCAAATACAACAAATATTCGACCGGAATAACCCTCTGGAATGATAAAAGTATCATTTAAATTTTTGGCAAAAACTTTGCCAGCAGTATTCTGATTGAAAATATTATACGACCCCTTCGATGCTATAAAAACCTCATCTATTTCACCATCAACTTTATAAAGTGTAAAAAGGAGAAATATACTATCAAGGGGTTTTATGGATGCACTCATTTTATCGTTTGAAAAGCTGAAGACGTCATTAAATACATCATTTGAGTCATTTTTTGATAGTTGAAAGACTGAAAATGTATCACCTTTAGAAATGAAATTAAAATCAAGATCACCTGTTTTTTGTATTTCGAAAAAAGAATTGGGACTAATATACCATTCTCCTTCTAAATATTCAATTGAATCATCTGAACATTGAAATAAAAAAATACATCTAATTCCACACATTATTTTCAATATCATATCCACAATCAGAAACTCTTTCATAAGTATGATTAGTTTTAATTAATTCGCTCATGTCATTACAAACGTACCTATATTGGCAAAGATTACATTTTTCAACATTGTCTTTACTTACATTCCAGATATTTCCTTCATTTGTTCATAGATACCCTTTTCAATTTTAGAATCCATTAAAGTGCTAACCAATATGGTGCAGGATGGATAGCTTTTTATTTCAGCTTTTAATAATTTTGAGACTTTCAAGTCCTATAATGTAAGTTCATGCTTCAGCATTTGAAATTTTAGCTCAATGCTAAATAGTGGTGTTTTCTATAAATATTTCCATTTTCCCCGATTTTCCCTATTTTTGTCCTATGAAAAAATCACTCTACAATCCACACGATAAGTTCTTTAAGGCAATGATGGCTAAAAAGGATATTACAACGATTTGCGGTTGAAAAGTTAAGCAGAAAGAACTTTGAACAAGCTATTTTTGTTTATTTTTTTGAAATCAGCAATTTGAAAAGGGAAGAATTAATGAACTTAGTAAAAACAATTCCAAAAGATAAAAAATCTGAACTTATGACTACATATGAAATGATAGAACAGATTGGTGTTGAGAAAGGTATCGAAAAAGGTATCGAAAAGGGGATAGAAAAAGGGATAGAACAAAACAAGGTAGACATCATACTCAAAGGACATCAAAAAGGTGCTTCTATCGAATTTCTGGCAGACATCACCGGACTTTCGCCAGAGAGGGTTAAGGAGATCATTTCGCAGAACACGGGGTTGTGAATGGATGAATTGTAGAGTTACTGAGTTTTTGATTTAGGGAAAAAACCACTCAAAAACTCAAGAACTCAAGAATTGCAAATAATACTATTTATTAAGTTTCATAGTTTTTCTGGATTTAGTGAATATATTAAGCAATTCAAAAGTTTCGTTTTTTAGTTTCGATAATTTATCTTTTTCGATTAGCGCACTTTCTTCCAAAATTTCAATCCAAAATAATGTTTCATCACATTCCTCCACTACAATTGATAGTTTTGAAAATAACTCATTATCGGATCTTGCCCGATTCACAGCCCTGTAATTCGCAGCAGTGGATGTTGCAGATTTAACCAACTGTTGGCCAATGACATAAAATGCTGTTTTATTTGGGAATGAAGATACAAGCATTATAGTGTCGATTGCCAATCTTTTTGTTCTATGTAATAACATTTCTGTAAAGTCATTCTTTTCCTTTTTTTTCTATTTTAACGTTTCATTGAAGTAGAAATTGCTGAGATGTTGAGTTACTGAAAAACTACTCAACATCTCAAGAACTCAATCATTCAAGAACTCAACCATTCAAGAACTCTGCCATTATTTTCCCTGAATTGACTGACTAAAATAAAGGTAAATATTTGAAAATCCAATATACAAATTTACCTTTGGTACGTTATGAATGAAAAGATTTCAGACCTGGAGATCATCGGTTACAAATTATCATGCTTCGACAAATTATTATACTGCTGATTTTATTTTTAAATCTGGATATTTCAATTCAGGCACAGGAGATTTGTAACAATGCTTTTGACGACGATCAGGATGGCATGATCGATTTGAATGATCCTGATTGTATATGTAACCAATTATTGCCATCTTCTCTGATACCCAATCCTTCTTTTGAGGAAAGAACCTGTTGCCCGACAAAAAATGCCCAACTGGATTGTGCTGTGGCATGGATACAGGCATCAGCGCCGACAACGGATTATGTTCATACCTGCGGCGGATATCTGGGTAATTCCAACATAGGAGCCGTTCCGCCACTTCCGTTTCCGGACGGTCAAGGAGGTGTGGGTTTCCGGGATGGTCAGGCACAAATTGGTTCCAACTATAAGGAATATGTCGGAGCTTGCCTGACGGATCCGATGATACCTGGGACGAAATACCGGTTGGATTTTTTTGTGGGATTCAGAAATAATATAGTTGGCAGTACTTCATTAAATATGGCGATATTCGGATCAACCCGATGTGCGGACCTGCCTTTCGGGGGGACAAACAACACCATTGGTTGCCCGGCCAACACCTCAGCATATAAAGTGATTGATGAAAAAAGAGTCAGCGGATCCAATGAGTGGGTCAATGTGGTCTTTGAATTTGTGGCAACAGAACCCTGGTCGGTGATCATACTGGGACCCGGTTGTACTGCCAATCCATTTTATACCTATGATCCATATTTTTACCTGGACAGGCTTGTTTTAGCAGAAAGCTCGGTTTTCGGAGTGCCTTTTGACCGGATAGAAGGCAGGATCTGTGAGGAAGGCGTTACCCTGACCATTGAACACAGAGACGGGGTAACTTATCAATGGTATAAAGACGGAATTGCCCTGCCCGGAGAGACCAAACCATATATATTTATCGCTCCGAAAAATGATTCCGAGGGCATGTATCTGTGCATTCTGACCAATGATGCAGGTTGCCTGTATTCCCAAAGCTATCAGCTCCGCTTGCCACCATATTATGAATCGATATCGGCATCAATTTGTGAAGGAGAAAACTTTGCATTCGGCCAGCAAGTTTTATCCGAAAGCGGATTTTATGAAAGACTGATCGAAGCCAAAGATGGCTGCGATTCCATCATTCAACTGGATTTGAAAGTGATACCAATAACCCGCGCAGATCTGTTTGATACATTCTGCAAGGGTGATACCTGGAATTATCATCAATTCAAAACAGATATTGCAGGAGAATTTCCGGTTACGCTGGTCAACGCCAATGGCTGCGACAGCCTGGTTACTGTTTACCTGGAAGAAATTCCTCCCGGAACCGGTATATTACTGAAGGATACCATCGAACTGAACCTGGGAGAAAAAGTGGATCTCATCCCTTTGTCTCTGGATCCGGATTACTCAGCCTTCAGATGGACTGGCCCAAATGGTGTATGGCTGGCTGACAACCCGATCGTCTATGATCATATACCAGTACGAACAGGTTATTATTTTTTTTCAGGTGAAGATGAATTCGGCTGTCCGGTGTCTGATTCCATTCTGGTAAGGGTGCGTACGAACCGTTACAGGCTGACTTTACCTAATGTATTTTCGCCTAACGGGGATCACCTGAACGACAGATTTGAACCGGTTTTTCCAGGATCGGTCGATCAGATCAAAAGAATGCTTGTTTTTGACCGTTGGGGAAATCAGGTATTTGAGGCAAATCATATTTTGGAAAGCGATACAAACTGGGGGTGGGACGGAACTTTCCGGGGTAAGAATGCTGTACCCGGAGTATATTCCTACGTGCTCGAGGTCTTGTTCATCGACGGTCATGAAAACAGTTATACAGGGGATGTGACTTTGCTCAGATAGGAATAAATTTTACCCGAATAATCAGAAAACTCAAATTTGACAATTATTGTTGGTCAGATTATTCATCAGGAAATCAAACCGGATCATTGGTTGATCCGACCGCACTTTCGGCAATAAAGATTTAATTTGCTCCAGTGATGAAATTTTCCTGAAAGCATGAATATCAATGAAAATATCACTTGATTGTGATGGCAGTATATCATAGTTTTGCAAATGGGTATGCTAAAGATATTTTATCAGAATTTTGGATCAGATCATACGTTACTCAAAAAGGTAAAGTACTGAAAAACAAATCAAAACCATATTTATGCAAACACATTTGAAAATTAAGCTTATTAAACAGGTCATCATAGGAATTGGTATAATCCTCCTTTCAGCGGGTTGTGCAAAAGATGACAACAATGACCCCTCAAAGCTCATTTGGGATGAAGACTGGCTGACCGGCACCTGGGAAGGAACGACTCCTGCTAGCGTTCAGCCGTTTGGAGGTAAAAAGATCAAAATCGTTTTTACCAAAGGACATCATTACCAAACGGATTCCGTACAGGGAAATGTCATTAAAACCTATTTTTATGACGGTACATTTACATGGGATACCGGTTCCGGCAGTTGGAGTGGATCCTTTAAAGCCAGCAATTATCCTGATCCCGGAATGAACACCATTGACTGGCAAAGTACCCATATGACGCTGGCAAAAACGACCATGAATATCATGTCCATACGCATAGGTGATGAAGAGCAAACGGATCCCTGGCATTCTTTTGACCTGGATTGGGGGCCTTTTGTCAGTAGTTCAACCAAACCACCTACGACTATTGAATTATATGGGGATATTGAAATAGAAACCGGTGGAGAATTGGAAAGAGCGGACTATCCCCCGTCAACAAATACCATGATCAAACTGACGAAAAAGTAAATGTATGTACAAAAGAAAGAGGCCTGATGTGAAGGCCTCTTTCTTTTTTGGTCATCCAGGCTTTTTCCTAAAATCAAACTGACACAACCTGTTGTTTAGTTTTTCACAAAAAGCAAGCTGTTGACAGATCCTGCAACAGTAACCTGCAACGTATAAACACCTGAAGGTAAGTTACTTACATCCAGAGTACACTGGTCGCCGGTTACGATGGAATCATCGATGCACTTACGACCATATATGTCCATAATTCGGATATTTGCGTGCCTGAGCTGGTCAAATTTTACATGAACGGTATGGTCAGCAGGATTTGGATAAACGATCAGACCTGTTGCCTGCAACCCTTCCGTTCCGGTAGTTTTGGTAGTAACACGGATCACATTGGAAAAATCAGATTCACCATCTGCATTGACAGATTTCAATTTGTAGTCATAGTTGGTTTCGGCAGTCAATCCGGTCACATCGTAGCTGTTATCATGAACTTCCACCCCATTAAATCCTGTCAGGAAAGTCTGGAAATTATCAGCGGAAACAAACAACAAGGCATATTGTGCATCTTCTGCTTTTTCCCAATTGGCTTTGAATCCCTCCATGGACACATCGGTTGCCATGGTTGCTACAGGTGGTTGGAGGGCAGTTAAGAGTTTAAAAGTATGGGTTTGATTCTGTGTGATGTCTATTTTTCCGTTTTGGGGTAAAAACTTTGGTGCAGTGATCGAGTAATCGACGGCTGTTCCGGCCGGGTGTGAAACGATTGCAATACCTGAAGGGTTGGTTTTAGCCATGGATCCATCCAACTGAACATCAGCACCCTCAATCGGCACATCAAAAATATTGGTCACGATAAAGGTGAGGCTAAAGCAATTATCGAGCGTTACATTTTCTGTGTGATTGGAAACCAGATCGATCAAACCTGATACATCGCAGAAGCCTTCACCTGAAATTTTGTAAGTATACTCTCCTGCAATCAGACCCGGGAAATTGTAAGTTCCTGCGGGATAAACGAAATTGTTGAGGGTAACGATCGCATTTTGAACCGGGTTGCCGCTTTTGTCTTTGACATCAAAGTTCAGGCTGAAGGTTGGTACAAAAGGTTTTCTGAGTATCATTCCATCTTCACCGAGTATATATCCGGTACCATCAGGGCCAAAGAAAATATCGTACAAATGTCTGGTTGTCTGGCTGTTGACAAATTCCCAATTTTCCGTACCATCAGATGTTTTCCCTATCATACCGTTTTTTCCGACGACATACATGGTTTGCAGATCAACCATGGCGGCATCCCTGAGTTCCATCCCTTCAAGTTTTTTTCTTGTCCAGTTAGTACCACCATCAATGGTTTTATACGCATAATAATCCTGATAGGCAGCCAAACCGTTTTGTTCATCCAAAAAGTCAAATCCCCAGAAAATTTTATTTTGCTTATTAATGTTTGACCATGAGTTTCCCCCGTCATTGCTTTTAAAAACACCCCATAGCCCGGAAGCATAAATAATCTGATCGGTAATGGGTTCTATGCTCCAGCTGGTCAATGTATCTAAAACTTTAGTCCAGGATGCTCCTCCATTGATGGTTTTGTAAATATAGTCAAATGCGATAAAGCCGACCTGATCATTCAGAAATTTAATTTCGCCCTGGTTGGCTTCAGTCCGGTCAAATCCATTATTGGAAGATACCCAGGTTGTACCGCCATTGGTAGATTTGAGCACAGTTTTGTTTACACCTAAGGCAAACAGGTTACCAGAAGGCGTAGAGGATATTCCCCAGAGCTTTTCAGTTGTGCCCGAATTGAGTCTTGTCCATGAACTCGCATTGTCCGTGCTTTTGACGATGGTCCCGTTTTCTCCGCAGGCAAAAATTGTGTTGTCTGAAGCAAAACACATGTCGTGCAGCATGCCTTTGAACAAACCTTCCGAGGTAGTGGTCCAGGTTGTGCCATTGGAACTCTTAATAATATTTCCTCCGCCACCGCAAAGGAAGAATTCACCATTCGGTTTGGTGGTCATATTGTTCATGGTCAGTTTTGAAGGAAGGTTGATCAAAGACCAGGTATTTCCTCCGTTGGTGGTCCTGGCGATTTTTCCTGGTGCAGTTTCAGCATCGGACCAGGCAAAACCATTTTGAGCATCTTTAAAATACATGTGATAACTCAGACTTATCCCGGTTGAGCTTGTTTCATTCCAAACCTGACCACCGTCGGTGGTTTTGAAGAGAGTTGACTTGCTGTTGGAAGCAATATAACCTGTTAAATTGCCCGGGCTAAGGAATATGACCTCATTATACGTCCCATCCATAAATTCAACCCAGGTTTCACCTCCATCGGCGGTTTTGTATGCACCACCGTTTGCTGCGATAAATCCGGTAGTATTGTCTATGAAATGCAAGCCATACATATCATAAGCGCCATCAATTTCTATAATAGTCCAGTTTTGACCAAAGTCAGACGTTTTATAGAATCTTTGATAACCAATGATACCTCCGAATCCGGATGCGTTGAAGAAAATATTATTAAAACCCGAAGTATTGGAATACAGTAAGGTCCAGGTAACTCCGCCATCTGAAGTTTTCAACAAACGCCCTTCATTATATTGTTTCAGATTCCCTGCGATGAAACCGGTCATTTCATCAATAAAAACCACTCTGTTGAAACTAAAATTGAATCCGGTGTTGAAAGCAACCCAACTCAGACCTCCATCTGTAGTTTTGAGAAATGAACCGCCTGTTCCAACTGCAAATCCTTTCAGGTCAGAAGTAAAAACAATAGATTTTAAATTGCTGTTGTAGGCAGCATTGCCCGCTTCGCTCCAACCATCTTCAATCTGAGCATTGAGTGAGCTGAAAGAAACGATCAATAAAATCAGAAAAAGTAATGATTTTTTCATTTGGCAAGTTTTGAATGATGAAAAAAGAAATATCACAACAGGTTTTATCTGAAATGACAATTAATCAATACAAAATTACAATGTAAACAGGTGAAAATCCAGTTTTATGGTTGAATGGTAAAAATAGTATGCCGGAAGTAAATAAATTAGTGTCAGGAGGCGTCGACGCCTGCTCCCTCTCTCTCCTTATATGACAATGACTGTCATTCCTGACGCTTTGGTCAGGACAGGTCCGACTGAAAGGAAGAATTTTACTATTGACGGGAAATAGATGAAAAAGGATCACTATTGTAATTTGCCACTTCAGCCTCCCAGCCTCCTGAAGGAAGTGCAGCAACCCGCAGTGTATGGGTTTGGTGATTGAGTGTTTCGGACGTGGTGGGTTGGGGGTTCCCCTGAAGCCTGATCTGACCAATATCGTCAGGTGGGGTTAGGGTTAAGTACGGGAAATTCGTAGGAATCATGCAATCTGCTAAATCTGTGATTCAGATGAAAAGAATTGGGAGCTTTGTATTGAAGCATATTAGGCGCTTCGATCGTATTTTCCCTGAAATTATTTAACAAGTATCTGTAAATGACAGCTTATGTAAATGTTTTTTGTTTATAACAGACTAAAAAAAGATTCAAATATATATTTGATATATAAAAATGATATACATTTGCGATATAATAAAAATGTATGAAAACGGTATCATTAAAAATTGACGACTCCATCTTTGGAGAAACTGAAAAAATCCTTTCCAGGATAAGAATTTCCAGGAACAGATACATCAATGAAGCCATTGATCATTACAACAAGATGCAGAAAAGGCAGATCCTTGAAAAAAAACTCAAAGTTGAATCGGAGTTAATAAAACAGGATTCTTTACATATTTTAAAGGAATTTGAAAACATTGATTATGCAGATTAATCAATTTGAAATCTGGATTGCTGACCTAAATCCGCAAATAGGAACGGAGTCAGGAAAAACAAGACCGGTTTTGATAGTACAGACAGATTTATTGAACAAAATCCCTCATCCATCCACGATTATTTGTCCGATAACAAGGAACGTTCAAAAAGACACAGATATTTTAACCCAACTTGAAAATAAGATTACATAATAATGTGTATATCAGTTACATAA
>ERZ761602.5164-NODE-5164-length-15743-cov-4.557751_pt1 | contig 15743 bp, 10 predicted proteins | sample MGYA00512165_ERZ761602 | MGnify/ENA primary metagenome ERZ761602 (study PRJEB28899, sample SAMN02445085) | bioreactor sludge metagenome | biome: EBPR sludge; isolation source: Thorneside wastewater treatment plant | place: Australia: Brisbane, Thorneside...
GGTATTGGCCGACCCGCACCCGGCTGCACTATACCCTCGTGATTGCGGCCTGCCTGGGCCTCCTGCCGTTCCTTCACTATTGGAACCTAATCGGGTTCCGCTGGTAGCCCATTCCACTTCACACCCGCAGTAAGTAGCGATATCGTAGCGATAGGGCCTACCTAGGGCTTGGGTGTAGGCTTCAATACGGTGTCGATGAATGCGTAGGCTTGCTCCCGCTCGGGGTCGGGAAAATCGTGTTCATCGTCGGGGTAGACGGCGGCAAGGTGAGCTTCCGCGCCATGGAGCGCGAAGATCTTCCTCGCCGCTTCCACACTTTCCTTGACTCCACCAACGTCAAAGTTCGCGTCGTTGACGGGTGCATTGATGAAAACGTGGCGCGGCGCAATCGCGGCAAGGATATCGGGAAAGTCGAAGGGCATCTTCGCAGGATCCTTGCCGTAGACCGTGTCAATGCGCGGCATGTAGCCTTTGTGCGTCCAGCCCGTGAGGTCGCCGTTGTAATACTTCGCAAACCGCGTGAACCCGCAACTTGTGACCGCGACTTTGATGCGCTCATCGAACACGGAAACAAAAAGTGTGTTGTGCCCGCCCAGAGAATGTCCGATGCATCCGATGCGATCCGGGTCGACCTCGGGCAGGCTTTGCAGCAGGTCTACGCCGCGCATGTGGTTCCAGACCCCTTTCATTGAAGCACTGACGTACCCCATCTCGTAGACGTCGACGTTATAGTCGCCAAATCGCGGATAATCGGGGGCAAGGCAGACGTAGCCGCGCTCGGCAAGTTCTTGTGCGTATCGCAGATTCTCTTTACCGCCTAATCCCACGGGTTCGCCTTTGCCAATCTCCGTGGTCTGATGCAAGCACAGCATTGCCGGCGACTTTAAGTCTCGCTGTTTCGGAATGAGCAAATAGGCTGGCACCCGGTCGCCGGCTTCACTTGCGTAAGAAATTTTCTGTTGTATGTACTTCGGCGTGTCTACCTCCTCGTCAACCCGAACGTCCAGCGGCACGCGCTTCGCGTCAGGAGGATACGCACCCATTACAAGTTGCATATTTGCGAGCAGATGTTCGCGCCGCACGCGCGCATCGGCGACGCTCTTGATTGGGTGGAGTGCGCCATCTTTTCCCTGATACACCGAGAGGTTGAGTTTGTCGGAATAGAAAGGCGCGTCAGGGCTTGCAGCAATTGCCGCCAGTGCAATCAGAATAAGTTTCACGGCTCGTTCCTCCCAATACTCTTTTGCGTTCTAACACACCGTCATATCTCGATCAATGGCATGGTCAGGAATGGCGGCGCAAGTCCTGCGTATGATAGTTTATCCGGCGGAGTATACTTATGTACGAAGAAAAACGGGGGTTCTTTGGGCGGTTGAAAGACCGTCTTACCAAGACCCGTGAAAGTTTCGTCGCAAGCGTGCGCGTTCTTTTCGCGGGGCGTTCCGTCATCGATGATGACCTGCTGGAAGAGCTGGAGCAGATACTGATTCAGGCCGATATCGGCGTAGACACGACGATGGCCATCATCAGTGATATGCGCGTTCTTGCGCGCGAGAAGCGTCTCGCCTCGCCGGATGAGTTCCTCAATCTCCTCAAGGACGAGCTCGTCAAAATTCTCGAACCCGGCGACCATACCTTGACGTGGAATAATGTCGACGGCCCACACGTGACGCTGATCGCCGGCGTCAACGGCTCAGGCAAAACGACGACGACGGGGAAGATCGCGGCAAAACTCAAGAGCAGCGGAAAATCCGTCATGCTAGGGGCGGCGGACACGTTTCGCGCGGCCGCAGTCGAACAACTCACCGTGTGGAGCGATCGCGCCGGCGTTCCGATAATCAAGCACCAGGATGGCGCCGATCCCGCCGCAGTTGCCTTCGACGCGGCAGACGCAGCGGCATCTCGATCGATCGACTGTCTGTTAATCGATACGGCCGGCCGACTGCACACCAAAGTTAACCTTATGGAAGAGTTGCGCAAGGTGCAGCGGGTCATTGCCAGGCGCATTCCCGGTGCTCCGCACGAGGTGCTGCTGGTGCTTGACGCAACGACGGGCCAGAACGCTTTGCAACAGGCCCGCGTTTTTACGGAGGCCCTTACCGTCACCGGCATCGTGCTTACCAAGCTCGATGGAACCGCCAAGGGCGGCATCGCGGTGGCCGTTCAGAAGCAGTTGGGCATACCCATAAAGCTTATCGGTGTGGGCGAGGGCATCGACGATCTTCAGCCGTTCAACGCTCGGGAATTTGTTGACGCGCTATTTGCATGAAACACAGTAAAGGCAAAACTTCCGAATGAGTTCCGCGAAAGCCGCGTCGCCCCCTGCATCGCGCTCGCTGATTGGCGAAGCCTTGATCAAAGAAGGCCTGCTAACGTCCGAGCAACTCGATCGCGCCCTGCGCATCCAGAAGCATCTTGAGCAACAACGCCAACTTGGCGAAGTGCTCATGGAACTCGGGTATGTGACCAAGCAGGCCATACGCGAAACCATCAATAAACATGGAAGCGGCATGCGGCTCGGCGACATGCTCGTCGAGCAGGGCCTGATTTCTCAGGAACACCTCACGCTTGCGCTACGCATTCAAAAAGATCGCGGTATGAAGCTCGGCGAAGCGCTTGTCGAGATCGGTGCAATCAACGAGCGCACCTTGCTGCAGAATCTGGCGAGCCAGGCCCGCGTGCCCTACATCGAGCCGGTGTTCGCAATGGTTGAAGCCAATGTATTGTCGGGGATTTCGCCCGACTATATGGAAAAGAACCTTTTCGTCCCGTTCAGCAAGAGCGCCGAGGGGCGCGTCACCGTCGTCGTCAATGACCTGAAAGACGACGACTCGCTGCACGCGGTGAATGACTTGTTCAAGGGCACATGCGACCTCGCACTTGGACCGAAGGACGCGATCAAGCAGACGATTGAGGACTATCGTCGCTTCAGAACGGAACGCCATGGCGACGGCCATAAACCAACCGTAGAAGCTGCTGAAGATTCCGTAATTAAGTTGGTTGAACACATACTTTCCACGGCAGTCGACGACCGCGCCAGCGATATCCACATCGAACCAATGTCCGACAAGATAAGGCTCCGGTATCGCATTGATGGCGTGCTGGTGTACAAGACTGATCTTCCAAAAGACCTGCTGCCACGCGTCGTTTCGCGAATCAAGGTGCTCGGCGAGTGCAACATCACCGAGCATCAGCGGCACCAGGGTGGCCGATTCATGTTCAAGGTTGGCCAACGCGAGTTCGACATGCGTCTTTCGGTGTATTGCACCGTTCACGGTGAATCGATTGTGATGCGTATTTTGAACAAGCAGACCGGCATCATCGGGCTTGAGGGCCTGGGCATGTCTGCATCCATGCGCGATCGCTACCGTAACGACGTGCTAGATGTGCCCACGGGTGTCGTATTGATTACCGGACCCACCGGTTCCGGAAAGACCTCTACGCTTTACTCCAGCCTGGAGTACAGCAACACCGTCGATACCAAGATCATTACCGCGGAAGATCCGGTCGAGTACATGATCGACGGCATTATTCAATGTTCAATCTTCGACAAGATTGGCCGATCCTTCGAGTCGACGTTGCGCGAGATCGTTCGACAGGATCCCGACATAATCGTGCTTGGCGAAATCCGCGATCGCGTGACTGCCGAGACTGCCATTCAGGCCGCACTGACTGGACACAAGGTTTATTCAACTTTCCACACCGAAGATACCATCGGCGGGTTGCTGCGCCTTATCGATATGCAGATCGAAACTTTTCTGATTAGTTCAACGGTTATCTCGGTTATTGCCCAGCGCCTTCTGCGCCGTATTTGCGCGTTTTGCGCGGCGCCTTATGCTCCAACGCAAACGGAAGTCGAGCGTGTTGGCATAAAGGTTGAGGATGTGCGCGAGACCGAATTGACCAAAGGCCGCGGCTGCAAGAACTGCAATTACACCGGATATTTCGGACGGATCGCCGTTTACGAACTTCTGATTCTTAATGAGGAAGTGAAAGAGGCGATTTTGGCCAAACGTCCGGCGCACGTAATCCGAAAAATCAGCACTGAAACGACAGGGCTATACAGCATGCGCGAGGACGGCATTGCAAAAGTTATTCGCGGCATGACCACCTTTGAAGAAGTCCACGCGCAGACACCGGCGACATTCGAGACCCGATCGTTGCGCCAGATTTTGCAGATGACGCAATGAGGAAACCGAGATGAAAGCCGAATGCCCGTTTTGTAAGTCCGAAATGCCGGATCAGGCCGTTGGCCTCAGTGCCTGTCGTGCGTGCATGAATCCGGTGGAAATTGATCCGAATGGGAAAGGAACTGTGCCGAAGGGGGCGCAGGACATTAGACAGATCGCTCCTCCCGGATCCATCGGCGGGGAAGTTTTAAAGGCGTTGCCGCAAGCACTGGAAGACCTTCCGATCTTGCCCGAGATATCCCAGCGCATCATGCAAATGCTTAACGATCCGGATTTGTCGATGCGTTCGCTTGCAAGTCTTATCAATCAAGATCAGGTCATTGCCATGCGCGTGCTGAAGTTGGCCAACAGCGCGGTCTACGGCGGATTGCAAGAGATTAAAGATCTCAACGGGGCCTGCGCTCGCCTGGGCACGCGCACCATAGCCAATGCGGTTCAAGCAGCTGCCAACGGGAATCTCTATATCACCGGTAATGAAGCGTTCCGCGACCATATGAAGCAGTTGTGGCGCCATGCAGTTGCCACTGCGCATTGCGCATCTGAAATTGCGGACGTGCTTGCGGAGCCCAGGGCGGATGTGTTGTTCGTCGCCGGCCTCATTCACGATATTGGGCGGGTGGTGCTGCTCGACATCATTGCTAATCAATACAGAGGGATACTTGCGGATCTGCGTTCGCGTCCGGATTTGCTCGAAGAAGTGTTCAATGGCTACGCGCCGCTGGCGGGACTGCATGCAGTGCTAAAGTGGGAACTGCCACCCGAGTACAGGAGCACCACCTATTACCTCCGCACACCCGAAAAAACCAGCGAGGAATCGATCCGAAGCCTCGTACATGTCGTGGCGTTGGCCGAGGCGGTCGCCGAAGTCTCGGGTTTCGGGTTGGGAATGCAAGTAACATCGCTTACGAGCATACCCAGCGCACGCGCGCTTGGCATGAGTGACCTGAAGCTGGCAACGGTCCGCGCAAATCTGGACGAAAAACTTGCCCCTCTCATTGAGATGGGCGGCGTCGCCTAGGCATTCTCTTCTCGAATCAGGTTCCGCCGACTTTTGCTATACTGCGGTTTTGCGCCGGCAAACTGTGGGGCTGCGTCGGGCCGGCGAATTGCAAAAGGGAACTGCCGCAATGAATCTGCGCCGGATCGCTGCCGTGCTGTTCGTCTGCGTTGCGTCGTATGGGGAAAGCGAAGTAGCGCGCGTTTATGACACGACGTGGGTGGTTTCGCCCGACGCCAGTGCATGGACATATGACGCGGGACTAATAGATTCTGCGCGCGCATACATTGTGGAGTGCCGATTCTCCGGTAAACGTCCTTCGGGCTGGCTAGCCGCGACCGTACTGAATTCTCAAGGTGACGTGCTAAGAGAGTTCCGCGCTGAAGCGCCAATGCCCGGTGCGAACGAAACCCGGTTCTTCGCATTACAGACCTCACCCGTAGAATCCGCTCATACCCTGCGAATTTCGGGGGGTAGCGAAACCGACGGGACCTTCTCGAATCTGCGCGTAATACCAGCGGCCCCCCGTTTGATCGGCAACGCATCGTTCTCACTACCGATAGACAGCAAGAACCGGATTCCATATTGGAACGAGGAATCCGCATCGATATTGCCGACGCCGCGTGGCGGCACGGTTGCACTCGACCCTGGAACCGGGAACAAAGGGCCCGGTTGCCTCACGCTGACCGCAACGGAGGATTGGGTCGCGGTTGGTTCGTTAAACTATCCCATTCCCAACTGGACCGACCGTTTCCATGCAGAAGCGTGGGCCAAGTGCGCGACCGACGCCGAGGCAGCCATTGCAGTTATCTGGTCGGACGATTCGGCAGGAAACGTGCTGCGTACAGACATCAGTGCGCGCATTCAGACGCCGGAGTGGGTTCGTCTTACTACAGCGACCATTGCTCCGCCACCAGATGCAAAGATGGTCCGCATCGTGCTTATTGCGCGTGGAACCGTGCAATTCGATGATGCCGAACTCGTCAGTGACTTGCCAGTCACGCCCAGCGTTCGGGTTGTTGTCAATCAAGCGGGATATGAGGCGAGCTTCCCAAAGCACGCGATTGTAATGACCAACGTGCTTCCCGCTGTCGACGCAACCAATACTTTCGCGGTGACCGCGGAGCCGGATGCACGGGACCACAAAGGCGAGCTGTATTATGCAGGCCGTATCGTGGGACAAGGCGGGGCCGATTGGGGTTGGTACTTCTGGCGCGCGGATTTCTCAGATTTGAAGAAACTTGGCACGTATCGCGCGCGCGCCGGTATCGCGGGTCACGAAGGAGTGTCTCATAATTTTGAGATAGGCGTGAACCAGCTTTTTCGCACGAGCGCGCACCTGTGCGTCGATTTCTTTTTCGTACAACGATGCGGTGGTGATGTTCCCGGTTGGCACAAGCCATGTCATATGGATGATGCACGCATGCCGGACGGTACACACCGCGATCTCACTGGAGGCTGGCACAGTGCCGGCGATTACAACAAACTAACCTGGGAGTACGGCGATGGCGGAGTTACCTATGCGCTCTCCTTACTCGCGGAACGCGATCCGGCGTTCAACTTGCGCTTTAATCGCGATGAAGCCCCATACGAAGATGTCGTAGACGAAGCGATCTGGGGCGCGCAGTACCTTGCGAAGCTGCAAAACGAAGATGGCAGTTTTCTAAAGGACATTCAGCAGGGCCCCGATCGTGAAACATGGATGCGATGGTCGGCGCCGGACACACATACCGACAATGTTCGTGGCACACCGGACGACCCCATTGTCATTGGAGGGGCAGGAAATTCGCCGCTGGCTATCGGCGCGTGGGCGCGCCTGAGCCGCATCCTTTCGATTCGCGACAAGGACAATGCGTTTCTCGACAATGCCGTAAAGGCATGGGCGCATGCTCGCGCCAAAGGAAACACAGATCCGCTTCTGCTTGTTAGTACGGTCGATTTGTTCGTTGTAACGAAAGACGAATCGTATCGAGCATTCGCGCAGCAATGTGTAGAGTCGATCCTCGCCGCCGCGCCGGCGGAAGGGCGTTTGGGTGGCGGCTATGCGGATAGCGGGGATGTGCCCGCCGCGGCATTGGCGCACTTCGTGAATGAAATGCCGAACGACCCGTTAAAATCGCGAATCAAAGACAGGTTGAAAACGCACATCGAATCGTTTGTAACGGAACCACAGAATGCATTCGGTATTTCACGGCAAAAGCTTGACGACGATGGCCACTATTTTGAGCCCACCTCCGCGTACGGGCATAACTTCGAGTATCTATGTCGCGCATGGTCCGCGTTGAAAGTCTATCGGGCGATCGACGATCGCCGTGCGCTGGTCTACGCGTTGGATCATCTGAATTTCGTGCTTGGGGCAAATCCATACGACCTTTGCATGATGGAGGCCGTCGGCACAGTGAATCCGCCGCGCTATCACCATCGGTATATCAAGATTCCCGGCCGCGAATTGGGAAAAGTCCCGGGAGCAATACCCAACGGTTTCGTACGTGACATGATCGGGGACGATCGGCCCGGTTTTGATCTTTCACTTGGCGGTCGAGAATATCCATCGTACCGTACAAGCGAACCGTGGCTGGTCCACAACGTGTTCTATCTACTCGCCATTGCGGAACTGCGCGAACTGAACGATTAGTTTCGTGCTTTTCCAAACGCCACGCTTATCGAGTCACCTTAAGTCGTCGGCGTCCCAACACGGCTATTGCAGACAGCATCAAAAGCATCGCAACCGCGCCCGCCGCGCTTACGCTTGCGGGAACGCTGCCGTTGTCCTGAGGGTCGCTTCCACCAAGTAATTCATCGGCGTTCGAGTATGTATCGCCATCCGGATCGCCAAGAGCGCCATTGTCAGGGTTGATGCTGCCATCATCGGTCGGATCCAGGCCGTTCGCAACTTCCCACGCATCCGGCAGTCCGTCACCATCGGTATCCGCGCTAAGGGGATTTGATCCGTACACTCCCGCTTCATCTGCGTCCGATAACGTGTCGTTATCGCTGTCCGGATCGAGATAATTCTTCAGGCCATCGCCATCGAAATCCGCGCCCGTTTCAACGCCATTGGCGATGCCGTCGCCGTCATTGTCTTCGAGCACAAACTCATCGAAGTCCAACGTTGCATCGCCATCGCGATCAATTCCCAGTGCGGTGCTCGTTCCAAGCTGCACCGCAACGAAAGTGATTTCGGCGCTTGGCCCGGTTAACGCCACTAGCGCAGCAGTGGTTACCGGTGATTCGGCAGCGGCGTCAGGCGCGAACAGTCCGCCGCCTATGTAACTCCATCCGCGCGGCAGGCCCGCGCGCATTCCTTTTGCAATGAGACTAATATCGCCTGCGTTCGCGAGGGCAATAAACTGATTTACAATCGTAAGGTTTGCAAGCGGACTGGCAATTGTAATTTGGCGGCCCACGGCGGCCGGCGAGTTCTTGTTGGGGTTTCCCGGCGCTTCCGGGGCCGGGCCTGGATTTGGCGGCGCATCGTCGAATCCGCCGGAAAATGCGAGCGTCAACGCCGTAAGATCCGCGACGTCTTGATCGGAGTTCACTTCAAATACCGGTTCGCTCACAAACCGGGCGATACTATCCACGCTGCCGTCGTGTAAGAGACCAAAGCCGCTCAGGCTGGGATTTCCCGGTGTCAACTCGAATCCGGCTTTGTCGTACTGGTTGCGCAACTGTGGAATCTTGATGGCCCGATTCGTGGAGCCGTCTACAGACACCAAGGCTACGTGGTGTTCGCCCATTGGCCCGGCAGGAATGGGTACGAACGCGGAACCATTCCATCGCGAGTCCGTGCCGTCTCCAACGGGCAAGGTGTGGCAGATTACGCAAGAAAAGTTTCCGCTGTCCAAAGGCGCACTCTGGCTTCGATACAATTCGAGACCTCGCACGGCGTCTCCATTCGGCAATGGCGCGCCATTGGCGAGCGCAAACCTTCCGTTCGCAAACTGTCCCGGCAATGGAAGATTGGTCGGCAAGGAATTGTCCAGATTGCGGAATGGATTTGGCGGAAAATGGATTGTGGCGAGAAAATCTTCGAATTCCTGCATTTCCTGCGGCGTCAGATCAGTGTCATCGCCTTGCAGGAACATGAATGCGTCATTAAATTCTTCGAGGCCATCGCGGTCGCCGCGCCAGTGAAACGGTTCCTTGCCGATGATGTCCTGAAGGGTCTGCGTTGTCATCGGCCCTTTCATGGGATGAAAATTCGTGAATGCCGGTGAAGTTCCACCCGCAAGTAGACCGGGAATACCTGCGCCGAGATTGTGCTGCGGGGGGCTGCCCGTACCTGACAACAACTTCACTGAGCCGGAGGGATCGCCAAGGTCCCATGCGAGTCGATCCATTCGCGAATCTACGTGGCACGACGCGCATGCAATTTGTCCCAGGCCCGAGTTTTTGTGCGTATCGTACAGATGTTTGCGTCCTGTCTTGATGTCTGAAGGAGTCGGATCGAAGTAGGGAACGTTTGCCGTTTCCACCAGCGTGGTCGTGTCAACTACCGAGATTGAGCCGTCAAACCGGTTCTGAACGAACAGGATGGATTCATCCGCGCTCAACACGACGCCTGTAGGGCCTTCGCGCAGTTCTGTGGTCGCGCCGAGCGCGAGACGATCGCCATTTTGATCTACAACGACAAGATTATTGGAGCCCATGCCGGTAATGTAGCCGCGGGTTCCCGCGCTGTTCCAAACGATGCCGCGCGGATCGCCGATCGATTTGTCGCGCTCCGTTTGCGGCACGCTTGAAGTTTCATAGGGATCGACGCCGCCTGGTTGGGCAGCAGCCAGGTGTGCGGCGTTCAGGTCGATCACGTTCGTATTGGCCAAGTTTGAGCTATCTACAATGCCGAGATTCACGCGCAGAAACGTTCCGCGAATCACGGGTTCGAAGCGCACTTCGTTTGTGCCGTCGGTTCCCACGACGGTGATATCGCCCGTGGCCGGGTTCACTGCAAGTGACATGCAGATGTTCATCAATCGATTCGCGTAGGTGACGGTCGGCACAGGCGCGTTCAGGTTTGTAATTGCGGCGACATCGCGATCAATCAAGTCCCAGCCGAGGTAACGGCCAGACAAGTTTGCTTTATTGCCTGTTATCCATGGCGTCCAATCGCTGCCGTTGTCATCGCGCCAGAATCCCCCATTGTCCTTGCGCACAATAAGGCCCACGCGTGGCGCGGTGCCGTTCGCGGCTTTCGCGGGGATAAAGAGATTCGAATCGCTATTCGTATCAAGGGGATCATTCGGCGGCGGGTTGACTCCGCCATACGGATTCGTAGCATCATCCATCGCCGCGTTCGTTGGAAAACCACCCAGTGTTCCGTCGTTGCCGCCGGCGATAATCGTCGAGCCGTTTCCAGATTCAAAAATGGCGGCGTAGACCGTTAAGCCATCGGGGCTTACGGCAAGCGCGCGCGGCTCTTCCGCTTCTATCGCTATACTGGTTGGAGCAGTGGAGAGATTGGCGGGATCGAAACGTTGAATTACGTTCACTTGAGAACAGGACACGAACGCGAGTTCGGGTGAACCCGCAAACACAACGTCACAAGGTTCGTCTAATGTCGTGATTGTGTCGGTAACGCGTTGTGTCGTCACATGGACGATTGATACACCGTCAGACACGTGATTGACTACCCACGCTTCTTCATTTGTACGAAAGCGGACGCTGACGGGATCGATGCCGACAGCGACCGAACCTATCGGCACTGGCACACCGCTTGTCACGTCGTAGAGATCAAGCATGCCTGCGGCGGTATTGCAGACAGCAAGAGTTGCGCCGTCCGGACTCAAGTCCATCGGATGAACGGGTGGCGTTTCAAAGTTGACAAATGCGGCGTTCGATTGAAAAGCGAATACGAATGCAGAGAACAACGGAAAGAAAATGAATTTGCGCACCACACTCTCCCTGTACTTGCCCACACTCTCAGCCCGACATGAAGGAAGGAATTCAGACCGCCTCAATGCGACACCCAAAACCCCAAACCATTAACCTATCCGATGATTGCCGAATGCGCAAGGGCAAAAAGTTTCGATTATTCTCGCTATGCGCATTGATCGCAGTGTGAAGGTGCGGTTTGAAAACCCTGTTAAAAGGAAAAGGCCTACGCGTCTTCCTGCAAGGCCCGGAAATGTGCGACTGCGGATTCCCCCAGTGCGCCGAGGTGATATCCACCTTCCAGCAAAGAGACGATTCGCCCTTTCGAAATCCCTTTTACTCTGCGTGTCATTTCCGCGTAGGTCTCAGTTTCCAGACGCTGCGATGCAAGTGGATCCATTTTATGCGCGTCGAACCCGCATGAGATCAGGAGGAAGTCGGGATTGAATCGTTCGAACTCGGGCAAAACCTGCTTGTCCAGAGCCTCCAACCATTCTTTCGGCCCATTTCCCCATTCCATCTGAATGTTCAGGTTTGTGTTGTTTTTTCCGCGCTCATTGGGAAAGCCCGTGCCTGGGTAGAGCGGATGCTGGTGCAAACTCACGTAATACACGGTGTCATCGTTGTAGAAGGAATGCTGGGTGCCGTTACCGTGATGCACGTCCCAGTCGAGTATGGCCACGCGCGCGAGTCCCTTAACATCACGCAGCCAGCGCGCCGCGATGGCGACGTTGTTAAAAAGACAGAAGCCCATAGCTCGGTCCGCTTCTGCATGATGACCGGGCGGCCGCATCCCGCTGAACGCGTTGTCCACCTTTCCATCCAACACTGCTTTGCACGAAGCAATCGCAGCGCCAGCAGCCAGCAAGGCCGCGTTCCACGATTCACGCACCATCACGGTATCGGCATCGGGATACTCGAGTTGCTCAGCGCAAATCCGTTCTATTTGGTCCACGTACTCAGCCGTGTGCACCCGCAACAAATCCGAGCGCGACGCCGGCTCAACGTCCAGGCGCACGAAAGAAAGGTTCGCCGTTGCGAACGCGTCGCGTATGGCTTCCAGACGTGCGGGACATTCCGGATGCCCCCGTCCTGTGTCGTGCAACAGTCCCTCGTCGCGAAAGCAATATCCCGTCCGGAGCGCCATTCAAACCTCCAAGAATCTGTTAGTACGCGTTCGGACAGCGTACACGCCCAGGCAGTTCATTGAAAACCCGCATACGGACGCCCTCCCGGGGGTGCGGGACCGTCGTTGACGGCCTTCTGGGGGCGTGATACCGTGAGGACATGCACGATTCACAGCCGCCAGTCGCCGAATCGACCCAGCCCCGCGCCCGTCCGGCGTCCGTGTGGTTTGGGTCAGCGACTCTGGTGGGCACCCTGGGGCTGACGGTGGTCTGTGCGGCCCTGGCTGCCATTTGGGATACCCAGACGTCCAAGGGAATCGTCATTGGGGGGGTGGCGGGCGCAGCCGGGTTCTGGATGATGTTGGTCCGTACTAGAACATTGCACTTGATCCCCAAGGAAGAAATTCCCTATCGGGTGTACCGCTGGACATTTTCGCGAATTTTGCTGTATGGTTTGGCGTTGGTCGTTGCGTACCTGGTCGATCCAATTGGGCGACACGCCCTGTTGGGAGCGGCTGGAGGCTTGTTCATCGCGCGGGCGGTCATGATGGCGACGGGGATCGCCGCATGGCGGCGCGGTGTTCAGTCTGGTTCCGGTAGCAGTAGTCACGAGTAGCGCGAGGGGCACACGGACTACTTTCACAGTGCCGTGCTGGGTAACCAAGAATTCCAGCAATTTCTCTGTGAGGGGTGTTTGCATGCCGTTGCGCAATCGTGAATTGAATCACGATGTGCTTCAGGAGTCTACATGCCGTCGCTTGTTGAAAACATACTCTCCCTTGAGCAGCGCGCAGCCGATATCGTGGCCGCGGCTCATGCCGAGGCAAAAACAATCGAACAGCGCACTGTCGAAGAGATTGCAGTTGTCCGCGCGCGTATCGCTGCTGACACCACCCGCAGGCTTTCCGAACTGCAAAAGAATGTGGAATTGAAGCAGCAAGCGGATTTGCAAAACCTGGCAGCAGAATTCGATGCGGCATGCGCCGAACTTGCGAAGATCGCCAAACCGGCAATTCGCGCTCATGCAGCCCGAATTGCCGCGCAGTTCAAGCAGGGATAAGCGCCATGGCTATCGACAGAATGAAAAAGCTCTTCATTCTCAGTCCTGTTGCCACTGCTCACCGTTTGAATCGCACGCTTTACGAACTTGGCGCTGTCGAAGTTGTGGACGCTTCAGAAGCACTTCAGGACGCCAATGGAGTGCTGTCTCGCGGTGAATCCACTTCCGAAGAGAGCGATGACTATCTCAGTAGAATTAATTTCATCCTTGCCCTTGCAAATGAGTACCAGCCCGAGCAAAAGAATTTTTTTCAGGGCCTGACACCCTTGCCGTTGTTGGTTCAGCAGGATGATCTCGCCAATGCATTTCGGCAAACCGATCTGAAAACACTCCACCGAGAAGCGCAGTCCATCGAAGACGAGCGGAAACGAATAGAGCGGCGCGTCGCGGAGATTGAAACACAATGCAACGAACTGGCACCGTTCGAGCAGGTGCCCTATGACCTTGCCAGCGTGCGCAGACTCAGCCGCGTGCGTGTAGTCTTTGGCACCGTTCAGGCTAGAGGTTTGGACGCGTTGACCAACGATCCATCCGCCCGGGAGGTGCTCCTGTGCGAATCCATCGACGGCGCAAGCCCGCGAGCCGCCTCGCAATCCAATGCCATTCCGGTTTCGATCGCATACCTGCCGAATGATGAAGATGCCGCGCGCAGGGTGCTCGCTGCCCATCAGTTTCAGGAGATTCAGTTACCTCACTTTGATGGCGTGTTGCGAGATCGATTGACGGAACTTCGGGCCGATCGCGCAGTGTGCGACGAAGAGCTGGAAAAAGTCCGCGCGCGCGCAATTGCGCTGGCGAAACACCGCAGGCACCTCGAGGTGCTTCGGGCGCATTGGAGCGGCGTGCGCCGCATGGCAGTCGCCCGAGGAGCAACACTCGAAGGCCGTTGGGTGCATGTCGTAACGGGATACTGCCGCGAGCGAGATCTTGGGCGAGTTGAAGCTTCGCTGCGGAGTGCAGTGCCGGAATCTGCCTTAATCGCCGAGGATCCGCGGCCAGACGATGACGTTCCGGTGAGCATCACGTTGCCAGCACTGGTGCGGCCCGTATACTTGCTCATTAAGATGTTCGGATTGCCGCCGTACTCATCGTTTGATCCTTCGCCCTATGTAATTCTTCCTTTCTACCTGTTCTTTGGAATTTGCTTTGGCGATGTTGGGTACGGGCTTTTGCTTATCCTTCTCGGATTCTATTTATCGCGAAAAACCAAGTCGTATGAGGGGGTATATTACTTTTCCCAATTGCTGTATTTCGCGGGATTCAGCACGGTGGTTTTCGGGGTGCTGTTGGGCTCCTGGTTCGGTGATCTTCCCGACGCGAAGTACCTGGGCGAGAACAATCTTCTGCTCCAGGCCAAAGACTCTTTAATGCTACTTGATCCGCTGAAGGACCCCGTCAGCATGTTGCTGATAGCATTGGGCATCGGGATTTGCGTGCAGCTTTACGGCGTGCTGCTCAAAATGCACGGCGCGGCAAAATCCAGGGACTGGGCTGCGGTGGCTTTCGACGGGATGCTCTGGCTCATCGCGCTTCCTGGTCTTGTGCTTCTGATCGGAAATTTCCTCGGCGCATTGGGGCCCATGTTCGCCACCGCCGGAAAACTGTTGTTCCTTACCGGAGTGGTTGGGCTGGTACTAACCCAGGGCCGTGGCGAAAAAGGTTTGTTGCTCAAAGGCATCAACGGCCTTGTAAGCATCTACGGCATCCTGGGCAGCTACGGTTGTGCGGCCTTTATCGGGGACACGCTTTCGTATTGCCGCTTGCTCGCGCTCGGACTCACCACCTCGATTGTGGCAATGTGCGTCAATATGATCGGCGGGCTGGTGCGGGATATCGATTATGTGGGGCCGGTCCTATTCATCATTGTGCTCGTGTTTGGCCATTTGTTTAATTTCATCATCAGTTTGCTGGGTGCATTCGTGCACTCAATGCGACTTATCTTCGTCGAGCTTTTCGGACGCTTTTATTCATCGGCATCACGTGAATTTCGGCCGCTGGGCTTTAATTCAGACTCATGCAAATTGACGACGCAGGGGAATGCGCCGCAAGAAGCCGCCAACAACTTGTAACGGCGAGCCTTGCGGCAGGGGATATTGCCAGAATTCGAGACTGGACCTAAACGTACCGACAGGAGGACGCTTCGGATGGAACCGTTGGAACCAGGCATGTTTCAGTATACCGTCGAGTTGTCGCGGGGTTTGGCGTATGCCGGCGCCGCACTCGCTTTTGGTTTGGGCGGATGCGGGTCGGCGAAGGGCATTTACGTTGCAGCGCAGCAGGCCGCGGGAGTTCTCAGCGAGAAGCCAGACTTATTCGGCCAACTTCTCGTCATGGTCGCCCTGCCGGGTACGCAAGGATTCTACGGATTCATAATCGCGGTCATGATGGCGCGGCAAACCGGCTTGATGGACGGCATGATCAACATCTCGTTGGGTACGGGAATCGCCCTGCTCTTCGTGGGCCTGCTCTCGGGCATAGTCCAGTACGTTTCCGCG
>ERZ761602.5165-NODE-5165-length-15743-cov-4.129016_pt1 | contig 15743 bp, 16 predicted proteins | sample MGYA00512165_ERZ761602 | MGnify/ENA primary metagenome ERZ761602 (study PRJEB28899, sample SAMN02445085) | bioreactor sludge metagenome | biome: EBPR sludge; isolation source: Thorneside wastewater treatment plant | place: Australia: Brisbane, Thorneside...
CCCCCGCCCCTGCGCCCGGTCCCGGCCGTCCGGGGCGGCGTCGGCCGCCCCTGGCGCTGCGTCAGCCTCCCCCCACGCAACCCCGCCCCGCCTTGACCAAGATCAACCGGCTCACGCCTCCGCGCGCCCGATCGTCGCCCGCGCCAGCTCGAAGCCGAAGCCCGCCCGCATCATCGCCGCGATGTCCTTGTCCCGCTTCTCCGCCCGCACGCCCGGCGGCCGGAACGGGCCGAGGCGCCGCCGCTCGGCGAAGCGCCGGGCCGCCGCCGCGTCGTCGATCTCCGCCCCGGCCAGCGCCGCCTCCGCCGTCTCGCGGGCGACCCCCTTCTGGGCCAGCGCCGCCCTGATGCGCCGCTCCGGCCAGCCCCGCTGGGCCAGCGTCGCCGTCCGCCCCGCCGCGAAGGCGGCGTCGTCCACCAGCCCCGCCCCGACGCAGAACGCCACCGCCGCCTTCACCGTCTCGGCGTGGTCGGCCGGGTCCGCCCCGCTCAGCCGGCAGCGCTTGGCGACCCGCCGCTCAAGGACGCGCTCAAGCTGCGCCGCCGACGCCGCATAGCGCGCCAGATAGGCCGCCGCCGCGCGCTTCAGATAGGCGAGGTCCACATCGCTCCGCATCCGCTCACCTTCGCGCGAGTCGGCCCCCCGGCGCGACCGCCGCGCTGGACTTGGCCCCCGCCCTCCGCGAGGCTCGGCCGATGGAGAATCTGCAATTCGGCCCGCGCTACTGCGAAACCCCCGATCCGATCGGCGGCGCCTTCCCGATCGAGCCCTGGAACGCGATCTCCAGCCTCGTCATCTGCGTCTTCGGCCTCGCCGGCCTGCTGCTGGTCGCCCGCCGCGCGCCCCGCGCCTGGCCGCTCTACGTCCTCTGCGTCCTGCTGGTCGTCAACGGGGCGGGCAGCGTGCTCTGGCACGGCCTGCGGACCCGCTGGGCGCTGGCCCTCGACGTCCAGCCCGCCATCCTCTTCGTCCTCTTCGCCGCGCTCCTGTGGGCCCGCCGCGTCGCGCCGCTGTGGCAGGCGGCGGGGGTCGTCCTGGCGCTGGCCCTGCTGCCCGTCGCCGTCCGCTTTCTCCCCGTGGACATGCCGGCCGGCGGCCGCATGGCGCTCAGCGGCATCGTCATCGTTGCCGCCGCGCTCTGGCTGATCGTCCGCACGGTGCGCCTCTCGCCCGCCGCGGCGCTGTCGGGCGGCGCAGCGCTCGCATTGGCGCTGGGGGCGCTGACCTTCCGCTCGATCGACCACCTCGCCTGCGGTCACCTCGACCAGGGTTCGCACTTCCTCTGGCACATTCTGCTGTCGTCCGCCGCCTTCACCCTGGTGCTGACGCTCATCCGCCTGAACGACACCGGGGCGCCACTGGGGCGCCCCGGCTCGCGGCCTGTCAGGGTCTGAGGGCGGTCAGACCGCGACGGCCTCGATCACGCTCATCGGGCTGGCGGTCGGCGTCACTCTCGCGATGCGGAACCCTGCCGGGCGGAGCAGAGCGTCGTACTCCTTCACCGTGCGCTCGCGCCCCCCGGTCTGGGCGAGCATGTTGAGATCCATCAGGAACCCGGGATGCGGCTGCGACGTCTCGGGCAGCACCATCTCGCAGATCGCCACGCGCGCGTCCGTCTCGGCGGCGGCGCGGATGGTGCGCAGGATCTGCAGGCACTGGGCATCGGTCCAGTCATGGAGGATGAACTTCAGCAGGTAGAGATCGCCCGCCGGCACTTCCCGGAAGAAGTCGCCGCCGACCGCCTCGATACGGCGTCCCGGCTCGGTCCCCTGCCAATGCACGCGCCCCGCCTCCACGGTTGCCGGCAGGTCGAACACGATGCCCCGGCTGCCGGGATGCCTGGCGAGCAGGCCGGACAGAAGGCTCGCGTGACTGCCGCCGACATCGACCGCCAGAGCGAAGCGCCCGAAGTCGTGAGCCTCCAGGACGGCGCGGTCGACCATCCGCGTCGTCGCCGTCATCGCCTCGCCGAACAGCTTCTCGCTTTCGGGGTGCTTGCGGAAATAGTCGAACACCGGCTCGCCATAGTGGACGTCGAAGCCGGCCCGGCCGGTGCGCATGGTGGCCTCGAGTTCGCTCCATGCGGCGTAGTGCTCGTTGCCGAATACCGCTTCGACGAAACTGCGCTGGCTCTCGGGATGGTCGCTGCGCAGATGGCGCGAAACGTCGTTGTGGGAGAAGCGCCCTTCCGATGTCTGGACGAAAATGCCGAAGGCCGCCAGGGTCCTCAGGATTCGCGCGACGGAATCGGCGTTGGCGTCGCAGACGAAGGCGATGGCGCCCGGCGTCATCGGCGTGTCGCCGATCGCGTCCGCGAGCTTCAGGCGCGCCGCGCCCCAAAGCGCGCGGGACAGCCACATCCCGGTGCCGATCTGCATGATGAACTCAGCTGGCGTCGGCGAAGCGGGGGCGGCGGCATCCGGCGTCGCAACGCTCTGGTGAATGGTCATGTGTGTCTCTCCGCGAAGGTGATCGCGATGTAGAGACGGGAGGCTCGGCGGTCTGTGACGATCGCCAAGGCGCCGCGGTGACGATGGTCACGCCAGCTGCGGAAGGCATAGGCGCTGTGACCGCGATTGCCGGAAAAGGCGACGGCCGCCGAAGCACCCCCTCAAGTGCTCCAGCGGCCGCGCGGCTCCTGAGGAGCTGGCCCCCCGCTCGTCAGGAACAAACCAGATTGTGTACGGCCTCAGTTCAGGCCGAGATCCAACCTCATCATGATGGTCTGGTTGGAGGATGCATCGGCAGCGACCGGGGTCGCGGCTGCGTACCCCTGATAGCGATACTCCAGTCCGGCGCCGACGCCGGGCATCAATTCGTAGGCGATGCCGGCGACGCCCTGGAGCGCAAGGCTGTCGCCTTGATAGGGAAGCAGGGTGGTCGTGCCTTGGAACACCCGGCCTTCGTCCGACTCGGCGGTGACATTCACTCCGACATAGGGCGTCAGCCCCCAGAACATGTCGCCTGCCGTCAGCCGGGTCTTGATATCCATCGCATCGTTGCCGGCAAGCGGGAACGCGCCCAGTCCTTCCGCCAGCGTGCCCCCGCCGGCGGTGGTGACGAGCGCCATCTGACCAAGACCGTTCGCTTCAAAGCGATGATCGAAGCCGAACATGCCGCCCGCGACCAGCGTTTGAGGAACGATCAATCCTTCCCCGGAGAGGCCGGCGACGCCCGAGAACACGCTGTCATCGCCCGCGAATCCGCCACTTGCCAGCGTCACGCCCGGGAAGGCGAGCGCAGCCAGAGCGACAGCCAGAGCGCGGCGTTTGAACATGACAGGGAATTTAGGCGCCCCCCGCCCGCCAGCGCAATATCCACAGGCGGGCAAACCCAACATAAACCGGCGATGTTGCGGGGATGCCGCGCTGCACAGGGCGCGCTGGCCGCCCCTGGGCACTGATCCAGCGCTGCGGTCCTCGCAAGCCGTATCCCCCCGCGTCCGGCCGCTCGTCACACCCGCCTGCCAGAGGCTCCCAAGGGCCTTTTTGGGGTTTGCCTGCGACGGCGGCGCAATTTATAGCTTCCCCGCCGCTATCGTTGTCTGCGTGACGCCGGAATCCGTTCATTGACCGATATTTTTCACGAGGTCGAGGAAGACCTCAGGCGCGAGCGCCTGAACAAGCTCTGGACCCGCTACGGTTCCGCCTTCCTGACGGTTGCGGTCGTCGCCGTGCTGGCCACGGCCGGCATCATGTGGTGGCGCAGCTATCAGGCAGGTCAGACCGCGGCAGCGGCCGAGGCCTTCGCCGACGCCGGAAATGCGGTCGACATCGCCAATATCGACCAGTCGATCGCGGCTTTTGAGGCGATCGGCCAGAAGGGCGGGGAGGGCTACCCCATCCTTGCCAGGTTTCGTCAAGCGGGTTTGCTGATCGCCAAGAACGACCTTCAGGGCGCGCTGGCGGTTTACGACCAGATCGCGCTATCGACGGCCGATGAGAAGTTGAAGGCGCTCGCCCGTCTGCGCGCCGCCTATGCGGTGGCAGATATCGAGGCCCCCGATGTTCTCAAGAACCGCGTAGCGCCGCTGGCGAGCGACGACAGCCCCTGGCGATTCGAAGCGCGCGAAATCCAGGCGATCGCCGATCTGCGCGCGGGGAGTACGGCGGCGGCAGCCGAGGCCTTTGCTGCACTGGAGGCCGACCCCGCCGCGCCCGACTCCGTACGTGCACGGGCAGGAAAGATCGCAGCCTATCTCAAAGGCGGCGGTGCTGTGCCGTTGGAGGCGCCTCCCAACGCGGCCGCGGCGCCGCCAGCACAGCCAGTCGCCGCACCGTCGCCCTCTCCCGTCGATGCCCCCCAGCAGCCCTAATCAGAACCAGGTCCAGTCCATGAATTTGGCCGTCCGCTCCTTCCGTTCGACGATGCTGCGCTCGACGGTCTTGGCCCTCGCGCTCACGGCGGGCGGCTGCAGCACGCTTGAGTCGGTCGGTGACTCGTTGTTCGGCTCGTCCGAAGACGCCAAGCGGGTGCCCGGCCAGAGGGTGTCGCTGATGCCGCGCGGTCAGGATCTGCTGACCCAAGATCCGGCGTTCGCCGGGATGGCCGTCGGCATACCGCAGGCAGTGCATGTGCCATCATGGCCGCTGCCGGGTGGGACGTCCGAAAACCTAGTCGGCAACACGGATGCGCCCGTGACGTTCAATGTCGCATGGACCGCCGAGATCGGCGTCGGCACGTCGTCCGACTCCGCCATCACCGCGACGCCGATCGTTGCCGATGGCATGGTCTTCACGCTCGATGCCGCCGCCAATGTCCGGGCTTTCGACGCCGCCTCCGGCGGCGAGATCTGGGCGACGTCGGTCGCTGTCGAGGACATCACCTCGGACTTCTATTTCTTCAGCACCGGCGGCGACCGTGCGGAAGAAGGCTATGGCGGCGGCCTTGCCTATGCCGGCGGCCGACTGTTCGTGACGACGGGCTTCCGCGAGATCATCGCGCTCGATGCGCGCTCGGGCGGCCGTCTGTGGTCGAAGCAGGTCGAGACGCCGTTCCACACAGCGCCAACGGTCCGGGACGGCCGGGTCATCGCGATGAACCGCGACAACCGCTCATGGGCTCTGGACGCGGCGACCGGCGCCGATCTGTGGACGCACGAGGTCTTCTCGGAAACGGCCAGCGTCCTGGCCAGCGTGAGCCCTGCCGCCAATGCCGAGTATGTAGTCGTTCCCTATACCAACGGCGATCTTTACGCCCTTCGGTCCAACAACGGCCGTGCAGTCTGGAACGACTCGCTGACGCGGACCGGCCAGGCCGACACGCTTTCGTCGATCAATGATATCGCCGGGCGACCGGTCATCGACGGCAATCTGGTTTTTGCGATCAGCCATGCCGGCCGCCTCGTCGCCATAGATCTGCGGTCGGGCGAGCGCGTCTGGACGCGCGACGTCGCGGGCGTTCAGACCCCGTGGGTCGCCGGCGACTATGTGTATGTAATGGCGACCAACGGAAACCTGATCTGCTTCGAGAAAGTGTCTGGCCGCGTGGCCTGGACAACCTATCTCGGCCGCTGGCAGGACGAGGAGGATCGCAGCGATACCGTCGAGTGGAGCGGTCCCTTGATGGCGCAGGGTCATCTGATCCTGGTTTCCACCGATGGCCGGCTGGCAGTGGTGGCTGCGGCCACAGGCGCGGTCGAGCAGAGCTACGAACTCGATGCCGGGTCGATCATCGCGCCGATCGTTGCCAACGGCACGCTCTACATCCTCAACGACGACGGAGTGCTGACCGCCTATCGTTGAGGCGGCCCGCGACTGAATCATGACCTTCTCCCTAGCCATCGTCGGGCGGCCGAATGTCGGCAAGTCGACGCTGTTCAACCGGCTCGGGGGGCGTCGCGTTGCGCTTGTCGACGATTCTCCTGGCGTTACGCGGGACCGGCGCGAAGGCGAGGCCTCCCTCGGACCGCTGACATTCAAGATCGTCGATACGGCAGGCCTCGACGAGAAGCCGGACGGCGATCTTGAGCGGCGCATCCGGGCGCAGACGGAACGGGCCATCGAAGCGGCAGACGTTCTGCTGTTCATGATCGATGCCAGGGCCGGCGTGACGCCGGACGACAAGACCATAGCGAACCTTCTCAGACGGTCCGGCAAGCCGGTTATCCTGGCGGCCAACAAGGCCGAGGGAAACGCCGGCTTTGGCGGCATCGGCGAGGCCTACAGCCTGGGGCTGGGAGAGCCGATCGCACTGTCGGCCGAACACGGCGAGGGCATGGGCGAACTCTATGCCCCCCTGCAACCGTTCGGCGCCGAGCCGCAGGATGAGGACGAGTACGCGGCGCCTGAGGGCGAGGCTGCGGACGAGACGGTCGTGCGGCCGCTGCAGATCGCGGTGGTCGGCCGTCCCAACGCCGGCAAGTCGACCCTGATCAATCGGCTGATCGGCGAAGAGCGGCTGCTGACCAGTCCGATGGCCGGAACGACGCGCGATTCGATTTCGGTCGATTGGGAGTTTGAAGGCCGCGCCATCAAGATGTTCGATACCGCCGGGCTGCGCCGTCGGGCTCGGATCGTCGAGAAGCTTGAGAAATTGTCGGTTAGCGACGCGCTGCGTGCGATCCGCTTCGCCGAAGTCGTGATCCTGCTGATGGATGCCGCCGGACCGTTCGAGAAGCAGGATCTCACGATCGCCGATCTGGTGGAGCGCGAGGGCCGCGCGCTCGTGCTGGCGGTCAACAAGTGGGACATGGTCGAGGACAAACAGAAGCGCCTCGCAGAGCTCAAGCGGCAAGCCACGGAGTTGTTGCCGCAGGTCAAGGGCGTGCAGATCGTGATGCTGTCTGGCCTGACGGGGCAAGGCCTCGAGCGACTAATGCCGGCGGTGATCGCCGCAGAGGCCGTCTGGAACAAGCGCGTTCCCACGCCCGCCCTCAATCGCTGGCTCCAGCATGCCATGGAGCGTCACGCGCCGCCGGCGATATCGGGCCGGCGCATCAAGCTGCGCTACATCACGCAGGCGAAGTCGCGCCCGCCGACCTTCGCGATCTTCGGCAACCAGTTGAACGAGCTGCCGGACGAGTACTTGCGCTATCTCTCGAATGGAATCCGCGAGACGTTCGATCTGCCTGGAACGCCGATCCGCTTTCTGAAGCGGACGTCAAAGAACCCGTTCACGGACGAGTAGGGCGGCCAAGGTCCACAATCTCGCCCTGCAGGCTGCAGGACGGCAGGCAAAGCTTCACGATCTCCAGAGCCACGTCGTCCGGCGTGGGAAGCATGGCCGGGTCCTCGCCTGGCATGGCCTTGGCGCGCATGGCCGTTCGCACCGCGCCTGGATTGACGAGGTTCACGCGCACGGCCGTTTCGGCCAGCTCGGCGGCATAGGACTTGGCCAATGCTTCGAGCGCGGCCTTGGTCACGGCGTAGGGGCCCCAATAAGCGCGGATGCGGCGTGCGGCCCCGGATGTCAGAAAGACCGCGCGGCCCGCATCGGCGATGCGCAGCAACGGATCCATCGATCGGATCAGACGCCAGTTCGCCGTGAGATTGACGTCCAGCAGTTCGGCCCATGCATCGGGTTTGACGTGCCCAATCGGTCCAAGCTGTCCGAGCTGGCCAGCATTGCCCACGAGGATGTCCAGCCGCCCCCAGCGTTCAAAGATCGCCTGGCCGAGCTTGTCGATCGCCGGAAAGTCTCGGAGATTGAAGGGTACCAGCGTGGCGCTCTCCAGGCCCTCAGATCTCAGCGCGTCGTCGAGGCTTTCCAGCAGGCGAGTGGAGCGGCCGGTGGCGACGATGTGTGCTCCGAGACGTCCAAGGGCCAGTGCGGTGGCGAAGCCGATACCGCGCGACGCGCCGGTGACGAGCGCGACGCGCCCTGCGAGAGGCAGGTCGGACATGAGAGGCTAGACCTTTTCCATCAGCAGCGAGAGCTGTTCGAGCTGACGGCCCTGGGCGTTGTCGGTCAGGGGCGTGGGATACTCGCCGCTGAAGCAGGCATCGCAGTACTGCGGGCGCTGCGGATCGCGCGCGGGCTCGCCGACGGCGCGGTAGAGACCGTCGAGCGAGATGAAGGCGAGGCTGTCGGCCTTGATGAAGGTGCGCATCGCCTCGACGTCGAGGTTCATGCGCGCCGCCAGGAGCTTGTCCTTGTCGGGCGTGTCCACGCCGTAGAAGCAGGGATTGGTAGTCGGCGGGCTGGCGATACGCATGTGCACTTCGCTGGCGCCGCCGTCGCGGACCATCTGCACGATCTTGAGCGAGGTCGTGCCGCGGACGATCGAGTCATCGACCAGGATGACGCGGCGGCCTTCCAGAACGCGCCGGTTGGCGTTGTGCTTCATCAGGACGCCCAGATTCCTGATCCGGTCCGTCGGCTCGATGAAGGTGCGGCCGACATAGTGATTGCGGATGATGCCCATCTCGAACGGCAGGCCGCTTGCCTGTGCGTACCCGATGGCCGCCGGATTCCCCGAGTCAGGGACGGCGACGACTATGTCGGCACTGGCCGGCGCTTCCTGTGCGAGCTCGGCACCGATCCGCTTGCGGGCGTCATAGACGTTCATGCCTTCGACGACGCTGTCCGGCCGGGCGAAATAGACATACTCGAACACGCAGAACCGCTTGCGGCGCTGTGCGAACGGGAAGTGCGAGACGACGCCGTCTTCGGTAATCTCGACGAGTTCGCCCGGTTCGACATCGCGCACGAAGGTCGCGCCGATGATGTCGAAGGCGCAGGTCTCGGACGCCAGAACCCATGTTTCGCCGAGTCTGCCGAGCGACAGCGGGCGAACGCCGAGCGGATCGCGTACGCCGATCATGCGCTTGCGGGTCAGGGCAACGAGCGAGTAGGCGCCTTCGACCTGATGCAGGGCGTCTATCAGACGGGCCACCATACCGCGCTGGCGGCTGGTGGCGACCAGGTGCACGATCACCTCGGTGTCAGATGTCGCGTAGAAGATCGCCCCGCGCGCCTGCAATTCCTGGCGCAGCGCCTTGGCGTTCGTGAGATTGCCATTGTGGGCGACGGCAATGCCGCCGCCGGCCACATCGGCGAAAAAGGGCTGGACGTTGCGCTTGAGCGAACCGCCGGTCGTCGAATAACGGACGTGGCCGATCGCGGCGCGGCCCTTCAGATTTGCGGTCGGTCCGGTCTCGCCGAACACGTCACCAACCTGGCCCATGTGGCGCTCGAGGTTGAAGCGGTTCTCGACGGCATCATAGGAGGCAATCCCGACACCTTCCTGTCCGCGATGCTGCAGGGCATGCAAACCGTAGACTGCAAACTTGGCGGCCTCGTCATGCGAGAAGACGCCAAAAACCCCGCATTCCTCCTTCAGCTTGTCGCCGTCGAAGGGGTGTGTCAGCGCACCGTCCATCAGCTGTCCCGTCGCCCTCAGGCGAGATCAGCGTCGTCCGCCAGCCTCGCCGTCCACCGCATCGCCCCCGGAGGGACTCGCGGTCGCCGTTCCGATGAGTTGATCTAATGCGTCGCGCTCCCGTTCGCCATAGCCATGCGTGCCGTCATCAGCGGCAGCGCTCGCCGGTCGGGTCTTTTCCGTGGCGCGTTGCGATTCTGGCGCAGCAGGCTTGGGCGGCTTGGGCTTGGGCGCCGCGGCCGGTTCCGCGGAGCGATCGTCCTCTTCGGGATCGTTCGCCGGCTTGCGGCCGCCGATAACGGCCTCGCCGCCGTCTTTGTCGCCTTCCTTGGCGGATCCGCGCGCCGGCAGGAGCGAGGCGATCACCTTGCCGGACCCCTCCATGAGCGGCCGGAGCCGTGCCTCCTTGTACCAGTCCGGAAGGCGTGATTCGCCGACCAGGCTGGTGAAAACCAAGAATCCGATGCCGACAACGACCAGCCCCCGGGCAGCACCGAACACCAGGCCGAGCAGGCGGTCCACCGGTCCGATCGCCGAGTCTCGCACTCCCTCGGAGATCCGGTAGCTAATATATGATAACGGAATCAAGGCGATAACGAAGACCGCCGCGTAGGCTGCGATCTGCGCAAGTGTCGGATTGTCGAGATAGACGGCAGCCAGCGGCACGGCATGAGGGCCGACGATGAACATCACGATGGCCGCCCCGGCCCAGGAGCCGATCGACAGGACTTCATGGGTAAAGCCCCGCCACGCCGCCAGGAGCGCAGAGACGATCAGGACGCCGAGAATGACGAGGTCTAAGACGTTGAACATGGTGAAGCCGAGATTAACACGATCAAATGTCGCTATTTCGTATACGTTCGACGAGATCGCCGAGGGTTTCGACAGTCACGACCGCCAGGCCGTCGATCTTCGCCCCGGGCGGCGCGACCACTCGCTTGAAGCCAAGCTTTGCAGCTTCCTTGAGGCGTGAGTCCGGCTGGCCGACCGGCCGGATCGCCCCTGAGAGGGCAACCTCTCCGAACAGGACGCAATCCGGCGGCAGCGGCCGCCCCAGGACCGACGAGATCAGGGCGCCGGCTGCCGCCAGGTCTGCCGCCGGTTCGCTGATCTTCAACCCTCCCGCGACATTCAGGTAAATGTCGTGCCCGCCAATGCCCAGACCGCATCTCGTTTCGAGGACCGCCAGAACCATGTTGAGACGGGCGGTGTCCCAGCCCACGACCGCGCGGCGCGGCGTGCCGTAGCTGGTCGGCGAGGCGAGCGCCTGAATTTCGACCAGCAGCGGCCGCGTGCCCTCGACTCCGGCGAAGACCGCCGCGCCGCTCGACCACTGGTCGCGCCCGGTGAGGAACAGCATGGACGGGTTCGGCACCTCGCTGAGGCCCCGGTCGGTCATCTCGAAGACGCCGATCTCGTCGGTCGGACCGAAGCGGTTCTTGACCGCCCTGAGGATGCGGAACTGGTGGCCGCGCTCGCCCTCGAAATAGAGCACCGTATCGACCAGGTGTTCGACGACGCGCGGCCCGGCGATCTGGCCGTCCTTGGTGACATGGCCGACGAGGATCACCGCCGCGCCGCTGCGCTTGGCGTAGCGCACGAGATCCTGCGCCACCGCCCGGACCTGGCTGACCGTGCCGGGGGCGCTTTCGACGGCGTCGGACCACATGGTCTGGACTGAATCGATGACCACCGCTTCGGGTTTCGCCGCGTCGAGCGTCGCGACGACGTCCTTCAGGCCGGTCTCCATCGCCAGATCGACCTCGGCGTCGGCGAGGCCGAGCCTGCGCGCCCGCAGGCGCACCTGCGCCGCCGCCTCTTCGCCCGAGACATAGACGACGCGCTTGCCCCGGCGGGCGAGGGCGGCCATCGCCTGCAGCAGGATGGTCGACTTGCCGATGCCGGGATCGCCGCCCACCAGGATCGCCGAACCGGGCACGAGACCGCCGCCGAGCACCCGGTCGAGTTCGCCGACGCCGGTGAGAAGGCGCGGCGGCTCCGGTTCGTCGCTGCGCAGCGAGACCAGCGCCACCTTGCGGCCCTTGCCGGCCGAGCGCGAAGGCGGCCCGGCGCCCGGTCCCGACGAGGCCGTCTCTTCGACGATGGTGTTCCAGCCGCCACAGGCGTCGCAGCGCCCGGCCCACTTGGCATGGACCGCCCCGCAGGCCTGGCAGACGAAGCTGGAGCCGCGCGCCATCGCCTAGACGACCCGCGTCCACTGGCTGTCGAGCACGACCCGGGTGAAGCGGTTGCCGAGGCCGGTGAGGATTTCGTAGTTGGCGGTGCCGGAACGCGCCGCCATCTCCTCGATGGACATGTGCGGACCGATGATTTCGACCTGCGCGCCGCGCACCGCGAGGCCAGGCGGGACCGCCGACACGTCGATCGTCAGAAGATCCATCGAAACGCGCCCGGCATAGGGGCACGCGATGTCGCCGATATAGGCGGCGCCGCGATTGGAGAGCGAGCGCATGATGCCGTCGGCATAGCCGAGATTGCAGACGGCGAGGCGGGTTTCGTGCGCCGCCGCATAGGTCGCGCCATAGCCGGCGGTGTCGCCGCGCTGAAGCGTACGCACGCCGATCACCTCGGCGGTCAGCGTCGCGGTGGCGCGCATCGGGTTCGCGCCTGCAAGCATCGGGTGGCCGCCATAGAGCGCGATGCCGGGGCGGACGAGATCGAAGTGATAGTCCGGGCCGAGGAAGACGCCGCCAGACGCCGCGAGGCTGGCCGGGGCGGCCGGCAGGCGCGCCAGCGCCGCACGGAAGCGGCCGAGCTGGGCGCGGTTCTGCGGATGGTCGGCCTCGTCGCCGCAGGCGAGGTGACTCATCACCAGCGCGAGATCGAGTTTGGCCAGCAGGGCGGGCTCGTCGACCAGCGTATCCAGTTCGGCCGGACTGAGACCGGCGCGGCTCATGCCCGTGTCGACGTGAAGCGCTGCGGAGCGGCGGCCGGAGTCGCTCCAGGCGCGGACTTCCTCAAGCGTGTTCAGCACCGGCGTCAGCGCGTGCGCCGCAAAGGACGCGGCGGCGCCGGGCGGCAGGCCGTTGAGGACGAAGATGCGCGGTCCCTGTCCGAGACCGGCGCGCAGGGCGCGGCCTTCGTCGAGCGTGGCGACGAAGAAGGTGGCGCAGCCGATCGCCCGCAGCTTGGCGGCGATGGGCGCGGCGCCGAGGCCATAGCCGTCGGCCTTCACGACCGCGGCCGTTTCGGCGCGCGGCGCGGCGTCCTTCAGCGTGCGCCAGTTTTCCGCAACGGCGGCGAGCGAAACGGTGAGAACCGGACGGTCGCGGACGGGTTCGGCAAGCGGTTCGGCGGCGGGCGCGGTCACTCAGTGTCTTTCGGGCAGCTCGTCATCGTCCGCCAGATCGTCGAAGCGGGTGAACGAGCCGTCGAAGGCGAGGCGGACCGAGCCGGTCGGACCGGAACGGTGCTTCTCGACGAGGACTTCGGCCTTGCCGCCGACGCGGTTCATCTTCTCCAGCCACTTGCCGTATTCGGGATCGTCGTGATCGGGCTCGCGGCTCTTGTGATAATACTCCTCGCGGAACACGAACATCACGACGTCGGCGTCCTGCTCGATGGAGCCGGATTCGCGCAGGTCCGACAGGACCGGGCGCTTGTCGTCGCGGGCGTCGACGCCGCGCGAGAGCTGGGCGCAGGCGAGGACGGGGACTTCGAGTTCCTTGGCGAGGTTCTTCAAGCCCTTGGAGACTTCCGTCACCTCCTGCACGCGGCTGTCGTGGCGCTTGAAGCCTGACGGCTCGATCAATTGCAGATAGTCGATGACGATCATGTCCAGACCGACCTTCTTGTCGCGGGCCATGCGGCGCGAGCGGGCTGCGATCTGGGCGATCGAGAGGCCGGGGGAGTCGTCGATGTAGAGCGGCAGGTTCTCCAGCAGCGTCACGGCGTCGATCAGGCGGCCGAAATCGCGGGCGTCGACCTTGCCCTTGCGGATCTCCCACAGCGGGATCTCGGCGACTTCCGAGATGATGCGGGTGGCGAGCTGCTCGGCGGACATTTCCAGCGAGAAGAAGGCGACGACGCCGCCTTCCTCGGGATCGTTGAGGCGGGCGCGGGCGGCGTTGACGGCCATGTTGGTGGCGAGGGCGGTCTTGCCCATGCCGGGACGGCCCGCGAGGATCAGGAGATCCGATTTCTGGAGGCCGCCCAGCTTCTCGTCCATCTTGCGGAAGCCGGTCGGCACACCCGGCGTGCCGCCGCGCGTCTTGCGGGCGTACTCGGCCGTCTGCAGCGCCATCGCGGCGGCCTGGCGGAACGTCTTGAAGCCGCCGCCGCGCTTCTCCGGCTCGGCGAGCGCGTAGAGCGCGCGCTCGGCCGCCTCGATCTGGTCGGACGGCGTGTAGTCGAGCGGCGCGTCATAGGCGTCGTTGACGAGGCCCTCGCCCAGATTGATGAGCTCGCGCCTGGTCGCCAGGTCGACGATGGCGCGCGCGAACTGATCGATGTTGCGCACGCTGGGCCAGCCTTCCACCAGGCGCACCAGATAGGCGAAGCCGCCGACCTCTCGGAAGTCGGGATCGGACTCGAACTGGGTCTTGAGCGTCAGCGGCGTGGCGAGCTGGTCGCGCGAGCGGGCCAGCAGGATCGCCTCGTAGAGGCGGCGATGCAGCGGCGCGTGGAAATGCTCGGGCTTGAGCGCGTCGGGCAAGCGGTTGGCGGATTCGTTGTTGAGCAGCAGGCAGCCGATCAGCGCCTGTTCCAGCTCGGTATTGTGCGGCGGCTGGCGATAGAGCGCGGACTCTTCGGCGGCGTCGGCGCTTCTGTCGTAGGCGAGGGTCATGGCGGTCACTAAAGGCCCGCGCGCCAAAGGGCGCAATGCGGACGAATCGATTCTCACAGAAATCGTGCGGCCTGTGGATAGGAAAAGGGCGGACGCACCGGCGCCCGCCCTTCGCATCTTCCGGTCGGGCCGGGCTTACTCTTCGGTTTCGATGGCGACTTCCAGGAGGTCGGCGGCCTCGGGGGCCTCTTCCTCTTCCTGGGCGACGCGCACGTCCTCGCCGCGGGCCTGACGCTCGGCCTCGTCCGCATTGCGGGCGACGTTGAGCGTGACCTTGGAGCGCACTTCCGGATGGAGCTGCACCTTCACCTCGTGCAGGCCGACCGACTTGATCGGATTGTCGAGGACGATCTGGTTGCGCGCGGCGGTGAAGCCGCCCTCGGTGATCGCGGCCGCGATGTCGCGGGTGTTCACCGAACCGTAGAGGATGCCGGTCTCGCCGGCCTGGCGCAGCACGACGAAGGTCTGCCCGTCGAGCTTGGCGGCGACCTGGGCGGCCTCGGCCTTGCGTTCCAGGTTGCGCGCTTCGAGCTGGGCGCGCTGGGCCTCGAACTGGGCGATGTTGGTCTTCGTCGCGCGCAGCGCCTTGCCGCGCGGCAGAAGGAAGTTGCGGGCGAAGCCCGGCTTCACGTTCACGACGTCGCCGATCTGGCCGAGCTTTTCGACGCGTTCGAGAAGAACGATCTGCATGGTCCGTTCCCCCTCAGGCGATGACGTAGGGCAGCAGGGCGAGGAACCGGGCGCGCTTGATCGCCTTGGCGAGGGCGCGCTGGTTCTTCACCGAGACCGCGGTGATGCGGGACGGAACGATCTTGCCGCGCTCGGAGATGAAGCGCTGCAGCAGGCGCACGTCCTTGTAGTCGATCTTCGGGGCCTGGGGGCCCGTGAACGGATCGGTCTTCCGGCGGCGGAAGAAGGGACGGCGGGTCGGGTTGGTGGTCGCGGTGTTGGTGGGCGTGCTCATGCGGCGCCTCCTTCAAACGAGCGGGGGGCTTCGTCGCGGTCGCGACGCGGGGGACGATCGCCGCGGTCGCCGCGATCGCGGTCGCGGCCGCCGCCGAAGCCGCCGCCGAAGCCGCCGTCGCGGTCGCCGAATTCGCGGCGGCGCTCGTCGCGGTCGCGGGCCTTCATCATCGCCGAGGGGCCTTCCTCGAACGCTTCGACGCGCACGGTCATGAAGCGCAGGATGTCCTCGTTGATTTTCTGCAGGCGCTCCATCTCCTGGACGGCCTTGGAGGGCGCGTCGATGTTGAGGAGCACGAAGTGGCCCTTGCGGTTCTTCTTGATGCGGTAGGCGAGCGTGCGAACGCCCCAGTTCTCCTGGCTGGCCAGCTTGCCGCCGTTGGCTTCAAGGATGCCCTTGATTTCCTCGGTCAGCGTCTCGACCGCCTGCGGCGTCGCGTCCTGGCGCGCCACGAAGACGTGTTCATAAAAAGGCATGTCTGCCCTTCACCTTTCCAAGCCTGCGGCGCGCGGCGAAGGGCGAGGGCGCTTCGCGTTGCGATGGCTCTTCCGGACCGGGCACAAGCCCTTGGCCGGCCGGCAGTGCGCCGGCCGCCTCCCCCGAAAGACCGCAGGAGTTGAGGGGCGGGCTCATACAGGAGGGGGGGCCGG
>ERZ761602.5166-NODE-5166-length-15742-cov-6.347676_pt1 | contig 15742 bp, 12 predicted proteins | sample MGYA00512165_ERZ761602 | MGnify/ENA primary metagenome ERZ761602 (study PRJEB28899, sample SAMN02445085) | bioreactor sludge metagenome | biome: EBPR sludge; isolation source: Thorneside wastewater treatment plant | place: Australia: Brisbane, Thorneside...
TACGAGATTTCTGCCTGTCTCGTGGGCTCGGAGATGTGTATAAGAGACAGACAAAATAACGTCAAAATAACCACCAATGCTAATCGGTTCATGTCCTAATAATTAAGTTGCCACAAATTTAACGATTCTGTTATCGTGAGGCAATTTATTTGAATCATTACATTTTAGATTTTAATTTTGATGCTATGCAAGATTGTAAACTGTTCATACTTTTTATTGTCATAGCACTATCCTCCTGTTCAGCGTCAAAAAGGAGTAAAAGGGCAAATGTTCTATCGGGGAAAAACAATTCGGAGATAGTCACAACAACTATTGATAGTTCGGCCTCATCAAAACCGATGTTGACGATGGACGAACCACTAACCATTGACCGCAAAGAGTTTACCAATTATGCAAAAGAGTTTTTAAACATTCCATACCTCTATGCTTCATCAGATCCTGCAAAAGGATTTGATTGTTCTGGCCTGTTGTTTCACGTGTTTAAGTATTTCAACGTGAAGGCGCCACGCTCTTCTTTTAACTACGAAAATATCGGTCGGGAACTGCCTGTTAAAAAAGCAAAAGAGGGCGATTTAATTCTGTTTTCAACACCAACCAACACCTCCAAAATCGGGCATATTGGCATTATTACCGAAACAGAGCCAATGCTTTCGTTCATCCATGCTTCTTCCAGCAAAGGGGTTATCATAAGTCACCTATCGGACTACTATGTAAAGCATTTTGTAAAGATCATACGTGTCCTAAAATGAATGTCCGTCCGTTACAACGGCTCTTTATTTGAGAAGATAAAAATCTATACTGCCGGTTTCTTTGGCACCGGTGTATCCTGAGTTATTTTCGCTTTTCGTTTTCTATAGGTGACCAAAATGATCATAAGAACGATTCCAATTGCAATCACCCACATTCCTGGCGATCCAATAAAATTATTTAAACTGGGATGCCCCTGAAGCACAGCCTGAGCATGCGCATCAACCCCCGAAAAAATGGCAACTGCCAAAATTAAAACTGATAATACTATTGCTTCCTTTTTCATCTTTACTCCTCTTTAATTGTACTATCAATAATTATTAAATATCGTGCCAAAAAAGAAAAAGTGATGGATTATGCTCTTTACAAGATTTTTGATGCTTCAGAAATGAAAAAGTCACCAATTTGCAACAATAGTTACCCCACCTTGTGTAATATCACCGATTTTCACTTTTACATCTGTATCAAGCGGCAGCAAAAGGTCAACGCGTGAGCCGAATTTAATGAAGCCCATCTCGCTGCCCTGTTGTACCTGTTTGCCCACGTCATTATAATTCACAATTCTTTTTGCAACTGCGCCGGCAATCTGCTTGGTTAAAACTTCTTTGCCGTTTGACTTAAAAACATTTGTGTGTCTTTCATTTTCTGTGGAGGACTTTGGATGCCATGCTACCAGATATTTTCCTTTGTGATATTGACTATACTCTACTGTACCGCTAACGGGATTGATATTTGAGTGAACATTCAGAGGGCTCATAAAAATAGACACCTGAATGCGTCTGTCGTTAAAATATTCATCAGCCTGTACCTCTTCTATTACCACAACTTTACCATCACAAGGCGCAACTATCGCATTGGCGTCTATGGTTAATTTTCTTGAAGGAATTCGAAAGAAAAAGAAAATTAAAAACAATAACACCGCAGTAGTCAAAAGTATCAGCCAGAAAATAACCAGGAAATTTGAAAACAAAAAATACCCGTTTATGCCGTTAATGATAAGAAACAATAATACAGCAATTGATATTGTTGCCGTTCCTTCTCTGTGTAAAGTCATTAATTATTTTTGCTGCGAAATTAAGGCTTAAAAGTTTTATGACTTTAAAAGTTGACAAGTTAGCGGCAACATTCCGCCAACTTGTCAGCGTTTCAACATTTTTTTAACGAGCAAGCTACTGCTCTATCACCTGAAACGTAATCGGCTGTTTGCGATAAGCAGTCACCTCACTACCGTTTTGAATTGCAGGAACCCATTTCCCCGATTTTTTTATTACCCTCATTGCTTCTTCTTCCATTCCGAACCCAACATTCGTTAAAGGTTTAATTTCACTAACCTTTCCGGCCTTATCCACAACAAATTGAATTATCACTGTATAGGTTCCGGGCGATGCCCCGTGGTCAATAGGAGTATCTCCACGCAAATTCATTTCCAAAAATCTTCTCCAGGCTCCGGCTCCGCCGGGATATTTTGCGTCTATTTCAACTTTTTCAAAAATTCTATTAGGATCATTTTCAGTTTTTTGTGTTACAATGAGCCCCCGATCTCCATCAACCATTGCAAGAGGTGCCGCCACGCCCCTGTCTTTAACACCTGCCTGGGTTATGATACTTATTTTAGAGCCCCTGATTTCTTCCTGAGATGGCGGGGGCTCTGCCACTTCGTGATTATCAACTACAACAGGTGTTGTTAGCTTAACAGTTTGTACTTTCGGCACATCAACCTGTGGTTTAGGTGGAGGCGGAGGCGGCAGTTCATCTTTAGCTTCGTCTGACAAGATTTCCGTAATGATAACCTCTGGCGAAATCGTTAAAGTGCCGGCACTTTTCTTTGCGTAAGAGTTCCGCAAATAGGCGCTTCCGCCAATTAACAAAAACAATAACAACGTAATGCCAAGCGCCTGCCACATTCGCTTTGAATAAGTGTTGCGAAGCTCATAAGCGCCGTAGGTCTTATTTCTTCCGTCAAAGAGAATGTCGAGAAAACTGGCTGAAAGGATTCTTGTTGTTTCCATAATTTATTTTTTTGGTGAGTAAATCAATTTCTGAAAGGCATACCTTGTCCGTTAAGCATAATGCTCTTCAATTTTTTTTATAAAAATCTGCCTGCTGCTTTGGGGTGCAGTTTAAAAATTGCGCGTAACCCGCGAGTAGAAATCAGATGCTTAACAACACACCCAAACATCTGTTGTAGGCTTACTCGGCTTAGGTACTTGAGATTCGCTGATTTTTAAGCAAAGCCTTTCCTGTTGCGGGTTGTAGCCGATTGGTTGTCAGTTGGTGCCATAAACATTTTCCTTTGCTATTGAGATGCAACGAAGAATTTTTTCCATAAGATTTTTTCTGATAGGTTTTGTGCAGATGTAGTTTTTGAAATCCATTGTTGATTCCGTTACGAAAGCCGAAGTGTGCGACGCAATACCGATGCCACATGTACAACAGCCGGTAACAAAAAAAATCGTCTATCGGGCGAAACTTCGATATTGTATTTTGTGCGATGTTTATTTCTTCGTCCAACTATTGTTCACCCTGTTCCAATCAGGCATTTTTATGTCGGGGTCAAGAGTAACTTCGGTTACTTCTGTTGTGGTAGGAACGGTAAAATTATATTCGCTGCTTCGTTGCCAAATTTCTACAGGCAGTTGAATTTTGTGTTGCCGGCCATTGGTTTCTTTTATCAAGGCGGTAACCGGCATTGGCATTTTTTCAAGGTTCATAATTGAAACAATGCTTCCCCTGGAGGGTAGGTTTTCAACGTACCTAACGCCTTTTACGCTTTGATCTATTTTCCAGTTATTAAAAACCCATCCACGCCAAAACCATGAAAGGTCTTCTCCGCCCACATTTTCCATAGTTCTGAAAAAATCCCACGGGCTCGGATGTTTATAAGCCCATCGTTGAATATATTCTTTAAACGCGGTGTCGAACCTTTCGGGGCCTAACACATTGTTTCGAAGGGCATGTAACATTTGTGCGGGTTTATGATATGCGGCGGGCCCTAAATTGTTCTGCTGAATGACATCCGGAATGGTCTGCAATTCATCCATTTTTTCGTTGAATGTACTGTGCGCTGCAATAATGGGATCATCGAAAAAACTTTGGGTGGCAAACTCTCCCTGATTGAAAGCCGCTGTTGAAAAATCATTGATGAACGTATTGAATCCTTCATCCATCCATGCATATTTTCGTTCGTTGCTGCCAACAATCATAGGGAACCAGATGTGTCCAAACTCATGATCAGTAACGCCCCAAAGACCAGCGCCAGAAGAGAGGTAATGACAAAAAACAATGCCCGGGTACTCCATACCACCCGCTATGCCCCCTACATTTGTTGCGGCGGGATATGGGTATTCAAAATAATTTTTTGAATAAAATTCTATTGAAGCTTTTACCATTTCGGTGCTGCGTTGCCAGCCATTTTTGCTTATGCTTTCAACGGGATAGGCGCTTAGCGCAAAGCTTCTTTTCCCTGAGGGTAGATTGACTTTTGCACCATCGAGAACAAAGGCCTTTGATGCCGCCCAGGCCACGTCACGGGTATTTTGAATTTTAAACTTCCATGTAGTATTTCCGGCTCTCCCCACTTTTCCAGCGATTACATCCTGTTCGCTGCGAATAACAACTGTACTTTCGCTGTTTTTTGCGGCAGCATATTTTTTTGCTTCTTCCAAAGAAAGGCTTTCATTAGGATTGGTTAACTCGCCCGAACCGACAACCATCAAATCGCCCGGGGCAGACACGGTAAAATCAATATCTCCAAATTCCAGGTAGAACTCTCCCTGACCTAGATACGGAAGCACGTTCCAGCCCTGTAGGTCATCATACACACACATACGCGGATACCATTGAGCAATTTCATAAACCCACCCGTTTTTTGTTTCCAATCGGCCCATCCTATCGCTACCATATCGTGGAACCTGGAAAGAAAAGTCCATAGAAAGCTCTACTTTACCTCCTCCGCTTTTCAAAGCCTCGCTTAACCAAACCCTCATGCGCGTATCGGTAATATGATGTTGCGGCGTATACTTTTTACCATTTTGTTCAATGCTGATGTTGGATATTATGTGTCCATCAGTAAAACTTGTATTGGCCCAACGCCCTCCTGTCTGCATCGTAGTGGCGCTCGCTCTTGAATTGCTTCTGTAAATATTCTGATCGAGTTGTAACCACAAAAACTTTAATTGGTTCGGGCTATTATTTACATACGTAATGTCAACATTCCCTTTTATCGTGTGAGTGGCCGTGTCTAATGAGCAATTGATTTTGTAATCAGCACGGTTCTGCCAGTACTTTGGTCCTGGTTCGCCACTAGCACTTCGGTATTCATTACCCGGGTAAGGATAAAAATCCGGGTTAAACGCTTCTTTAGGATTGTAGTTTGACTGCCCTGCCAGTTGACTACAACATGCTGACAGAAAAATGAACGATGTGATTATTCTATTATACATTGTTGAAATTGAAGCCTGAAATGTACACGATATGAGTTGGAGATACTTTTCAGTTTTCTTAAATTTTTAGTTTTGAAACACACCCCTACTGTGTCCCGGGTTCGTTTGGAACTGGCGGGTCGTTTATTTCATTCCCTCCATTTTTACGTTCTTCAGCTTTTTTCTCTTCAATTGCTTCTAACAACCCCTTCTTCTTTCCAAACTCCGTTCGATACACTTTTGACAACACACTAAAATAAGATAGCATTAGCGGACCAAAAATAAGTCCCATTACTCCAAATAAGTTCAGGCCTAGTAAAACACCAAACACTGTAACCAATGGGTGAACGTCGCCGATTTTCTTCAAAATAGTGAATCTTAATACATTGTCAATACCACCAACGATGATAAGGCAATAAAGTGTCAGCGCTATTGCATTCCCAAGTTCGGCAGTGGCAAACTGACCAATACAAATTGGCACCCAAATTATCATTGTTCCCACCGCTGGCACAATGGAGGCGGCGCCGGTAATCATACCCCATAGAAACGGATTGCTTATCCCAAATATCCAATAGCCAATGGCAGCAACAACACCCTGGCAAAATGCAAGAATAGGAATGCCCAGGGCATTGGCGCGAACCATTACATTAGTTTCGTTCCACAAATAATTTTTATTGCCCTCAGAAAGCGGCAGGTACAGGCTGATGGTTTTTTCCATTCGCCGTGCACTCACCTGCATAAAATAAAGAATGAAAAAAGTTGTAGCGATGTTTACAAATACTTCGGCCACCGAATTTAGAATTCTGGGAACATAAGTTGCTACCTTTTGCAGTTGGTTAAAAAGATTTTCTTCCGAGAGGTTAATCCGGTTGAGTATGGGCTTGCTTTCCATAAAAATCTTGACGGCATTGAATTTATCAACGATAATCTGTCTGTTGGAAAGCAAATTACTGATCTGTGGAACCAGGATTTCAACAATAATCCATAAAGGAACCACAATGCAAATCAATGTAATAAACATCAGCAATATACTTGTGACTCGCTTGTTCCATTTTTGTATTTCAGTAAGTCGAAAGTAAAGTTGTCTGAAAATGATATATAAAGTGATGGCTCCTAAAGCACCGGGAATAAAATATTTGAGATTATATATAATAACATAACCCACCAAAAAAATGAGCAGGATAAGAAAAACCTGTTTCATTACGTTATCGCTAATTCCGCTTAATTTCATAATACGCTCACTATGATTTCACATGCATTTTTGATTTCCTCTTCTGTTATGGTTAGTGGCGGGCTGATTCGCAGACAATTTGATGCAAATAAAAACCAGTCGCTTAACACACCTGTTGGTCTATTTGCAATAATAACATCAATAATACGTTTGTTGGTTTCAAAATCATCAAATTCAACCGCCATCCACAGGCCAAAACTACGGATAGTTTTAATTGATTTATGTTTCAATAATGCTAAAAAAAGTGCTTCTTTTTGTTTTACTGATTCAATGATCTTTTCGTCCAACAACGCCTGCATGGCAGCTAACCCCGCGGCGCAACAAACCGGGTGACCGCCAAAAGTTGTAATATGCCCCAACACCGGATTATCAGCCAACTGAATCATCAAATGCCTGTTCGCAATAAATGCTCCTAACGGCATCCCTCCGCCAAGCGCTTTGCCAAGTAATAAAACATCCGGCACCACATCAAAATTTTCAAATCCCCAAAGTTTGCCCGTGCGGCCAAAGCCGGCCTGTATTTCGTCAAGAATTAAGAGCGCCCCAGCTTCGGTACATCGCTCTCGAACGGCTTGTAACCAGTTTTTTTTCGGAGCCACAATACCTGCTTCGCCCTGAACAGTTTCTAAAATGACGCAGGCGGTTTGTGTATTAATCTCATTGAGCCAGTCGTAAGCATTATAATCAAAATGGTAAACGTCCGGCAACAACGGACGATAAGCGTTACGCCAGTATTCATCGCCAATAACGCTCAAAGCGCCTTGCGTTGAACCGTGGTAGGCATTTTTTGCCGCTATGATTTTTGTTCTATTGGTTACACGCTTCGCAAGTTTCATCGCACCTTCCACGGCCTCTGCCCCTGAATTTGTAAAATACACGGAGTTGAGCGATTCGGGAAGATGCGCTGTTAGGAACTTAGCATATTGAACCTGGGGAGTTTCTACAAACTCCCCGTAAACCATGATGTGAAGATATGCCTCTAACTGTTGTTTGATGGCTTCTAAAACCTTTGGATGACGATGCCCGGTATTTGCAACGCTGATGCCTCCGACGAGATCAATGTATTCTTTATCATTTGAGTCGGTCAATTTGCAGCCGTCGGCTCTTACAATTTCCAAAGCCAGTGGGGCAAGCGATGTTTGAGCTACATGTTGTAAAAAAAGGGAACGTTGATTCATGCGGCGAAGGTAAGGAAGATGGATTTGCTGCCCCATCGTTGCGGCAAAATTTGACGATGCATCTGAAAGCCATTCTACCAGATCAATTGGCAGCCAAATGCTATTCGCTTGGTAATAGAGATATCTTGATTTGACCGGTACTCTTCCGCCCCCCACAGACAAACCATTCTTACAAAAAATATTTCACTCCATTCCTGAAAATGTTGTGATAACCGGCATCAGGTATATTCTTCATCAATCCTTCGGCATAGCGTTCGGGGTGACCCATGCGGCCGAAAATTTTGCCACATTCGCTGGTAATTCCTTCAATGCCGAATAATGAATTATTTGGATTATGCGGCATTCCGTGTGCAATGTTGCCACCATCATCAATATACTGAGTGGCAATCTGCCCCTTGCGATAAAGTTGCTCCAACACTACTTTTTGTGCCACAAAACGCCCTTCGCCGTGACTGATAGGGATGGTGTAAGTATGATCCTTCATGCCTTTAAGCCAGGGGCTGTTATCGCTCAGCACTTTTACTGTTACCATTTGCGAAATGTGTCTTCCAATTGCGTTGTGCGCAAGCGTGGGAGAGTTGGCATCAAGATTGCGAATTTGCCCGTAAGGTAATAAACCCGATTTTACCAAAGCCTGAAAACCGTTACAGATACCCAGAATCATGCCGTCGCGATCCAGCAAGGCGTGCACCGCATCCTTCATCCTTTCGTTCTTCAGTACATTCACAATAAATTTTGCAGAACCATCCGGTTCATCACCGGCGGAAAAACCACCGCTCAAAACCAAAATTTGCGAGTTCCCGATCTCTTTCACCCATAACGCGATACTTTCTTCGAGGTGTTGGTGACTAATGTTCACTAACGGCAATGAAGTAACCGTGGCGCCTTCTTTTCGAAATGCATTTTTTGTTTCGAACTCACAGTTAGTGCCCGGGAACACAGGTGCAAAAACCTTTGGCGTAATACCGTGTTTTTTAATAATGATGTTCGTTGGGGTGATGTTGTTGAGCGATGTATCTATTTCAACAACTTCTTTTTTCGCTTCAACTGTAGGGAAAAGCTGGTTGAAAGTAGAAGTAAATTGCTTGAGCAAATTATTGATTGTAAATTGCTGATCGTTGATTTTTAATTGCTGATCATCCCTTACTTCTCCGATTCTTTTAAATAACGGATGATCTGTTAAACTCTTGCATTCGACAATCATGCTGCCGATGGATTTTGCAAGCGGTTCTTCACTATAATTAACTTCGCAACCAAGCTGATTTCCGAAACTCATTTTCGCTAAAGCTACAGCCACGCCACCCTCTTTCACTGTTTTTGCAGAAACGATATTGCGGGTTTTTATTTGTTGATGAATAAAATCGAAGGCTGACTTTAGTGCCTTATAATTTGGTAACCCATTTTGTTGCGGCTGATGTTCAAAAATGTAAAGTTGATTGCCGGCCTTTTTAAATTCTGGAGAAATGATATTTTTCTTTTCGCCGTGGGCACAGGCAAAAGAAATTAATGTTGGAGGAACGTTAATCTCTCCAAAAGTGCCGCTCATACTGTCTTTACCGCCGATTGCAGCCAGTTCAAAATTCATTTGTGCATCGTAAGCGCCAAGCAGCGAAGCCAATGGTTTGCCCCATTTTTGCGGACTACTCCCCAACTTTTCAAAATATTCCTGAAAGGTCAGGCGAATATCCTGATACCTTCCTCCCATCGCCACAATCTTGGCAGCACTTTCCACTATGGCGTTTGCAGCTCCTATCATTGAGTTATGGCTACTTATATCGGCATCATATCCCCAACTCGCCAGCGAAACGGTTTCAATATCTTTAGCTCCCAACACAGGCAATGTTTGCACGCTTCCTTCCATCTCAGTCATCTGGTATTTACCGCCCAGCGGCATGGCAACGGTTGTGCATCCCACCGAACTGTCAAACATTTCGATTAATCCTTTTTTGCTGGCAACGTTTTTATCCGCTAAAGCTTCAAAAAAATTCTCCTGATTGAAAGGCGGAATTTCACTTTTAATATTTTGTAAATGGCTGACTGTTGCACTCTGCGTCTTGGGGCAGCCGTTCGTATCTAAAAATTCCCGGCTTAAATCCACAATTTTTTTACCTCTCCAAAACATTTGCATTCTTCCGCTTTCGGTAACCTTTGCCACCGGTACCGCCACTATGTTTTCGGCATTACATTCTGCAATGAACTTATCTTTGTCAGCCGCTGCGATTACTACCGCCATTCTTTCCTGGCTTTCAGAAATAGCAAGTTCAGTTCCGTTCAATCCATCATATTTTAAAGGCAATACGTCTAAATCTACTTCAATACTTGATGCAATTTCGCCGATGGCTACCGACACTCCACCCGCACCAAAGTCGTTAGACTTTTTGATCATGGTTGTTACCTGGGGCTTACGGAACAGGCGCTGAATTTTTCTTTCTTCCACAGCATTTCCTTTTTGCACCTCAGAACTCATGGTGTGAATACTGCTCTCATCCTGCTCCTTGCTGGAACCTGTTGCGCCACCCACGCCATCGCGGCCGGTGGCGCCACCTAAAATCACCACGATGTCACCATCTTTCGGTTGCTCGCGTTTCACCCAATCAATAGGAGCCGCGCCAACAACGAATCCCACTTCCATGCGCTTGGCTTTGTATCCTTCGTGATAAATTTCACTTACCTGCGTGGTTGCCAAACCTATCTGGTTGCCATAGCTACTGTAACCATTTGCCGCTTGCCTGGTGATGGTGCGTTGCGGTAATTTACCGGGCAAAGTTTTTTCGATTGGCTCCAATACATCCGCCGCACCGGTAAGGCGCATGGCTTGGTACACAAAGGAACGTCCACTAAGTGGATCACGAATGGCGCCGCCCAGACAGGTACTGGCACCGCCAAAAGGCTCTATTTCTGTGGGGTGATTGTGCGTTTCGTTTTTGAAAAGCAAGTACCAGGGTTCTCTCTTGCCATCGTATTCTGCATCAATCATAACAGTGCAGGCATTGATTTCGTCAGACACCACAAGGTTTTGGAGCTTTCCGGTTTTATAAAAATACCTTGTGCAAACCGTTGCCAGATCCATCAGCGAAACAGGTTTCTGTTCCCTACCCAGTAATGTCCTTTTTTCCAGATAATCGGCAAAGATATTTTCAAGCGTTTGCTTGAATTGTCCTTCAAAAGCAATTTCTGTCAGCTCGGTTTCAAATGTAGTGTGACGGCAGTGGTCGCTCCAATAAGTATCCAGCACTTTTAGTTCCGTTTCGGTGGGGTTGCGGTTCTCTAATTGAAAATAGCGCTGAATATGTTCGAGGTCATCGAACCCGAAAGCAAAACCGTGATTATCGTAAAACCTCTTTAGCTCATCGGTTGACCAGTCTTTAAACCCATCATGAACTGCCACATCGTGTGGAACTTCCACAGCGGGGTATTCCAGCACATTGAGGTTCTTTTCGTGACTTTCAACTTTATTGATGAGCAGATGTTTTATTTTTTCTAACTCATCGTTACGGATGCCTTCAATTTCGACAAGTTTGCCGCTACGCACTTTAGCACGGGTGGCGCGGGTGAGCAGCGCGATGCATTGTTCGGCGCTATCAGCTCGCTGGTCGTACTGGCCGGGCAAAAATTCCATTGCGAAATGTGTGCCCGTTGCAGGGTTTTGATGATGCAGTATATCTACCACCGGATCTACGAAAGCAGCGTTCATCACTTGTTCAAGATCGGATTCGTCGAGACCGAAAATATCGTAAATATTGTAGACTTTAACCTTGCAGGCGCCCGGTGCTGCCTGGCGTATTTCATTTAACGTTTTAGGGCTTTCCACATCGAAAAGCTCCTTTTTCTCTACAAAAATTCTTTTATTCATGTTATATGCTGAGGAGTTGCAAAGGTAGCCGAAAATGGGGAAAGGGATTGTTTGGCAACAACTTTCGTAAAGCAGCTACGAACATGAGGTGCTTTGCGGGGTCAGCCCAATTATGCACTGGTGCCCAAGCGAGCGTGGCAACGAAGATGCCATATATTCAAAAGCCGGTTTTATAATACTGCTCATTTACGAATATGTGTAAAAATCGTTTCGGTTACAATAGGCATAACCTTAACTTTGCGCCATGCAAAAAGATACCCGGGTTTTTGACCTAATTAACAAAGAATTAGAACGTCAGCGCAATGGAATTGAGCTGATTGCATCAGAAAATTTTGTTTCGCAGCAGGTGATGGAAGCAATGGGCACCTGCCCGACTAATAAGTACGCCGAGGGTTATCCCGGCAGACGTTATTATGGTGGCTGCGAAGTTGTGGATGAAATTGAGCAACTGGCAATAGACCGCCTGAAAGAAATTTTTAATTGTAGCTGGGCTAACGTGCAACCGCACAGTGGGGCGCAGGCTAACGCGGCGGTGTTTTTTGCCGTATTGAATCCTGGCGACAAGATTATGGGGCTGAACCTGAGTATGGGCGGGCACCTGACGCATGGCAGCCCGGTAAACTTCAGCGGTAAGCATTACCAGGTAATTGCCTATGGAGTGGGCAAGGAAACCGGAATAGTGGACTATGATGAACTTGAAGCAAAAGCCATTGCAGAAAAACCAAAAATGATTATTTGCGGCGCCTCGGCTTACAGCCGCGACTGGGACTATGCCCGCATTCGCGCGGTAGCGGATAAAATTGGCGCCATTGTGTTTGCCGACATCGCGCATCCGGCGGGCCTGATAGCTACAGGCTTGCTGAACGACCCGTTTGAACATTGCCATATTGTTAGCAGCACCACCCACAAAACATTGCGAGGCCCACGTGGGGGTATTATTATGCTTCGAAACGATTTTGAAAATCCGTGGGGTCACAAAGACCCTAAGGGCAATAGTCGCAAGATGAGCCAGTTACTTGACCTGGCAGTATTTCCCGGCCAGCAGGGCGGCCCGCTTGAACATATTATTGCTGCTAAAGCAGTTGCCTTTGGCGAAATTTTGAGCGAAGATTTTAAAGCTTATGGCAAGCAGATTATTTCAAACGCACAGGCAATGGCGAAGGCATTTGTGGACAAGGGCTACAACATTGTGAGTGGTGGCACTGATAACCATTTGATGCTGATTGATTTGCGTAATAAAAATATTACCGGCAAAAAAGCTCAGGAAACTTTAGATAAAGCCCACATCACTTTAAATAAAAATTCGGTTCCGTTTGATGATAAATCTCCGTTTGTGACGAGCGGTATTCGTATTGGCGTACCCGCAGTAACTACAAGAGGTTTGAAAGAAAACGATGTAGTTGAAATTGCAGGCATGATTGACGAAGTATTAATGAACGCTGACGATGCTACTGTGATTGAAAGTGTGAAAGGCGATGTAAAAAATCTCATGCAAAAGTTTCCTTTGTATCCAAATTTATAAATGTCAAACGTTGGGGGTTGAAGTTAGCGGTAGTAGAGACCTCGGGCTTTAAACTCTTTACAACAAACTCAAAAAAATGATTCAACGTAAACAAACGCTTTGGTTATTGGTATCTTTAGTGTGCGCGGTGCTTACATTTCGATTCCCTTTTTATAATGGTACTGTTAAAACCGATGTCACGGGAGTGAAAGGCGCTGACCTTACGGCTACCGATAACCTTTGGCTAATATTATTGGCCGGGGCAGTGGCGGTTGTTGCCTTACTTGCAATTTTTTTGTTTAAAAACCGCAAACTTCAGTTTCAACTTACATTTATAGGGCTTTTTTTATCCGTTGGCCTGATTGCGTTATTTTATTTTTACACCACCCATTTCGAAACCGGCGGCATCGCCTTAACTGCACTATTGACGCTGGGCACGGTAATCGGTTTCTTTTTTGCGTTAAAAGGTATCAGAAGCGATCAAAAGTTAATCAGGGATTTGAACAGGCTAAGGTAAGTTTATTGCCAGTAAGTCATTTTCGGCATCCTTGCGGATGCTTTTTTAATTTTTGAGGAAAGGGGGGCTTTTTCAGAAAAAATGTTAGTGAAAACAAAAAAATAACATTGATTGTGTAGATTTTTAGCTTAATCTTTCAAAATTTTCAACTCCATCAGATATATTTGCACGCGTAAAAAATGTTGACCCAACCATTTCATACAAACATTTGGCCCGTTATATCAGGCGTCTTCATGTTTCTCGTATTGCTATGGCTTACCGTCAGTCTTCCGTTTGTAACTTCTGCAAAAAAAATTGCTGCCGTGGAGCAGGGAAGCGCTCAGGATTCTGGGATGAATAACCCCCTGACAGGGACATCTGAAGAAAAAGCACCGGGCACCGTGAATCTTGCCGAAGAATTTTTAACACACTTCGAGAACGATTTTTCTCTTATTCCTTATCAAATACCCATTGCCTACATTCACGCACACGAGGCTATTTACAAAGCATATCATGGAGAGCCTCCCTGTCCTCCGCCCAATTCCCAGTCATAATTATTTTTTGAATTAGCGATTAACAACCCGCATATTATTCTGCAGGGTTATCAGGTAATTATTATATCATCAAAGAAAAAATTTATGACATCTCGTCCTAAAGCAAAAGATTATTTAAAAAGTTTATCATCGGATATTCCGGCTTCAATAGTAGTTTTTTTAGTTGCCCTCCCGTTGTGTTTAGGTATTGCGCTTGCATCCGGCGCCCCACTATTCAGTGGCATCATTGCCGGTGTTGTGGGGGGTATTGTAGTAGGTTTTGCAAGCCGTTCGCATTTGAGCGTTAGCGGCCCGGCTGCAGGTCTTACAGCAATCGTAATTGCTGCAATCACCACACTACAGTCTTACGAAGTTTTTTTAGTTGCCGTGGTTATTGCTGGCGCGCTTCAAATGGCATTGGGTTTCATCAAAGCAGGCGTGATAGGCGATTATGTACCTAACAGCGTAATCAAAGGAATGTTAGCAGCCATTGGGTTGATACTCATCATTGGCCAAATTCCCGTGTTGTTGGGCGATAGCTCTACAGCGGTACCGGGTATTCAGGAAGAACCCAAAAATATGTTCGTTGCCCTATTTCATTCCTTTAGCGAAATTCACCCGGCAGTAGTAATTATAGGCGCTATTTGCTTGGCTTTTCATTTTGTATGGGAAAAATTTGTGACCGGCAAACAGGGGTTTATCAAACTGGTTCCCGCGCCCTTACTTATTGTGTTCATCGCTGTTGGCTTAAACCATTTATACTCCCTGATAAACCCTTCGTACACCTTAGCCGGGGGGTATTTGGTAAATATCCCCATTGCCTCATCGGCGAGTGAATTCTTTTCTTTCTTTTCCATGCCAGCCTGGAGCGAGGCGTTCAATACTCAGGTTTGGGTTGTAGCGGTTACCATTGCGTTAGTGGCGAGTCTCGAAAGTTTACTTAGCATTGAGGCCGTTGACGATTTAGACCCGTACCAACGAGTTACCCCAACCAACCGCGAGTTAAAGGCGCAGGGAATTGGGAACATAATATCGGGATTGATTGGCGGCCTGCCTGTAACAAGCGTTATTGTTCGTTCATCGGCAAACGTGAACTCTGGAGCCAAAACAAAAATGTCAGCTATTTACCACGGGGCATGGTTATTACTTTCAGTAGCGCTGATACCCGTCGTTCTTAACCTGATCCCTAAAACAGCCCTGGCCGCTATCCTGATTTTCACGGGTTACAAACTCGCAAAACCGGTAATATTCAAAACTTTCTATAATAAAGGCTGGGATCAGTTCTTACCGTTCCTGATCACTATCGTGGTTATTCTTGCTACTGACCTTTTAAAAGGAGTCATCATTGGTATTGGGGTGGGCTTGTTCTTTGTAATGCGTTCTAATTTCCGTCGCGCGGTATTTGTAGTTCACGATGACGAAAAATATCTTTTCAGATTAAGAAAGGATGTTTCCTTTCTGAACAAAGCTATCATTAAGAACAAGCTCGAATCAGTTCCAGAAGCTTCAAAAGTGATTATTGACGCGAGGAGGGCTGACTTTATTGACAAAGACGTTGTTGAAGTGATCGAAGACTTTATGATTCATGCTCCCCTGAAGGATATCAGTGTTTCCCTTCAGGTAAGTAGTTTTATTGACCATGGATTTTCCTATAAGATACTTGACGTAGAGAATCAGGAAGGCAAACTAATACGTACACAAGACAAAACAATTCAAAGAGTTAAACTTAGACCGGCGCATTAAATCCTGAGGGTTACAAATTATATTAACGATATTTAGCAC
>ERZ761602.5171-NODE-5171-length-15735-cov-6.581122_pt1 | contig 15735 bp, 10 predicted proteins | sample MGYA00512165_ERZ761602 | MGnify/ENA primary metagenome ERZ761602 (study PRJEB28899, sample SAMN02445085) | bioreactor sludge metagenome | biome: EBPR sludge; isolation source: Thorneside wastewater treatment plant | place: Australia: Brisbane, Thorneside...
GTGACATCCTTGACACGACCTCCTATCTCACCTACTGTGGATATATGGATATTTCTCTGCCTGCAATCGAGGCATTTATCGATACACTTATCGCAGAAAAATTTTCGGCCACCCCACTCGATGACGCGACCCGCGCCGATATCAAACGTGAGCTTACGGATCGCCTTAATCAATACCTCACCCTTCGCACAATTGAGATGGTCAGCAGTGCCAACCCGGAAGCGGTCACGCAACTTGCCGACCTCATCAAAACAAACCCATCACCCGAACAGGTCAACGCATTTATCAGTAACTACGTCAAAGAACCCGATATTCTCGTCTCACAAATATTCGCTGATTTCAAAAGACTGTACATAGGAGAAGAAAAGAAAGCAAACTAGATAACAATTGACAGTTAACTTTTTACAGTTAACCAGACACAATATTTTCTGGTTAATAGCGCACTGTTAATAGTCAACCGTAACAACCATGGCAGAACCACATCCAACACCACAATCACCCGAAGCTCCCAAGCCGCAATCGATTATCGTGGGTGAAACGGCTATTTATCTCACCACCCCGCAGCAAATCACGGGCAAAGAAATCAGCTATATCACTATTCTTGGCGCCGATAAACGAGCCAACGATGGCGTCGGAAGCGCTGTCCCTCTTGTCAAAGAAGCCAGCCGCAAAAAGGGTGAAGAAGGCAAGCTCATCGATAAGCCGCTCACGAATGTTAACGCGTTTGATGAAATCCCCTGGGACAAACTCTCGGGAGTACAGTGGACCGATGAAGCGGGTACGCCGCATATTATCACCAAGGAATCGCTTTCGCTGGAGCCCAAAACAACTGCCACGCCTACTCCCAAGGCTCCTGAAGCCACTGGTGCACCGGTCACCGCAACGGAAACGCCGGTGGAAGCACCGGTAGTCACCGGACAGCCTTCAGTTGAGCAGCCAGCACCCGCAACTCCTGAAGCACCAACACCTACGCCAACCAAAGACGCACGAGAAATTCTGGAAACGCTCAAGGAAGACCCCAACACCATCACTATTGTTGGTCTTAAGGCATACGAAACGAGGGCACTGGATCTTGCTGACCGCAGCATGCAGAAGCTATCCAGCCCGAGTGCTGAAGCGAGAGCGACGGCCAATCGTAATCTCTGGGAAAAGACGAAGGAGGCCGTGCATGGCATCCATGAATTTGTCTTTACCAACGTATGGAAACAAAGTATCGGCGGTATCTACTTCCACGAAAAAAGCCGGCAGTACTACATGGATATGTTAAAGACGGCAGAAACCCCGTTTGCCGAAGAAGCAATACGGATGGCCGAACGCCGTGCCACAGACCGATATAACAACAAACTAGCCGATGCAAACTTTCTTGTGCGGGCAGGAACGAGAGCTGCTGACTGGCTGAAAGATAAAGTCGGCATGCGGACGAGTATCCAAACCATGGCACTCGAAGAAATCGGCGCCATGCGTCTAACGGGAGAAATCAAAGGCTTAGAAACATTCGAGCGCGAAGCAAAAGCGGTTCGAGCCCGATTTGGAACAGATCTTGAAAATGCCGACCAATTTATACGGACACAACTCGGTGAGAAATTGGAGATATTAGACCCCACAAAAGAAGAACATAAGCCGCTGGTAGAAGGAATACAAACACTCCTCAAACAGTATGCGAGTGGCGAGATAGCAGACAAAACCGAATTTGATAATCGAACAAAAGAATTCTTCAAAGCTACACTCAAAGACACCCGCCCGGATATTTTTGCTGAGGCAGAACTATATAGTTCGAGTCTGTATGAGGTAGCAGAAACCTTACGCACGAAAATGTCCCATGAGGCAGGACTAGCCAATATAGACGAAGCAATCGCCGGCATGCAGATTAGGCTAGGTCTGGGACAGATGGGAGAAGTCACGAGCCTGGAGCCCACAGCAGTTGAAAAAGGAGTGGGACAAATCCGGGAAATCGCCGAATGGCTTAACAAAAAGAATGTTCTTGTTCCCTTGCTCTTCAACGAAGCGACGATTGGTTCCGGCGTGGCACTGACGCTCTCTGCCGTCAATTTCCTGAAAACCGCACCGTTTAAAGCAGTTGCGAGCATTACGGGTCCACTCGGGAGCCTTACCGGTGGTGCCCTGGCAGGAGGTCTATTTGCCGGCTGGCGCGAATATGGACAGCTCAACAAGGATTACATGACGCATCTACGCGAACGCGAAACTGGCGCCCAATTTACCGAAACACAAAAGCGCAGGGCGTGGTTTGAAAAATTTGCCGTCAAACAACGCCGGGCAGATGAAATGATGGGAAGCCTTACGACAACACTCTATGAAAACGATGTACTCAAAGCAAATCTGACTGATGACGAGCTGCGAAGCGCGTTTGCAACCGTTGCCGATCTCCACGCGAGGAAGGCCGTCAGTGAAACAGGACCAAAAAGAATTGGTATGATACAGTTTTCCAGCCGCGAAACCATCGAAAGCGAACGCGCGGCACTTGACCTCACTGCTAACAAAGCGCTTGCAGATCTCGACGCCTATTTATCAACCCATGCCGAACAATCAGCAACAGTCTTAGGCGGCAACACCTTCCCAGAGTTTATGGAAAAGCTCACCGTAAGCCAAACGCAAGTATTGCGGGAAGGGGTCAACACCCTCGATGCGCTCGATGACCCCATTAAACTCACCCTTAATCTCATATCTTCGTATGCGCCGGAGGTTGACATCGTCAAACGCCGATGGCCGTTTGCATCCAAAGCATTAAGTGGTGAAGAAAAAGCCATGGGGCTTGATGCGATACTCGAAGAGTTCAAAGCAGAAGCACGCGTCGAAGCGGTCAAATACGGCGTAAAGGCAGGAGTTGTAGGCGCCGCAGTCGGCGTAGCGGTACAGGGAATTGCTCAAATTGGTCATGGCGACACGATCACGCAGGGAGCTGCGGAGTTGAGTGACAAAGCGCACGCTACTGGTACCGCGCATATCGAACTTTCTCCGCCAAGCGCCGACCACGTCGTATCGCTGGGACCCGATGCCGCGCATCAGGTACCGTATCAATTACCGAAAGAACTAACACTCATACCTCACACAGACAGTACCGGCAAAGTACTATATGACGCAAAATTTGACCAAAGTCTTATTGCCAACCTCCGGGGTCAAGAAGACGTAGTGTTAGGAACCAATATGACCGAGGATCAGGTTCGCAAAACGCTAGAAAAGGCGGGGCTCACGTTTGTTGAACCACATAAAGCAGGCGATATTATAGAAGGCACACAAAAAGTCGTCACAATCCCTGATCTCACTGCACCAAATGATGCAGCACTCACCGCGAAACTTCCTGATGGCTACCGCCTGGTGCACGCCGCAGGTCAACAGAATTGGCAACTCATTGACGCCGATAACAAGGCAGTCACTGTCCTGGAGTTTACCGATACCGGTGAACTCAAAGGCACCCCAGCAGAGATTACCCGCATCACCAATGAACTTAACGCGCACGGTTTAAAATGGGAAACCCCTGAAGTAAGCCGAGTAAGATTATCCGCCGAACTTCCGACCGTGCTCCCATCCTCTCCTGAAGCACCTGCTGCTGGTCAGATGATGGAGATCCGCGGCAGCGACCTCCGCGAGGGCGGACTGTGGAACTATTTCATGGACAGAGCTGAAGGCGAAAACAAAGTTGCCACGACCAACGGTCTGAAAAATCTTTTCCGACTATATGAACAACATATGGTGCCCCATGACAGTGAAGGAATACCCAAAAATATTACACTCGGTGATGGAAAAAGCCCATCAGAACACATACTCCATCTCCGTGACGCGACGTTTGGCGATACCGCGGTAAAAGAGTTTGATATTGCACGAATTCCTAATGATGCGCATATCAGTGTACCGAAGGAATTTTTCAGCCCGGAAGCAATTAAACAATTCAGTGAACTTAATAATGCCGCGATTGACCGGTATCAGGAGATAGCGGCAACCGGTAAAGGTCCCATGGAAGTGCTCGCGATATTAGAAAAAGGATCGGAACAGGACAAAATAGATGCACTACTCCTCCGCATGGGATATTTTGGCCGGGACGCTGACCTACCCACCGAAGCTGAGTTGGCACCACTTCTTCATAAACTTGGCGTAACGGAAACAACCAGCTCCCCCGAGGTTGTCGCACCAGCCGTGCCGGAAAAAATCATACCCATTCATCAGTTTACACTGACAGAAGTGCACACCGATAACGCGCCTATGGGTCAAATCCTTGCGGCGAAGCCATTGGATATTCCCTACAACGTCGAAACAACCGTGATACCGGGCACACCTGCACCGGAAATCCCGTGGGTACCGATATTTATCCCGTATCGCCATGTCTTAGAAGCACTACCAGTCGAAAGTTTAGCACCCAACGCACTTTCGGGAGATATGTTGTTAAGTCCGTTTGGCTATGAAGAAGTATTTATCAATCGTGAAGCACTTGCAGCGCGCACATCACCTCGGCTGAAAGAAAATCCACAAGCGAAACTCAATGAACGTGAAGAAATTGACTGGTACCTCGGCGCATTGTCTCCTGAGGAGACACAAATGCTCGAAGACCTGAAAGCACAGGAAAATCCGGCAGTACACCCCGATGTCCGCGCGGTAGTAACAATTCCGCTCGTACAAAATGGCAGCACTATTTACGACCGCCTCAATAACTATGCTGGGCAAACCAATGCTGATGGCACACCGATTGACCCGAAGCGTACGGAATTTGTGATCTACGAAGCGACCGTCACCCCGCCCACCGGCTCCGTCAATCAAACGTTACCCGGAAACACAAAAGCAGAAATCGAACGCTTTAAAACAGAGCACCCGGATATGCAGGTCGTGTATGTCACCCGCGAATATCAGAATGCGCCAACGAGTGGCCAGGTAAAACGCGACATGACCAATTTCACCCTATCACGCCTTGCTTCACGGCCGGCAGAAGCCCCGGAAGCGGTAATAATTGCAGAAAACAGCACTGGCAAACCAATAGAAGCCACATATCTTTCAAGTATTGTTGACGCGCTTGATGCCAATCCCACGCTTGATATGGTAAGCGGCACATATCAACTACCCCCGGAAACATACGCGACGTACCCAATGTTATTTGCCCATCACCGAGCGTTTGAAGTGTTTGATGCGCTTGTCCGGCACGGAGAGGCACAAAGCGTACCGGCGGTATTCCAAGGCAATCTTGCGGTACGTGCAGGCACACTTGCTGCAGTCGGCGGATACAATCAAACATCACCATTTCTTGAAGAACGGGAGCTTGCGTGGATGATCACCGAAGCACGCGGCACGCCTGACGTCGCGACTGTGCTTCCCACCCTGACTGCCACTATGGATCCCAAAGAAACCATCTATATGCAACTTCAACAGCTCGGATTAGCTGAACCGGCAGCACCGCTTGAAAATAATGAAGTGTATAAAAATATGACCTGGGAAGAAATGGGTAAAATTGCCAGCGAACAATTTACCAAAGAACATTTGGAAACGCATCTTACCAACATGTACGAACACATGTATCCGTCACTGAAAAGCGGGCATCCCGAACGGTTTAATGGATACTTTACCCGCGCCTTAGACTCACTGGGTCTCACCTACGAACTCAAAGATGGTAAGGTGAACCTCCTTGATACCACTAATCTTGGCGCAAATATGTCGGTTGCCCCCGACATCGAAGCATACGCAAAAACAACCGCACCTGAAATCGTCGCGGCGACCCCAAAAGCCCCGGAAACATCCCGCGAACACCTCGAAAGCATGGCGGGTGAAAACGCGGAAGCATCAATAGTCGAAACGCCTACCACCGAAACAGTCGCATCTTCTATCAGTTCACCGGAGGTAAACGAAGCCAATCAACCAGAACAAGCAGGAACACCAGAAACACCAAAGCCAGAAGCTCCCCTCCCTGAGGGTGTTGATGATCGGATTAACTATGTCGTCAGCAGAAGCAAAGAGTCAGAAGCAAAAGTGCAGTTTACCAGCAACGAGCTTATGGACTACGTCAAATCATCTGTTGATATGGCAGGTACCAGAATTACAGGAGGCCGTATTACCCTTCTCGGTAACCGGGTCAAACTGGAAGATATGACCGCAAAAATAAAAGTAGCAGGCGCAAAACTTGGAGAAGCGCAATTTTCCGGCACGCTTATCACCGATCCGACCAAGGGATTGATTGTTGATAAAAATACTTTAAACATCAAACTCCCGATGCTCTTCCGGCTCGCCGAAGGCACCATACGCAACAGTCTTAATAATTTCAATGGATTGGTACTTGATCACATCAATGGCCGCATCAATCAACAGTGGCAGGCAGGACGCATCGATATCTCCGGCGATAAACTGGAAATATCATTTGTCAAAAAACAGCCGAAATAAGTCCCCTGCATCACCGCGCCCCTCTATCAATTTTATTGTTTGATATCCTCTATAATAGTGTGATATAGTTCACCCTATAGTTTTACTGCCCATGCGACATCACGAACGGGTATTGCCCGCACTCCCCACGAATATTTACCATGAACCTGACCACAAAATTCAGGCGGCGCTGACGCATCTTAAATTTCGCACCCCATATCTTCCCTCAAAACTCCTTGAGCTTGTGTACCCCTGGCAACCGAGGGCATCGAAGCTCAGAAAGCATCTCGATGGTTATGGATGTATCACTATAAGTAATCACGATAGATCTCGTACGAGCGCTGATCGGCATGATGACGCTGAGCCGCTTCCGTTTAATTGGATTTTAAGCGTTAAATTTGATCTACGCGAAGAGGCGAATAAACACCCTGGCATGATACGCCCGGAGTGTGTAAACTGCGTCGTTATGCGGAGCCGGACCCGTCCGGGATGTATCCAATACGAAGCGGTCACGGGTCAAAAAAAGCTACAAATCAGGCTACCCACTTTTAGGTAGTGTATTAGACAAAAACATCAGTGGCATCTCCCTGTCCCTTGGCTGCCCTAAAACGCCTGCGTGAAACATTGAGTAATTCACTTGGAGATAAATGCTCCAACCCTATAAACGCGGTTCCGATATGGGAAGCATCAGCAATTTCCACTGAATCTTTGGTCAGAAGTGACAATCGAGCACGCAACCGCTCCCGCGCGGCCAAACCCCGCCTCTGACGGTCATAGGTTTCCCCCACCACTACTATTTCCAGTTCTTTAAACAGCCTACCAGCCATATATCTCCTTCTATTATGTAACGCCTTGTCACAACAGGAAAAAAATCTAGGGTAATATTACCCTAAAACGCCATTTTCTACAAGAAAATTCATTGACCTCAGTTGTTGCCTCCTATAGGACATTCTGCTATACTTCCGCGTTTATTATGGTAGCAATCCAGGAAGTACGAAGGCTCCAAACAACCGTTGACATAGCACCAACGCAACAATCAAAAGAAACGCGCGCAAACTGGTTCCGATGGATCACTGATCCCGAAATCCGGCAGTGGATGTGTGGTACACTCCCCACAAAACCCGAGGAAGTATACCGTTGGGTAGATTCCGCAACAACTGATCCCCGCAGACATTACTTTGATATACGACTTGATAATAAACCAGTCGGATTTATCAATATCCGCCAGGATCACGCACCAAGCAATACGGGAGAAATCGGCATTGTCATCGGGGAAAAACAATATCAAAGCCGCGGCATCGGCACACAAGCACTCGACCAACTCCTCCATTACGCACGACACACTATTCACCTCACCTTGGTACGCGCACTTATCAAACCCGACAATGAAAAAAGCATAAAGCTGTTTATCCGGTCAGGTTTTATACACACTGCTGATGTCACCATCGATGGTACACCAATGCTCAAATTTGAAAAAACACTTACATGAACAAAGAATACGCCATATGCCGCCGGTGCCCTATCAACCAAGAATGCCATCCGGCACTCATACCTGAGATGCTCAGTGACAACGGACTGCGCTCCATCCCCATATCAAAATACGAAGATGAGTCTGTGTGGCATTGCCGCTCATTCACCTGCCTACGAGATGGCATGCGGGGCGCGAAGGAAGCAAAACAACATGGTAGTTTTGGATGGAAAACCGTGGTTGAATTGTCAGGAAAAAAACGCTGGGTATGGGCAGCAGTCTTTGGCTCCCCCACCAAACGGACTGATGTGAGAGAGCTCCGTGTAGTCACCCGCGCCAACCGCATTTACTCACGAGGATCAGACGGAGTGTACTACAGAGCCGGAAGCTATGTCGCACCCATCAAGATTTAACCCGGTACTCGCGCGTAAACCTTCGGCATTGCATTGCTAAATTATGTCTTATAGTGTATACTCCGTTACCAGTTTCAATCAGGTTATTTTCGTTACTTTCGTCATTTTCGTCATACCTATATGAAATCCTCAGGCATCATTTACTATCACGCGTGGGACGCTCCGGGCACTCCCGCGCCCACATCGGTAAAACCCAAGGCCAAATCACGGGTTTCCACCCGTTCCACATCATGGGCAACTCTCATGGGCATAGGTATGATTGCCCTTGCATTAGGCGGCTTGAGCGGCCCGCTCACGCCACGGCTACGGCTTGAAGCAAAGTATGCCTTACTTTCCATTGAGCGTACCCTTCCTGCTTACCAGGCAGCGATACAGGCCAAGATGGCTGCGTATGCCAATTCGGTATACACACGGTTTGGCCACCAGGTCGCACAGGTGCCCGCCCAACCCCACCCGTCAGTACCCGCGGCGTTTGACCCGCTCAAAACACCTGATGGAGCTTCCATTGACCCGGTAAACAAGGATTTTTCCCTCGTGATCCCCAAAATAGGCGTCAATGCAGCAGTCATACCAGCGGTGAATCCGACCAAACCGGGAGAATACCTTAAAGCCTTGGAAACAGGCATCGCCCATTCGTCCCTTTCGTATTTCCCGGATGAAGACGGCGCAGTGTACCTCTTCTCACACTCAACGAACTACGATTGGTTTGTGGGTGATTTAAACGCCGTTTTCTATCTTTTGAAAAATCTTGAAGAACAAGACATGGTGGTACTGTTCTATAAAGGCAGCTCTTATACCTATAAAATTACGGGGAAACAAATTGTTAAACCCACATCGGTCTCGTATTTGGCTCCCCAGCCGGGCGAAAAACGCCTCATCCTCCAGACCTGTTGGCCACCAGGCAGTGTTACTGAACGGCTCCTGATATTTGCCGATCTCGTAGAAGCGTCGAACGAAACCATATAACGATATCCTATAACACTTGACACAATTGCACTATTGTGATATAGTACACCGATTGCTCAGCAACTAGAGCAAACTATATATTATGAAATCAATACTCGCCTTAGCCACCGCAGTCTCACTTTCGCTTCTTGCCTTCGGCGCACAGACGGTGCACGCCGATTACGGTGAAACACCGACATGTACCAATCAATACGGCAACGAGGTGGAATGTCCTCCGAACCATATCGTGATCAACAAAAAGGTGCGAAGTGCCACCAATACCAACGTATTTGTCGAAAACATAACGAGCAGTGATACCGCCTATTCCGCGGGCAGCGAGATCGAATACGATATTGCCGTGACTAACACCAGTAACACTGACTTTGCAACAGTAACGGTTATCGACGTATTCCCGGCTTCCATGACTTTTGTGTCAGGTCCAGGCCGCTATGAAGCTAGCCAAAACAAATTAACGTACGAAATTTCGAACCTCAAAGCTGGACAAACCGTGCACGACCGTATCGTGGTCAAAGCCAAGGACGCATCCGCGTTCGCCAATGACCTTACATGTGATATCGTCAACACGGCTACTGCTACCGGTCCTGGCGGGCAATCTGATCAGGATACCGCAAGCCTTTGTGTACAAACTAAAATTATGGGTGCAACGACACTTCCGGTTGCCGGATTTGAAGATTGGGCTTATGTGGTTCCATTCTTAGCATTAGCCGTCATTGGGTTTGGGATTTTGGGCAAAGGGGCAATGCGGCCGTAAACATACGCTTACAACACAACATGGTCTGCCGGCCAAAACAAAAAACTAATCATTACATAATTTCAAAAACCGGCAGACGATGTGTCTGCCTTTTTTGTGGATTTTGGGCGCTACGACAACTTGATTAACATACGATAGCAAACTTAACATAAGAGTGATAACAATAACAGTTAACTGGCAACATTTAACTATTGACCAGAAGAATAACTCTCTACGTCTGGTTAATTGTGCAAAGTCAAAAGCAACCAGTTATGACCCGTCATCATCGGGAGCGAGGAGAGGTCATTACTTCTTCTCGCTTCTGGTGATGAATGGACGCTGGGGTCATGGATTACGGCAGTAATCTATGACTCTGGGGTTCTTCCCGGAACCGTGCTTCTCTGCGCATTGCATAGAACCATGGAGCATTTTTGTCTGATACAGAAAACCAATTTGCGGTTTTCCCTGTGTCGGGTAAAAGCGCACTTTAACAGAGAGAGTTGAATACCACAGTAATCTACACATGTTTGTTTGGTAGCAAGCGTGTTGTCGAGATGCGACGTGAAATAACATGGTTACTCCGTGTACCCCCTACTTGTGCTCGTCATAGTGTGACGAGTAGAAGTTGGGGGTACATAACAATTAAATAGAAAGAAATACGGGGGTTAATATCGAAATGCGTTGAATAAACACGCATTTTTCATCTTTTTTTGGGGGATAATTGCAACTGCAATTTTCAATTCAAAACGGAGAAAAAATATCGAAAAATAAAAAATAGAACAGGGCTGATAAGTCACCAAACTGGCGACCGCCCACCCACCGTCACACCCAACAAACCTCCATTCAGGGGGCCAAGGGAAAAACCAAAAAAAAACGATCGCAAGGTGATAAGCCTAGGATCACAAGGAGAACATCAAGTCCAAGCTACAAGAGATCACAAAACGTGATCTCATCGCGTTCCTGCTCGGCGCAGCAAGCACAACCGTTGCACTTGCGGTTATCGTCGCACTCACCCTGAGCATGTTCGGCTATCAAGTGGTGACTAACTACGCGCCACAACCTACGTTTGCCGTTCAGCCCACGTTTGAGCAACAACCGACATTCATGCCGCAACCGACGTTTTTGATTGAGCCAACGTTCACATTCACACCGAGCAGCACGCCTACGAAAACGCCGACCAACACGCCAACATTTACACCGACTTCTTCGGCAACACCGACGCAGTTGGTACAGACAGGCATTGAATTCGGCAGCTCGATTGCGGTGCTCCCGGATGGCAACAACGCACAAACAAGCGTCGCGCATTGGGACGGAAATACTCTGTATATCTACTCATCTTCGTCTGAAGATGTGGAATACAGCTATGGCGAGGAGTTCGTTACTGCTACGCCAGTTTCCGCTCACGCATACTGCAAATTCATGACGACGTATGCGCGCAACGTGACGATACAACGATGCAAGCTGTACATCATCGGCGACAATCCCAGCGCTTTCCGCGCCCCGGGACTGGTCAACGCGTCGGAATTCTATCCGTCGTCACTGCCTGGTGGACCTACCCAGTACAGCCAGTTCGCAACTGCTGTGCCGTCTGCCGCTCAGACGAACACGCCTGAGGCACCGCTACCGGTCATCAGTTTGACTCCATCGGCAACGCCGACCGTCACAAAGCCGTAGCCGTCGTCGTCAACCATATATGAGACCGAGTCTGACTATCAAGTCGGTCTCAGACAATATTTTTTGAGGAAACTAGAAGATGTTAACAAATAGAATTCTAATCGTGATGTTAATAATCCTGATAACCGCATGCGCTCCCGTAACTGAAGCCACTCCAAGCGGACCCGTCCAGGGGCCACCGGCACCGACAGAGCAGGTCGTCCCTCAATCCTCCTGTGCAGGAACAGGAATGATTGAATTAAAAAACGGTCAAAGTCTCCCAGTCCTTGGAGACGACGGCTTTACCGTTATCGGAAAAGTATCCAGAGTCATAAACGACCTTGTTTACACAGACAATCAAGACAAGGAACTTGATCGAACGACGGTCGAACTACATGATGAGTGGAGCATGCATATGTTATTGCTCGCTACGGAAGATGGGGGTCTTCAAATTACATATGCATATATCATATGTAACAGCAAAATCTACTTTCCAAACCCTAATCCTGACGGGTCTGCTTAGTTTTACCAGAGGCCGACTTCGGTCGGTCTCTATTTTCAAATTCCGCCTCGGCGGACAACTCTCTCACCCTGGCACGTAGCCAAATACCCTTTACCGGGACCATTTACTCGTGCCTTTTCCTGAACGCAGAAGTTCTTCTGTGCTGAGGAAACATCGGACATTAACATACATTGTTATTCGAATGAAAATATCCATCAAAAAATGGATTCTGAATCAAGCTCAGAATGACAATCATATATTACCCTCGGAAATGAGTCCCGTCTTGTCTTACGGCAGGAGGACGGGCGGGATTCTTTTCTGGAGGTAAAAAATACTCCAGAAAAAATTTCGGCGAGTTCCGGAAGGTCAATTGCGACCGACCCGGGGCAAACCGGTACGCACATTAACAAGGCATACAGGGAAACTACTTCCGCTTTAAGCGGAGGTGGAAACCGTCTCCTTTTCGCCACTTGCTACCCGCTTACACTTCCACCTTTGGAGGTGTAAAGCTGTACCAAGTTGTCACGGAATGGATGTACGGTTATTTCTTAACATAATATAGCGGAACGTTGCGGATGATGAAACGCATGGCACTCCGAAAAAAATGAACGGGAGACGGACGTATATTCCCCCACTATGTACAGAACACCATATCTGTATGTATCAGGGGAATATACACAATTTAATCAAGAGAGTAAGGACTCTTACATTCACAAATTATCCGTCTTGGGGGAAATAACTAAAATATCTACGATATTTTCGACGGAATCCAAATTCACTAAGAAAGGAAACCAAAACCCAAAAAAATAAAAACAGACCCACCGTTCAATCCCCTTCTTGGGGAAACCAATAACACCGATCAGCTGCACTGTGTAGCTGACGGCAATCTATATGCCCGAGAGGAACAAAAACCTACTCGGAGGTAAATAAGGAGAAGCCATGTTTACCAAAAATAAACACCGCATCGCTGCCACTGCCTTTATCGTATTGGCATTGGTGACCATGAGTTGTGGACTGTTCACGCCGGATGCGAACGACATCACGACCGACGCGAAAGAAACTGCAACCATCAACGCCGCCCTGACGCAGGCACAAATCATTGTCTATGGAAGCGCCACGCCAACAGTGCCAGGCGGTCCAACTGCAACAGCCACCGATGGCCCGTTCATTTCCATCGTGACCGATGCACCGGCTCAAACGGCGACTGCGATTTTCACGCCGACCAAGACCGTCACGTCGACCGCGACAAACATCCCGCCGACCAACACGTCAGTGGCAGTGACCTACACCCTGACGCCCAAAGCAACCAGTACCGTGGTGCATGCTAGTGATGAACAGTCGGTTCGGGACGCGATTATCGAAGGATGTGCACTGGGCGCACCTTCTGTCCACGTCGGCGCAGTCACCATCGAATGCGGTGGCACCATTTTGCCCGCGCCGGTAAGCTATACGTCGGCACCCGCCAACGTCACGCCGAGCGGCACGGACAGCGACGCCTGCTTGACCAATGCGCAACTCATCGAAGCGCACGGCTGGCCCACAAATGGCGTCAAACCGCTCAAAGACGGCTTGGCTGTACCTTGGGAAGGGTGCGGCAAGTGGGTCGTGCAAGCGGTCGGCATCGGTGTCTATTGGCAGCCGTTCCTCGACAACTTCGAGTATACGGTTACTGAAGCCGATGGCACCGTTTCCGTCAACAAGGGTCCGCACAAGGGCATGTGGGTATGGGGCGCGACAATCCGTCAGCTCAAGACCTTCACCAGCCATGACCAAGCCTGGGTTCACGATGACGTGACGCTCATGGCACGGGAGTTCAATTACGGCTTCCGTCAAGACCCCCGGTATGGGACCGTGCCCGGCATCAACATCCACCTGCGTGGACGCTGGGTACAGCCTGACCTGAACACCACGTGTCCCGCCAACCCCGTTATGGCAGCAGCAATCCTCGGAGGCGACGAACCTTCTTACTGGACTGCTCCCGACTGGGAAGGTGGCGCATGGACGTTCAACAGCAAAGGCAACGGCTTTCACCATTTGACCCACCCCGGAGGTTCCGGATGGTTCGATGTGTGGACTGCCGCCGATGGCGCCATTTCGGTCTATGCCGAAGACGCCGGTCTGCTGGAGACGCTCAACTTTGAGGAGGCGTCCTGGCACTGCAAATAGCCATCACTGGCTGACCTGATTGTTACCCGACCGAGGGCTCATAAACCCTCGGCCGGGTATTGGTCGGACACATGGCTACAATTGTAGACTGCTTAAATTATTGAAAGTTTATCTTTCGATCTTTTTTGTAGTTTTACAATCCCTGTATGCCGTTGTCCCGAATAGAGAAACTGTTCTCTACTCAGGACAACGCAAATAAAAACTATATGCCAGATAGTAGAATTTCGACACGCTTTGCGTCGTCGCCGTTCGATAACTATCTGAACAAACAAAGGAGATTTGTAATACGAAAGGACATTGGGGTTTCGACAAGCGTAAAATGCGACAGTCGAAATTTCACTACCTGGTATGAATAGTATACCTACTATCTCAAATAGCATCATAAAACGGTACAACAACCCCGGCACCCTTGTCGTGGTTTCCCCCTATCCGAAGCGGGGAGAAATGTACTCGACGGGTAAAACTGGGGTTGCCTCATACACCAAAAACGTTATCAAAAATATGCGGCGCAGGATTATCGTGCTGTGTGACATAGACGATCAGCCCGAAAGTTATATCGAAAACCATATTCTGGTTATCCGGTGTTTCAAAAAAGGAAACGCCGATATGTGGTCAGACATTCTCCGCGTTCTACGGCTTTTTCCGGAAGCAAAAACGACACTTACCCAATATGACTTTGCCATGTATGGCAACCCGTTTGTTTCTTCGCTTGGCTTATTGTTCCTGGGTTACCTGCGGGCACGGAAATACCGCACGTTTGTGACCCTCCACCACGTGGTTGACGACGTCATAAAACTCAAAGGGCACGTGGGCTTAGGAAGTGGCCCCAAAGACCAATTTATCGGAGACATGTACAATCTGCTTTTCCATACGTTTTACCGTATTTTAGCGTTTGTTTCCTCGAACGTTATCGTGCTGGAAACATCGCTTCAGGAAAAACTGGAAAAGTTAGCACCATGGGTAAAGGCCGCGGCAATTCCGCACGGAGTTGATGCATCACTAAAACCTATCACCATGAAATTAGCACGCAAAAAACTCGGGATCCCCGCAAACGATCATGTCATCCTGTTTTTTGGCTACATCAACTGGTTTAAGGGGGCAGACATATTTGCCCGCACCTTCGCTCGGGTCAAAACGATGCTTGGTAAACGCACCCATGTCATTATCGCGGGCGGCGAAAGTCCAACGCTCGCGGACAAACATTACTACCAAAACTTTCTGCGCGGCGTGCGTGAAGAAGTAAACGCGAGCCATCATATACAACTCACCGGCTACGTGCCGCAAAAAGATATTGCGACATATTTTTCCGCCGCGGACTTGGTGGTATTTCCCTACCGCCATTATATGACCGCGTCAGGAGTGCTCTCGCTTGTATTTTCATACCGCAAACCGTTTATCATATCCCGCCCGCTTGCCGAAATGTTTCACAGCGAAGACTTTGTACGGCAATTAAATGATGCGGGACTCAAACCACGTGATATCACCT
>ERZ761602.5172-NODE-5172-length-15730-cov-4.401085_pt1 | contig 15730 bp, 11 predicted proteins | sample MGYA00512165_ERZ761602 | MGnify/ENA primary metagenome ERZ761602 (study PRJEB28899, sample SAMN02445085) | bioreactor sludge metagenome | biome: EBPR sludge; isolation source: Thorneside wastewater treatment plant | place: Australia: Brisbane, Thorneside...
ATCAAACTTTGCTGGCTGGATTGGTTGAGCAGATGAGCTCGAATGCGGAAATCGTACCTTTTGATGGTCGGTTTTCGCTTGAGCAAGGCTTAAAGAGCGGCGAGTGGGATGGCATTCTTTTGGATGAGCGTTCCTTGGCGGAAGATGCCCTTCAACTTTGTGAAAAGATAAAGAAACAGGCTCGATACGAGGACCTGTTCATCGTCATTATCTCGGATAAGAATTCAAAAGACCTCGTTCGCCTCGGTTATGAAAAAGGCTGTGACGAATGGATCTCGCGCATCGATGATGTAAATCACCTAGCGCGATTAGTTTCCCATCACATGCTGGGTTAAGGGTAAAGTCCTCTCGCCAACATTGCCTTTGCGACGCGATCGATTCCCAAAATTTGAGCGGCCGTACGCATGTAAACATTGTGCTGTTTCTTTACTTCTAGCACTTCGTTAAATGCCTTAATCATGACGTTGGAAAGTTCTCGGTTCACTTCTTTGGCACTCCAGAAGAAATTTTGAAGACCCTGGACCCATTCGAAGTAAGAAACCGTAACCCCTCCGGCATTTGCTAAGACGTCGGGCACCACAAAGATTTCCTTCTCTCGCTCTTTGAGCACGCGATCCCCTTCGATGGTCGTTGGACCGTTTGCACCTTCGCCGATAATTCTGCATTGGAGTTTAGCGGCAATCTTGTCGTCAATTTGAGAAGAGGTCGCAGCAGGAATTAAAATATCCGCCTTTGCAGTAAGAACTTCCGTCTGAGAAATGACGTCCCCCTCTGTGTAGCCCTTCAACGTGCCATTATTTTTTGTCATATATTCGATGACGTCCTGCACATTGAAACCCTTGAGATTGACGAGCCCGCCTGTGTGATCGCTGATGTGTGTGATCTTCGCGCCGACCTTCGAAAATTTGAGTGCAGCGTGCGAGCCTACATTTCCAAATCCTTGAATGGCGACCTTGGTGTCCGCACCGATGGTGTAATTCAAATGCTTAGCAGCCTCCAGTACGGTGTAAGCTACGCCACGACCTGTCGCTTCCACGCGACCAAGAGATCCGCCGATCGTAGTAGGTTTTCCAGTGACGACTCCAGGAACTGCATACCCCTTCAATTGTGAATAAGTATCCATGATCCAGGCCATGATCTGCGGATTTGTCCCCATATCGGGAGCGGGAATATCCATTTGAGGTCCGATGAAAGCCACGAGCTCAGAAGTGTAGCGACGGGTGAGCCTTTGCAGTTCAAGTCGAGTGTATTTGGTGGGTTCGATTCGAATGCCGCCCTTTCCTCCGCCAAGGGGAAGATTCATGAGCGCACATTTCCAAGTCATCCACATAGAAAGGGCCGCAACTTCGCCGAGAGTGACGTCGTGCGCGTAACGGATGCCGCCTTTGTACGGGCCCCGAGTATCATTATGCTGCACTCGATAGGCGTCGAAGACTTCCACTCGCCCGTCTTCCATGCGCACGGGGACAGAAATGAGGATTGCTCGATCGGGCTCGCGGAGGCGGATGGCCACATTTTTATCGAGATTCATGACTTCGGAAACTTCATCAAATTGGCGCTGGGCCATTTGAAACGTCGGATCGTTGTCCCATTCCATATATTTCCAACAATACGGGGCCGACTTTCGAGGTTTCAAGGGTTATTTCGCTCTTATATCAATGAGTTACGCGTGCATGGCCACCTTCCCAAGAGCCCTCAAATGGGCTATTTAGGCGCCTACTGTGTGGCTCATCCTGCGAAAGGTTCGTAAGGCTCTTCTCGTCGCAGCGACGAGCCCCCCTTTGATTGCCGGGTCCGTTGCGATCGCATCGGACCAAGTCGAAAAATCTCCCGAAGAATTGATCAGCGGTAAGGATGACTTTACCTATTGGCTAATTACGGATGAAAAGAATCAACCTGTTCGATCGGGAATTCAAAGTCCTCTTTACCAAGGCGAAAAGCAAATTCGAGATCAGAACCGAAAGATTACAATTTTTAGTTCGTTAGTTTCGCTCTTTCAAAATGATCACGTTCTTTCTGAGCACGAACCCGGTTTGATCTCGGAGGTATCTCCAAAGAGTCTTGGTGTCTTTCTTTCCGACGGGGCGGTCGTGAACCTACTCAAATATCTTCAAGATCACCCCGATAAGTTTTTGTCATTTTTTTCCGGAATGAGTGCGGTGAAGGCCGAGCTATTTCGAGGTCTGTTGTTTCATCAGGAACTAACGCTCCATCAAAATGATCTTCGGACCTTGAGGCGTAATGCTTGGGATCCTCTGCCCGCCCCGTTGGAAATTCCTCTTCCCATCACCGCAAGAGGAAAGACGCCTCAAGATGGTTATAAGCCTCACTGGTGGAATCTCCATAGTCCGTGGGTGAACGACAAGTTGCTAGGGGGATGGGACCTTCTCACGGAGATGATCAATTCCATCGAAGTGGAAAAGCTAAATTTTAATTTTACGTCGAAGTCGATCACTTTTGATCCCCTTCAGCAAACCATGGAAATTGTTCTGCGTGCTTCGGAGGCGAAGCTCGAGGGCCGGATGCATCAGATCGGACAATTTCGAGATTTGCATCGCTACCGGGATGCTGCGGAATTGAAATGGATTAAAAACTTAATTCGTTATTGGGACAAAAATCTCGTGCTGCTCAGTGGAGAAGTGAAACAGGTGGTTTATAAAGAAGATCCTTCGTCTGACGTTGAAAAGGAAGTCCCGCTCGAGCTCCAGGTTCAAATTAAGTTCGTTCCTCACGATGAAAAATACTGGAAAATCGAACTGGCGAGACCCTTAAAATTCATCGTTCCAGCGCTTCCGAACGAAGATCCCAAGGTGCATTTGAAATTCATTCGTGAAGAGTGGATTCGTGAAAACGATCCGACGCCTTATTCAGAACACGATGTCGATACGCTCACTTTGACTCTGTCGAAGGCGGCTCAAAATAAAATTGAAGAGACGTTAAATGCGATGTTGATAGAGACTTTTTCCTCAAGTTTTTTTGCAAACGATCTGGGGATTCATTTGCCGCTCTCGGATGAAAAGGACGATGTAGAGTTAGCCGGAGCTCTCTCTCAGGTTGAAGTTGAGTCGAAAGGTTTAAGAATTGGCTTTGATCCGCAACTTAAGGTGAGGAAAGTGGCCGATTGTTTGCTCGATAGGAGGAATGAAAGAGGGGATGAGCGAGCCAAGCAAGAGGCTTTCTTAAAAAGCTTTGCATTCACCTCTGATCCAAAATCAACAGTCACGGAAGACACACCGACCGGATCTTCGAGCAATGCCAATGCGCCATGGGCCCTGAAAAGTGTGCTTCGAGAGAAGGACAAAAAGCATATCGAGATGCAACCTTGGGCCTGGCAGGGAAAAGGAAAGGCGGAGTCTCGAATTGAATTAGATGTTCTGCCTATGGCTCAGCAGCGACTTTTTGAAGGGCTTTATCTCGGAGGACAACTTTGCTTGAGCTCCGATGATGGTTGGACTGAAGATTTATCCGAAGATTTGCAGCAGACTCTCGGAAAGTTGCCTCGAATGAGCATTCGACCTACCGCGGTTCCACGCTGGGAATCTGCAATCGAATCTGGCGCAGGCGGGGAATTGAGTTTGAGTTTAGAGTTACAGACCTATCAGCGATCCTTCGATTTTTATCGCGAGAAGTGGGAGCCCTCGGAATCGCAGACGATCTCCCTCCAATATCCTCTTGTGGTCAATGGGGCTGCCAAAAATATCCAGTTGCCCGGAATCCGAAATTTAAAAATTTCACAATTGGAACGAGACGAACTGGCAGAGATCCAAGAGGCGGTGGATTTGGGAATGCGAAAAGCTTTGAGTAAGTTTAACTCGGTCTTTTTGGAAGGAGGGAAAGATCATCTGGCGGTGACCTTCAGTCAACTCGATCGCGCTGCTAAAAATCGACTCAAATTTGAAGCCATTCATTGGGGCTCGGAAGGACTGAAGGTCGCATTCGATCCTTTGCAATTTGCATGGTTTCCTTCAAAGGAACCTTCGAAAGCAGAAGCGTCGGTTCGATCTGGAACCAAAATCGCTCAAATTGAATTTGCGGATGATCTTCCAACGCGTGTGCGAGATTCGGAAATAAATATTCGATGGAAACAAAAGGGCGGAAGCTCCTCGTCCAAATTCAGTTGGATTCTGAAGGAGCCCAAAGATTTAGAGTGGGGAAAAAATTGGTCGCCTGCGGCACGTATCTTCGAACGGTCTTTTTCATTGCAAGAGGCGGGTTGGTATTCCGTAGCCGTTAAATCCATCAGCGGGACGGGCTTTTCCGAACCGCAAGTTTTTCGATTCTATTATTCGCCCCGCTGAGATTGGGATTTCGGTATCCCACTGTGGCAAAAATGTCCCAACGGGAGGAAAGAGAAAGTCCGTCATTTCAACCGGTTAAAGGGGCATAGATCTTGTAACCAAATCCCTCATGGATATGAGGAGGCTTCAAATATTACTGACTGGTTTTGCGGCTTCGGTCTCCCTCCATGTGTTCATTCTTACTCCGTTATTCGCGCTTAATTCTCAAGTGGTTAAAAAGCAGCTGATTATTCGTCAAAATTCGACGTCCAGTTACGCCTATTCTTCCGGTCACGATCAATCGGAGCACGAACTAAAAACATTTGCCAATGAAGCGCAAAAACAACAGTTCATGGAAGAAGAATGCGGCCGCACTGTAGAATGCGAAGAAAATCAGATTTATAAAGCCGACGAAGGCTACGTGAGCCAGTCCATTATCGAATCGACGGTGGCGGCAGATCCGCTTGCGATCAATCAATGGTCCATCGTTCCAAGCAAAAAGGATTTTTCCAGCTTTGGCAGTGTCGATATCGATGTCCTTCGCGCTTGGCAAATCACTCGTGGCAAAGGACGCCATCGCATCTACATTTTGGATTCCGGCGGTGAATTTCGAGCCGAGCCAGACCTCATGGATCAATATGATGTGGGATACAATGCAAAAGTTCCCTCTGCTTCGGCCCAGGACGATAACTCCCACGGAACTCATATTGCGGGAATCATCGGCGCGAGCGGAAATAACAACTATGGAATTGTAGGAGTCATGCCAGGTGATTCGCCGAGTGCTCTTCAAAAATTCATCGTCCCGATCAAATTCTTGGACGCGAATAATCAAGGAGACACGGACGGAGTGCTTCGAGCTCTCGATATCGTATCGGAAGACTGGAATCGTACTCAGCCGGAGAGCTGCATCATCAATATGTCATTTAGCGGCGACAAGATATCTCAAGCCTTTCAAGATAAGCTGAACGACCTGACCCGACGAAAGAATTGTCTCGTCGTCACATCTGCGGGAAATGCGGGTTCGAATAACGATGAAAAGCCGACTTACCCTTGTAATTACTCGGACCGAATTCCTGGAGTGATCTGCGTTGCGGCCGTGGATCGCAATGGTCAAAGAGCAGTGTTCTCCAACTATGGAAAAAAGACGGTGCATTTAGGAGCTCCCGGGACGGACATTTACAGCATCGTTCCTGGAAAGATGATTGGTTCGGCCTTTCAAAGTGACTACGGCCCAAAGAGCGGCACATCGCAAGCCGGTCCGCAGGTGGCTGGCGTTGCCGGATTAATTTGGTCGGTCAACTCGAAGCTGAGCAATGTCGATGTCGCTCAGACGTTGGTGTCCTCAGTCGATCGCTTGCCGGGGCTTTCCAATGCCACTTCGAGCGGCGGTCAGGTGAATGCGTATCGCGCTGTTCTCATAGCCTCTGGCCAAGACCCTTCTCAAGCGGATCGCTTTCCACAAGAAGGTGGGGGCTGCAGCCTCTCAACCGAAGGCGCTTCCTCAAACTTCTACGGACTCTTTCTCCTCATCGGGCTCATTTTGATTTTATCGACGATATTGAGGAGCGGTTTAGTTCGATCAAAAGTTGAATGAGTCCCTCGCGCTCCCTTCCATCCGCAAATCGTCTTCGATGAATGAAATCCGTGATTTGAGAAAAGGTAATTTTGCGTTCCCGCGCGATGCTTAGAAGATCGTCGAATCGAGGAAGCCATAGGCAGTCGGCAGTTTCACTCGTTATTTCAAGGACGACAAAGATTTGAGCCTGGGAGGTCTCGGCCGATCCCGGAGGGCAATTCCTCGCATAAAGATAGTCCCCTTTGGCAGGACGGTCTGGGAGTGTGATCACTCGCAATTTGCGCAGTTCTTTAATCCCAGCGATCTCGGCTTCTGTATAAATCACTGGTCACAAATTTCATGGTTACGACATGGTATGCAAGCTTTGCGGATGAGAAAATGGGGCTCTGCACCGAAATGTGATGATCCATGCTACGCTGGAGGTGGTTCAGGGGGTCTGAAATATGCGGAAATTCAAATTCAAAGACTATGATTCGCAAACAGTAGACTTGGCGTTGCGTCGTATTGTGGAAGATCTTGCGTCATCTGCAGAGAAAGCGCGTCAGACTCACGAGCAATTGACTCGAACGGAAAGTATTCGTCTGTTGACGGATCTTTTGGAGGATGAGGTGGACGCCGATTCCTCCGGGCCTTCGCCCGTGTCTCAGCGGACTGTTTTTCATTGAACTTTAAGAAAGAAAATGTGAGCCGCCCCCGGATCGAACGGGGGACCCAATCCTTAAAAGGGATTTGCTCTACCGACTGAGCTAGCGGCCCTCATTCGCAATTTGTCATTGCGACGAGCCGACGCTAATTCATCTCTGGCCCTCTCGTCGAGTGCTTTTCCAGAAAAACCGAACCCTCCTAAGTGACGCAAATTTTGAATGTTAAGCGCGGCTTGAAGTTTTGCGGGGTTGATCCGGCGTCATCACTTTCCTCTCAGTGAAATGGATGAATTGCCGACAGGCCCTTCATGTTTCATTGGTTGTCGGAAGCAACGCGTGAAGAAATTCGGCATCGCCCCCAAGAATTCCTAGAAAAAACTCCCATCCAAGTGAGCTGCGGTGCGGAGGAATTTTTTGCGGTCGCCATGGCCTACCATCAAATCGGAGATGCGAAGCGCGCCGAGCAGGCGTACCGCATGGCGCTCCAAAAGAATTTCTGCCACCTCCCCAGTATTTACGGACTTGCGATGGAAGCCTTCCGTCGACGCGGTGGAACAAAGGATGCGAGAAATTTATTGAAACGAGCTTTGCGAATGGATTCCAAGGCGGCTGAGCATGCCATTCATTTCCAGCGAGAACTCAAATACTATTTGGATCCTAAAACTCATGGTGGGGAAGTCACTTCGATTCAAATTTGGTGTCTTCAAGAATTGGAATTTTTGAAGAAAGGCTCTCTCGCCACGAGATTTCAACTGGGGAAACTTCTCTTTGAAAAATCCCAAATGGAAGATGCGATTCCTTATCTCAAAGAAGCTCTTGAGGACATCGATCGAAGCCAAGAAGCGACCGAATATTTGTCATATATATTTGAGCACTTGTACAAAGGCGAAGAGCTCGTCGAAAAAACTTTGGAACTGGCGGAAGAAGTGCCGGATCGATCTGATTTGTTCTTCAATTTGGCCATGGTTTGTCAGCATGAACAGAAGCGATTGGACCTGGCGCTTCATTTCTTTTATTTGGCCACGCAAGACGATCCCCATGATCCAGGGCTTCGATTTTCTTTGGAGCAGGCCTGCTTAGAGTTAATCGGTTCCTATCAAAAATCCGCCAAAGCCATCCGCGAAAATGCCGAAACCCATTGCCAATTGATGATGGCCCATATCTATCAGGGTTCGCTGGGAGTGGCTCAGCACTATGCGGAGAGGCTCAAAGAATGGAATTTCCCGGAGAGTTTTGAAAGGCAGCGTCCATCGACCCTCTGGTCCAAATGGCTTCTTCCGGATCAAGGCCTTCTTGGAAAGACACTTCGCGAGTGGTTTTCTGACGAAGGAACGACAAATAACCTCGTGCAGCTCTTCAAAAACTAATAAGCCTATTCTCTATGGTCGAACTACAGCATGCCCTTGTGGAAAGGCTGCGACTTCAACCGGGGGAAACTCGTCAATTTCTGGTGGGTTGGAGCGGGGGCGTAGACTCTACATGCCTTACGCACTCGCTCGTGCAGCTTCGTCACCAATTTCCAATTCACATTGTAGCTCTCCATCTGAATTTTCATTTGCGTGGTGACGATTCCGAGGCCGACGAAGCCTTGGTCCGCAAACTCGCCAATCGCTGGAATATTAGTCTCTATGTGAAATCCATTCGAGAGGCAGCTCCCGCCAATGGGGTTCAAGAGTGGGCAAGGCGGCACCGGATGGCGGCTCGAGCAGAATTTCCGGAGACCTTTGAAGTCGTTGAGGCGCACCATGCCGATGACCAAATCGAAACCTTTTTCCTGCGACTATTTCGGGGAGCGGGAGTGGGAGGGTTGTCGGCGATGAAGGAGTTATCGGAGCGAGAAGGTCGGCGAGTGTGGCGTCCATTTCTTTCTTTAAGAAAAGTCACTCTTCGTAAGTACGCTTCTATTCATCGATTGGACTTTCGGGACGATAAGTCCAATCGGGAATCTGCCAAATATGACCGAAACTTTACTCGCTTGGAAATTTTGCCCCTCATTCGAAAGCGCTTTCCGACCGCGGAAGACCAGGTTTTAAAGACCGTCGCGTTAATGCAGGATTTGCAGGAGGATTTGGAGCGGCGCGCGGAACGGGTTCTTCAGGATGCCCTCCTTTGCGAAGAGCCGCTCGTCTTAAGTGTGAAGACGCTCTGTCGGGCTTCGGATATAGAATTAAGCGCCGTGCTGCAGAGATTGCTGCAGCATCACTTGGGACTTCAAACTCCTCGAGAAGGCATATTGGAGTTAAAAAGGCTGTTAAGAAGCCAGCGCAGGTTTCGCTGGAATGCAAAGCGAGACATCTGGGTGGAGTCAAGTGGGTGCAGGGCCGACTTCGACGGAAAAGTTACGTTCACACAACGGAAGGGGAATGTGATCGGTCCGCTCGAAAGAAAGGATTTCTACGCCGTGAGAGGGTGACAATTCCCAAACCGGCATTATACTGGAAGACGTTCAAATCGCATGAGCCAAGGTGTTAAAACAGCTTTTTTATGGATCGCGTTATTTTTGGGGATTCTCCTCGTTGCCAAGCTATTTGAGCAACTTCAAACCAAAGTCACGCCTATTGAGTATTCGGCCTTCCAAAAGAAATTGGAGGAGCGAAAGATCGAGTCCGTCACTATCACGGGAAATACGATCGAGGGTGAGTTCAAAGAAGAAGATGCCAAGGTGGTACGTTTTTCCACGGTGGGTCCTCCCGTCGATTCCGCATTTGTGAAGCAGCTGCAAGATGCGAATGTCAAAGTGTATAAATTCAAGCCTGTCGAAGACAGTAATTTCGTTCAGATCCTCATCGCTTGGGGCCCGATTCTAATCATCATCATTTTATTTTTTGTATTCATGCGAAATCTTCAAGTGGGGGGCGGCAAAGCGATGAGCTTTGGGAAGTCCCGCGCCAGACTGATGCGCGAAGAAGATAAGGGTAAGACGACCTTTAAAGATGTCGCTGGAATTCCAGAGGCCAAAGACGAATTGCAAGAGATCGTTGAGTTCCTTAAGGATCCTAAGAAATTTCAAAAGCTAGGTGGACGAATTCCCAAAGGAGTTCTTCTGATGGGAGCGCCTGGAACGGGAAAAACCTTGATCGCAAAAGCGATTGCGGGTGAAGCGAATGTTCCTTTCTTTTCGATTAGTGGGAGCGACTTCGTGGAAATGTTTGTGGGTGTCGGGGCCTCTCGAGTTCGTGATCTCTTCCAACAAGCTCGAAAGTCAGCTCCCTGTTTGATATTTATCGATGAGATCGATGCAGTAGGACGACATCGTGGGGCTGGCCTCGGCGGAGGACATGACGAGCGCGAGCAAACCTTGAACCAGCTTTTGGTGGAAATGGATGGGTTCGAAGGCAAAGAAGGCGTGATCATCATTGCGGCGACAAATAGACCGGACGTTTTGGACCCGGCGCTTCTTCGAGCGGGACGGTTCGATCGTCGCATCATCGTGCCTCGTCCGGAATTGAAAGGACGAGAAGAAATTCTGAAGGTTCATGCGAAGAAGTTGAAACTGGCAGACGATGTAGACCTTTCGGTCATCGCGCGCGGCACGCCGGGATTTGTGGGAGCTGATTTAGAAAATATTTGTAATGAGGCTGCGTTATTGGCGGCCAGGGATAATAAGGAAACTATCCACGGCTCTGATTTTGAAAAGGCTAAGGATAAGGTCATGATGGGGGCCGAGCGACGTTCTTTGGTCCTCAATGAAAAAGAGAAGAAGACCACTGCGGTTCATGAAGCCGGCCATACTTTAGTAGCGAAATTGATTCCAGGTACGGACCCGGTCCATAAAGTGACGATCATTCCGCGAGGGATGGCTCTTGGGGTGACCATGCAGTTGCCTGAAGAGGACCGCCACAGCATGACTCGACAAGCGGCGAACGACACCATCGCCATTTTGATGGGCGGTCGAGTCGCGGAGGAATTGGTCTTTCCAGATATTACGACGGGCGCAGGCAATGACATTGAACGTGCCACGGAACTCGCCCGAAGGATGGTTACGGAATGGGGAATGTCCAAATTGGGACCCGTGGCTCTTTCCAAGAAGGAAGAACATGTCTTTCTTGGAAAGGACATTGGAACCGGGAGAGAGTTCAGCGAGAAAACGGCCGTTGAAATTGATGAGGAAATTAAGCGGATTCTTACCGAGAACTACGCGCGAGCGAAGACCCTTCTTACGGACAATATTCATAAGCTGAAGAGAGTGGCGGACGCTTTGATTGAGAAGGAAACTCTCGATTCACTGGAGATCGACGCTCTTTTGGGAACCGCAACTCCTGTTTAACTCCATTTCCAATCGTTGATTTAATCAGACACGCTCTGATTAAATTAGATCAGTGGTCGGATCGTCGATAGACAGTATCTTAAAGTTTTTTGGAGATTTAGTTCGAGTCGTCAGACTCACGGACGTTATCGATATTCTCATCGTTGCACTTTTGATTTATCAAATTCTCGTTCTGATCAAAGGAACTCGAAGCGTACAGATTCTGGCAAGTTTGGGCGCGCTCTTTGCCGTCTTTGTTTTTTCCGATTTTTTTCAAATGCGAACGGTTCGGGCCATTCTCGGCAATATGTTCGACAACCTCTTCATTGTTTTTATTCTCCTCTTTCAAAATGATATTCGTCGGGTTTTCACTCAGGTCGGAAGGTCGCCGTTTTTTGCGCGTGCCAACGCTCTTCACGATTCTCAATTGGTGGAAGAGGTCATCAAAAGCTGTGTCTCACTTTCCAATAAAAAAATAGGCGCTCTCATTGTGTTAGAAAGACAGGCGGATGTTTTAGATTTTGTAGAGCCGGGAACCATCGTGGATTCGCAATGTACAAAAGAATTGATCACTTCCATTTTTTTACCTGTGTCACCTTTGCACGATGGAGCCGTCGTCATTCGAAAAGGTAGGATTTACATGGCAGGATGTTTCCTTCCGCTCACGCTCAATCCTCTAACTTCGAAATCTATGGGAACAAGGCATCGCGCGGCAGTGGGATTGACGGAAGAAACGGATGCCATGTGTATTGTCGTCTCTGAAGAAAATGGGCAGATTTCTTTAGCCATGGGTGGGCGTATTAATCATCAACTCGACGCCTCTCAATTGAGAAGAGCCATTTTGGAGTCGGCCGGATCATGAGCAGTCTTCGAACGAAGCGTAGCGTTTGGCATGAATGGATTCTCTCGAAGTTAGGGCTCGCCACCGTCTCGCTTGTGTTGGCGGCAACGGCTTGGGTCTTTGTGAATTCAGGTCAAACCGTTCAGCAAAAGCGACCCATAAAATTGCAGTATGTTCAGCGGCCGAGCGGACTTGTATTTCAGCAAAATCCGTTGAAAGAAGCGAAGGCAGAATTAAGTGGATCTCTCTACCAATTGCGGGCCATTCGAGATGATGATTTGGTTTATTTAGTCGACCTCGCAGGGGCGCGCCCGGGTCCCAATCGAATTGAGATAAGACCCGAACAGGTAAGATTGCCCGTGGAAATTGAAATGGGGCACTTGGAACCGCGCGCATTCAATGTCTATTTGGAAGAGATCTTTGTACGAAGCTTGCCCGTGCGTTTAGTGCCAAAGGGTGCGCCAAAGCCTGGCTTCAGCTTGATCGAAGCGAGACCGCGACCGGAATCGGTCTCTGTTTCTGGACCTAAATCGGTGGTAAGTAAGTTGGAATATGTGGAAGTGCCCATTGAGCTGGCGAATCGCGATAAGGCCTTCGATTTTTCCGTTCAGCCAGGCCTGAATCTTCCAGACACGGAGGTTTTGGAGACGGTCGAGGTGAGAGTCGACGTGGCTCCTCTCAAATTCAATCGGGAAATTAGTGCCGTGCCGGTGGTGGTGGTTGGGGGCATGCCGGGGTCGATGATTTCGCCAAAAACCGCTGACCTCGTCATAGAAGGGACGCAGCAAGAATCAGGCGAATGGTCTGGCAACATCGAAGTTACCGTTTCTGTACACGGATTAAAGAAAGGTCGGTACCGACTAAGAGGCAAGGTTGAACTTCCTCCGGGTTTGAAGCTGGTGAGTATTCAGCCCCAGTATTTTATCGTTGAAGTAAATCCCTAAATCACAGCAGAGTAGGATTACCATGAAATCGAAAGGCGGAAAGACTCCGAACGTCCGGCAACTTTTTGGGACTGATGGGATTCGCGGAAAGGCGAATGCGTATCCCATTACCGCCGAAGTGGCGATGCAGCTAGGCCGGGCGTTGGTCGCCGTTTTGAAAGATTTTTCGAAACAACCCCGAATTATCATCGGAAAAGATACGCGGCTTTCAGGCTACATGCTTGAAAATGCATTGACGGCCGGGATTACGAGTATGGGCGGCTATGCTCTCTTGTTGGGTCCATTGCCCACCCCAGCGGTGGCTTATTTGATCCGGGGAATGCGCGCTCAGGGCGGCGTGATGATTTCAGCAAGTCACAATCCTTATCAAGATAACGGCCTCAAAGTTTTTGGTAGCGACGGATTCAAGTTGGATGATGCTTTAGAAGCTCGTCTTGAGAAATTGATGACGTCGCTGAATGAAATTACAAGCCTCACTCCGACACCTGAAAATTTGGGTAGAGCTCGTCGCATTGATGATGCGCTGGGACGGTATCTTACCAATCTAAAAACAATTTTTCGGCGTGATTTTGATTTGAGCGGCATGCGCATTGTATTTGACGGAGCAAATGGAGCTGCTTACGACTGCGGGCGAAAATTATTTGAAGAATTAGGGGCAACAGTCACGGCTATGGCCTGCGAACCGAACGGCACCAACATTAACGCCGACTGCGCTCAAGCAAATCCAAAGCTGTTGAGTGAAAAGGTTCTAGAGACGGGGAGCGACATAGGAATTGGAGTCGATGGCGATGCGGATCGGCTGTTAGTGGTGGATGAAAAGGGCCACCTCATTTCTGGCGAGCATATTTTGTTTGCGCTGGCGTCATTTTTACGCGACAGCGGTCGATTGCTCGGTGATGGCATGGTTACGACGACGATGGCTAATCAAGCCCTGGAAGTCGCGCTCAAGAAAGAAAGGATTCGAATAGAACGTACACAAGTGGGTGATCGCTACGTCGTGGAAGCAATGAAGAAGGGCGGCTTCATTTTGGGCGGCGAAACGTCGGGCCATTTCATCTTCGCGGATCAAAATACGACGGCGGATGGGCTTTTCTCGGCACTTGAAGTTCTAGCCCTCGTGAAGAAACGAAAGATTAAGGTAAGTGAACTTCGGCGAAGTTTTGATTTGTTCCCGCAGAAGTTAGTCAGTATTCGCGTAAAAGAGAAGAAACCGATTGAAGAATTGCCAACACTGGCTAAGTCCATTCGAAAATTGGAAGAAAAATACAAAAATTCAGGCCGGGTGAATGTGCGTTATTCGGGGACGGAGTTGGTTCTTCGAGTGATGCTAGAAGGACCCGATTCTAAAATTGTAGAGAAAGATGTTTCCGAGCTCGCCAAATTAGTGGAGCGGGAGATCGGTGCTTAAAGTTCCCTCCAGAACCCGTGTGAATACGTCGCAGCCCAAGATTCGTTTGGGAGTAAATATTGATCATATCGCGACGCTTCGAGAGGTGCGAAAGGCGACCTACCCAAGTTTATTGGAAGCGCTTTTCATTTGCGAGCGCGCGGGAGCGGATCAAATCACGGTGCATTTGCGAGAGGATCGGAGACACATTCAAGACGCGGATGTCTCCGCGTTGCTTCAACATTCTCACTTACCTTTGAACCTGGAGATGGCTTGGGTTCCCGAGATGGTGAAGAAGGCAGCCCAGTGGCAGCCACATTCCGTCACCCTCGTGCCCGAGCGACGTGAAGAAATGACCACGGAGTCGGGATTAGATTTAAACATCATCGAAAAAGCGAAGAGGAATTTAGGGTCGCTTCAAAAGGCTTCAAAAGTTTATGGCTTTATCGAACCCAATTCTAAGCAGGTGCAACTCGCGAAGAAGCTAGGACTGGATGGCATCGAATTTCACACAGGACATTTTTCCCACCTTTGGACTGCAGCGCTTCGCGATAAGAAGAAAGCAGCGGCTCTGAATTTGGAAATCGATAAGCTCAATCAATCCGCAAAGCTTGCCCGACAGATTGGGCTAGAAGTGAAGGCGGGGCACGGACTCACCACCGAAAATGTCCATGCCCTCATGGAAATGCCTGGCCTCGAAGAGGTCAATATCGGTCACTTCATCGTCGCTCGTGCGGTGATTGTCGGCTTACATCTCGCAATTGTCGAAATGAAACAGGCCCTGAACCGCGCCGTATGAGACCTCTTCTTTCTGCGCAGGCGATGCAGCGAGTGGACCTCGAAACAATGCGGGAACGACGTTGCTCCTCCTATGAATTAATGGATTGGGTGACCGACGCCATCTTTACCGAATTTTCGCGCGATCCTCAGCTGGAGGGCTCGGTGCTGGTGCTTTGTGGGCCGGGAAATAATGGCGGAGACGGTTACCGGCTGGCAGAAAAATTGCGCGCCATTTTGGGACGTTCCGTGGAAGTGATGGCTGTGCTTCCGCCCTCCTCCATCGAATGTAAGAAGGCAGCAAAAAGATGTCGCTGCACTCGGGTGAAAGAGATCGGAAAGTCTTACGACATTGTCGTCGATGCGATTTTCGGAACAGGAGCGCGGGCGGATTTGCCGAAGGTGGTGAAGGATTGCCTGCAAAAGGTCAATGCTTCGGGATCGCATCGTGTGGCGCTGGATCTTCCGACAGGTGTGGATGCAAGCTCGGCTAAGTTTCACGCTCAGACATTTGTAGCGGATTTGACGTTGACGATTGGATATCCAAAAGAAGTTTTTGTCGTCGAATCCGTGGCGCACTTTCTTGGAGAAATTCGTTGCATCGCTACGGAATTTTCAGAACCAAAAGGAACGTTCAAATACTGGGCGCTCGGTCATGAGGATTTTTACTTTGGCAATATCGCTCGATCTGCGCATAAGGGCATCTTTGGAAAATGCGGCGTTATTGCGGGATCGGCTTCTACTCCGGGGGCGGCTTTCCTCGCGGCGGAGGCGAGTCATCGGGTAGGAGCGGGTTACACATCGCTCTATTTTGCGGATAGCCGAAATCTCAGCATTCGAATCCGAGAGGCCTCTTTTTTATTCAAGCCGAAGTGGAAGTGGAATGATGTGCTACACAACTCCGCGCTCATTTTGGGGCCGGGGGGAATACCTAAGGGAAAAATTCCTTGGAACAAATTAAAAATGCCGCTCGTGGTGGATGCGGACGCGCTCGCAGAATTTCCTCAGACGAGCTCAAAAGGAAATGCGATCCTCACC